>Ga0111172_1039_pt1 | contig 29005 bp, 25 predicted proteins | sample DeeMarSWOR324_28_FD_80233 | JGI IMG/M metagenome (GOLD analysis project Ga0111172, IMG submission 80233) | Anaerolineae bacterium SM23_ 63 | reverse complement strand
CGATTCTTCCAAGTTGCGTTGCGATACCGCTAGTGCGGCTTTGGCGTTGGTTAACTGGAGCTCAGCCATGGCGACTTCATCGGGGTCCGGACCATCCTTGAGGCGCTCGTACTCCCGTTCAGCCTCGGCGACCTTTGCCTGCGCCAAGGCGACTTCGGCGTCAAACAGCGCCTGATCGATGTCCGACGGTTGCCCGATATACCAGTTGTACTCACGCAAGGCGGAGTTATAGACTTGCTGCGCCGCTAGGTAGTTCGATAGGGCTCTCATGCGCGCAGAGTTGGTCTCTGGGAGATGTAATAGTTTTTCGTATTCATCCTTGGCATTTTGGAGCTTGTTTTCAGCAACGACCAGGTCGGCATAGGCGTCTTCGATCGTCAGTTGAGTGGCCCGGTTGCCTGCTTGTTGTGCAGCTCGCGCGTATTGTGCAGAGGACAATTCGTCCCTCGCATTAGCTAGATCGAGCTGTGCCTGAGCGGCAACGAGATCAGCATTAGCGTAAAGGTCATCGAGAGCCTTTTGGGCGTTCATGACCGACAGTTGGTCCGCTGCCACAGCGGCCTCCAATTGCTCGCGATCGCCCTGGACTGCCAGTACGTCTCCGGCTTTGACCTCATCGCCTACCTGTACGTTGAGCTCGGCCACCGGCCCGTTGGCACCAAACCCCAACTCCTTTTCGTTGGCGGCGATCAGCGTGCCAGAGCCGCTGGCGTAGATGATCAGATCCCCGCGGCGAACCACGCTGGTTTGGATTTCTTCTTCATCCGCTGTTTGGGCTGTTAGATACGTCGATCGATAATATGCGAACCCACCGACGCTTATGAGGAATATAAAAACAAATGCGATGATTAAGTGTTTTCTGCTTATCCTGGAAAACATAGCTGCTCCTTCTCCTTGAAATCTTTGAAGGCTTTTCTCAGTTAATCAGTATAGAAAACGAGCGTAAAGAAGCTGTTAGGAGGTTATGAAGATATTGTGTGGGTTTGGATTGATTAACTTCCTCGTAATTCGGCTCAGAAGGTCGCTACACCGACCTCGCCTCCCGAACGATCTCGTGTTACAAGCTATGGTGATCCGTTCTCCAATGAATCTTCACACACAAAGCTTCATCATCTCCCCATCACTTCTTCACCTTCGTATAACACACCGATTTTATACTTTGTGGCAATCCGCATGTTGATCATCCTGTAGAACAAGGAGGGAAACTATACGGACATACAATGGATGTAAGGACTGCGGGTGAATGAGGGAAGGGGACACTGTCCCCTTCCCATTTTTTGTCCTCATCTCGGTTGGACGGTCGGACGTGGGAGCCCGACCTGCTTCTGGAGGACACAATCCCCTCTCCCCTGTGGGGAGAGGGTTAGGGTGAGGGGAGGTTAACTGGATACGCACACCCTCACCCCTGTCCTCTCCCTAAAAGGTAGAGGGAGAAAGGATCGGTCGGGCGTGGGAGCCTTCCCTCCATCTGTCATTGCGAGGAGCCATTAAGCGACGAAGCAATCTTATGATTGAGGAGAACCCTTCGCCCCGGAGCCTGTCCTGAGCCATGTCCTGAGCTTGCCGAAGGGTTGTCGAAGGAGGGCTCGCAATGACAAGTAGAAATGTGCTGAATCGGGCGTCATAGCCTGGTCCGCTATGGCTGAGGTTATTTTTGAGAAATGACCATTACCCACATGATTAAGAAGGGAACTCATTTTTACAAGATCCATATGGGTTCTTCATAATTTCTGAACCAAAATCCCGTATGATCTTAAGCAGTTAGAACGGATCAACATGCAGGTACAAATCTTGTTAGGGTAAGAAAGGAGAACGAATTCTATGACAAAAGGAAAGAAATGGTTGTATATGGCTGTTGGTGGAATAGCAGCGCTGGCGTTGGTTTTTGGAGCCGTGTACCTTTTCTTTAATACAGGCGTCGCCTCGGCAGCAAGTGCTATGCGGTCTGTCGTGGCGAGTGAGGTCATAGGTTGGGATCCGAGGACCCTCATGTTGAATGGCATGGAAATGGGTTGGCTTGGGAATGGAGATTCACCGCTCGGCAACTACGAAGAGGCACTCGCAAATGCGCTGGGCATATCGGTTGAAGAACTCCAAGCAGCCTACGAGAAAGCCTTTACTGCCGCCATTGAGCAGGCGCTAGATGAGGGTGCCCTCACACAGGAACAGGCCGATAACTTGTTGAGTGGTGAGCGGTTTGGTTTTCGAGGGCGGCATGGATTGCGGGGATTCGGCGGGCACATGAATGAGCACCTCGCCGAGGCGCTTGGAATCTCCGTCGCTGAGCTTGAGGCGGCTCAGGCAAAGGCTCATGATACTGTGATTGCCGAAGCCGTTGAGGCGGGCACCATCACCCAGGAACAAGCCGATCTCATGAACGCTCGAGGTGCCATCTCAGCTTATGTCCAAGAGGCGATGACGAAAGCCTATGGCGAGGCAGTAGAGCAAGCCCTTGCCGATGGTGTCATCACCCAAGCGCAGGCTGACCTGCTGCTTGAGAACGGGACCATGGGTTTCCGCGGTCCGGGTGGTTTCCCTGGTTTTGGTGGTCGTGGGAAGTTCGGCGGCCGTGGAGCGTTCGGACCATGTAACAACGGCGACTGAAATCCCATCATCCTGTCGCACGACAGGGAATGGTAGTCGCGAAGGTAGTACAAAGAGGGACGGGATTTTAATCCCGTCCCTCGAGATATATTCTATGTGAACGGCGGCCCTTCGGCTTTGCTCAGGACATGCATGGGAGCCGCTTTTTGGATTCCAGCAGTTCTGCTGCTCACAGAGCCGAAGGAGTCCAAAATCACTTCGTGATGGTGAAAATCAGTCCGTACTGGAAAGGCACGCCGCCACCGGGGCGTAGGAGAAGCGGTGTGAGGGGCAAGGACCGAGATGGGTTAAAGCAGTACGATGCTGCGGCGTGCCATAGCCTTTATGACGAGCAAACCCGTATCCTGGGTGATGCTCATCGAGGTCCACCATCATGTGATCGCGAGCAACCTTAGCGATCACCGAAGCAGCGGCGATGGAGAGCACGCGAGCGTCGCCTCGGGTCAGCACGGTTTGGGGGAGGGGGATCTCCGGTAGAGGTAGGTGGTCGATCAACAGGTGTTCAGGCTGCTCCCCTAAATCAACCAAAGCTCTCGCCATGGCCTCGCGCGTGGCAGCGATCAAGCCCTCATGGTCCACTTCTTGGGAGGAAGCCACTCCTAGGCCAATACCGAGCGCGATTTGACGGATAGCGGAAGCCCAAAACTCGCGTTGGACGGAGGTCATTTGTTTTGAGTCGCGTACACCTGCAAGAGACTTCGCTAGGTCAGAGTGGTCAAGCGGAAGCACCACAGCCGCCGCGACCACTGGTCCGGCCCATGCGCCCCGCCCTGCTTCGTCCAGACCTGCGATCCGCGAACAACCGTCGCCCAGCAACTTACGCTCGACGGCTAGATCCGGGCGGTGTTTCCCATCAACGGGTCTTCGCATAGAACCCCCGCCGAGAATTAAGTCGGATGCGAAACAGATCGCTGAGCATTGCGAAGGAATCACGCAACAATCGAACACGGCTACCAGGGATGTAATACCAGGGGACAGGGATTTCAACGAGCCGGTATCCCCGCCGGATTGCGATGAATAGCACTTCAACGTCAAAGGCCCAACCATCTAGGATTTGCACGCTGAAGAGATCTTCAGCCACTTCAGATCGGAAACACTTGAAGCCGCATTGGGTGTCTTGAATGTCGGGGATGGTCAGGGTACGCACCAGCAGGTTGAAAGCCCGACCGACCCAGTGTCGGTAGAGCGGCTCACCAAAACGCACTCCCCCGGGAACCTCGCGTGAAGCGATGGCGACATCGAAATTCTGTAGGATGGGGGGGATAAAACGGTTGACCTCTTCGATCGGCATCGAAAGGTCGGCGTCACAAATGAACCGATACTCCCCTCGGGCTTCGAGCATACCACGTCGGACGGCCAATCCCTTACCCGCTTCCTGCTCTTGTAGAAGGAATAGATTTGAGTGTTGCCCGGTGAAGTGCCGTGCGATTTCAGCCGTATGATCTTGGCTTCCGTTCTCAACGATCAGGATTTCAGCTTGGTAGGCCTGGCGGCGTAAGAACGCGAGCACCTTCGTTAAGCTATCAGGCAAACGGTGTTCTTCGTTGTGGGCAGGGATAATGATGGATAGCAGCGGGGGCACGCTGTACCTTTTCGTGCTAGGCCGGTTGATCAGCCGAAAGCCATGTTACTGAGGATCAGCATGGCGAAGATGATCAGGATGATCAATTCGAAGAAAACAATCGCCGCCAGCAAGATCCATTGACTTCGGGTGAATGGGAGGGAACTCAGTCGATTAACCGCTTGTATTGGTAGTCCCACAGGCTCGGCCTCAGAGGTGAAAATCTCGCCTTCTTCAACAAACTCATAAGGAGCTACTGACGGTTCTAATTCTGCCTCTGCTTCAGTTGTTGTTTCGAGCTCGGGAAACTTCGGTTCGATGAGGGCTTCGATGAGGATGTCGATGTCCTCCTGATCCATGATGGGTTGGAACTCAAGCAGATTGGCAGCAAAGTGGTCGATGGCATCCGCTTGTACGATGCGGATCCGAGGACGGGCTGTGTCAATGTGTGTGCGGGGGTTGGCGAATAACAATACCGCTTCGACTTCGGGGAGATTGTACTCCTGTCCTTCCAAGTAACCTTGCGATTCGAGATATTTTTGTATGTAACGGTGGACCAATTGTGCAAGATCCAGTGTTTGTTCTTGCAGATTGGGACGGGCTCGCTTGAACCTGCGACCGCGGCCGTCGAACTTCAACCATTCCTCGCCCTTGGCACGGAAGACACCCTTGGCTGAACTTGGTTCCAGCACGCGAATGCCCTGCGGGCTGAGAAGTATCATGGATACGCTAACATTAGTCCCAGGGATGACCACATTTCTCAGTAATGTGTGTGCCCTATCCAGGCTTTTATCCAACCTCTGGCTGACGAACTCTTGAGCCTGCATCTCGCCATACCAACTCAATCCATGTTGTAGGGTACCCCGGATCCGGTTCTCGAGGGTGATGACACCTTCTTCGTCGCGAAACTCGGAGCGGTCGATGACGTTCATGGCAACTCCTGTAGTCGTAGCAGTTGTCCCAGTTGTTTCGTTGCAAACGCCGCCTTACTCAGAATTAGGCTACCGTTTGTCTTCAATAGATGATCATACACGAGAGGACTTCCCTAGCCTACCAGGTGATTTGTACTCTGATAGGTGCAAGTCCGATTCCATTATAAAGCAGTCGTACTGTGGCACAAGTAAGGCTTCAAGTCGCAAGTTACAAGTCGCAAGTCACAAGTCGCAAGCTACAAGCTGCAAGCTGCAGGCACAGGTCGCACGCTACAAGCTACAGGCTGCAAGCTTCAAGTCAGGCGTCGCGAAGTGAGTTGAAATACAGTCACTACATGATACGAGTTTACGGCTATAATCGGTAGGTGAAGGAGAGGCTATCGTGCGGAAGTACCTGTTGATTGTTTGGATTGTAATAGGTGTGGCTTCGATCTTCCCCCATCCAGGCGTCGCGCAAGGGGAGCAGGTGATTATTCTGCTCACTGCACAAGGTGCTGTGACACCAGCGATGGCTGAGTATCTAGACCGTGGTTTAGAGCGCGCAGAACGTGAGGGGGCAGAGGCGCTGATCTTTCAATTAGATACCCCGGGCGGATCGATTGATCTGATGAACCGTATGGTTCAGGGGATTCGCAACACTCGTGTACCTGTCGTGGTCTATATCGCTCCGCGCGGGGCCATGGCTGGCAGCGCTGGGACCGTGATCACATTAGCTGGACATGTTGCAGCGATGGCACCGGAGACCGCCATTGGTGCCGCCAGCCCGGTGGGGGGACAAGGCGAGGATCTTGGGGAGACGATCGAGACCAAACAAAAAGAGATTCTCAAGGCAACGGTGCGAAGCTTGGCAGAACGACGGGGAGAGCAGGCAACTGCGCTAGCTGAGGCGACGATCGAAGAAGCTATCGCAGTTTCTGCCAAAGAAGCTCTCGACGTTGGCTTGATCGACTTCATCGCAACCGATATCGACGATCTGTTGACCCAATTAGACGGTTTCACCGTGGAAATGCCGGCTGGTGAACGTTCGCTGAATACCTTGGGCGCTCAAATCGTCGATTTTCCCCAAAGTTTTATCGAGCAGTTCCTGCAAGTGTTGACCAATCCCAATGTCACATTCCTGCTCCTTACTATAGGCATACAGGCAATCCTGATTGAGATTTCAGCGCCCGGTGGTTGGGTAGCGGGTTTCATCGGGGTGGTCTGCATGGCCTTGGGAACCTATGGTCTGGGGATCTTACCGGTCAACTGGTTCGGTTTGGTCTTTTTGATTACTGCGTTTGTGCTTTTCGTGCTTGACATCAAAGCGCCAACCCACGGCGCATTAACGGCCGCCGGATTGGCTTCATTTATCGTTGGTTCATTGGTACTTTTCAATTCACCTGGAACCCCTTCCTTCCAACGTGTGTCGATTCCCCTCGTTGTTGGAGTAGGCATAGCCACGGGGGCTTTCTTCTTGACGGTGCTTACCTTTGCCTTGCGTGCCCAACGCCGACCGGTCGAGGTCGGTGCCGAGGCGTTGATAGGAAGGATCGGCGAGACGCGCACGGCCCTCGCTCCGCAGGGTATGATCCATGTGGCAGGAGAACTCTGGTCAGCTGTGATCGAATCCGGGGCATCTGAGTTGAAGGTCGGTGAACGCGTTGAGGTCATTGCCGTGGATGGGTTGCGATTGCGAGTACGACCCGTGGTACGGAAGAGCAGTTGACTTGACTTTGGACAACCTGTAAACTAACGCCGGTCAGTTATGGAGGAGGTCATGTCTGAGGCATCCTTTAGGTTGATCGTCCGCACAGGCCCTAACCCGGGCATGGTGTTTGAGTTAACGAAAGAGGTGACCCTTTTTGGACGGGACGTCACCAACGACATCGTGCTTGCAGATGCAGAAGTATCACGTCAACACGCACGCCTCACGCACACTCCTGGTGGTTATGTGCTGGAAGATTTGGGTTCAACTAATGGTAGCTTTGTCAACGGGGAAAGACTGATAGCCCCTCGCACGCTAAACCAGGGTGATCTGATTGGATTTGGAGAGAATGTGACCTTGAACTTCGAGGCCGTTTCGCCGGATGCTGCCGCGACGATAGCCAGTCCAGCAGCTGCGCCTACTCCCTCACCACTCCCTGGACAGCCTGCTCTACAACCTCATGTATCACCTGGTGCACCGTTGGCCACCCCAATCCCCGGCATACCAGGGGAGGAGATCGCTCAAAAGCGACGTCTACCCATTCTGGCAGGTGGTGGGTGCATCATCGTTTTGCTGATTATTGCGACTGTCTTGTGTTTAATGCCGATGTCTTGGTGGTGCGTGATCCTGAGCCCGCTGAAAGCCATAGGAATTTCCTTTGATGGATGTTAAACAAAACCCATAATCCTTCTCGGGCAGCCTAGAGCTGCCCGTTTTCTTTGTGTCATTCCTAGCGAGCCTTCCCTCACTCTTTCATTGCGAGGAGTACGTCAGCGCGACGAAGCAATCTTTTAGTTGAGGAGATTGCTTCGCCCCTGCGGGGCTCGCAATGACAGATGGTATGTGTCATTACCAGCGAGCCCCTCGACTTCGCTCGGGATCTTCGGCTCCGCGAGCGAGTAATCCCTGAGAAAATACTTTTTATTCGGTAAATCATAGGGATTCTCACCCTTCGGGTACGTTGCCGTCGCCTCCGCTTCACTCCGGCTCAGAATGACATAACTTCACTAGCAAGATATCCTAAGCCCTGCTCTGAGCTCATCAACGATTTTCGAATGGTTGTTTGGGGAAGCTTAATCGATGTAGGGGCAATTCATGCCGTCTCGCACCCTGGCCGGTTTTCGCGGCACGAACGGTGAATTGCCCCAAAATCTTTGGGGAGGATGAACACTCAGAATGACAATGCTCCCTTGGACTGTCATCCTGAGCCCCTCGGCTTGGCTCGGGACCTGCTGCTCCGCCGAAGTGCTCCTCAGTATGACATTAATCTTCATGTCAACCTGTGTCCCTAGACTTTGCTTGAGAAATGTCCTGGGATAGGACCAAGCGGAAGGACTTAGATTAATCCTTCGTTAATGGGAAATTTATGTATTTCTATTTACACAAAGCCACAATCTGATTAAACTCAGTAGACGCACCCTTCGGGGTGCGTTTCAAGTGATGAACGCGGACAATGACATGTGACGACAAGATAATCATGCACATAAACATGTGAGCAAATGCTGGAAAAAATGTGTGAAACTCATCATTTCTTCCGGCAAAGTTAGGAAAGAAGAGGTTAGGAGTGGAAGCATGGAAATAGAAATCACCTTCCCAGGTGGTGCAAGGGTAGACGCACAGTTAAACCCATATACGATACATACTGATCAACGACAACGTGATGGTGGTGAGGGTTCGGCACCGACACCTTTCGATACCTTTTTAGCATCGATAGGTGCCTGTGCAGGTATCTATGTCTTAAATTTCTTGCGTAAGCGTGAATTACCGATCGAAGGGGTTCGTCTTATCCAGCGTGCACGAAGGGATTCGACCACTGGACTGGTCGACCAAATCGAGCTCGAGATTAAATTACGTGACGATTTTCCTGAGAAGTACCGCGCAGCGATCATTCGTGCGGCTGAGTTGTGTGCGGTGAAGAAACAGATGGAAAAACCCCCGCAATTTGATGTAACGGTAAGTTAAATCCTGGGGTAAGATGCCTGCTTTGTATGCTGAGCCTCTATCATCCTGAGGTCGTCGAAGGGTCAAAGGGTTGGCGGGTACGTACAAATGAGCTGGGTCCTTTTGCGAGATCAAGATGAACTAAAGAAAATAGATGCAGGGGCGACCGACTGGTCGACCCAACTGGTAATTGTAAATGAATTTCATAGGAGCGATTCATGCCGTCTCGCACCCCGGCCGGTTTTCGCGGCACGAACGGTGAATTGCCCCTACTACTCATAATCTTTCCGCTGCAAACCACAGTTGAAATCTGTGTCCAATTGCCAGTAGAATTCAGGTGGAGGGTGTTGTGAGAGAACGATCTGTCACCTTTATTCTTTGCCTCCTTTCAATGGTCACGATATACACTGCTGTAAGCGGATGTTCACCAGGTATTGGTGCAGAACGTGTTGAGACTCCAACAATAGCTCCTGGCCCCATCCCAATTGAGACTGGAATTCCGACTGAAACCCCCATCAGCGAGGAGGATCCTTTCTTCGAGGCGCGCCAGCGCTTGGTGGAGGAGGGAATCATCGGTATGGGGATCAGCGATCCGCTGGTGATCGAAGCCATGGGTCGCACTCCTCGTCACCTTTTTGTCCCAGAAGATTATGTCGACATGGCTTATGTAAATCACGCGTTGCCCATCGGCTACGGTCAGACCATCTCTCAACCTTACATCGTTGCGTTGATGACACAGGAATTGGGGGTGCATGAGGGCGATCGAGTGCTCGAGATCGGTACTGGATCAGGATATCAAGCGGCGGTATTAGCCGAGTTGGGGGTTGAGGTCTTCACGATCGAGATCATCGGTGTTTTGGCCGAGGCGGCAACTGAAAGGCTGTCGGGCCTTGGGTATGAAAACGTACATGTGAGGCATGCGGATGGCTATTTTGGCTGGGAGGAGGAAGCGCCTTTCGATGCCGTTATTGTCACGGCCGCACCCGACCACGTGCCACAACCGCTGCTAGAGCAGTTAACCATCGGCGGGGTGATGGTGATCCCCGTTGGACCGGTGGGGTGGTTTCAAGAATTGTGGCGCATCAGAAGGATCGATGGTGCTAATTTTCGCTCGACAAGTCTTGGTGGTGTGACATTTGTTCCCTTTACACGTGAATTGAGGGACGAGTAGATCTAGAATTAGCTGAAAGCCATCAGCCATCAGGGAATAATTATTAGTTGAGAGTTCTTTATTGTTGTTCTCTAAACTTCAGGTAACGCCATCCCCCATGCTCCAAGGTATGCCAGCGTACCAACGACCAAAGTGATCGTGAAGCCTGCGTCAAGGGAGATCATCGCCGCCAAGACGCCGCTCACGCCCGAGATCGCCCCGTTGATCGCCCATGCCCAGGGGATCGAACCAGGAGATCGTTCCTCCAATCGACGGAGGCCGGCCGCAAAAGGTACTCCCATCAACAAACCGGCTGGGGCTAATAGTACAACCGACAACATGAGACGAGCCCCCAAGCTCCATGCCAATGCATGATCGGTGACCCATGGAAGGGTCACGATAGTTAATCCAAGTATGAGAACGAGCGCAATCAAGGTCTTTCGCAAGCTTACGCGTGTCGAAAGCAGGCTGCCGATGCCCGAGGCGAGCAGCAATGTGAACAAAACTGTCGCTAGCGCTAAAGCTGGACGATCGAGTAAAAGCGTAAGTTTCTGGATGAGAGGGATTTCGATCAAGAGATAACCGGCCCCTAGAAATGCAAAGTATCCGATCATACGCCATCTTGGCCGTGACCATGACCCCTGACGCCCCAGTACGATTAGCGGGGAGAGGATCAGCATGATGGACAGGAGGATCATAAGACCTAGAAGCGCCAATAAAATCAAGTACCCGCTGCCTCCGAAAGGCTGCCAGATTATTCCCAATGTCGCCATGATATCTGGTGTCTGACGCCAGCGGAAGAAATGGTGAAAAAATGGACGATCGTCCGTTGGGGGTTTGAGGTTGAAATCGTAGCTGTCAATGGTTGAGCTTGGATCGTCGAGCAAGGAGGAAAACAGCTCGTAATACGTATCCTGTGGGAGTTGGTTATAACGGTTCAACTCACCAGGTTTCAGATCGGGCAAGTGGATGGGATCGAAAGCGTTGTCTTGGAGGAAGGCGCGAATCGCATCTAATTCGGAGGGATGGTAGGGTTGTTTTGCGGCGATCATGGTCGCTGTTCGCATTCCGCGATATGCGATCAGATGTGGCCCCGGGTCGTCGATGCCATGTGTCTGAAGCGCAGCTATTAAGATCGCCCAGGTGCGCGCCGATTCGCTCGGTGGGGTACCCAACCAACGAGTGATCATTAGGAGGCCATTTTCTGATAGTCGATCGAAAGCTTCACCAAAAGCCTCGACCGTTAGCGAGAAATCCTCTGTAAGGCTGAAAGCCCCAGAAGCCACCGGTCGATAACTCTGACTGAGAGCGAATTGGATCACATCGTAATCACCATGAGAGGCGTGTAAGACATTTCGACTCGGCCTCGTGATGACTGTCAATTGAGGGCTGTCGAGAAGGTAGTAAGTGAATTCGGCATAAGGACCGGTGAGGATTTCGTGGATGAGCGGTTCGTCTATGGCGAGGGTTACATGGATCGCTCCCGCTGCGAGAGCGACGATTGTGTCGAGGCCAGCGCCTGGCTGAAGGATGAGGGCATTCGTATAGGGTCGCAAATGATATGCAAGGGCGGTCGGCATGTAAGTCGCAAGGGTCATGGCCTCGGTTGTGTAGTGTGACAGGTTATTAATGGGGAGAGGCCCATCTCCATCGAGAAAGAGGGCCGCTTGTAAAGGGAGATCGATCTTGGCATTCAGACTGAGTCCTGGCAGAACGTGAATGCTACTGCTCTCGACGACGTCGACGCGAGTAGAAGCACTCCATTGTGTGACGGTGGTCTGGGCATCGGGTGCCAGGCTGATGACGGAGAGTGGTTTATAAGGAGAAAGACGGAGGGCGAGCGTCTTCGGTGGATCTATACCGCCCCATATTGTTAATGTGATCAGGATGATGAGGAGAACACGGGATGAGATGCGCGGTGTAAGGGCGAAGGCTGCGAGAAAACCTAGAGAGATCGCGAGAGCCACAGCGCCTTCTCCACCAAAAGAGGCCAAAACCACGAGGGCGGCTGGACATCCTAGAGCAGATCCCACAAGATTAGCAGCATAAGGGAGGTGGGCTTCGCGTCCTGCAGCTGTTAGACACGCTCCTACCGCCCATCCTGCGAGTAGAAATGGCGCCCCGGTAACTAAGAAGTACAAGATAAGAACCCCAATTTGCCGCTGGTCCCAAGCGATGCTGTAGGAGTCGAAAGGTAGATGGTTAATTGTCAAATAGGCCAGTAGGACGGAAATAGCGTAGGCAATAGCCAAGATCGAAAGAGGTGGATGTTTAGGCCTCAGTGCGAGCAGAACCCCACTGGCAGCGATGCCCATCACCGCCAGGCTGATCACCACAAAAGCGAAGTGATGGAATTGTTGGACAGCGAACAAGCGAGTCAGGCTGATCTCGAATGCGAGTGATCCCGCGGAGATTAAACCCAAACCCAAGATTGTGTTGGTCGAACGATGCAGATGCAAAGCTATCTCCCGTTCAGACACATGTATTCTAGCGAAAGAACCCAACAGGATAAAGGTTTCAGTTGCAGGTGATTTCCCTCCGGGAACATCTTACCTGATAATGAGTGTGGCATCCAAGGTTACGAGGAGTTCTCGTCTCATTGTGGTGGATGGAGGGTTTTTGTGATGGCGTGAGCTTGATCTTGCCTATGTGATGTTGAACCCGTGGCGTACCCCGATTGTAATAAAATGGGTGCACTGAAAAAACAACTGCGAGGAGCAAGGAGGGGTAGATGTGGGCTGTGGGTGGCACCCACCCCTTCACATATACCGATCCTGCTCTCGAAGGTGACCTTGTTCGGTGGATTCATAAAATTCGCCAAGGGTATGGAGGGATGCTGGTGAAGATAAAAGTGCTCTCGTTAGCCATTCTTGTACCCCTAATCGTTGCCTGTCAATCGAGTACTCAACAAGGAAACGCTCTTCCCGAAGAGGGAAGTGAAGCGATCGCGCTTGAACCCCGTTTACCAACGGGTGTGCATCTACAAGCGTTGTACCAAATTCCGGATGTTATCGAGGGGGAAGTATCGTCACAAGATGAGATGCGCTACCTGCTTTACTTGCCGGAGGGTTATTGGGAAGACCCTGACAAACTCTGGCCGATGATTTTCTTCCTCCACGGGGCAGGTGATGGGGAGTTTGACTCGACCTATGTGTTGAGCATGGGTTTGCCTGCGGTTCTGTATTTGGGTGAACAGCCCGAGGATTTCCCATTTATCGTTGTATCTCCACAAGCATTCCCCGGCAGTGCTTGGTGGACAGGTGATACATTGCCCATACTCAATGCATTGCTCGGGGAGGTGATTGAAACATATCAGGTAGACCCTGATCGAGTATATTTAACGGGTTTAAGCATGGGGGGTTATGGCTCATGGTTTCTGGCAACAGCCTACCCCGAGCGGTTCGCTGCCATGGTCTCAGTTTCCGGAAGCGGGTACCGAACGAATTTCATTCCCGAGGAAGAGACCTTGTGTAGATTAAAGGACGTCCCAGTATGGGCCATCCATGGCGCGCTAGATGTGATCTCTGCCCCAGAAGCATCGAAGCTTTTTGCTTCGGCTCTTCAAGTGACTTGTGGGGTGGAAGTAAAGTGGACAATGTACGACGACCTCGGTCATGGTGGGGCTTATGATAGAGCCTATCGAGATCCAGAGCTTTACGCTTGGATGCTGGAACAATCACGTTGAGGTCTTATAAGAGAATTATGTAGGGGCAATTCACCGTTCGTCCCGCGAGAACCAGCCAGGGTGCGAGACGGCATGAATTGCCCCTACTTCTTATGGTTGAAACGGTTTGCCGGGGGACAACGTCTGCGAGGACACGCCATTCAAATGGATTAATACCGCACAATCTGATGAGGTTGTGGCGAGCTTAGCGTCTTCTTCCGTAATGCCCAAGAAGGTCACAACCGCGATGGTATCTTGCATTGGGTTGATCGTGATAGTTGATAGAGGTGCCAGAGGACCGAAGCCTAACCCACCCAAACGTAGATAGACAGGTAATTCATAAACTGGCATCTCTTCAGAGACAATGAACCGACGCAATTCACCAGTGAAACTGTCCTGGTTCAGCAATGGGCATTCGATATGGAAACGATAACGATGAAAGCCAACATTCCAAAAATTCTCAGGAAACAGAAACTCGAATGAGATGGCCCAGACGCCAGGGAAGACCTCTGGTGGAATTGCGGTGGGTAGCAGTGTTTGGGGCTTTACTGTACGAGGCGAGGTCTGAATAGGGGTGGGAGCTACTGGGGAGCAGGCGACTAAAGCCACAGCGATGATCCATAACAGCAAACGATGAGCGGATTGTTTCATCTTCTGTTTGTTTTCCGTGTGTGATGTTATAGAAAGAACCATCGCTGAGCGAGTGAGGAATTGTAAGGATTTGGATCGGTTATTGAATCAATCTTATTTTTTCCTGAGCGTTCTAAGGAGAGTATGGCCTTACCCCTACGATATTTCTCTCAATAATAAGTAGAGGCGACAGGCTGTCACCCCTACCCTTTTACATCGACCTGAACTTACGGTTGAAACGGTTCACCAGGGGTCATAAACTGTGTGGATCCTCCGTCCCAATTCATTAATATCGCACAATTCGATGAGGTCGTGGCGAGGTTGGCATCCTCTTCAGTTATACCTAACAGGGTCACGACTGCTGTTGTAGCTTGCTCGTGACGGATGGTATCCATGGATATAGGCGCAAGGGGACCAAAGCTTAACCCACCTAGTCGTAGATACACAGGCAATTCATAGATCGGCATAATCTCCTCGTCCGTGGCGTGGAACCAAACCCAGTCACTACCATAGCTTTCCTGAAACAATAATGGGCAATCGACATAGAAACCGTATCGATGATCGCCAACGCTCCAAAAACTCTCAGGAAAGGAGTACTCGAAAGAGATTGCCCAGCTTCCTGCAAAGGCCTCTGGCGGAACAGCTGTTGGCAACATGGTCGCGGGTATGGCTAGGGGAGGCGAGGTCTGAGTCGGAGCAGGAGCCGTTGGGGAGCAGGCGACCAATGCCAAACCGATGAACCATAGCAGCAAACGATGAGTATATTGTTTCATGTTGCGTTTCTTTTCCGTATGTGACGATGTCTTTGTAAAGTCATCGCTGAACGAAATTAGTTTATCGAATCAGGATCGTGGATTGAATCCACTCTTAGTATTCTAAACTACTTTTCTGGAGGGTCTAAGGTTCAGCCATACGAGGTGACAGATCGATCTTGTATTTGAAGGATGAGTACTAAAAACAAGTGAGCAGGCTCAATCGCAGCGTGGTTGTAATCTCCGGCCAGCTGCTGAGATTGAAGTATCGAGTTATCTGCGTAAATCTAACCAAGTTCATCCCTTCGCTCCTCAAGTCGATCCTTCGGAAATGTCGTATGGTTTCGGTGGATGTTTCCCCGCTTAAGCTACAAACTGAGCTTGCTCGGGCTCGTTTCCGATCATCAATAGTTATAGAGCCTTACGTATGAATGGTGTCGACATAGTATTAGGGACAGGTCAGCAAAAGGGTTAACAGTTTTCCTATGTCTTTTATACAGAATTCTGATGTTGCGAGGTTATCCTTCACACAAATAGTGAGAAGAAGCAATTTGGAGGTATTCTGATGACAACTTACTATCTTACTCCGTGGAACTATCGTCGCATGCGCAGCCATCGACCGGTGGGATTCAATGGCGGACGTCGTCTGCCTTTGGATGTCCAATCCGATGGTGAAGAGTATGTGATCACGGCTCCTGTCCCAGGGTTCAAGGCAGAGGATCTTCAGATCGAGATCTTGGATGACGTGTTGACCCTGCGGGGCGAAATCGAGAGTGACGAAGTAGAAAAACGAGGCGGTTACTTGCTTCGAGAAATTCACCATGGTTCCTTCTCTCGCAGCCTACGCCTACCTGAGGCAACCGATGCTTCTAAGGCCGAAGCCAAGGTCGAAGATGGTTTGCTGAAGGTACGTATTCCGAAGTCGGAAGAGGCTCGTCCGAAGGAAATCAAGGTCAAGGCAAAGTAGAGACGTATGCTTACCTGAGGTACAATGGGCGGCAATTGCCGCCCGTTTCCATTTTTGCATCCGGAGATGGTATGTTCCCTTTGCGAGATACGGTCCGTTCAAGGACTTTTCCTGTTATCAACTATAGCCTCATCGCAGTTAACGCCCTCATCTTTCTCATCGAAGCAGCCCTTGGACCGCAAGGCTTTATCAATCTGCTTGATATCTTGGGGCTAGTGCCAGCGAAGATCTCTCTTGCTCAACCCCTAAATGTGGTCACCCTTTTCACCTCCATGTTTCTTCATGGAAGCTGGTTTCACTTGATCAGCAATATGTGGACGCTCTATATTTTCGGTGACAACGTGGAGGACAGGATGGGTTCCGTTCGGTACCTGGTGTTCTATCTGTTTGCGGGGGTTGTTTCCGGTTTAACCCATATCGTTGTGACGAACACAGTCTATGGGATTGATTCACCTCTGGCTCGGATACCAACCGTTGGCGCCAGTGGCGCGATCGCCGGGGTGCTCGGAGCATATTTTATCCTTTACCCACGATCGCGAGTGATCACGCTTGTGCCTATCTTTATCCTGCCTTGGTTTGTAGAGATTCCTGCATTTATCTATCTTGGTTTTTGGTTCTTTTCCCAGCTCTCATCCGGCTTATTGAGTTTAGGATCGTATGGTGTGTTCGGGGGTATAGCCTGGTGGGCACACATAGGTGGCTTCATGGTCGGATTGCTTCTGGTTAAGGTATTTAGTCGTCGGCCAAGGACCTACAAGTATTGGTATCCTGATGAGTATTGGCCCTGGTGAGGAATTAGGAGGTAAGGTGTACGATGGATTTCACAATAATCTTTTGGCTGTTCATTATCATCTCAACCCTACAACCCGTGATCCGGCAGAGGATGTTGGATACGGCTAGGAGACGCATTCTCCGCGAATTGGAGATCAAGAGAGGCAGTCGTGGCATCGTCCTCATTCATCGTCAAGAAACGCTCGCCCTGCTCGGTTTTCCACTCGCGCGCTATATCGACATTCAAGACTCGGAAGAGATCCTGCGTGCGATCAAGCTTACCGATCCTGAGGTGCCCATCGATCTTATCTTACATACCCCGGGTGGGCTGGTGCTGGCGGCGGAACAGATCGCCTATGCCTTGTGCAAACATCCTGCAAAGGTCACCGTTTTCGTGCCGCATTATGCCATGTCAGGTGGAACGATGATCGCGCTGGCAGCGGATGAGATCGTCATGGATGATAACGCCGTCCTCGGACCGGTTGACCCTCAGTTGGGCCAATCTCCCGCTGTATCTATCTTGAGCGTCCTCGAGAAGAAAGACATCAACGAAATTGATGACCAGACGTTAATCCAGGCTGATGTGGCCCGTAAGGCGATCGATCAAGTTCAGTCAACGGTGAAGAGGATCCTTGGCTTACGGGGACGCTTGTCGGAGGAGAAGATCGATGAGTTAGCGAACGTCCTCTCCTCTGGGTGTTGGACACACGACTATCCGATTACGGTTGAAGAGGCAGTTGAATTAGGTCTACCGGTCACGACCGAGATGCCAGAAGAGGCCTATAAACTGATGAGCCTCTATCCGCAGAGGTCACAGAGACGCCCTTCGGTCGAGTATATACCCATGCCTTACACTCCTCGATCGCCGGCACCTCCACCGGCTGGTTCAGAACGATAATGACTGTGGATGACACGGCTGAAAAAGGATCAACCGCGAGAAGAGGACCGATATCTTGTGGTGTGTTGGCTGCATCCGCACACCAAAAGTTATCCCTCCCTACAATTTGAGTGTGTTTTCGGTACAATCATAGAAAGCGAATGGTTTAAATCTTGCTATAAGAAGAACGTGTAGGATATCGTAGTAAATGGATCGTAGGAGGGATGGGGAAAATGTCTGAGCGAGAAGATTTACTTATCAATCCGAACAGCGCTTCGGTTGAGGCTCTGATCCAGCTTCCTGGTGTAGGTGAGGTACTGGCGCAACGCATCATCGAGTCACGACCCTATGCTCAAGCTGAGGAGATGCTTCGCGTGCCCGGATTAGGCGAAGCTACCCTCGCCCGACTGAAAGCATATCTGACGTTCGAAAAGGATATTAAACCAGCGTTGGATGCTCCAGAAGGTAAAGAGGTAGAATCAGAGGGCCTTCCTAGATCTGCGCGGCGAAAGCCCATCAGGGAAACGACGACTTACAGCCGTGAAGCGACATTGTGGTTGATCGTTGGGGCCGTGGTCATCAGTATAGCTCTCTCTGTCGTGCTGAGCCTCTCGATCTTGGCAGGGATAAATCGGACACTCAACTATGGGCGACATGCCACAGTCCGTCAGTTATCGAGTGAATTGGCTGAGATCAAGGCTGAAATAACTGATATGTCCTCACGTATGGATGTGATCGGGAGACGGATTGGAGCCGTGGAGGGCTTGAGCGGTCGTGTAACGGGAATGGAAAATGAATTCTCTGCCTTGCGTGAAGAGGTCCGGGGATCCATGGATCAGTTGAATTCAATTCGAAGCAGAATGGATGGCTTGATACAGGAGATGGGATTTCTCTCGGAGCGGATCGGCGTCTTTGATATGTTTCTCGAAGGATTGAGAGAATTACTGGTAAGAGCTCTACCAGCGACAGCACCTTAATGAACGACTCAGATAAGATGGAGGGCATCATGGAAAACGAGACGGAAGTAGCTGAGCAAGTAAATGAGCAGGGTCAAGTATCCGCTTTCTCCCGAGTGATGCGCTTCATTCTGCGTCTCATATTTGTAGTGGTGTTTGGGATTGTGCTTGGGGCGGCGTTATACTTAGGCGTACCAGCGCTTTACCGCAGCACGATCGAGCCGATGCGAGCCAACACGGAGCGGATCGAAGAACTGCAGGAAAGCTTGGCCATGGGCTTCTCCACGAGCGAGAAGCAGGTGGAACAATTAGGAGAGCGTTTGGTTGAAGCCGAAGGTCGATTAGCGGAACAAATCGAAACAACCGCAGCATTACAAGCAGAATTGGATGGAATTGGGGAAGTGCTGGATGATCAAGCAAGTAAGATCTCCAGGTTGACGATTCTGTCTAATCAGTTGGAGGCGATAACCGCTGATCTGGATGAGACCATCGCACGGGTGGAATTGCTAGAAGTTACCCTTTCTGAGGTCGAATTTCCTGCTGTAGAGTTCAGAAGGCAAGTGCGGATGATCTCCGCCATGACCATGATTACGAAGGCTCGTTTGTGGTTGATTCAAGACAACCTTGGACAAGCTGCCGAGGAGATCTCTGCTGCCAGAGAGCTGCTAGCCAATTCAATGGTGGACACCAATGTAGTTGATGATGAAATAACTCAGATCATCGAAAGGCTTGATCTTGCCCTGGCGGATGTGAGAACAATGCCGATCGTTGCTGCCGACGAATTGGAGATCGCCTGGAAGTTATTGGTGGAGGCGACAAACCCCCAACCCTTCACACTAACACCAACGCCTTGATTGTGTGATGTGGAAAAGAACCTAGAGGAGATGTAGGATGAGCGAAGACGATTCACAAATTCACGATGAACAACCTGAGGTTGAACCCTCGGCCATTGAAAGCGAACCTGTGATTGCTGAGTCTATTGAGCCCGAGATCGAAGTTCCTCCAATTGAGCCCGAGCTTCTGGAAGAAGAACTCCCCGAGATTCTACCGGAGGTTGAACCTCCACCGCCAAGTAAGTTCCGTCTTTTCCTCAATCGAGCCTTACGTTGGATAACTGGTTTCATGCTGGTTTTCGTGTTGGGGATCGTTGCGATGTGGGTCATTCGGGTGAGACCTGCGCAGGCAGAGCTTAAATCCCAGCAGGCTGAACTGGATGCGATGCAGGATCAGATCACGACCCTCGAAGATCAGGTACGATCGCTCCTCCCACTTGAAGATGAAAACGTGTCATTACAAGCGGAATTAGCGGAAACCGAGCAACAGATGGCTATTAGGGGTGTGCTGGTCGATGTAACTTCGGCTCAGCTGGCTATGGCTCAGGAAGATCCGGTTGCAGCGAAAGCTGCTTTGGCAGGTACGGATGAACGTTTACAGAAGTTGGACGTGGAGCTTGTCGGCACGGATACCTTGGAGGGGTTACGAACAAGGCTGGCGCTGGTCGTGGATGAGTTAGACAGCGACACCTTCGCTGCTCAACGCGATCTGCAGATTCTCGCCAACAACTTGATCTCCCTTGAGCGTTCGTTGTTTGGCGAATAACCGGATCTGATTGTGGCAAACCTCTGGGCATTGCTTTAGGCTCAGAGGTTTCGTTTTGTGGTCAACTCTCCATGGTTCCGTTGGACTAGGGATTGGGTGGTATTAATAATGGTAGGGGCGCAATGAATTGCGCCCCTACGATGATATCGGGTGGATGCTGTAGGGGCGGTTCGCGAACCGCCCCTATAATGTATGTGGAAAAACACCAAGCCGTTTTGAATGTTAATAGCGCAATAGAGCACCAATCCCACCCGCTGCCTCGAGGTCAGAACTATCGTGGATCACCTCGACTTCGCCCCCATCTGAGAACACCTTGCGCACGGCCATCTCGATGGCGTCCTCGATCTTTTCGATGGCGTTACCACAGAAGGGACATATCTCTAGCGTCTGTGCGGTTAAGTAGCCACAACCCTTACAGCGATATCCTGGCGCTCGGTGCCCCTCGCTGATGATCAATGTTTGAACCTGACCAGCGTGCACCGCGCCTAAGGTATCGTCGAGCCGGATGACACCCTCACGACCTTTAGCGGCGGCGGTAATCACTGCGCTCACCAAACGCGACTCTTTCTTCTTCACTGCCTTCTGGGCAACTATCATCGCTTTCTCCAGCACCTGTGCGTGTCCAGCGGTCATCTCAATAGGAAAGGAGCCCATGACGAGACTCTGCCAAGTCTTCGGTAGCAGATCAATAAAACGCGCCACATTCGCTTCTGTACCGCCTACCAACACTCGACGCACGCGCTGTTCTGAGAAGAAATCGGCCGTGAATCGGGCTGACTCTTTTAAGTTTCTCTCTGCAACCTCCTCCGCGTAGCGCGTCTGGCCGGTCGTGCCACCGCGCCTACCGAGAGCTTGCGATCCACCACCGCGTTTGGTGTGACGTACAGCCTCGCCTGTTGTTCCCTGTTGTTCACCTAGTTGACCCAAGTGGAAGTGGAATAGACGGGCTCCCTGTTTATCAACCAGCGCGACACCGTAATTGCCATAATTCGTGAGCAGATCAGCTAAGGGTTTTACATAGGGACGGTTCAAATGACGCGTGCGACTACGCACAGGTAAAGAGAGTGAATAGCTACGAAAGAATTCGTCCTTTGTGCATGAGAAAATCGCTAAACCTCGACCGGACCAATCGTATTCATGTTCTACGAAGCGCTCGATGCTTTCTGTGTCTTCCGCCACGATTTCATCAAAGTCCTTAAGCATCTGCCGCAGGCGCAATTTGTAAGCATCCGCGGAGCCGGCGGAAGGATCTGTATTGAGGTACACACTTAGTACTGGGTGTTTCGAACGATAGGAGATCAATTCCTGAAGATTCTGCTCGGTAAACATGTGAAACCTCCCCAAAATGGGTGACCAGAAGGGTTTGACCTACGGATCTAGGTTAAGGGCGTGCGCCGATGGTCAACGAAATGTCTATTTCTTCTCCGTCTCGTAGAATGGTCAAGGTCACGACCTGGTCAACCTGTGTGTTGTTGATCAAATAGGAAAGCAAATCGCCGTTGCGTCGTATCGGGTTGCCGTCGAGCGCGATGATCAGGTCGCCGCCTGCATTGACACCTACCACAGTCCGTCGGTTGCCACCTCTGAGTCCGGCTTGCTCGGCAGGACCGCCGGGAGTGACATCTGTAAGATAAACGCCGGCCGCGTCAGGGGGTAACCCTAAGGCCTCGATTATTTTAAGGTTCCACAAATCTTCACCCATCATTGCGATGCCCAAGTATGGGTAGCGATACCTGCCGTATTCAATGATCGAGGTGATCACCTGCTGTACCGTGTTCACAGGGATGGCAAAGCCCACACCTGAGTTCACCGATTCGCCTACGAGGGTAAATGACTCAGTGCGGATGGCCTGGTTAACGCCGATGACTTCGCCTCTCAAATTGATTAACGGTCCTCCAGAATTACCCGGGTTGATAGCAGCGTCGGTTTGGATGATATCGCCACTAGTGAAGATACCACCTCCTGGCGCGATATTTTGGGATGCAAGTGTGCGATCCAGGGCGGAGACGATGCCGATCGTCATCGTGCCTGAAAGGCCGAAAGGGTTACCAATAGCGACGACAAAATCTCCGACTCTGACCTGATCTGAATCAGCTAGCGGTAGTGGCACAAGGTCTTCTTGCAAGACATCAACCTTGAGCACTGCAAGGTCTGAATCGGTGTCGGAGCCAATTAATTCTGCCCAAGCTTTCAACCCGGATGAGAAATTGACCTCGATCTCGTCGGCTCCATTGATCACATGTTGGTTGGTCACAATGTGTCCATCATAATCGATCACAAAACCTGAACCTTGCCCGGTTGGCAGGTTCGGGTCCTGCGGCGAGCCATTGGTATCAAACCTCCATATTGTGACGACGCCGGGGCTGACGCGCTGATAAAGCGCTGCAAGATCCGAAGCCAGGATCTGTTGTTCCCCGAAGGTGGTTGGTATAGCTAGTGGTTGAGAGGGTGTTCTAGTCTGCTGAGTTGTTGGCGATGGCGGCGAAGTAGCCGTTGGGTTTCCTGAAACCGCGGAGGAGAGAGAGCAAGATGTGGTAACTACAAACAGAACTACTGCAACGATTACTGTCGTATTGAAACGAGATTTCATGATTACCTCGTGGATTGAAATTATGAATCATTGACGCAAGATCGAGGGTAGAAGGTGGTTCTGGTCGGCGAAGATCGATGTGTGGCGTGCTCACTTGTCGCATCGATGATATTTTCAACCCCTTTGTCTGGGATAGCAAGTGTTGTGGGGATGCCGTCTTTGCCATAATCCATACCGGTGTTAAGCCTTCACCATTATTATTAAATTTGTGGTCGGATCGCATATACAATACTCAATTGCGGAGTTTGGCGAGTTGTTGGAATAGCTCTCGCTCCTGATCGCTGAGCCGTCGTGGTAGCTCTATCTGAAGGCGGGCGTAGAGATCTCCATGTTGAGAAGGTTTCCTTAGCTTCGGCATACCTCGACCTTTAAGTCGAAAGGATTGTCCTGGCTGGCTCCCAGGTGGGATGGTGAGCATGACATCGCCAGCGAGAGTCTTTATTCGAGTCTCGCATCCAAGAATGGCGCTATAAAGATCGAGCTCTACATCGATATAGAGGTCTTCCCCCTTACGCTCAAAGATAGGATCTGGTGCGACATTAACCAGGAGGTAGAGGTTGCCCATCTCCAGTTGTCCGGAACCCTTCTTGAGATTGAGACGGACCTTAGTGCCTGTCTTGGCACCTGGGGGGATCTTTACCTCGATTTGTCGCCCATCGACACGGACAACCCGGCTAGTGCCGTTATATGCCTCGGCGAGGCTGATGTTCACCGGTTGTTCGATATCGCGGGTACGGCTCTGGGGACGACCTGTGAAATCCTGGCTTTGGCCGGCCATACCACCGAAGATGGCGTTGAAGAAATCGGAGAAACCGCCGAACAGATCGCCGAGATCGCCGACCTCAATGCGTACACCTCCTGGGGTTCCGCTTGCCCATTGTGACCAATCAAACCCCCCAGGTTGACCACCCGTCCTCTCCCAGGCTCGATAAGAAGACCCCAATTGATCATATTTGGAGCGTTTTGTCGGATCGCCGAGGACATCATAGGCCTCGTTTATTTCTTTGAAGCGATCTTCTGCCTTCTTATCGCCCGGATTCTTGTCTGGGTGATACTTTAATGCCAATTGACGGTAGGCGCGTTTGATTTCTTCCTCGTTCGCGTTCCGCTCTACTCCTAATATCTTGTAGTAATCTTTGTACTCCATGGAGACCCAACCTTCACTACTGATTGTAAAGGTGGCTGGGAATTCGCGTCAAGGTAATCTGGGTGAATCTAATATGATTCTAACGTTTGACTCCACTGAAAAAAATCAACCGCGAGAAGAGGACCGGTATATATGTGGGTGCGGTCGCAGCCCGCACCTACACATATACCCCTCCCTAACCCTCGAAAGTAGTTTTTTCATTGCACTCACGTTTGAGTAATGCTAGGTCTAAATCACCACAGCGATTTGACTCCCTCCCCATGCTCTTCCATGCTATCATACCCATATGACCACACCTGCTCAGCTTGAACGTGTTCTGGTCGTGGATGAAGATCCTGAGGTGCTGGATCTGGTCGCACGACAAGTTCTGGAACCGCTTGGTTACAATGTGGCGACGGCCAGCGATGCGTCAGGTGCAATTCAGCACGCCGTGACGTTTGCGCCTGATTTGGTGATCGCCAGCCTGTCGCTGCCGGGTCTCAGTGGAAAGGATTTGTTGGTGGCTTTGCGTTCGCAGGGCATGGATGTGCCAACGTTGGTGACGGCCCGAGAAGGCATGGACGCGGACGCAATACAAGCGTTTCGTCTTGGTGCAACAGATTACCTGGTAAAGCCGCTCCGTGAAGCTGAGGTGGTCACAGCCGTTGAACGGGCGATTTCAGAGATACGGGTGCGTCGCGAGCGGGGAAAGTTATCAAGGCAACTGGCGGAGAGCAACCGACAACTAGAGCGGCGGGTGCGAGAGTTGACGACGTTATTCGGCCTCGGGAAGACGGTGACATCAACGACTCATCAAGGGCAATTATTCGACAAGTTGATGGACGGCAGCCTATATGTCACGGAAGCCGATATGGGCTGGGTTTTAGTGCCCGAGGAAGAAGAGCAACAATTATTCCTGCGAGCACAACGCAATCTACCCTCTAGCCTGGCAAGCAAGATGCATCAACCTTGGGACGATGGTGTGAGTTCATTGGTGATGCTTTCAGGCGAAGCCCTCGCTATTCATGGCGAAGGATTGTCCCAGTTTAAATTAGCCCGCTTCGGCGAAGCGGCGTTGATCGCGCCGATTAAAGTTCGAGATCAGTCGATCGGAGTCATCGCTGTTTCCCGCAAAGAATCCCGTCCTTTTACTGAGCGGGACCAAGCCATGCTGGAAGCGGTGGCTGACTACGCATCGATCTCACTGGTCAACGCCAGACTCTTCCAGGCACTCGAAGCCCGGGCTCAGAGGTTGCAACAGGTGATCGATGAAGCCCACATGGACGCTGAAGCGCGTGCTGAGTGGAGAGCGGGGTTGAACCGAGGCTTACGAGCAGCACAAGCCCAGATCGCACGTCTATTGGAGGAAACCGAGGAATCTGATCTCCAAGCTGGTTTGGAGACTCTCAATGGCGACCTTGAAGCGTTGCTTCAAGTAGTCGCTTCTGTTTCCCCATCTGATCCATCAGAAGAACTATCTTCGTTTGGATCAAAACCCTCGACTTAACCCCCACGTTGTTATGTCCGTTTGATCAATATGGAGCGAGTGCTAAGACAGAAGGTGACGCAGATACATGAGTGAATCTCTGATCTTGGTTGCCGATGACAGTCGCGAGATTCGGAACTTCCTTGAAGAAAACGTTCTCGTTCCGGCTGGTTACTTGGTTCGATCGGCAGAGGATGGTATGTCCGCCTTAATCCTCGCCCGTGAAATCAAACCTGACCTTCTCATCACCGATCAACAAATGCCCAACCTCACAGGGATCGAATTAATTCAACAACTAAAACGTGAGCTTCCTCATCTTCCTGCAATTCTTATTACAAGCGAGGGGTCAGAGTTCTTGGTCGTGGAAGCATTGCGAGCCGGGGCCGTAGATTATTTGACAAAACCATTCGAAGCCGAGCATTTATTAGCAGCGGTTGGTCGAGCCTTAACCGAACGACGGCGCTGGGAATCGCTGGTGGAGGCCAGATCTGAAGCCCAGGCCAGTGCTGAGGATCTCGCCAGCCGCTTACGGGCGCTTGAAGCTTTAACACTGGTGGGGCGAACAGTGACCTCTCTCTTGGACCTTGACGAGGTCCTGACCACTGTGGTTGAAGCTGCTGTCCGACTTACAGGAGCTCAGGAGGGGAGTTTGTTGCTGGTTGACGACGAGAGCGGCGAGCTTTACATGCGAGCGTCAAAGAACTTCGATGAGGAGTTCGCACGCACATTCCGTTTACATGTCCTTGATTCACTTGCAGGACAGGTGATCACATCGGGCGAATCTATACTTGTCGATGAGAGCTCTCCCCAAGAGATCTTGACTTCTTATCCCGTACAATCGTTGATCTACGTGCCCTTGCGGCTGCGCGGTAAGGTGATTGGGGTCTTAGGGGTTGATCATCGTAAGGCGGGACGGTCGTTGACGTATGAAGACAGGGACATGATGATGGCGATGGCTGATTACGCCGCCGTCGCTATTGAGAACGCGCAGTTGTTCCAGCGGTCAGAGGTGGAGCGTAATAAATTCGAAACAATCCTTACACAATCAGAGAATGGCGTGATCGTAACCGATCCAGAGAGCCGATTGCTCTTGATCAATCGTGCTGCCATGCAAATCTTTGGCGTGGAGGGGAGACTGGTCGGGAAGCCTGTCGTCGAGATCTTCGATGATGAAAAGCTAGTCTCTTTGCTATGCACCAAGGGAAAGCATCCGCACTTGGATGAAATTGAAGTCGATACTGAACGATTTTATAGTGTTCAACGGACGCCAATCGAGGGTGTCGGGCAAGCAATCGTATTCCACGATATCACCCATCTTAGGGAACTGGATCGCATCAAATCAGAATTCGTCACCACTGTGTCACACGATCTACGATCACCGCTCACCGCTGTTCTGGGTTACTTAGAGTTGATTGATCGTGCAGGGAAGGTCAACGAGCAACAGGGGGAATTCATCCGTCGAGCACAGATGAGCGTTACACAGATCACGGAACTGGTAAATGATCTGCTCGAGCTTGGGCGGGTTGAAGCCGGCTTGGATATGGCGAAGGAAGATACACCTCTCACGGTGTTGGCACGGTATGCAATTGAAGGTTTGCGGGGCTCAGCCGAGGCGAAGGAGATTACCTTGGATGTGGATTTGCAGGAATTTGCCCCGCTTGTAAACGGTGATCCAGTTCGTTTACGACAGATGATCGGGAATCTGCTGGACAATGCAATTAAATACACTCCCGAGGATGGTGTTGTGCGTCTGGCCGTCGAAGCCGAAGGAGACCAAGTGATCCTGCGCATCAGTGACACTGGTGTAGGTATTCCTCAGGCCGATCAACCTTACTTGTTTGATAAATTCTTCCGTGCCAGCAATGTGCCAGAGGATTTACCTGGAACAGGATTAGGGCTTTCAATCGTTAAATCAATTGTTGATAATCATGGTGGACGCATCTGGGTGGATTCCAAATTGGGAGAAGGAACGACCTTTACGGTGGTCCTCCAGGCCGTTGAAACGTAAATCAGAAGAGGGTCCATAGAAGGGGAGGGCGAGCACGATCTAGCGAAAAGCACGGGAGTAAAAAAAAGAAGCCTCCGCCGGGGCGGTGAGGGGATTGCCCGGCGGAGGCTTTCGCCAAAGGAGGAGACAGCGATGAACGTTGTGATGCTAAGTCTCCCGTCTCCGTGCGCTATAATATCCCCTCAACAAGTACCAGACCATTGTTGAAGGTCATCGTGAAAAAGTGACTTTCATCCCACGCGAGGATCGAATGCAGGTACCTGATGGGAGTTTGTGATATCGAGATACTGTAACGAGTGAGGAAGGTATTTGACTGCGCAGGACTAAGGCAGGTTTAGGTTCTCTTTATGATGGTTTTTGATTAAACGAGGGTGAGGCATTAATCCTGTGGGTGATGAAACTTTACGCCGACGGCTAGGACGATTGGATCGAAAGCGTCGTAGTCCTACTTTGAAGGTCGATAGCGAGCCTGTGCTTCCCCGCAGTGGCTTACCTCCTGGGGAAGAGATCGACACGCCCTTTGGCACCACCTTTCTCATCCAGACCCAATACCCGATGGATTATCTGCATGGCAGGAGCCGGCTATCCGAAATCCTTGACTACGACACATCAATTGCGGCGGAGGTTGCCCGCCAACCAAGCTTGGGTGAGATCTCGATCGAACGGTTGGCATTTATCGACACAGAAACCACCGGTCTGGTGGGTGGTGCTGGTACGATCGCTTTCATGATAGGGGTAGGCGCCTTTACGGATGACTCGTTCGTGCTCCATCAGTACTTCTTAAGGGATCCAGGCGAAGAGCGTGGAATGTTGTCTGCCTTACAAGGGGATCTTGAATCGGCAGAAGGTTTCGTGAGCTACAATGGACGGGCGTTTGATCTTCCTCTATTGGAAATGCGTTATATGCTCGGATTGCGGCACCATTGGTCGTTAAGCACCTGGCCGCAGTTCGATCTGTTGCACCCCGCACGACGCTTGTGGCGTATGAGTCTACCTGACTGCACGCTTGGTACGATCGAAAAAATGCAATTAGATGTACATCGGACCGAGGAGGACGTGCCAGGGGCGCTGATCCCAGGTCTTTACCTCGACTATCTTCGTAGCGGTGATGCCAGCCAGATGGCAAGGATCGTCTATCACAACGCGGTGGACATATTGACATTGGTCGGCCTCGCCACGCAGATCCTAAGTCGCCATCAGTCTCAGGATTCCTCGAAGTTGTCTGGGGCGGAGGCGCTCGCGGTCGCTCGTTGGCATCATGAAGTCGGAAGGTTGGAAGCGGCTGAAGATGCTTTCCTGCGGGCGATTAAGAGTTCCAAGCTGGATGTGCGCATTGATGCCCTTCATCGCTATACTACATATCTCAAAGGTCAAGATCGACGTGAGGAAGCGGTCGAGCAATGGCAAACATTACACAGCATAGCTCCAGATGATCCAAGACCCTGTGTGGAATTAGCCAAATATTACGAGTGGCACGCGAACGATCTTGCGCAGGCGCAACATTGGGCCCAAGAAGCTCTCGTCTGCCTATCTCATTGGGAGGACGATTGGCGAAGGGACCAAGTCTGGGCGGAAATCGAGCATCGTCTAGCACGCTTGGCTAGGAAATCGGGGCCTGGATAAGATAGCATCAAACGAATTGTAAGCCACAAGTCGCAAGCTGCAAGCCATAGACGACCTCCCCGCGAGCTTTAAGCTCGCGGGGAG
>Ga0111172_1037_pt1 | contig 29048 bp, 25 predicted proteins | sample DeeMarSWOR324_28_FD_80233 | JGI IMG/M metagenome (GOLD analysis project Ga0111172, IMG submission 80233) | Anaerolineae bacterium SM23_ 63 | reverse complement strand
GACATAGAGAGTTATCTGCCCGTGTTCCTCCACCTCTTGGATAATCGGTCCGATTAGGCCAAATGCTTCTTCGTCGGTGGGACATAGCCGGTTGATTTGCAGCAGCCGACCGCCGAGTTGCGCTTCCTTCTCCACCAGATGCACATGGAAACCCTGCCGAGCCAGGTTCAGCGCTGCCGTCATTCCAGCGATGCCGCCGCCGATGACAAGCGCAACGGGTATCACTCCACTCTCTGCCTCGTCTTGGGGCTCCAGCAGGCAGGCCTTAGCCACCCCCATTCTGATGAGCCGTTTGGCCTTATCTGTAGCCACATCGCCTTCACGGCTGTGGACCCAAGAGCAATGCTCCCGGATATTGACAAACTCAAAGAGGTAGCGGTTCAGCCCCGCCTCCTCACAGGCATTCTTGAACAACGGCTCGTGAGTCCTGGGAGTACAGGAGGCGACAACGACGCGATTGAGATGGTGCTCGTGGATGCTCTGCTTGAGGGAGGACAGCCCTTCCTCGGAGCAGCTGTACAGGTTGCCCTCGACGTGGGCTACGTAAGGTAGCGCGCGGGCGTATTCCACCACAGCGGGTACATCCACGACGCCGCCGATGTTGGTACCGCAATGGCAGACGAACACGCCAACCCGAGTCTCACTCAATGCTCGAACTTCCTCTCTCCAATGAGCAACAACTCTGCTACCCGCGCCGCCACACCTGAGGCCTGCGCCACGGAATCCGGGATGTCTTGGGGACTCTGGCAGAAGCCGCAGGCGAAGATGCCAGGCACACTCGTATCCAGCGGACGGAGTAACTGCTCTGGTGTGTACACGAACCCATACTCGTCGAGGACGATGCCCAGCAACTGGGCGACTTCACTCTGCCCGTATCGGGGAACGAGTGCTTGGCACAGCACCACCAGGTCCACCTCCATCTCCTGAACCTGGCGGGCGGTAGTGTCCTCATAACGCACGATGGGATCACCGGTCTCAGGGTTCTCGCCGATACTCCCTGGACGACCCCGAATATAGGTCACCTGATATTCATCTTTAGCCCGTGTGATGTACTCCTGGAAGCGCTTACCACCCGCCCGTAAGTCGGTATAAAAGATGTAGGGTCTAAGTTCCGGGTCGTGCTCATTGGCCAGGATGGCCTCTTTAGTAGCGAACATGCAGCACACACTGGAGCAGTAAGGGTTGTGGTTTATGTCCCGTGAGCCAACACACTGGATGAAGGCTACCGTGTGTGGATGTGCCCCATCCGAGGGTCGCAATAACTCGCCGCTGGTCGGACCCGAGGCCGAGACCAACCGCTCATACTGCAGGCCGGTGATGACGTTCTGGATCCTGCCGAATCCGTACTCTTCCAGCACCGAGGCGTCGTAAGGATCAAATCCGGTGGCAACGACGATAGCCCCGACATCCAATTCAACGATCTCCTCCTGCTGCTTCCAGTCGATCGCACCTGCCTGACAGACTTCCTCGCAGAGGCGACACCGATCCTTCTCCAGGTCCGTCAGGTAAAGGCAGTACTCAGCATCGATTGTCATCATCCGTGGCACCGCTTGGGGGAAGGGGATGTAGATCGCCCGCCGCCGGTTCAGGTTGAGGTTAAACTCGTCCGCTACTCGTCGGGGACATTTTTCCACACACTCACCACAACTGGTGCAACGATCCGGATCGACATAACGGGGTTTCTTGCGAACGCTTATCCGAAAATTACCCGCGTGCCCTTCAACTGTGATAACCTCCGAATAGGTCAGTAAATGGACATTCTCGTGATAGGCACACTCAATCATCTTGGGGGCCAGGATACAGATAGCACAATCGTTGGTTGGGAAAGTTTTGTCCAGTTGAGCCATCCGACCACCGATAGAAGGTGAGCGCTCAACCAAGTAGACCTGTAAGCCCATCTGGGCCAGGTCGATGGAGGCTTGGATACCAGCAATACCAGCGCCGATGATGAGGACAGCTTGTTTCATCTCTGCCTCATTTTCTTCACTTTGCCTCTCGTATCTCATCAACGATCTCTGGGTTTACCAGCGCACTCAGATCACCCGGAGGTTCACCCAAGTAGGCAGCTCGAATCACACGCCGCATGACTTTGGCATTCCGGGTTTTAGGTATATCACTCACGAAAAGGACAGTCTTCGGTGCAAGCGGTTTGCCCATCTCTTTAACGATCAGAGTCTTAAGCTCAGAACGCAACGTCTCATCAGGTGTGATGTTAGGCTGCAACACCGCAAATGCGACCACTGCTTCCCCCTTGATCTCGTCCGGTACGCCAATTGCGGCAGCCTCGGCCACGGCTGGATGGCTCACCAGCACGCTTTCAACCTCCGCTGGTCCCACACGCTTACCGGCAATTTTGATCGTATCGTCTGAACGACCCAAGATGAACCAATGTCCATCCTCATCAATCGCAGCGAAATCCCCTTGGATCCACACATCAGGAATTCGACTCCAGTACGTCTCCAGGTAACGCTCAGGGTCTTTCCAGAATCCGCGCGTCATACCGATCCATGGTTGACGTATGACCAATTCGCCGACCACGCCCCGTACAGGATTACCTGCATCGTCCACTACATCAGAAGCCATCCCAGGGGGTGGAGCGGAGAAGGAGCACGGTTTGATAGGGAGTAAAGTGTTGCTCAATACAATGCCACCAGCGATTTCAGTACCACCAGAGTAGTTCAGGATGGGCACTTCATTGCGACCAACGGTCTCGAAGAGCCAGCACCATGGGTCCGGATTCCACGCCTCACCTGTGGAGCCGATGACGCGCAGCGAACTGAGATCATGGCGTTCTATAGGCTCGTTACCATGCGGCATGATCGAGCGCACGAAGGTTGGTGCGACACCCAGACAGGTTACACCGTGCCTCTCAACCAATGCCCACACTCGATCGACATCAGGGTAAGTAGGTGCGCCATCGTAAAGGAGCATGCTCGCTCCCAAGATCGTTGTACCAAAAACCTCCCATGGCCCCATCATCCAACCCATGTCAGTCATCCAGAACACGGTGTCAACTTGCTGGATATCAAAGCAGTGAGCCATGTCATGGGTGACCTTGATGGGGAAACTACAGTGGGTGTGGACCGCACCCTTGGGCTGACCGGTGGTGCCGCTGGTATAGATGATCATGATCATGTCTTCGGCATCGGTTCGCTCGGTAGGGGCTTCTGTTAGCTGACCATCGATAAAATCTTCCCACCAGACATCACGATCCGGGGTCATCGGCGCCTCAAGATCAGTACGCCTGAAAACAATCACTTTTTCGATAGATGGGACTTCTTTTATCGCTTCGTCGATGACGGGTTTCATTGGTATGGTTTTTGCGTTCCTCAACTGCCCATCGGAAGTAAAAATAGCTTTGGCATCCGCGTCAGCGAGCCGCGTCGCGATGGCGCCAGAACCGTAGCCTGAGAAAAGAGGCAGGATGATGCCGCCGATCTTGGCGATCGAAAGTAGGGCGATCGCGATCTCGGGAACCATCGGCATATAGAGACCGATGGCATCACCTTTACCCAACCCAATAGCCCGCAACGCTGACGCCACTCGGTTGACCTGGTCGTTGAGGTCACGGTATGTCAGTTGGCGTAGCGTTCCTTCCTCGCCCTCCCAGCGGATGGCGATGCGATCCTGCGTCGGCGTACCCATCCACTTATCGAGACAGTTGTGGACGATATTGAGCTTGGCACCGACACACCATTTGGGCCATTGAATACCCTCCGATAAATCCACAACTTGTGTATATGGCTCATAGAATTCAATGCCCAAATCTTCAAAAACCGCCCCCCAGAACCAGGCGATGTCGGTGGTTGAGCGTTGCATCAGTTCATCAAATGTTTTCAGCTGATGCCGATCCATGAATCGCTTTAGGCGACTTCGTTGTATATACTCCTCGCTGGGCTCCCAGACGATGGGTTGGTTAAAGGGAAACTGTGCCTGTGATCCCATAGTTATTCCCCTTCTCTGCTTACTGATCGTTTCCTCAACTTACTTTGGCTGTGACCCACCGAATTCACTCCGGAGCTTTTCGATCAGCTTAGGCACAACCTGATACAAATCACCGACGATACCGTAGTCAGCGATCTTGAAGATTGGAGCGTTTTTGTCATTATTGATGGCGACGATGACTTTGGCGTTCATGACACCCACGGTATGTTGGATCTGTCCCGATATACCAATGGCGAGGTACAAGCGTGGGCTGGCTTCTTTGCCCGAAAGACCTACCATTTGGTCTTCTGTGAGCCAGTGATATTCATGGGAGATCGGTCGAGTACAGCCCAGCATGCCTCCCACTGAATCAGCTAAGGACTGGATCAATGCTAGATCACCCTTGTCGTTCAAGCCTCTTCCAACACACACCAAAACCTCGGCTTCTTCAAGGTTGACAGTCCCTGCCTTTTTCGGGCGTCGTTCAAGCACCCTTGTCGTTGGTCCTTGCAGTTCAAGTGATACTGGTATGACCTCGCCTGCACCACCGGTCACGGGGTCAGCTTCATATAGTTTGGGCATGACAGCAATGACTTGTTGCCGGCTAGTAATAACTTTGGTAGAGACAGTATTGCCTCCAAGTGTGCGGCGTTCGACAACAAGTCGATTGTCTTTAATACAGAGGCTGATCGCGTCCGTAACACAGCCTGCTGATAGTTTCTGGGCTAAACGCGGAGCAAGTTCTCGACCGCGCCGAGTGGAGCCGATCAGGATGATGTCGGCATCAGCTTGAGCCATGATCTGAGTCAGGGCTGAGGCGTATGTGCTGGCTTGAAAGTTCGTCAGGGCAGGTGCGTCTGCGATAAAGGCTTGTGTGGCTCCATAAGCAAAGGTATTCTCGGCTTGATCACCAGCCTGGTCACCTAGCAACACAACCGACAACGGTTTATTGAGTTCGGATGCCAACTCCCGACCCTTGGTTAACAATCCCAGAGCCGTTTCTTCCAATTCTGAGTAAACGATGATCCCGTTCATTGCGTCAAGACCCCTTCCTGTAGTAGAGCCTTGACCACTTCTACAACACCTTCCTCCACATCCTCGTACAGTATTTCCTTGCGATCCTGAACTGGAGCCAAATTACTTAGCACCTCAATGACCGAAGCCTTCTCGCCTACCTCATCCGCCGCGATGCCAATATCTTCTGGTCCCCATTCGTGGAGTGGTTTGCGACCGGCCTTCAGGATTGCGGACAATGGTGCTAAGCGAGGTGTGTTTAGTTCACTGGTGACTCCAACAACAGCAGGCAGATCCAGCTCCACTACTTCCAGAGCATCTTCCATGTCACGCACGACACGAATCACCTTTGCCTTAGACGTCTGATCATGATCTTCTAGGAGCTCAAGCTCTCGGACAGATCCAACTTGGGGTAGGTTCAACAATTCGGCAATTCGGGGAGGTATCTCGCCTGAGTATTCGTCAGCTGAGCTATCACCCAACAAGATCAGGTCAAACTCTCCTATTTTATTAATGGCTTTTGCGATCACACGTGCTGAGCCCATGGCATCAGAGTCTTGAAAAATCGGATCGGTCAAGATGATGGCTTCATCGGCGCCGATAGCCAATGACTCCTTGATTGTGTCCCTTAGCTTAGGAGTGCCTACGGCTAGCGCTGTTACCTTAGCGCCATGCTTTTCCTTGAGACGGACAGCTTCCTCCAACGCGCATTTCTCGAAGTCGCCGAATAAAAGGGGTAGACCCTCGATAACCGGCTCTCGGGTGATGGGCTTGATGCGAATCTGCTCCAGATCAATGACCTGTTTCATGCAAACGATGATGTTCATAACCCTTTCCATTCGAACCATGATAAAAAGTCAAACCAACTCGTGAATACCTGCATTCTCTATCCGAACCGATACTGCACCCCGTATCCGGCCCTTGGATAATGCCATGTCAAAGCCTTATATGGGCATGCGATGAAACATGCACCACACTCCAAGCATCCCTCGAAATTTACCTGAACCTTATCCTGCGGATCCAGTGTGTATAACTCAGCTGGGCAGATATTCAAGCAGTAACGAATATCGCATTTTGCCTGGCAGATCTCATGATCGATGATGATATGTGGTTCCGTGTCGATCTTAAAAACGTCCAAACCTAATTTGGCTTCAATACTCATTGCACACTCGCTAGATTTTTCGCATCATGAAAAGGTCCCTCAACACATCCACTCGGAGTAAGTTCTGTCGAATCGTCCGTAGTATCGTCGTTGAGAGTTTCTCTTTCGGTCCCTCGCCGACCCACAGGATTTGCTCCAGAAGATCACAAGCTATGGAGGGGTAGCGTTCATAAAGCCGGGAGTTTGCTAAAAAGGCGGGCATGTTTTGGAAAGTCTTGAGGTCCTGCCAGATGAAGCTTTCTTTAATTAGACTTTCATAATAAGAAAGACTAGCGCTCGAAAAATCAGCACCCTCACGAGCACGCAGCAAAGTTTGAGCGGCCATCGCGCCTGATGCCAACGCGAAGTCCATACCGCGTACGGTCACTCCCATGTTCAATGTAAAACCAGCAGCGTCACCGACGATGAGCATCCCGTCCGTCACCAATCGGGGCATGGCTCGAAAGCCACCTTCGGGGATGATGTGGGCTGAATACTCGACCGTGTGACCGTCAGCGATCAATGGCCGGATTTCAGATCGGTCTTTGAAAGCTTCAAGCAAATTGTGGGGTGACAAGGCAGATTGTCCATCGGGGAGATCCGACCCAGATTTGTCCATCAAATCCTGAATGGCAAGGACCAGCCCAAGAGAGAGGCTCGCTCGATTGGTGTACAGAAAACCCCCGCCATGAATACCCCCTGTCAGAGATCCGAAGAATAGCTGTGCGGCTCCTTCGTCATTTTCCAACCCGAAGCGATCCTCAATAACATGAGGGGGAAACTCGATAACTTCCTTAGCCGTTACAGCATAGTTCTTTGCGGCGCGCGATTCTTGTAAACCGGCTTTCTCAGCCATAAATGAAAGTGCGCCATCGGCCGCCACAACCGCGTCGGCGTGGATTTCGTCGCCAGATGAGACGATACCAATAACCTTGCCCTCCTTGTAAATCAAATCGTCAACTTTGTATCCTGAGATGACCATTGCTCCTCGCGCTGATGCTTGGTCAGCCAACCAGCGATCGAAAGTCGCATGGAGCAGGGTGAAGCTAGGGTAGGGAGGGTTATGGAAGCGCTCGCTGCTTAATTCTGCGGTGATGGAGGATGTAGGAGCCATCATCGTAAGTCGTTCCTTAACGACGCGGCGTTCCAATGGAGCCTCCTGCCACAGATCAGGAAAATAGGATCGAACAGGGCCGAGGTAGAGGCGGCCTCCGGTTACATTCTTGCTGCCAGGATAATCCCCCCGCTCGACGACCAGCACCTCAGCGCCCGCTTCTGCGAGAACCAACGCAGTTGCCAGGCCAGACAATCCGGCTCCAACAACCACAAACTCAACCTTCTCCACTCACAACCCTCGCTTTTCTCTCAGAAAGCGGTCATCTGAGTTACAGCACCCTTCAAATACCGGCTATCTGGTCATCAGCGATACGGTACCGCCTCGTCGCCAATATACTCTCGGGCGATGATGAGCTTCTGAATATGGTAGCCGCCCTCAGCCCCGACAACATAAGACATGATCCCACGTAATCCTCGGCCTAATGGGCAGTCTTTGGTGTAGCTGAACGCACCAAGGTGTGTCATACAGCGCTGAGTGATCTCTGCACCTAACTTCGGTGCCTCCATCTTACAGATCGAGACCATCCGGCTAAGCTCACGTTGGGAGATAAAATCAGGCTCCTTATAGAGCGTATCGGCAGCCCAGGCCGTGTATTGAAGGTAAAGCTTCAATTGCTCTAATTTGGCATGGTCCTGAGCAATTTCGAAGGAGATTCCCTCGAACTTGGCAAGGGGTCGCCCAAAGAGCACTCGCTGTTTTACATAGTCACGTGAAATCTCCAGCGCTTTCTCGGTCATACCGACACAGGCAGAGGACACCAGGATGCGGGCCAGATTAAAGCCTTCCATATTGAGATAAAAACCTCGGTTAAGCTCGCCTAACATGTAATATTCTGGCACCTCTACATTCTTATACACGAGGCTGCCTGTTGAGAGAGCCATGCGGCCGATGTCCTCGAATGTGCTATAGGATATGCCTGGTAGTTTTGCAGGGATGAAGATGAAAGTGAACCCCCGATGACCGGCCTCAGGATCGGTTCGGACGAGCGTGATGTGGCCTCCATCACGCTGCTCGATCGATTCCAGAACGCCGCTGATATACACCTTTTCACCGTTAACGATGAACTTGCCGTCTTTGTATGTGCCGGAGGTCTGGATGTTGGCGATGTCAGATCCACCACCAGGCTCCGTTGTGGCAATACCCGTAAAGTACTCGCCCGCAGCGACCCGAGGCAGCACCTCCTCTTTCAACTGCTCGGTGCCGTACTTGGTGATGAGAAATCCCCAACCGAGGCAAAGTAATGTGTATACGGGTAGAGCCATGCTCATCTCGGCTCGACCAAGTTCCTGGACCGCGATGTTGGCGTAGGTCATCTCCTCCCCTTCGGGAGCCGAACCGCCATACTTTTCGGGGATCATGATCCCAAAGACACCCAGATCGGCCAGACCCTTTATCAGATCATCAGGGATGCCCTCTTCTTTGTCGTCCATCTCGCGCGAGCGAGGTTCGATGTTTTTTTCACAGAATTCACGGACCATACGTTTGAATAATTCTTGTTCGGCGCTCAATCGAAATTCCACTTTGCTCCTCCTGACTTGAAGCGATAGATGCTCAATACGATGTCATTTGTATCCCCCACAGTGTACTCCGATGTGCTTCGAAAACGGCACAATGTGGAAGCGTATGTGCAAAGATAAGTTGTTTGAATTCTACGTAATGAGTCGAACCTCATCGGATCCTAGTCAACGCCTCCTTTCTCGGCCAGTGCGTAGATAAGATGGAAAGTGCTTTTTATCCCACGCTCGGTTATAAGATGTTTTAACATTGCTTTGAATTGGCGGGTTAATTCTCGTTGTTGCTCTGTTGAAAGTTGTTGCTGCAGCATAATTGGGAATGGTCCCATATCCAGATTAAATGCCCAGACCTCCTCGGGGGTCTCAAACCAAACCTCGTCCGTTTCTTCGATTAGTTTCACGGCGGTGAAACCGGTTCGAGCGAATAAATCCCGCAGTTCGATCGGCTCGAAGACGAGAGGATTATTCAACAATGGTTTAATCCCAAACTTTCGAAATAGATCCCGCTGGAGTGAAGCGATGGGCGTGAAGTAGCCTGGTCCCCAGTTTGAAAGACCCAATCGGCCTCCCGGCTTTAAAACTCGCCACATCTCGGTCAGGGCTTGGTCCATATCTTGGAATTGGAAGAGAGAGAAAGCACAAGTCACGCAGTCAAAGGAGGCATTGGTAAAACCCAACCGCTCCGCGTCCATCTGACAGAAAGTGACGTTCGGAGTATCTTGCACGGCTTTCATCTGACCCAAGCGGAGCATAGCTGCAGCGACATCGCTCCCTATCACCCAACCTTTGGAATCTACCCACATAGCAGCCTGCCGTGCAACCGCGCCATCTCCACAGCCGACGTCGAGCAATCTGCTGTCTTTGGGTAGATGGAGCAAATCCAATAATCGATTAGCGTACCGCCCGAAGATACCCAGCCGGTCTTTGGCATATTCCGCGGCAACTTTTTCCCAGCCTTGGCGTATGGATCGACGAACCTCGGTCGAGTCATGTTTTGTTGACAAAGAATTCCTCGTTTGCCTCGCAATCCAGCGAATTAAGTCAAAAGCCGCGCCATCGAAGCGCGGTAATAAGTCACTTATTGATATCTGCCATTGCGCCAAGTAGTACGCTTCTTGCTCACTCCAAATTCACCAACCATCCGTAAGCAACACCTTCCAAGAAAAATGGCCATCAGCAATTAGCTATCAGCCATCAGATTTTTGATCATATCTTCTAATTCTTGGCCTCTAAAGATTTCTTCATTAACTCTGAGAACTTCCATCCGGCATCTCGCTTCTTCATCAGATTCACCCTATTGGCAGGCACAAATTGGAGCGCACCGGAGCCACAAAACTGGACACAAGCCGGGTCGCCATCACAAAGATCACACTTGATCACTTGTTGAACCACGGTATCGATCCCCATACCACCAAATGGACAGGCGATGACGCACATCTTGCACCCGATGCACAAGTCATAGTTGAGCATCACCCTTCCCAGGACGAGGTCACGGGAAAGGGCATCTTTTGGGCAGACGGCAATGCAAGGAGCCTCCTCGCATTGCTGACAGAGCATCGGTAACTCGAATCCTTCCTTCGGCCACTTGATGACGTGAATGCGGGAGCGGGTGGGATTGTTGACGCCGGTGTGCCTCACCGAGCAAACCATTTCACATAATCGGCATCCGGTGCACTTCTCATGGTCGACTACCAATATCATTTCCATTTGGACACTCCTATAACCTGTGCGAAGGTTCGCCGTCCAGCCCCAGGTTCTTTAACGTCTCTGGTCGGGGCACGCCGTCTTCATCCCAACCGTGCATTTCGTAGTACTCGTCGATCATCTGCTTGAACTTTTCACGATCGATACACTTGTCCCGGACGATCGGCAGACCGCTGGGAGTCGGCTCGTCGAAGTAGCGGTCCACCAGCCAGTCGTCCGACCGCGTCAGCCCTTCACGGATATTGAAGAGCCTTTCGATGGTATACGCTCGATCTGCGATGTCCCATATCTCTTCCGGCGAGAACTCCAAGCCGGTGTTGTTGTAGATTAATTTGGAGAGCTCATCGAAGGCAATCAGGTTGGGGCTGAGGAAGATGGTGTGGTACTTGCAGATGCCGGCACAATCGATCGCCTCGTACATCATCTCCTGCCACTGCACCATGCGAGGTTTTCCTATGTAGGTTGTGTAATCGGACGAAAGCGGACCATCGTATGGTTTAGGACCGCCGTATATCTTACGCAGCAGCTCCTCGGGCAGGTGGTAGAGATCAATCGCCGGTCGGCTGCGCAGGTGGTCGGAGCCTCGCGAACCCGTGGCGATGCCCAGGGCCAGCGACGGCGTGGGACGCTCGTCCGAATGTAGGTTGCTCATCCCTTTGACGTGAATCAGGTACTTAATCGAGCCCTTGCCGATCTTTTCGGCGGCCCGCAGCGGGCCTTCGGCCAGGATGTCGCCCAGCCCCTTACGCTCGGCGATGAGCGTGATCATCTCCAATACAGCCTCGTCATTGCCCCACTCCAGCTTCAAACCACCTGTGTCCTCGTCGGTCAGGATACCCACCTCGTAGAGTTCCATCGCCCAGGCCATCATGCTGCCGATCTCCAACGTATCCAAACCGTACTTGTTGACCAGGTGGTTGCCGACCAGGACGGTCTCGAAGTTGTTGCAACCGACCTCCATGCCGAAAGCACCCTGGCTGGTATACTCCGGCCCCTCGCCATAGGTTCCGGCGTGAGGCCCATCTCTGATCAGGTATTTATGTCGGCAGTTCATAATACAGCCGTAGCAGCCCTCCGAGCCCAGGGCATACTTCTCAATGTGTTCACACTCAATGTTCCCCCCTACCTGCTGGTTTAATTGGAAGTTTCGAACCCGCACCAGGCCGGTGGTGTTGGTGACACCATAGATAAACATGGTGCCCCACTTTTGCATGATCTGGGCAAACTTGGTCGAGCCGATGTGCTCGAGGAGTCCTTGGTTGTATTCCAGTGCTTTCTCGGGGAAACGGATTTCCAGATCCCGAGTGCCGCGGACGGCGATGGCCTTGAGGTTCTTCGAGCCCATCACCGCGCCCATACCTGAACGGCCGGCAGCGTTCTTCATCCCGGTCATCACGTTCGCGAAACGCACCAGATTTTCCCCGGCGATACCGATGCACAGTGCCTTGACCTCCGGGTCGCCCAGCTCCTCCTTGATAAGTTCCTGGGTATCAAAGACATCCTCCCCCCAGACATCAGAAGCGTCGCGAATCTCAATCTCCCCATCGTGAATCCAGAGGTACACGGGGTTGTCTGCTTTACCCTTGATCACCAAATGGTCGAAGCCGGCCCATCTCAGTTCCGGAGCGAAGAAACCACCCATATTCGAGCTGCCAAGGAAGCCGGTCAACGGAGACTTGGCCCCGATGTGGGTACGGGCTGAGGCCGAAGCCAGCGTACCCACCAGCAGTCCTGCACTGACTGTGAGCACGTTGTCAGGCCCCAGTGGATCTACGCCCGGTTCCAAATGGTTGTACAACAGGTACATGTCCAGCCCTCGTCCCCCTAAATACAACTCCCGCATCTCGATGGGGATAGGGGCGGTCTTGAACTCACCTGTTGAAAGGTCTATGTATGCGATCTTGCGATTGAGTGCCATCCGCGATCTCCCTATTCTTCCGTCTCTTTTTTATCCTCAGCCAGGTGTCGCTCCCAGCTTTCCCAGACCGGCTTTCTGATCTTGGCCAGCTTGCCCGACCAGGAAATGTACCATTCCCAACCGCATTCGGGGCAGGATGCCTGCTCCGCTCCCTGTGGGGGATAAAAGCGTACAAAACAATTCTGACAGCGTACCTCCCCGATACGCTTACTCTTCTTATCACGGGTCCCTGTTGTCATCGTTTCCTCCACGATTCCACGTTACATGTTAGGCAGTAACTTTGAGGACCACCGCTGCGCTCGTGTCACCTGCAGCGCAACCGACGAACAATCCATGACCTCCCCCGGCAAGAATCAACTCCTCGATCACCTCGATGATCAAACGGTGTCCGGTGGGGCCCTGAGGGTGTCCCCAGATCAGGGACGAGCCGTAGTTGTTCATGGCCTCTGGCTCCACTCCCATCTCGCGGCAGAAGTAAATATCATTCACGGCAAAGGGGTTATGTGTTTTGATCACCTTCACATCCTCGATGGAGATGCCGGCACGAGAGAGCGCCTGTCGTGTTGCCGGTACAGTAGCCTGGGCCATGTAACCCTTCTTGGCTCGTGCTTCTCCGTAAGATAACAGTTGGATCTCGATCTCTGGATCACGACTTAATTCGCGCGCCTTCTCACGCGTTGTAACGATGATCCCGCAAGTGCCATCGGCAGGATAAGTCTGTGTCCCGTAGGTGACCGTGCCTCCTTCTAGGACAGGTTTAAGCTTGGCTAATCCCTCGGCCGTTGTAGGAAACACCCCCTCGTCCCCCTCAACGGTGGACAGGATCTTGCGTCCCCGGGCGTCTTTCACCTCGATGGGTATCACCATGTAACGGCGTAGGAAGGCCGAGTCGTCCTTAAGAGCGTCCTCATACTGATGGTGCCGTAAAAGCGTCATCTCGTCCTGCTCTTCTTTAGTGATGCCTGCCTCCTTGGCCACATTCTCCGCGGTCTCAATCATGGCGTTTTTTGCGAATGGATCATGGCCGAAGTTATCCCATACCCAATCTTCTTTGTCGCCCGTGCCCCCCGGTCCCAATGGATTTGGGTAATAGACGTGAGGGCCGTTCGAGCAACGATCCGTCGTAATGGTCAGGATCACCCGTTCCTCCCCGGCATCAGCACTAGCTTCTATATCGAAGCCAGCCAAGGTCATCACCCGGGCTCCCGTTGCACATGCCTGTCCGATCATGGAGCCGGTGACGGTTCCGGCGCCGATAAGGCCCGAAAGCCAAGGACCTCCGTAAAAGGTGTGCATCTGAGGAACCGTGATCCCCAAATATAAGCCGTTGAACACTTGGGGAGAGATATTACGCTCCTGCAGAGCTTTCGTAGTTATCTCGGCGGCGAAGGGAACGGAGTTGAGATGAGCGAAGCTCCCCTGCCAACGGCAGAACGGCGTGCTCCAGTAGCCTCCATAGGGGATGTAGGATTTTTGGAAGAACATCGGGAATAAACCTCCTTCAGTAGTCAGACATCAGTAGTCAGTAGTCAGATGTCTGAAATCTGACATCTGACTACTGACATCTGCCATGTAAATCAGGTCGCACAACAGATATGGACCACGTCCTCCACCTCGGCTTTCAATGCCGGGACAAGTGCTTCCTCCTCTACTCCCTCAAGACGCAAGGTGATATAGCAATGTTTGGGATCCTCGCCTCGGAAGCGTGCGACGGAGCAAATGTTTCCCCCAAGCTTGGCGATCACCCCTGCCACTCGGGCTAACTCGCCTCGCACGTCAGGCACTCGCACTGTGACACGTAGCGATGCTTCCTCACCACCCAATATTTCCACAAAGGTTTCGAAGATATCCGTTTCAGTGATCATCCCTACCAACGAGCCTTCATCTATTACAGGTAGACACCCGATCTGCTTTTCCACCATTACACGTGCTGCCTCTTCAAGAGGAGCATTCTGATCCACAGTGATCGGTGGGCTGCTCATCACCTCAGATACATGAAGATTAGCTAACAGGTAATTTATCTCAAAGATCGAAAGCGATGTTGCGTCTGATGGAGAAGCATGAAGGAGGTCCGTTCGAGAGACGATGCCAACCAACTTTCCCTTCTTGTCGACCACCGGCAAATGACGAATTTTGTTTTCACGGATTGTACGGAAAGCATCAGGAAAAGAGGTATCTGGCGTGATGGTTATCGGATTAGAGGTCATACGGTCTTTTACAAGCATCAGAATCTCCTCAGAAAGTTATATGTAAAACGGGATATCGACCTACGGCGAGCTATCCCTAACGAGTTTCCCACTTGCTAAGTGGCTAAAAGGCGTGCTCCAATAACCGCCATAGGGAATGAATGCTTTTTTGGAAAAATATCATGTAAACCTCCTTCAGTAGTCAGATGCCAGTAGCCAGACATCAGTAGTCTGATATCTGACTACTGACTACTGAAATCTGATGCAAAAAGTGCCGCTCCGAATGCCCCCATTTCTTGTGGGTGGGGGGCAATCTCTACCTCAACTCCCGTCCGTATGCTCAGAAGCTCGGCTACAATGTCATTAAACGCGACGACGCCCCCGGTCATGATCACCCGGTTGGTTAATGTGTCCATCTCCACAATCCGCTTCGCGACCGAGTCGAACAATCCCCTGATGATACCGTCCATTCTTTCGCCAGCTCGGATGCGGTCTAAGATCTCAGTTGCGGTGAAGACGGTACAATAACTCCCGATCTTCGCAGTGGTATCTGCTCCATGGGCTAAACGGTTTAGGTCGCCAAGAGGAATGTCCATTTTATGGGCGATCTCCTCCAAGAAAGCCCCAGTACCGGCAGCGCATTTACGGTTCATCTTAAAGCCTGTGCGTTTGCCTTGTGCATCTAGCTTGATGATCTTGCTATCTTGACCACCGATGTCCACGACAGTAATCGCTTCAGGGAAATAGTGATAACATCCTCGACCATGGCAGCTAATTTCGGTCTTGGTGTCCTGGACAAAGGGGACGTTCTTGCGACCGTATCCAGTCGCCACGATGGCTTGGATTGAATCTCTACTGATGTCGGCTTGGGCCACGGCTTGATCTAAGGCTTCTGTCGCCGCCGAGATCAAATCTGTCCCTGAACGCACGACAAAACGTCCAAGGACCGTCTTATTGTCATCGATAACAACCACTTTTGTCGTTGTCGCTCCAATATCAATACCAGCAAACATGATGTCCTCAGTCATTGTTGAGTGGGATGATCGGCTTCTATCCGTTATGAATGCTCTTCTGGAGCTCCTGACTCCATCTCCAAACCTTTGATCAGGGTTGCGATGGTGGAATTGTAAGGTGTTTTGAGGCCATGGGCGCGGCCATGCTCAACAATCTTGCGATTGATCCAGTCAATCTCGGTTGAACCCCCCCGCTCAATGTCCTGCAACATTGAGGGCTTGTGATGGCCCGCCTTCTTTAGGTATTGCACGCCATGCTCAAAGAAGCCTTCGTCGAACGTCACCCCAGTGGCTTCGGCGATCTCGATTCCTTCTTGCAAAAGTTCCTCAACCAGAAACTCGGTGATCTCAAAGCCCATCATGTCCTTCATCGTCTTACGGGTCAGGGCGCACACCGGGTTGAGGGCTGCGTTGAGGATGACCTTCTCCCACTCGTACCTAATGATATTCGTTGTGAACCTGGTTTCGAGCCCTGCTGCCGTCATCATGTCCGCCATCTGGCGCGCTGCTGACTCACCCTTCGGTGTCATGGCCCCGATGTAGTTGGGCGGGTTGAAGAACGACATCCAAATCTTGCCATCTCCCACGATACCACCAGCGTAATTCGGAACGATACGCAGGATGTTGTCCGGGCCAAAGGTCTCGGCCAGGAACTCCTCGTTGCCGAGCCCATTCTGGTTGCAGATGAACCGTGTTCCGGGCTGAACTACCTTGGCGAGGTCTGGAACGATTCGTGGCATGACAGACGCTTTGGTAGAAATAACAATCGTGTCTACCTCAGGGAAATTCGATAGTTCAGAAATGTGGTATGCCAGTCCCTTGCACTTGGTGGACATCTCCGAGATACCCGTGATGGTCAGGCCTCTTTCCTGGATGGCATCCAGATGGTTCTTTTGAATGTCACACATCACGACATAATGCCCAGAATGGGCGAGGTATGCGCCCATGATCCCGCCGACAGGGCCAACCCCCACGATGGCTACTTTTGGTTCATCTTCCATGCTTTCCGCCTCCTCAATTCTCACTTCTTCAAGAAAGCTTCAATATCGAGGCAACGATTAGTTAATGCTCCAACTCACCAATAAGGCGTTGGCGTAAAGCCCGGTGAAGGATCTTCCCTGACCCAGTCCTTGGCATCTCTTCTTCGGAGATCAGACGGACTTCTTTGGGCCGCTTAAACTTGGCGATCTTATCACCACAGAAGGATATGATTTCCTTCTCGTCGGGTGGGGCGGAGAGATCTTTTGGGATGATGAAGGCCGTAACCGCCTCGCCCCATATTTCATCGGGCAGACCGATGATTGCGACATCCAGGACATCCGGATGGGAGCCGATCACCTTCTCAACCTCACTGGGATAGACGTGCTCACCACCCGTAATGATCAGGTTATCCTTACGATCTACGATCTCAAAATAGCCATCCTCATCACGCCGAGCCATATCCCCGGCACTGAACCATCCGCCCTTGAACGATGCCGTGGTTTTTTCGGGCATTTTGTAATACTCATCAAAAAGCATCGGGCCTCGGGAGTATAGTTCGCCAATCTCACCGACACCTACTTCATTGCCGTCCTCATCCATAATCTTGACAAAATCTGTTCCCAAGGACTCGAATCCAATCGAACCCAGCTTTCTCAGTTGATCCTCGGGCTTGAGCACTGTAACGATCCCTGCCTCGGTTGAACCATAGGCTTCGTAGAGCTCAACCCCAGGGAAGAACTCCATAACTGCCAGTTTCATGTCCTTTCTTGCTGGTGCGGAGGAGCAAAGCAATTTTCGAATCGACCTTACGTCGCGTTTCGTGATCTCTTCTTGGGCATTCAATAGAAGACTGTAATGTGTCGGGATAAGTGAAATGAAAGATATTTTCTCCCTTTCAATGATCTCCAAGATCTCTTCAGCTTGGAAAGAGCGCGCGGGGTGGATATAGGCGCTACCACCGATATAGGTGAAGGTGAACGTAAAAAAGGTGGAGTTGATGTGGCACAATGGCATGACATTGAGGCAAACATCATGCTCGTTGAATCCGAAATCAATAGCATTGATAAGATAGAACGCGATGTGTGATTCGTGAGAGCGGACGACCCCTTTTGGTTTCCCGGTAGTGCCGGAGGTGTAAATTAAAATCCAAGTGTCCTGCGGATCGACCTTGATCTCCGGCTCGCTTTCTGGAGATGGTTTAATGAACGCCTCATACTCCCGATACCCGTTTAGCCTCTCCCCTACAACGATATAGCGGTTTGAGGTGATGTTCTTCAGTTCTGGTTTTATGGAGTTAACACATGGTGTGAACTCATCATGCACGATCATCGCTTGGGCGTCGGAGTTGTTAACGATATACGCGACTTCCGAGCCTGCCAAACGAAAGTTTATCGGCACAATGACAATGCCCGTCTTCGCAGTGGCCAGATAGACCTCCACGATCTCGATGCTGTTTTCAAGCAGCACCGCAACCTTATCCCCCTTGCTCAATCCGAGAGCAAGAAGGCTGTGAGCTAGTTGATTGACTCGACGATTCACTTCTGGGTAGGTGAACTTCCTGTACCTATCCTTCAATGCCACAGTTTTGGGGAATTTCTTTGCGTTTACCTTAAGGATTTGACCCAAGTTCAACCAGCTAGCCATAGCGCTCTTGCTCCCTACGAGCTGTCAGCGACAGAAATTCGAGCGTCGACGACGAAGACTTGATCCTCATAAGCAATAACCGGATTTAAGTCCAGTTCTTCGATCACTGGACATTCGGAGACCATTTGAGACAGACGCTGGATGATTTCGATGATCCCATCCTCGTAGATTCCCTTTTCCCCTCTTACACCCTTCAACAAAGGGGCTGCTTGGAGGGAAGAGATCATTTCCTGTGCCTCGACCGTTGTGACTGGAGTAAGTTTATATGACACATCCTTCATGATCTCGACGTAGATGCCACCCATACCGAACATCACGATATGGCCAAGCCCCTCCTCGGCTTTCGCACCAATAATGAGTTCCTTGCCACCGGGCAGGTACTTTTGAATTAGGAACTTTAGTTCTTCAGCCGTTAATCGCTTTTCCATCTCTTCCACGACGGAGCGGACAGAATCGCTGTCCCTAAGATCTACAGCTACGCCGCCAACATCACTTTTGTGAATGATCGATTCTGAGTCTGCTTTAACCACGACGGGAAAATTAATCTCAGTTGCTGCTGACACAGCCTCAGCAGCATCGGCTGCTATCCGCCAGTCAGCAACAGGAATGCGATAGGCATTAAGTATCTCGTATACCTCAGCCGTAGAGATAAATTCACGACCGGTCTCGAGCGCTTTCTGCAAAATAACTTCAGCTTTCTCCCTGTTCGCGTCTTTGAATGTTCTAGCCTCACCAATCTCTCGGGTACGAATTTCGTTGTAATTGGTTAACGCCGTAAGTACCTTCGCTGCTGTGCTAGGGAAGCTGAAGTTCGGTACCCCTCCGGCTTTCAAGATTTCTACAGTACCTGCCCATTGACGCTTATCGGTCATCAGGTTACAGATAATGGGTTTCCTTTTCTGATTATTAACCTCGACAATCTCCCTTGCGATGCTTTCCGCATCCACAAAGAAAGGTGTGACGAAATTCAGATATACGCTGTTGATCTGATCTTCCTCCATAACAACATCAAGCGCTGCCCGGAACTGTTCGCCCCCAGCAGTTGCAAGCACGTCGATGGGGTTACCAACAGTGGCCTCAGGGAAGAGTTTTTCTCGTAATATCATTTCCGCTTTCTCGGAAAGGGGAGGTATCTTCAAACCAGCATTGACCAGCACATCGGTCGCAATCACTGCTGGGCCGCCGGTATTCGTGATCATGCCTACGCGATTGCCCGTCGGTATTGGTTGAGAGCTAAAAGCTACGGCAGCTTGGCACAGTTCCACTTCATCTTTGAAGGAGAGGATGCCGGTCTTTTCAAATATGAGGTCGGTTGCGAGGTCTTCTTTCGCGAGACCCCCAGTGTGCGACGCAGCCGCCTTCGCTCCCTCTTCGGTGCGCCCCGCTTTCATGGCGAGGATTGGTTTCTTTGCCGCGACCTCCCTGGCCACCTCCAAGAACATCTCTGGATCGCGAAGTCCTTCAACGTAGAGCAGAATCACACGCGTACCGTCATCATCACCGTAATAGCTAAGAATCTCCGGGATGGTGATGTCACACGCATTTCCGTTCGATGCGTACATTCGGGTTCCAATTCCCATCTCTGAGAAAGCTTGGTGAATTGTCTCGGCAACACCACCACTAAGGGCGACCATCGAGATCGATCCTGGATCTGGTCTTGTGAATGTGAAGTTGCAATATGCGCGTACATCGGGATCGGTATTGATAATCCCTTGGCAGTTAGGGCCAAATATTCGGATGCCATGTTTCTTGGCCTTGGCGAGGCAATCCTCTTGTATTGCCGCACCTTCGGGACCCACCTCTGCGAAGCCGCCGCCGTTCAGAATGACAAACTTCACGCCTTTATCCCCACACTCATCAATCGCTTGTGGCACGAACTTGCTCGGGATAACCATGTGCACAACGTCGACATCACTTGGAACATCCAGAATCGACTGGTATGCCTTGATCCCAAGGATCTCATCGGCTTTCAGGCTAATGGGATAAATGGATCCCTTGAAGCCAAACTCGATGAGATTCTTCACGATCCTATTTCCGATCGAGAGTTCCTTGGTGGAGGCACCAATCACTGCGACCGACTTAGGTCGAAATAAAGCGTCTAACATTCCCCCTCCTTACCCATTGTTCGATCCCATTACAATACTCATCTCAATTTTCAGATTCCCCTGAAAAAAGGGCACCGTGAGAAGTGGACCGGAGAATTGGGGTGCGGGCTGCACCTGCTTACCCACCTATACTCCTTCCTGCTCATCGAGGGTAACTTTTTTAGTGTATTCATTTGAACTTATCTTTTGTTCCTCAAGTTGTTCGATAAAGGCCTCAATATTTGTGTTTGTCTGTTCATCGGAGAGACACCTTAGATCATTCAGGTCTCCATTGATGATTAAACCCGGCACACCGGTATTCAACTCGAGCCGTTGAGGCATACCGTAGCGACAATTGGAATTGTTGGGGCAGGTTCTGGCATCATGGTAGATAATGCCGTCGATGTTGAAGAAGTCAATCATCTCAGTGATGTATTTCTCCTTAGCTTCATCTGACCGCACAATAAACAGCTCTGTGTACGCTTTGGCCATGCTCCTAAATGGGTCATCAGGGTTAAAGTCAGAGAAAATCCAGCTATTGCAGTAGGTCGAGGCAAGTACACATGTCTTTAATTCGGTGAACAGCTCCGAATGTGCTCTTAATCGACCCCAGATAGGCATGCCTTCCCAATAAACTCTGAAACGCTCATCTTCTACCGCCCCGATACCATTTTCGACCCGTTCTTCAAGCTCGGAGAGCAATACTTTATAGAAATCTACTGCTTGTTGAGTTCCTCTTCCTACAACTGCTGGACCCATGAGTGTGGTGCCATCGAAAAACGTCAATGGGGAGGGGATCGCAGCAGCCGTGTCGAGGACCTCCTTCCAGAGATCGGAGCATTCTCGGGATAGGGCCAGAACTCTCTTGAGTTCATCTATGCTGAATCGAACTCCCGATATCTCTTCCAAGGGTTCAATCAAGTTCTCCATTTGATTTGCAATGGAGGAGATATGACTTCCGGTTACATCCTTAACCCCCCGGTGGGTATGAATGCCTACGATCGGTGCCTGAAACTCTCTTGAATACCATCCAAACCAGTCTTGGACATCTCTACACTGATTGGTGTTGAAGACCAACACATCTGGTTTCGGCACACTCTCTATCCCCTCATACGCTCTTGATAAGGGTGTCACACCTTGGACGAAGGCACCGATATCTGCAGTGAGGTAAGAACATATTTCGGGTGTGTAACCTAGTGCATTAGCATGAGGAATAAACTCCATGGCCATGCGTGTGGCGCCCAGCATCGCAGAATGAGTCTCAGGAAAATAAACAAGAAATCCCAGCGCTCGGAGAATTTCAGCAGGACCCACGCTTGAACACCACGCTACTTTTTTCTCGCCCGTCCTTGCGGCATGGTCGAGTTCGTAATAATAATCGGCCATGTACTGCTTCATCTCATTCGTGGCCTTTATCTTTTTTCTCGTAAGCTTCTGCTTCTCCGTCAAGATCGAACCTCCTATCAGAAGTCAGTAGTCAGTAGACAGTAGTCAGACTGGTGTTCTAGAATTGTTGCCTGCTAGTGTCAGATCAATGGCCATCGCAAAATACTTCCTGTGTACTGAATACTGGCTACTGATTACTGTCCTTTAAACTGTGGCTTCCTTCGCTCAAGGAAAGCCGTCATGCCCTCTTTTTGGTCCTCGGTATCAAATGTCTTCATCACGGCTTCAAGCTCAAAGGATAGCCCCTCATCCAGTCCTGTTTGCATGGCTTGATTGATCGCCGTTTTGGCTTGCGCTACAGCGACTGGACCCTGGTTGGCGATGAGTCTAGCCAGTGCCCGGGCCTCGTTCATTAATTGCTTGAGAGGAAGAACCCGGTTGACCAATCCCATCCCTAAAGCTTCTTCAGCAGTTATGTGTTTCCCGGTGAAGATTAACTCAGAGGCATAACCTTTCCCAATCAATCGTGTTGCCCGTTGTGTGCCCCCAAAGCCGGGGAAGATACCCAGACCCACCTCGGGGAAACCCATGCGAGCCTCTGTGGAAGCCAGACGGATGTCACAGGCCAGAGCTAACTCAAGTCCTCCGCCGAGAGCGAAGCCATTGATCGCGGCGATCACGGGCTTGTTTAACTTTTCGATATCGTCCATCACGCCTTGACCGAAGCTGGTGAACTTTTCCACTTCGCTCAGATCTGCAGCCAGCATGGTCTTGATATCCGCCCCAGCAACGAAAGCAGACCCCTCCCCGGTGATGATGACAGCCCGAACATTCGGATCGTCTCGTATCTGAGCAACGACTTCCTTTAGTTCCCCCAGCACCTTCTCATTGAGGGCATTCATGGCTTCGGGGCGACACATCGTGATGGTAGCGATAGCATCTTTAATTTCCAGCTTCACATCTGGAATGGTCCAGGGCTGCCCGCTGGTCGCCTGTTTCCGCAAGTTATCTGGAACACTAAATGTATCGTGAAGTGCGGCCACCTGTTCTACTAGAGATAATGCACGATCCACTCCAAGTTCGTTCATCATCCCGAAAGGACCACGAGGCCAGCGTAGCCCTACCAATGCCCCTCGTTCGATATCTTCTATGCTAGCCACACCTTCTTCTACCAACTCCGCGGCTATACCGAAAACGACACCCATCAATCGCTCAGTGACCGCGCCATTTACCGGCTCATCCACGTCACCTTCCAAATCCCACGGTTCCCCAGCTTCCAATTGGGCGGTTAATCCAGCTGCTGGTCCATAAAAATTTCTCTTCGCTTCTTTGAAAGAGATCGTACAGTGGTACGCGATCGGAATTCCTGTGGCATTCATGAGTGCGAAGGGTCCCATTCCAATTTTAAAATGATCACAAGCGGCCTTATCAATGCTCGGGATGTTTGCCAAACCCTCATCCAACATCCGAACTGCTTCATTAAGCCAGGGAACGAAATAAATGTTGACGGCGAATCCTGGCGCGTCCTTGGCGATGATGGGAACCTTGCCCGTGGTGCGCGCGAAAACAAGCAGCGTCTCGATCACTTCAGGATCTGTTTGATCGGTCGTGACGACTTCGAGTAATTGGTTGAGGACGGAAGGGAAAAAATAATGCAGTCCGGTCACCCTTTCGGGTCGTTCAGTGACAGACGCCATATCTGCAATAGAGAGAGATGAGGTGTTGCTCGCAAATATGGTGTCCTCACGGCATATGCTATCCAGTTCTTTAAACAGTTCTTGCTTGGCATTCAGATCCTCGAAGATGACTTCGATCACCAGATCACAATCAGCAAGATCGGCAAGATCCGTCGTGCCGCTGATGCACTCCCAGGTCGCATCACGTTTTGAAGGGCTCAATTTACCCTTATCTACCCCCTTATCCAAGAAGGAACTGATGCGATCAAGCCCTTTTTCCAATAAGTCCTTATTGAGCTCTCGAACGATGGTGGTATAACCGGCTTGTGCGGCTGTCTGAGCGATCCCTGCTCCCATCAACCCGCACCCTACAACGCCGACTTTCTTGATGTCCATTGACTCATCTCCTTTTCAGTAGGCAGTAGTCAGATGTCAGTAGTCAGATTGGTGTCCTAGATATATTGCTTGCTAAACCCTGCGTAATATCCATCGTATATCACTTTCTGAGTACTGGTTACTGACTACTGTCTACTGACTACTGTCTACTGACTACTGTCCAAACCCAATATCCGTGCTGCGTTTCCCCCCAAGATCTTGTCTTTCGTTTCATCGCTGAGGGGGAGTTTACGAATGATCTCAATATTGCGACGGATGTGGGGCATTCCTGGCCAATCAGATCCAAAGATGACCTTGTCCGCCACCTTCTCGATCTCTGGGAAGTAATCCAGCAGCTTCTGTGGTGGAAGTCCAGCGATTTCCATATACATGTTGGCGTGTAATTTGGCCAGGAAATAAGCTCGATCGTACCAGAAACCCCGACCACTGTGGACCATCAAAAGTGTCAGGTTAGGGAAATCCACGGCCACATCGTCCATGTAGAGTGGGTCGCCGTACTTGATGCGCGCTCCCCGAAATACGGACGATCCAGTGTGAATCATCACCGGAATGCCAAGCTCTTGAGCCTTTGCGTAGAGTGGGTATAGTCGGTTGCTGTTGGCATAGAAATGGTGGTAGGTCGGGTAGAGCTTCATGCCTCGGAAACCCATTTCGGTGACATATCGTTCCAGCTCACCCGGCAAATCGGCCACGAGAAAAGGGTTGATGCAACAAAAAGGGATCAGGCAATCGATCCCGTGGCAGAACTCAGCCACGGCCTCATTGCTCAGCATGCCTGTGGTGATGGGGCTTAGTTCTGCTAACGCCACACCGTAATCCACACCGTTCTCGCGCAGGTAATGAGCGAATCCTTCCGGCGTTAAGACTTCATTGACGAAAGCCTCCGGATCTTCAATCTCATTTTTCATCCATTCCATCACCCAGGGATGGAGTTCGTGGTAAAGACCGATGTGGATGTGGAAGTCTATGACTAAACCCATACTTTCACCTTATCCAGTAGTCAGTAGTCAGACTGCAGTAGTCAGACGAGTTTCCGTTAGAGGCCAACGATCATGGCTGCGATTTGATCAGCCTCATCGAGAAGCGAATCAGATTTTTCTGCCGAACAATGTTTTAGATTTCGTGCGATCTCCAATGCCGAATTCACCTCGTATGTTGAGCGAAGAGCATACATAAGAAAACGTTGGAATTCTGCATTTGAGCATGCGCCTGCTCCCTCCGCTATATTCAATGGAATGCTGATCGAAGCACGTCGTATTTGGCTTGTTAAGCCAAATTGTTCTGAGCGTGGAAATTGGTTGGTGACACGATATATTTCGGTTACGAAATCCATAGCCCGCTGCCATACTCTTAACTTCCGAAACTTATGCATATACCCCCCTTTGCTAAGTCTCAATTATGATGTCTGAATACTGACTACTGACTAATCAAAATCCGGCGTCAAGATAATCCGCTTTGTGAGTTTCCCTGCATGCGCTTCCTCAAATGTTTCTCTGATCGTGCTCATCGGTCGTGTTTCGACGAAGGGCTTGATCTGAACACGTCCATCTAACACCATTTGGAGCGCAGCTGGATAGTGCTTGGGCAAGCATCCCCAGGTCCCGATGATCTCAGCATCAAAGGCCATCAACCGGGAGAGGGAGTATTCATTGACGTTTGTCGAGAACCCAATCCAGATCAGTTTGCCGATAAACGATAGTAAAGCCAGGGAGATCTCTTGCCCGATCTTCGCCCCAGTCACTTCGAAGATCTTCCAGCCATAGTTGTGCGGAAATCCATGTTCTTTGCATAAGGCGCGGAACTCATTACGAATGTCCTTGGGGGTCTTGTCCTTGGAATTGATGATGATGTCAGCGCCGTATTCTAAAGAACGTTCCAGCTTTCCCTGGTCGAGGTCAATACAGATTACAGGCTCCGCTCCGAATGCCTTGGCGATCTGAACCATGTAGGTGCCAACGCCGCCTGTCCCTCCGACGATGACAGCCCGATCACCTGTTTGCAGATCCGCGCGCACTGCCGCTTGATAGGGTGTGGTAACGGCATCAGCGATCACTGCCAACAGCTCGAGCGGTATGTCCCCACGATCAGCTACAGAGCATAGATCAACAGCTGGCACAGGAATATGACTGGAGAATCCACCATAGATGCCAAGGCTGTTGCCAGGCATTTTTTGGGCGAGACAACGGTTTCCCCGACCCGCGTCACAGATGGGGCAGTTGTTGCAGGGCATTACCGCCGGGATGATGACCTCCTTACCGATCCAACTTTCGTCCCCAGCTACGACGCGACCGCTTATCTCGTGGCCAAGTGTAAGCGGGGGATTATTGACCGTGGGCACGCCGTAATAGAAATAGCTCAAATCGGTATGGCATACGCCACAGCCAACGATCTCGACCAGAACTTCACCGGTATCCAGTTCTGGTATTGGGATGCTGGTTCGTTCTAACAATCCGGGCGTCTTCTCACCTGTTTCCTTATCCCGGCTCCAAGGTTGCACCATTTGCCAGGTCTGTATTGTGTCACGAGCACTTGCCATTTTCGTCTCCTCTTACAGTAGTCAGTAGTCAGATGTCAGATGCGTTCACAAGAAACACCAAATGAAAAGTACTGAATACTGACTACTGTCTACTCCTTAGGCTTTGCCAGGACCTCAGCGAAAAAGTCTTCATCCACCTGCCGTCCTTCTGCGATTAATTTGCGGTATTTGATGAAGTCGATCGTATCCTCACCCGTAATCTTCCGGGTGTTGAATGCGGTGAAGCCCAAGAAGGCTTCGCTATTCATATTGGCCGCCAGCCAGTGGCGGTAATAATCCTTGCCCGCATCCCAGAAGAACTTCTTCTTGGCTCGGATTCCATCAACCGACATCTGGAGGCAATGGGGGAAGAGGTTGGTGAAGGTCCACAACATGTCATCTACAGCTTTATCAAGCAGCTCGAAGTCAACGGTCGCTTCTTTAACAAACTCGCGTGCCTCCTTATACGCCTCGCCAGTCTTGTCTTCTCCATAAACGATCTCGCCCCCATCAACATATTTATCAGTGACCACCATGGGATTCCGTATCCATTCACCGTTATGTTTTAGGACAGGGACAACCTTGCTGAGATACCCTTTTCGGAGCATCTTGTATGCACTCCATAACTCACAGGAGATGCAGTTCCACATGGCGTCTTCGATGGTCAGATACCAGGGCAAAAAGTCCGTAGAGCCGCCTACAGGGGCTGAACCGTGTCGTGGTCCAGCCTGACCGAAAATAGCCAAATCGGAGGCAATGGCTAGGTCACAAGCTCCACCGATCTCCTGGCCGCCAGCCACGCGCATGCCGTTGACCCGACAGATGACTGGTTTCTTGGTATTGAGGATGCTGTCCACCATGGCGTTGAAAAGATCCATATAGAGTGCATACTCGGTAGGTCGACCACTGTAGTACTCGGCATACTCTTTGGTGTTGCCACCGGTACAGAACGCTCTGTCGCCCACGCCTGTGAAAACGATCGCCACAACACTGCGATCCATTGAGGCCCGTTTCATGCCGGCGATGACACCTTTCACCATTTCCGTGGTGTAGGAGTTATACTGCCGAGGATTGTTCAGCCATACCCACGCAGAGTATAGCCCCTCTACAGGATTGCCCTCTGGATCAAGGATGGGTTTCTTCTCGTAAACGATGCAGGGGGGATCGGTACCGAAGAATTCATCTCCCCCAACATCATGATCCTTCAGTTCGTGATCTTTTGGTAACCACTCAAGTGCCATTCTATTGCTCCTTTCACTGAACTTTGTACATGATGATTGCAATACTCACCCAGCTATATTATTAAGACTCACCTTCAAATAAGGCGACAGCTTGCCGTAGATTGTCGGGAACACGAATAGGTTTCTCTGTTTGGATGTCAACTGTGACAATACTTATCCGACCAGTGGTTATCAACTCATCGCTTGGGTGCTTGAAGATTGAAAAATCAAATGTGAAGCTGGTATTGCCGAAATGGCTTACACGAGCATGTGCATGCAGCAGATCATCGAAGCGGGCAGCACCTTTGTATTGACAACTGGCCTCAACGTAGAAGATGTCCATACCCTGGTCGATCATCTCCTTATAAGAGTAACCAATAGCCCGCATATATTCAATTAGAGCAACATCGAAGTACGATAGGTAGTTGCCAAAGAAAACGCGCGCTTGAGCATCCGTCTCGGCATAGCGTACCCGAAGAGGGTGGTAAAACTTATACTTCTGATCCATGTTTATCCTCTCTGGGACGGGTATAGATAACCACGTATCTATCACAGGTAACCAGGAGACAGGTGGCGCACTCATCAGCCACCATCAGATCGGGTGTTACGGGCTCCACACGCGCCTCGTTGCCCAATGACTCATACAAGTCTACGTATTCATCCGCGCACTCAGTCTCGACGATGAATTGACGAATCCAAATTTGAGTTTCTAAATCATGTACTGTGTTGTGCTCCTCAGTCATGTCAATCCACCTAATCATTTACCCAAGCGGTAATTCCAAACTCACTACCTTAACTGGTCGGATAGGTCTCTATGCAGCAGTATCCACTGCGACGGCAGCAATCCTGCCTGTGGCAATCAATCCTTATCCTACTTTCCTTCTTCTTAACCCTATCTGACGATCGTTCTTTCCCCTTCAGGAATAGGAGGCGGGGCAGGATCGCCGGTAATCTCAATCACCGCACCAAATTTGGTGGGGCAAACTTCTAAGCAGGTTCCGCATTTGATGCATTTCCCTTGATCAATGATGTGGATCTGGTTCTTGGCGCCTACAATTGCCTCAGCAGGGCATCTCCTGACACAAATCATACAGGCCTGGCACTTTTCCGGGTCGATATAGTACGAGATTACTTCGCTGAATAGCCGATCTATTTCGTCTCTGGTGAAAAGTTGCTCATATTCTTCTGGGTTCTCAAGTCGTGAGGCCAGCTTCTCATTCTTCGTCAACTTGATGTAGGGGACTAACTTCCGAATTTCTGTAAGTTTGGCTTTTAATTCATTTTGATCTAAGCCTTCGGCCTCTCCTAGAGGTCCCAGCTCCTTCACCTTGTCCCCAAACTCTCTCATAATGTCAGCAAAAAGATTTCCATCAGCCGAAGACATGAATTCAAGCCTTAATCTTTCTGGGTTCAGGCCGATGTGTTCCATTATTCTTTTGCAGAGGAGCACCATGTTGAGTGCATCATAATTGCCATGAGTAATATAATTGCATTCATTAAGTCGGCACCCGCCAATAAACACCCCATCCATTCCATTTGAGAAAGCCCGGAGCACAAATTCCAGGTCGACTCTACCGGAACACATGACACGGATAAGCCTTGTTTCAGTTGTATA
>Ga0111172_1062_pt1 | contig 29108 bp, 33 predicted proteins | sample DeeMarSWOR324_28_FD_80233 | JGI IMG/M metagenome (GOLD analysis project Ga0111172, IMG submission 80233) | Anaerolineae bacterium SM23_ 63 | reverse complement strand
GAACGTGGACAGGAAGATGATGGCGATAACCAACAGGGTTTGTGAGGTGGCGTCCATATCAGGCTCGGATCAAGGATTGAGCCCAGAGTATATCAGGACAGCGATAGGTATGACCAACAGCCGCATTGTGAACAGCCAGGACGTGTTGAGGAGAGCATATTAAAGGATCTGGCTTGGGTCTCCTGATGGTTCGGCGAGCCCACCGCATGGCTTGCTGAAGGGTTGGCGAGGGGACAAACTCCGTGATTCCGAGGAGCCTAGCGACGAGGAATCCCTATGATGAAACATTTGGATTCGATCGATCATAGGGATTCTTCGCTCGCTTCGCTCACTCGGAATGAAAAGCTCTACAGCATCCCGCGAGCTTAAAGCTCGCGGGATGCTGTGACATCCCACCGTTGTGTCATCCTGAGCCCCATGATTTGGTAGGAGACGAAATCCATCGAGGTCAGGAACCAGACGCCCTACAACGGAGGGTAGGACCTCGCCTATTCTTCCACCTTCTCAACAACGATGGTGCTCTGAGTCACCAGAGCCGCGACCGCACCGATCGCCGCCAACTGTGGTGCGAAGAAGGCACCCACGACGCCGAGCGTCAGGGGTATATCGATCAGGGTTCTGCCTTCCTCGTTCTTAATGACGATCCGGCGGATGTTCCCCTCGTGCACCAGTTCTTTGATTTTAGCGACCAACATGTCGCCGCTGACTTGGAATTCCTCGGTCCGAACTTTCTGACTTGGAATTCCTCGGTCCGAACTTTTTCTTCGCTCATCTTCCCCTCCCGTTAAGAAACGATTGCAGATTTGAAGAACCCTGCTCGGTTGAAATCTTGGGTATCGATGCGGGTTATCTTCAAAGCAGGTTCTACCGTATATTTTACCTTCTCAGAGGATTGAGGTAGCTAAAGCGCGTAATAGAGAATCCTATGAGCTTTTCGGGCAACCAGGAAAAGCCCAGAAAGTTTGAATATCAACCGATATCCAAACGCGAGTGTCTCAATCGCCTCAGATTGGGTGAAGTACCACTCCTCTTTCAGCCGAATCCCGTCCCCCCATTTTTCAACCGCTTTGGCATCGTCTATTCCCCAATGGATCACCGCCCCGGTTCTCCTTATAGACGGATGACCTTTGACGCTTCTGGCAGCCAGCTTGCTGTATGCGTCGAACACGAGCTCACATCCGGGATAGCTCTCCTTCAGCTTGAGGATCAAAGATCGAACCTCTTCCTCGGTCAAATACATCATTAAACCTTCGGCGATGACCATTACTGGGCGGCTTTGGGACGGAATCGTCTCTACCCAATGCAAATTGGTGACCGAGGACGGTATCATGTGATACCGGTCGGTTTCCTCAAAAAAATTCTTTCTCAGATCAATGACTTCCGGCATATCCAGGTCGTACCACTCGACATTCCCGTTATCAACGCGCGTATAGCGGGTATCAAGACCACAACCCATATGAAGCACGACCCCTTTCGGATGGTCCTCCAGAAAATCCGTCACGTTATCGTCGATCTTCTTTGCACGAATGCACACCGTCAAACGTGTCCCTACAGGGACTTTGAGTTGGGAAAAATCGTAGTCAATCTGTTCGAGGATCTCCAGAGATTTTTCATCGGCAAAAAGAGAGTCCGGACAACCCATGGCTTTTGAATAAAGGGTGATCAGCAGCGTCTCTTGTTCCGATGTCAATCGTATCTTTTCTTTGTGGTTTGTCATCGTTTGGCTTCCTGCCGACTAGCGATGTCGCATCACTCCTTGAATGGGATCCGGATGTATAGCCCATGTCGCAAGAGAAATCGCACCAGCCTATATATCTGGTAGATAAGGATGAGAATCAACAGCGGACCTAGATCGAAATCTTGACCAGCATATGGCTCCATTTCCTCGGGCGAGAGGTAGGCAACGGGCGAGCCTGAGATCATGGCGATCAGGATCGCAATCCCAAAAAGAGAAAGGCCGACTTTAGCCCAACGGGTCATCGGGGACCACTCACCCTGCCGCAATAAAACAAGGTTGAGCAAGATATCGAGGCCCAACAGCAGATTGAGCGGCAACAAGTAGGATGAAAAGGCTGGGGTCAATGCCGAGATGTGTTGCCAGCCGCCCTCGGTATAGTATGAAATACCTATCAACTGTGGGAAAAAGTTGATTACCACCATGAATGCCACAGCGAAAACGATCTGGACCACAGCGCCAGTTGTTCGCACAATATTAGGCGCACGGACAACTGGCAGCTTGCGAGGATCCCAACCCTTTTCTTCAGACTTGTCGACCTTCATAATCACACGGTCCAGCAAGGCAAAAATCACGACCAAGAGGCCGATGGTCCCAAGGGTCGACGGGATCAAGGAGCGCAACATTTCACCGATCACAGTAAATACATGGCCACTGCCGATTTCGGACAAACTCATGAGAAGGCCAATGATGTACATCACCGACAAGATGACCAGAAGGATCCAGGATGCTTGGAGAAAGGATGGGTAAAGACGAGGTCCGATCAGGTGCGATGTCCCGGTGTACCGGGCTGCCATCTTGCTAGGGGGGTCTATCTCCCTCAAGATCTCAATCATGAGCTCCTCATTTGTCGTCCTGTCCAACGCACGTCCCCTGTCCTCGAGCATGTCCTGCAATGATGAGCGCAGCTCATCTTCCACATCCGATCGCATCCGGCGGGGTAGTTGGCGCCCAACGGCCGCCACATAACGTTCGATGAGATCCGTGTTCTCTTGATTTTTCATGACAGCAATCCTTCCATCACCTCGACCAGTTTGTTCCACTCTTGACCCAGCGTCGCCAATGCTTCTTTGCCATCCCCGCTGGTCTGGTAGTAACGTCGTGGGCGTGGTCCCTCTACGCGCCATTCGCTCTTCAAGAGACCACTTGACTCAAGCCTGCGTAGCAGCGGGTAAAGGGTTCCCTGATCGATTTCCAAACCTTGTTCGTTGAGCAGCTTAATCAGCGAGTATCCGTATTGCTCCTGACGTAGTTGGCTGAGGACCGCCAGCGCGATCACACCACGACGTAGCTCCAAGGCCATATTTTCGAGTTGTTTTTGTGTCATACTGCTGCTCCTGTGTTATGTATTATACTATGTGAGATACAGTAATGTCAAGAACAATATATATGTAATGCTATAATATAGAATAACCATAGGTATTATCAATAGGGAAGCTGCAAATAAGAAACGGGTCTTGGGGGCTATCCAGCAGTCCGTTTAGAGTGGCTTACATGTGTGTAATGGCATCGATGCAGAACTCCAGGCAAGGCACAACTTGAATCAGTCCACAACCGTGTTTTATGGCTGGCCTTCGCACATCACATTTGTGGCTGTGGTTCCTTTACTACATAAGGTGAAACGACTTTCTCACGGCTTCCTGAGCAATACGGCTAATACCTTCCCCTCAGCTCTTACGGAGAAATCCAAAAGATGGAAATTTTGGAATTCCTCTTTCAACGCTTCCTCGGAGAAGATGTGATGGGGCAGACCTTTTTCTGGGCCCGACAGTGGCACAATGGTGCCCGGCTCGATCTCCTCGAACTCTCCCTCATCCTTGCGCCCAGACACCGTGACAAACGCCACGCCTCCAGATACCAGAACCCTCCAAATTTCCTGGATCGCACTACGCACTCCAACAATCCGGGCATGATGGATCACCTGCGTCGACAGCACCCCTGTAAAGCTGCCGGCGCGGAATGGGAGAGGTTTCCTCATATCGGCAAGCACTAGGTTAACTTCCAAGCCCTCTTCATCCACCCATTCTTGGGTCAAATTCAGGCCTGTCGGAGATATGTCGAGTCCGATGGCCTTGAAGCCCTCCTTGGCGAACTGAACAAGGTGCCTTCCGCTCCCGCATCCGAGGTCCAAAATCTCCAAGCAGCTATGGTCTTTAAAGATTTGCACGACCTCGTTGAACCTGGGGAACGGTTCTGGGAAGAATCGGCCTTCTCTTTTGAAAATTTCATCCCAGGGATGATCTGTAGAGCTCATGGTATTATGCTTTCATTTCGTGGACTGGTTACTTTCAGGGAACAGAATCAAAGTCGCCAAACCTACAGGTAATTAAGAACCGTTTATCATCATACCGAAAATTGGTCTATATTAATACGAAATTCGGAGCTACGAATAGGGTTGCTGTGGCATTCTCTGGAAGTGCAAGGATGTCTTATTACCGAAGAAATCTGAACTGGATGCGTGTGCTCATCCCTCTCATCTTGTTGATGGGAGCATATGTCATGCACGCGTCCCTTTTCGAGGATTGGTTGATCGACGATGCTGGTATTTCCCTAGCCTATGCGCGTAATTTGGCCAATGGCGACGGTCTTGTCTCACAGCCCGGAGTGAAGCCGGTAGAAGGTTTTTCCAACCCTCTATGGGTCTTCATGCTCTCTTTCATCGGAGCATTGGGTTTCAACCTTCCCTCGGTCGTAAAGCTTCTGTCGATCTCGCTAACGCTTGTCTCAATTGCCTTGCTGTTCTTCATTGGCCGTCATGTCCTGCGTTCCTCGATCTTAGCGTCGCTAGTAACTGGCATGTTAGTCGTCCAGCCGGCTTTTGTTATTTGGTCTGTTTCTGGCCTTGAGAATCCTGTTTACGTTCTCCTGATCTTGTTGTTGTTCATCGTTTCCCTCCAGGCACCATCGAAACGAAACGCAATGCTTGCGGGCTGCCTGGCCGCCGCCATTGCGATCACGAGGCCCGAAGGGATTCTATATGCTATTGTTTATCCTGCCTTACATCGCAGGATGGTTAAATCATATCTAGCACCTCTACTTTTACTCTTGAGCGGGTTTCTTGCTTTTCGCCTCATCTACTTTGGTGATCTCCTCCCCAACACCTACTACATGAAGATGCAAGGAGGGTTTCTATCTTGGGAATGGTTGTTGGAACAGATCTACAAATCCTATGATCTTGCTGGTGCATTCTGGGGGGACGCCCGGATTATTGTGTTTATTGTTTTGGCTATCTCAGTTGTATATCTTGTGAGAATGCATGCTATCCATCGAAACCATTGGACTGTCTTCCTGTTTGTACTGATTCCACTCACATCATTCTATCTTCTTCCCGCGGATTGGATGGGTGAATATCGTCTCGCTTCGCCCATTTTTCCTTTTGTTTACCTCCTCCTTGCAATGATCCTTCTCGATGTGTTTCTGATCCGTAAAATCAGTCACAGAAATGCCAAGCTGATCCTGGGAGGCATACTGGGGGTGTGGTTGTTGGTCGGTGCAGTGGCCTACTATCTTCCCCGCTCGCGTCAATTTTCACAGGAACCAACGGTTTCATTTTGGGGAGTCAGCGCAGATTTTAAACGCTTCGAGGATTATGCCGAGTCACTAGATCTTACTCAAGCTTCCGTGCTGTTGCCTGATGTTGGTGGGCCTCTGTATGATTCTCATTTGAGAGTGTATGACTTGGCTGGGCTTACGGATTCCACCATTGCCCGGACGATAAACAAAAATCAAAACGCATTTTATGATTATGTGTTTGGCATGGTCCGTCCGACATTTATCCACGTCCATGGGAAATGGACCTATTTGGCCAACCTAGAAGCTGATCCTAGATTCCGGGGGGATTACCTCCCGATCAATGAATATGAGGATCAATATGTTAAGAACCATCACGATATGATTTTATTCTCGGGTGACTTTGTAAGGCGAGATGTACTTCAGGATCCGAGGGAGATAGATCTCTTGCGAGAGGAATGATTTTCGATTTGATAGGAAGACGAGAAGGTCGCTTAGGCTTCCCGGTTAAGACCTCCGGTCTAGGTGATCATGATGTGGAAGTGAACGATTAGCGCACTTGCTCTACTTTGTGTTTGGTAACCGAATTCTTGGCAAAAGTCTCCCCGTTCGCTTCATATAGTCACGGTAAGCCTGCCTATATTCGTCGATGAGGAGAGCTTCCTCTTTGCCCATTCGCATTATGACAAGCACACTAAAGAAGATCACGGGCACAAAGGTCAACACCCAATTGCCAGCCACCAGTCCTCCGCTTAGATAATTGATCAGATAAGCCGTGTATATCGGATGGCGTATCCATCGGTATGGACCGGTGTCGACGAGCGCGCGCTCGGTTTTTGAGACAATCAGCGAGTGGAAACTCCTTCCTAAATGATGATGGGATAAGCCGAGCAGGGTGATCCCCCCCGCCAAGGTCAGAACACCTAACCAGCGAAGCCATAATGGAAAGGGAATTGAGTAAGCGAAAGCAAAGGTTCTCGGAGATAGAATATATTCAAAGCCAAACACAAAGGTGGTAAGTGCTGCAACGGAACCTGCGATGAGGCTTATGCCCCCTTCCTTCACCTCAACTTGTTTTCTGTCCTGCCAAACCTTTTTTTGATAATAGATCCTTATTGCAAACATCGCGATGCCTGAAAGGAGGAAGAGGATCCTGAATGTGACTTCGATGTTCATTGTCGCTCTCACAGTTTCATGATCGGTATCGATTGTACTCGAAAATGGGGCCATCACAGTTGCGGAATCCTCTTGTGACGGCCCTACTGATCTTATTCTGATTCAACTATTGTAGTGATTAATGCCGTGGCTGTGTGCCCATTCGTAACTGATGGGCCAAGGAATTACGGGCACATGCGGAAAAGCAAACGCGGCCTATGGATTAAGGCCTTCTTTGTTGATCTATGCGGGTACCTTGCGTTGATGATGGTGGAACCTAGAAGATGACGCTCAGGAGCAAAGCGAGTGGAGCCAACACCAGCCCGAGGATAACTCCTGCAATAGCCAAGCCCAGCGCGCCACCTGCCAATCCCACGACAAGACCTATGACGCCTACCACCAGGCCAAAGACCAAGCCAAATATCCCCAGAATCAACCCAAGGATTAACCTAACGAGACACATGCTATCGCCCCTATAATTCTTCCGTTTTTGACTTCCAATCTCATCTACGTAAAAACAGACAAAGGGTTGCATCCTGATGTGTATCTCCACAGGTATGTGACTTGTGTCTTGCAGCTTGTAGCTTGCGGCTTGCATCTTGTGACTTGAGACTTGAGGCTTGAAGCCTGTGTAATTCCTCCTCTGGTCCGATGTTGTTTTCCTCCTCCACGCTTTGTACAATGGTTGTGGGAATCCAGCTATTCAATGATGATCGTATCTAGGGGAATACTATGTCACCTTCATTTGAACTCCTGCTAAAGAACTGTCAATTACGAGGTCAGCCTGATAAGCGTTTCCAGATCGGCATCACGGATGGTCATATCCAAGAGATCGGTGCGCAAATTAAAGGAAAGGCCGATACCGAGTTCGATGCGCAGGGGAACTTGGTCACGGAGTCCTTTGTCGATGCCCATCTCCATCTATGTAAGGTTTATACGCTGGAGATGATGGACGATGAAGCGATGAAGGATTATCAGACTGCCGAGATGGGCAAAGCCATGACGGCCATCGAATTGGCTGCGAGGGTAAAAGAGAAATATGACGAATCATGGATCATCGATAATGTGCGTAAGGCCATGGTCCTGTCCGCAAAGTATGGCTGCACACACACTCGAGCCTTCGCCGACGTGGACACGAAGGCAAAGCTCGAAGGCGTTAAAGCCCTGATCCGCGCGCGTGAGGAGTTTCGAGGCATAACTGAACTTCAGGTCGTTGCCTTTGCGCAAGACGGGATCGTCCGCGAGCCAGGTGCGGCGGATTTACTCCGTCAAGCCATGGATCTCGGTGCAGATGTAGTCGGCGGAATCCCTTGGATTGAGTTCACCACGGCCGATATTGAAGAACACATCAAGATTGTCTTTGACATCGCGGAAGCGTACGACAAACCGGTCTCCATGTTGGTCGATGACGCGGGTGACCCGGGGCTTCGCTCTTTGGAAACAATGGCCATAGAGACCATCAAACGCGGGTGGCAGGGGCGCTCACTGGCCCACCATGCGCGTGCAATGGCGCTTTACCCCAAGCCGTATTTTCAGAAGTTGGCAGCTTTGTTGAGGAGCGCCCAAATGGGTGTGGTGAGCGATCCGCACACCGGTCCTTTGCATGCTCGTGTCCGTGAACTGCGCGAAGAAGGTGTGCTCGTTTGTCTAGGTATGGACGATATTTCTGATGCTTACTACCCGTATGGCCGCAAAAACCTACTTGAGGTGGCTTTTCTGGCATCGCACCTGCTTTGGATGACCACCCGTGAGGACATGGAAGTTCTTTACGATATGGTTACCACCGAACCCGCGAAGGCGATCGGGCTTGAAGACCATACAATAAAAGTGGGAGCTCCAGCGAACCTGGTTATCTTACATGAGCCGAATATATTGGAAGCACTGCGGAACCACGATGCCCCCGCGTATGTGATCAGCCATGGCAAGCTCGTAGACCAGGAGATGATGAAAGAATTGGCCTCATCCTGATCCAGCACAACGATGCACTATGAGACCTGATTATGAAAATGAAAGATCTAATTCCTGTTCAAATTGTGGTTAATGATAACGAGGTGAAAGCGGATGTCCCTCCCGACATGAACCTGATGCAGTTCTTGCGCAGGGAATTGGGTTTGGTGGGCACAAAGAACGGATGTGAGTCGGGGCATTGCGGTACATGCACAGTCATCATTGATGGGGAGGCCAGGCGTGCATGCCTGGTAAAGATGAAAAAGGTCAATGGCGCCAAAATCGAAACAATAGAGGGGCTGTCTAAGAACGGCGATTTGCACCCCCTTCAACAAGCCTTCATCGAGACGGGCGCGGTTCAGTGTGGGTATTGCACTCCCGGCATGATTATGACGGCAAAGGCGTTGTTAGACTCTAACTCCAATCCTTCGCTTGACGAGATCAAGGCTGCCTTGAAGAACAATCGGAACCTGTGCCGCTGCACGGGTTATGTGCCGATCCTGGAGGCCATCCAACTGGCGGCGGAGAGGATGGCGGGGAGAGGTTCCTTAGAGATCCACCCTGAAGCCAAGGAACTACTGAGCAACCCACAACTGCGAGGGGAGGCCATCAAGAAGGTCACCGGGACCTGCACCTACGCCGATGACATCGAGTTGGAGGGGATGCTCTATGGGGTGATCTTGTGGGCTGCTCATCCTCATGCAAGGATCATCAATATCGACACCTCCGCAGCGGAAGCCGTGGATGGCGTTCTGTTGGTATTGACGGCCAAGGACATCCCTGGGAAGAACCAGGCCGGGCTCATCATTCGGGATCAACCGGCGATCGCCGATGAGAAGACGCGCTACATTGGGGACTCCTTAGCGTCTGTTTTTGCGGAGACCTTGGAGATCGCTGAGATCGCGCGCGATAAGATACAGGTCGAGTATGAGGTTCTGCCGGGCGTTTTCTCCCCCCAAGAAGCAGCCAAGCCAGATGCCCCTAGGGTTCACAATGACGGTAATTTGGTAAAACATGCTGCCATTGTCCGTGGTGATGTGGATCAAGCTTTTGCTGAGTGCGAGGTTGTTATCGAGGGGTCCTACAGCACACCTTTTGTCGAGCATGCCTTTCTGGAACCCGAGTCGGCGATCGCACTCCCAGATGATGAGGGCGGCGTCGTTCTTCAGATAGGCTCGCAAACCATCTTTGACGACCGCACTCAACTTTCTGAAATCCTGGGTCTACCCGAGGGTAAGATTCGCGTGATCCAGGCCGCGCAAGGTGGTTCCTTCGGGGGCAAGGAGGATCTGATCCTTCAGCAACATCTGACCATGGCTGCGTTGCGTACAGGTCGACCGGTGAAAATCACATTGACCCGCGAGGAATCGCTTCGTGTGCACCCCAAGCGGCACCCTGCCTGGATACGCTACAAGACCGGTGCGGATAAGGACGGCCACATCCTGGCCATCGAGGCGGACATCACCCTGGATGCTGGCGCATACACGTCGTTAAGCATCGATGTCCTTGAAAACACGGTGGTCTTTGCGGCCGGGCCTTATTACGTCCCCAACTTGAGAATTGAGGGGAATGTTTGGTACACCAACAACGTACCGTGTGGGGCCATGCGTGGGTTTGGGGTGAACCAGATCGCAGTTGGGCTGGAGCAGCAGATCGACGCCATGGCCCGAGCACTGGATATCGACCCGTTCGAGTTCCGGTCGATCAACGCAGTGGTAGCCGGATTGCCCACGGGTGCGGATCATGTGTTGGCAGAGGGGGTGGATGGCATCAAAGAGACCATTCAGGCAGCGCAACAAGCTTTCCGTCAGGCCGAGCTGCCGGAAGAAGCAGATGGGAAAAAGATCGGCGTGGGGGTGGCCTCTGCGGTGAAAAATGTAGGTTTTGGACACGGGATCTCGGAGAGCGCGGGCGCTATTGTTAGGCTCAATTCGAGTGGTGAAATCCAGCTCTGCGTCACGCATCACGAGTACGGACAGGGAGGTTGGGCAGGACAGATCAAGATCGCCAGCGATGAATTGGGATTGCCTGTTGAGCAGATTGAAATTACCCATCCGGATACTGCGGTCACGCCTCGCACGGGACCGACCACAGCTTCCCGACAAACTTTTCTCACCGGGAATGCCGTTGTGCTGGCGTGTCGGGCGCTTAAAGAGGAGGTGTTCGGTCGCGCAGCCGAAGTTCTGGATGTCGCGCCTGAAGGGCTGAGCCTTCAAGGAAGCCGAGTCATCGCTAAAGAATCGGGTGATGCGGTCGAGTTAAAGGAGCTGGGCGAGCAATTTGTCGTCGAAAAACATTACACTTCACCACCCACCGATCAGATGTTAGAAGACGAATCCAGCCACTATGGGGAAGCGGACTTCAGATCGCTGGTAACACACGTGATGTATTCCTACACCACGCAGGTAGCGATTGTGGAGGTAGATCCCAGGACAGGCGAGGTGAAGGTCTTGAAGATCATCGCAGCCAATGATGTTGGAAAGGCTCTTAACCCCCAGATCATCAAGGGGCAAATCGCAGGGGGCGTGATGATGGGGCTGGGTTATGCCTTATCGGAGCACTTTCTGATCGATAAGGGCATCAACCTCACCGATTCGCTGCACAAAGTTCGCGTCCCCACTGCTGATGCAACACCCGAGATCATTCCCGTGATCGTCGAGGTTCCTCACCCCTTCAGCCCTCAGGGGATGAAGGGATTTGCGGAAGCTCCCTCTCTAGCGACCGCCCCGGCGATACTGAACGCAATCTACGATGCCGTTGGGGTACGAGTCCGAGACATTCCAGCGGACAAGGAAAAAGTGCGCGCGGCCCTTCGAAAGGCTCAGGACTAACCCTTCGACAAGCTCAGGACGTAGCGCTCGAAATGAGGTGATTTCAGGCTGTAAGACCTTAGTCTAAGTGTTATTCTGAGGAGCATTGCGTCGAGGAATCCCTGAGAGGTCGCGTTAATATCGATCCATCATAGGGATTCCTCGCTGCGCTCGGAATGACATGGTAGTAAATGGGATCCGAGTCTCAGCGCAGGCTAAAGCCTGCGGCTACACGTTCCCTTTGTATCGGCAGTACCCAACTCCCCGTGAGCCTAAAGCTCGCGGGGAGGTTATTTGATAGCTTGTGACTTGCGACTTACCTCCCATCCATCTCGATCAAGATCTTTACCCCCTCGATGGCCGTTCGGATCGCTCGATCACCGTGGAACAGCTCTTTATCGGCCTCCGTTTTCGGCAAACCATCCCCAGCACCGACCATCATCATCACGCCCCCAGCGCGTTTACGGTGGATGCTTGCCAGAATGAATATTATGGACGATTCCATCTCCGAGCAGATCGCTCCTCCCTCCACCCACGCTTTCCAGCGTTCATGAAGCTGATCTGCTACCGGCATCCTGTCGGTCTCGACCTCTCCGTAGAAGGAATCCTTGGATTGTGTTATTCCAAGACGATATGGCAGCCCAAGTTTGTTAGCCGCCTCTCGCAGGGCGAGGATCACATCGATATCGGCTACCGCCGGAAATTCGATCGGTAAATACTGAGGGGTTGTACCCTCGTCCCGAATCGCGCCCGTCACAATGGCGACATCACCCGTTTTCGTATCGGGCTGTATCCCGCCTGATGTCCCGACTCGGATAAAAGTGTCCGCGCCGATCTTGATCAGCTCCTCTACGGCGATGGCTGCCGAAGGGCAGCCTATGCCCGTCGAGACCACGGAGACCTTCTCCCCGAGCAGCGTTCCTGTGTACGTAGTGAACTCTCGGTTCTGGGCGACAAACTGAGGGTCGTCGAAAAAAGCGGCGATCTTCTCGCATCGCCCCGGGTCTCCAGGGAGAAGAACGTATCTGCCTACGTCTCCATGCTTTAGTTGGATGTGATATTGAACCGTTTCTTCTTTTTTCATGGCTCATCTTCCAAAGTATTTTTAGTTGCGGATGTGAACCGTTGGTATTTACCTGCTGTGAAGGATGGGGGGAAAGTGTACACTAGAATTCCCGTGCGTACAAAATCAATCGCATGAGGCGGAAAACTTAGCGAAGTTATCCTGATTCATTGCTTGAGAATACAATTTATCGGTCCACTAAGGTTGAGCGAGGCTCTTTCCTTTAATCGAACCTGCATCACCTTGCGTCCAAAGGTTCTCTTGTGGACATGTTCATGCCTGTCTCTCGTCAGGCACAAAACCCCTCTCAAGACAGGAGTCTTCGGAACCACTTTATGTTAAGCTAAAGTTGTAGGTTTTTATCGGTCGTGTGAAGGATTCAAGCTAGGATTCGAGAAACCATGGCAAGTCTCGTATCCCAGTAGGATGGGAATGGATAAAGGATGTGATATGGCTACCGTCCTTAACAAAGCAGGCACAACGCTTCGACAGCTTCGATGGAAATTAACACTAAGCTACTCAGCCGTCACGGTGGGTGCCTTGCTCGTTGTTGTATTGATACTGGGGATCCTCGTATTTTCAAGGGTCTTAATCCCTCTGGATATCCTTAATAGTGTTCTCACTCCTGAAGCCTGGATTCAGATCGCGAGCGAGGGTATTTCCCCGCCCTGGCTCCATGTCTTATCCCAAAAACCAGTTGATACCGATTTGCTGTCCAAGATTCTTCACGAAGGAACACTTAGAATTACAGATTTCGATTTAATTCGCATAGGAGATCTTCAGATTCAAGCACGAACAACTGCGCAGGGAGACATTCTTGTAATTGCTCCTGATGGAGTTCTGATTGGGGCATCTAATTTTGAACTTGTACCACAAGACAAAATTGGACAACCTCTTGATTTAACGCTCCTGCCAGGTTTAGAGGAACCAATTGAAACTGCTTTAAAAGGAGAATTTGATGCAGACAAACTTTTTGTCTCTTTAGAGCCTAATGAGCGGTTTTATTTTGCTGTTCCTTACTTCGATAAAGATGGACAGGATGTGCTGGCTGTTGGGATATTCATTTTCGAAAGTGTTCCCACTGAAAACGATATCCCTGAAAATACTCTTTTATTGCTTAGTCAGAGCACGTTGCTTTTTATCCTTGCCGCAGGCCTGGTGGGCACATATTTTGGCTTTCTTACAGCTAAGGGGATGGTCAGTCGATTACAGCATGCGTCGGACGTGGCCGATGCTTGGAGCCAGGGAGATTTCTCCGAATTCATCGACGACCCAGTAAGCGATGAGATCGGCCAGCTCAGCCAGCGATTAAATCGAATGGCAGAGCAACTGAAAGACTTGCTAAAACGACGTCAGGAGATGGCCGTTTCCGAAGAGCGCAATCGTCTTGCCCGCGATCTGCACGATAGCGCAAAGCAGCAAGCCTTGGCGGCATCGTTTCAGCTGGGAACGGCCATTACCTTGTTCGACCGTGAACCGGACACTGCTAAAAACCACTTAATTGAGGCCGATCATCTGGTGAACTCCGTACGGGTGGAGTTGACCGACCTGATCCACGAACTTCGACCACCGACGATGAACGGCCAGGATTTCGCTGTAACCCTCAACGATTACGCGATCGAATGGGCACATCAGAGTGGGATTGAGGTTAATGTGGACATGCAGGGGAGTAACGGATTATCCTTAGAAGCCAAGCAAACCCTATTCCGCATCCTGCAAGAGGCCTTGGCCAATGTCGCCCGTCACAGCGCCGCCCAAAGCGTTGATGTTTCACTGAGCTATGGTGCAGACGTCGTCCTACTAACCATTACGGATGATGGCGGCGGTTTCGACACCAGCGCGCAACATGATGGGATGGGGCTTAATTCGATGTGGGAGCGCGCTGAGTCGCTGAAAGGGGAATTCACCGTCGAAAGCGAACCGGGCGAGGGGACTCGAATCACGGTGACGCTGCCGATGAGTTGACGAGAATGGAGACTTCAATGCGGGACCCAATCACGGTAATGATTGTCGATGACCATGAGATGGTTCGCCATGGCGCAGCCGGCTACCTGGAAGCTCAGGATGATATTAAGGTGGTTGCAGAGGCGGACTCGGGTGAGGAGGCCGTCCGGCTTGTGCGCGAGCACATCCCAGATGTGGTATTGATGGACCTTGTCATGCCAGGGATGGACGGTGTGGAAGCGACGCGCAAAGTTAAGGACATCAGCCCACGCACTCATATCATCGTGCTGACCTCCTATCATCAAGATGAGCATATCTTCCCGGCGCTCCAGGCGGGTGCGATTTCATACCTGCTCAAGGACGTAAAAGCTGAAGAACTTGTGGATGCCATACGTCGTGCGGCTCATGGAGAGGCAACCCTGCACCCACGGATCGCAGCGCGGGTCGTCAAGGAATTCCGCACTGGGGAGCCGGGTGAATATCGTCTCTTCACGGAGTTAACCGAACGCGAGATGGAGATTCTAAAGTTAATTGCGAAGGGTTACACGAATAAGAAGATAGCAGATCAATTGGTCGTCACCGTAGGCACGGTTAAGGGGCATGTCAGCAACATCCTGAGTAAATTGCAGCTTGCAGATCGGACACAGGCCGCGGTCTACGCTTGGCAGGAAGGGATTGTGCGGAGAGAATAACATCATATCGTGATCAAAAACCAGGATGCCTCATATGATCCGGGATGCGTTGAGCATTCCGGATCTTTATTATTACATAACGCCTATCTGGCGTAAGGGTTCAAAACCTCTCGCAGGTTTATATCAAATCAAGTCTGCAGATACGTGTGGCTAATGGATCTGCGTGCTATTCTGATTTCAAATTGGAATATGAAACCATATTTGAAGTGAAAGGATTGAATATGAACACGATTTCCAAACAACCAAAAAGATTTAGATGGTTTTTCTTTGTGATCAGCGCTGGCGCTCTGGGTTCCGCAGGAATCTTCATCGAGAAAATCATCCTCACTGAGGTTGCCTGGATGGATTATCTCAGCGCAGTTGTTTTTGGCGCGATTGGATTAGGGATTTCTGCCTATTCGTTTTTCTGCTCATCTGCAAATCAATGAAAACATTGAGCATCAAAGAGGGATCCTGTTTTCAGAAACAGATCCCCCTCAGGAAAAAATGGCAGCTATTTATGAAATAGGAAGTGACAAAAATGAATACAAGTCAATTTGTTCAGAAACGAAAGTTTCAATTTATAGATCATCCCTGGATCTACCAAATGGTTAGTGTTCTGGTCTTCATTGTTTTAGTTATCCTGGTGCTTATCTTTGTGAACCTGATCGGGATCCCGAGCCGGGCACCCTACCGATCCCTGGTGGTTGCCGGGTTGCCACAAGCCCTGTCCTTGTTTATCCTGGCTCCCTTCGTTTACCATGTCCCGGCAGGAAAACGATCCTATAAAGAGTACCTTGGGGATATCCGCCTGACCCAACTCAAACCATTTTTGCCTTTATTGATCCTGGGAATTTCCTGCGCCGCTTTCTGGCTTTTTACTTCCGGGCTGTGCACCATCCTGTACCGGTATTTTCAGGGTCTGCCCGTCACCTGGGGGTTTATCAAAGGTGTTTATAATCTGAGGACCAGCCTGCCACCGTATTCCGTGAGCTATATCCATGCACTGCCTACTATTTTTGAGGAAATTGGCACACGAGGCATCCTGCTGCCCTTGTTCCTGCGTCAATACAGACCCCAAAAAGCGATTACCTTCTCAGCTATTATGTTCGGGCTTGGCCACTTGCTCAATCTGGTCAACCCTGAACCAAAGATCTGGGCTTTGGGGATGTCCCTTTGGGCCATTCCCTACGGAATCTTCTACGGGCATTTATTCATAAAGTCGAATAGTCTCCTGCCGTGCATAATGGTGCATTACCTCGCCAATATGTTTATCGGATCTGTCGGAGCTTATCGAGATCGAAGTGCACCGATTGAAATCCAGGTGGTAATGATCATCCTACATTCTATTGCAACGATGCCGCTCTTGATCCTGTGGGTTAAATTCTATTCTTCGAAGTGGTTAAGCAAGCATGAGAGTTATAAACCGATCTTGCGTATTGACCAAAGGAGAGATGGAGGTGCTCAAGTTGGTCGCCATGGGATACACCAACAGCAAGATCGCGGAGCAACTGGTCATCAGCGTCGGTACCGTCAAAGGACATGTCAGCAACATCCTGAGTAAACTACAACTCGCCGATCGGACACAGGCCGCGGTCTACGCCTGGCAAGAGAGGCTTATCCAGCGCGATTAGATTGAATTTCACATTCAAGCGACAGAGGTGGGTTGCTCTATAAGCGTCTTTTAGGCAGCCCATCTTTCTTTTAATTTCCCTCTATCGCAAGACAGAGGAAAAGACCTTTCTCACGATGGGCATAAAACCTCCTTCAAGACTCGTGTGAGTTGACCTGTCTAAATCTATGATCATGTCAGCACGTGGAGAAAGCAACTTGATGCATTTTTGCGATGGAGATCACCTGGGAGTTTTCCAAGCGGAGCCAGCCCCTACGGTGCCCTGGACATAGCTGGAAACGTCTGGGAATGGGTAGCCGACTGGTATGACGAGAATTACTACCACGATTCCCCCTACGAGAACCCGTCAGGACCTTCCTATGGAACGGAACGCACGCAGCGTGGTGGTGCATGGATCGACAACGAATCTTGGGTCCGCACTACAGTTCGGCACGCTACGCCACCTGGGACTCGCGCCGATGATTTGGGTTTCCGTTGCGCGTTACCCATCGATTAACGGAGGGGTGAGAGGTCCCTGACATCAGGGCATGTGATTGGATTGATAAGCATAACCGAAAGGAGACTAGAAATGGACAGACACATGATTAGAAGAAATCGCCTGTGGTACGGCTTAGCAGCTCTCGTGCTGGTATTGGGTTGCTTGGCTGCTGTTATCCTCATCATCTCTACCTTGATATCCTATCCATCTTTGATCAAGGAGGCATACAAAGGCCCACTTCAAAAGGTGGAAGTCCCGGGAGAAGCAGATATCGACTTAAGAAGGAAAGGCGCATACGGTGTCTACTACGAAGCTGCCCATGACCCAACAGAGGTACCACCAGTGCTGGATTGCAGCCTGACATCGAAAACGACGGGCGAAGACATCCCACTTGTGCCGGACTACGTTCCGACCAATCGTTATTCGACCAAAGATGGAAACCGTGTTGGCGTTCTGATCTACAGCACAACGGTCAAGGAACCTAGCCTGCACACACTCTCCTGCGACTATCCAGACGGACGTGTAAGCCCCAAGCTGGTGCTGGCCATTGGGCCGAACTATATCTTTGAGTTTCTGCGCGTGGCCTGGAATATGGGTGGTTCGATTCTTGGAGGTGCTGGAGTTCTCTGTGGCTCGTTTGTGCTCTCGGTTGGCATTGTTGCCGTAGCATCTATTCGAACAAGAAAAAAACAGCAGGTTGAAGGAGGTATCAATGAATAACTCGCTTTCGGAAAGTGGTTGGATCAAAAATTCTCTTAATGAACAGGAGGATGTCATGGAAAAGAGTCGTAGTCGAATACCGCCCCGGTGGATGTTCTTACTCCTATCCGTCGGTGGTGCATGGGCTTCAGGTATTTATCTGGGAAAGATAACGGTCGAGGGAGCATTGACCGGGCTTCTCATCCCCATGATCAGCTTTGGCGTCATGGGTTTGATTATGGCCTGGGGGGCGGTCTCAGTGCGTTGAATACAGGAGGAGCGCAAGCTATGAAAAGGATCCTTAGGACGATTACATGGTTGTGTCTCCTTCTTGCCATGCTGTCGGGCTGCATGGTGGCAGGAGGGCACGACCCAGAGCAAGTTTCAAATGTGGGGTATACGGCCTTCATCCATGTCAACTTGATACCTATGACGGCTGAGGTGGTGATCGCGGATCAAACCGTTTTGATCGATGGGAAAAAGATTGTCGCAATTGGCCCCTCAAGCGAGGTATCGATACCCGAGAATGCGACTGTCATTGACGGAGAGGGTGCATACCTGATGCCCGGCTTAGCGGACATGCACATGCACACCAATCAGGATTGGGATTCTGGCGTGTGGCCCGTGTCCCCTCTCGCCCTCTACCTTGCCAATGGTGTGACCACCATCCGAGACTTCGGACCCACAGGCAGGGATCTGACCTACGCGCTACGCTGGCGAGAACAGATCGAAGCCGGAACCCGCATTGGGCCCACGATTTACGCTTCCGGCAAAATCCTTTTCGTCAGCCCGCTGGGTGATCCGCAAGGGCTCGTTCGAGAGAATCACGAGCTTGGATTCGACTTTCTCAAACTGTATTCCTATTTAAGCCCGGAAGACTTTCATGAGGCGCTGATAACTGCTAAAGAACTTGGGATGTACAGCGCGGGTCATATTCCTTTCGCCGTTGGATTGGAGGGGGTGCTAGCAGAGGATATGAACGAAATCGCCCACGTTGAGGAGTTGCTGTTCGAGTTCATCGAATTTGATAAGGGCAAGAAGCTAGATATTGATGAGTGGTGGGCGTATCTGAAGGGCTCGGCCCTAGAGCAATTTGAGATCTCGGCTGGTTTTGAAGGATCGGGCTTTGAGCATCAGCATGCCGGTACAATGGCGCGGATCATTGAGCAGCTTCATTCTGCTGGGGCTCCACTTTGCACAACGATGGTCGTTGATGACGTCGTACAGCAAAAGCTATTTGAGTTGGATGCCTTCCTGGCCCGCCCCGAGATCGGATATATCCCTACGGCCTATCTTGACCTTCTCCGCCAGGGCGAAGAGAAACATCAGCTCCAGTGTAAGGGGATCGAGGACCTATGCGCCTTCAAATATGACATCGATCGTTGGGTGCTAACCGAATTGCACCAAGCGGGGGTTCCACTCTTGTTGGGCACCGACTCAGCGATCTTGGCGGTTGTCCCTGGATTTTCCATCCATGATGAACTACGTATCCTGGTTGAAAATGGCTTCACACCTTATGAGGCCATCAAAACTGGCACGGTAAACGCTTCTGTGGTCGTCGAAAAGATGGTCGGTGAAGGCGACTTTGGTACGATCGAGGCGGGTAAACGAGCGGATCTCCTCCTTGTGAACGGGAACCCTCTCGAGGATATCGGTGCTATCAGGGATCTCAAAGGCGTGATGGCGGCCGGTCGATGGTATTCGCGGGAGTTGTTGGATCAACTGATCGCCACCGATTGAGCCCCAACTGTTTTGTAAGGTGTCGAGGGCTTGTCCCATCAAGGTTTACTAATCACGAATGACCGTCTGTAAAGCGTGGTCGTTCATCCAGATTGAGCGGATCCTCTTGTTTTATTGGGTCCCAGCGATTTAGTGGGTTTTTTCGTGGAGCCACGCGCGTATGTCAGGGATGTGTTGGTGATAGTGCTCATATGTATTGCCCGCCATCACATCCCAAGGGGTCCACTCACTCGGCATGCCCCTGAAATGGGAAGGATCGGACAGTTCATCCTCGGATAGTGATGCTATCGCTTCGGAAATTTGATCATATACCTGCTCTGCTTCCGATAGCACCTCCTCCAAGGGCCGATTCTTATTTTGTTCGTAGATCGGGACATTGCGCTCATCATGGGGTAACTGCCACAGATCTGAGCCCTCCAGTGCCATGGCCTTCAGCATGCCGATCATCTCGCGCTCGTACCAGGTGATGTGCGCAATGACATCTTTTACAGACCAACCGCCCGGCAGACCCGGTTCGGTCATCCTCGACTTGTCAACTTCCGCCATTAAACTGAGCCACTCTTCACGCGCTTGTTTTACCTTGTTCATAAATGTCAGCTTGTCCATTACATCTCTCTCAGGCTCTCATTTTGGCGGCAGCGTGAGCGCGAAATCAACACCCTGTTGCACCCACTCGTTTAGGTGATCATCACTTTCATATCCTGCCGACTTGACCATCACCCATCCCTTCATCGCTCTCCCAGTGATGTCGAACGGAGCCGTGTGAGGCCTGCTCATCGCCTCCTCGTACCCCTCAAGCCCAACCCGAACGATGAGCTTGTCCTTATGTACACCACAGGCCATATTACCGTGCAGCATAAACCCAACACCGCCGAACATCTTCTTCTCAACGAGACCAGGCGGATCATCCAGCGTCTCTCGAACTCGTTGCGCCAAACCCTCGTCGTAGGCCATTGCGCTCACTCCTTTGTCGTTGCTAATCCCTTCGAATCACCTTCGAATAGTGCTGTATCTGCAAATTTTATCACCGCTCTTAGATTGGCTATCTTTATTATCCCTACAATGGCGGTCATCGCGAAGCACCCCGTAGTGAAGCGGTGTAGGCACAACATCGTATGATCAGGCGTGGGAACCATCCCACCATTTGTCATTGTGGTTAGGCGACGAAGCAAACTTTTAGTTGAGGAGATTGCTTCGCTCCTGCGGAGCTCGCAATGACATGGTGGCAAATGAGTTTCGTTTCTCAACGCAGGCTTTAGCCTGCAGCTGCATTCCCACTTTATATACACCTCCCCACGAGCTGAAAGCTCGTGGGGAGGTTGTTTTTTAGCTTGCGGCTTGCCGCTTACCCTCCTCTACTTCGCGCCGTCTCGACCCACCAGATGAAGTTCAGCGCATCATCGCCTACGCTCACCGACTGCAAGCTGCTGTCGGGGTTTCGTTTGGCGGCCTCTTCCAAGCGTTGCGCCAGGCGTTGGTTCCAGACCGTGACATAAGCTTCATTAACCGGTTCATCGTTGATTTTCGCATCCGAGATCACCGCGGTCAGGTGACCATCATGCGTGCCCAAGTCCAGCCGGAAACTCAACATGTCGGTCTCATCACCCAACACGCGCTTTCGATCGGCAGTGACGAAGATGTACCCCTGACGAAGGTCGACCTGTAAATCAGTGATGAGCGGATCGTTTAAAGCCGCTGCGATCTCTTCCTGGATGGTGGATTCGGGGAGGTCGACCTCGAGCCTCAAGGACCCATCCGGATTGCGGTCGACAGCGATACTGCAGGCGCTGATGGCCAAGCTAGCGGCTGCTAAGAGAACCATTATCAACATCCATCGTTTATTCTTCATCGGATTATCCTCCTGTGAAACATGTTTTATTTGCATCCATCATAGTGAGAAGAGGATCGACAGTGTAGTCAACCGCATCACCCCTCGTTGTTAAATGGCTCACATATTGGTATGACACCGGTCACCCTTGGATATGACACGGCTCAGGATTGCCCAGGACCCCTCCTGTGCTAACATGGAGGTTATGAAGCGCGCTTCCATTGAGCCCGGCTTATTACAAGTCTTCCGTATCTTCGTTGGGATCAGGCTTCTCCTGATCTTGATCGGACTGCGCCTGCAAGCGGTCGTGCCGGCTCAACGCGCAAGGGTCTATCTGCTCTTTCTGCTCCTTGAGGCGGTCATCCTTCTGGTCTACCTCTCGTGGTCGTGGTTTCGCGATCAAATGGGGAGGGCCTACCTGCCGATCGCGATCATTTTCGCCTCCGGAAGCCCAATCTTTGAGCAGGCGGTAGCTATGGTCCTGCGTCATGAAAATATTCTCCAGGGGGACAGCGCCACGGGCGGGATTTGGGGGCTGGTGATCTTACTCTTGGTGCCCCTGATCCTTGTAAGTTGGCAATACAGCTTTAGGGCTGTCGTCGCTTATATCGCCGGCACAGCCATTTTCGAGTTGATATTCACTGTCCCGACGGCTGCGAGGATCGGAATCGATGTGCCCACCCTGATCGGGGTGGTTGTTGTACGAAGTCTGCTCTTCTTGCTTATCGGCTCGATCATCGTACGTTTGATGAAAGCACAGCGGGAGCAGCGTGAAGCGCTAGCAAGGGCGAATATCGAGCTTGCCCGTCATGCGACAACTATTGAGCAGTTGGCCACAAGCCGGGAGCGCAATCGGTTGGCGCGTGAACTCCATGATACGTTGGCTCATACACTCAGCGGCCTCGCTGTGCAATTGGAAGCGATCATTTCAATTGGGGAGGAAGATCCCAGGGCCATTCAGGGAATGTTGGAGCAGTCCTTGACGACCACGCGAAACGGTCTGCAAGAGGCTCGTCGAGCTATCCAAGCGTTGCGGGCTTCACCCCTCGAGGACATGGGGCTTGTGCTCGCGCTTCGCAACTTGGCTACATCGACCTCAGAAAGAGCGAATCTGGATCTCGATCTTCTGCTACCTGAGCGTATCGAGGATCTCGATCCGACCCTCGAACAAGGGCTCTACCGCATCGCAGAACAAGCCATTACGAACGTGGCCCAGCATGCCAATGCGACTCACATGAGGGTAAGGCTTACGAGAGAAGATAGACGTCTCGAGATGCGCATCTCGGATGACGGGTGTGGTTTTGACCCTGAGAATGTCGAACGAGAGGGGCGCTACGGGATTCAAGGCATGCGAGAAAGGGCCAAAATGATCGGTGGTGACCTTGAGATCATAAGCCAGCCGGGAGAGGGTACTTCAATTCAGTTGATCGTGGAGGAGATCGATGATCCGCGTTCTGATCTGTGATGACCAGGATATCGTACGTCAGGGGCTGGAAGTCATTTTAAGCACGGCCTCAAACATTGAGGTGGTGGGCGCAGCGGTAGATGGTGCTGAAGCGCTTGAATTGGTGCATGAGCTGCGACCGGACGTCGTTCTGATGGATCTGAAGATGCCTGGGATGAACGGAATCATCGCAACCCAGCGCATCCGTGATGCTTTTCCCGGTGTGAAAGTCCTGGTCCTTACAACATACGATGCCGATGAATGGGTTTTTGATGCCATCCGCAGCGGTGCATCGGGCTATCTGCTCAAAGATATGCCTCGAGAGGAGCTGATCCAAGCCATTGAGGGCACGGCATCAGGCAAGACGCACGTAGCCCCAGATGTCGCCGGCAAGCTCTTCGCGCATACTGCTCGCACTGCTCCTGCGCCTGCGACGAAGATCGTGGAAGAACTTTCGGAGCGCGAGGTTGAGGTGCTGAAATTGTTGGCGCGCGGTCTCACCAACGCGGACATCGCCGAGCGACTTTTTCTGTCAGAAGGTACGGTGCGTAATTATGTGAGTGCTATCTTGGGGAAACTCGATGTCACCGACCGGACCCAGGCTGCAATCCTGGCGCTGCGCTATGGATTGGTGGACACCGGTGAGGGACAATAAATCTTCGAATCCCAGCAGTTGTTAGCCGCTTGTATTAATTATCATCGCCCCCAGGTTTCCATGGTCGTAAGCGAGGGATCCAGCGGGGAACATGCGCTTTGTAAACCCGGTAATCATGACCGAATCTCTTCTCCAGTCCTTTCTCCTCGCTGAGTGGGAAATAAACCGCGTTTCCGACGAAGAAGATCATCATCCAGGTGGCTATCGGCCAAGAGCGGAACAGCATGGCCTCGGCAGCGAGCATGAGCAAGGCGCCCGTGATCATCGGGTTTCTAACATGGCGATAGGGGCCACGGATAACCAACTTCTTTGGGGGGTCCCATGGCGCAGGAGTTCCTTCGCCAGCATTTATAAAAAGAGCCACGCACCATGAACTCAATGTAAGACCAATACCTCCTGCAAGCAAAGCTAACCAGAACCATATCTCGGTGGGGGATACCAGTTTGGGCGGACACTTCGAGTTATTTGAAATGACCAGAATTATTGCGGGGATGAAAACCAGCGCCGTCCCTGGCAAAATGATGATCGACCTCACCAGTCCCCATTGCATCATTTTCCAATTCACACTTTTGTTCCTGACGTGACTACAACGGACGGCGTCTTCGCTGGAACGCGCATGAACTGCACTAAAACCAAAGAGGCTAATGCAATACCTACCCCTGCGAGAAATGGCGCCTGCGAGCCGAACAGTTCCCAGGCTGTGCCGCCGATCACTGGTACCACCACAGCCGCAATGTGGTTGATCGATTGCTGTACAGCTAGGTTGCTGGTGATCTCCTCCTGTGTGATAGCGATCTTTTGAAAATAGGTCGTCAGCGCCAGGTTGAAGCCGAACAGGATGTTATCCAGCACAAAAAACACGAACAGCAATGGCAGGTAAGTCACAAACGCGTAACCCAGGAAAATGAAACCCAGGGCGCCAAATGCTATACTAAGCATCAGCCGTTCGCCCAATCGTCCCACCAGTTTCCCCACCAATTGCAAGGCATACACATTCACTACACTGTTGATAATGAACAGGATAGCCGTGGTCTGGACGCTGATTCCGTGTTCTCTGACCAACAGGAAGATTGCAAAGGTCGTAAAGATGTGCCGGCGACTGCCCATCAAGAATGCGAGCACATAGTAGAGCCAGTATCGACGCCGTAGGATGACTTGCCGACGCTGCGGCAGCCCCTCTTGAATACCTCCCAGCGGTAGCAACAGAAAACCACCCAGCGCGATCAATCCGCCGAGGACCATGAAAAGAGTCCGGTAACCCCATCCTTCTGCTAGCAAATAAACCATAACAGTACCAGTGAGGGCTGCGATCGCGCCCAAGCTCCTCAACTGTCCCAGCGTCTTGGGCGTCTGCTCCTTCTCTATGGCCATCAAAATCACACCATCATTGCAGGGGACGAAAAAGTGGAATCCGAAGCTCATCACAACCGCGCTGACAAACAGGAAGGGAATATCGTTCGCTTGCCCAGTCAGAAAAATGCCTGCTCCTAGCAAGATCACGCTCAAGGACATGATGCGGACTTCGGAGACGAAGAGCGCCAGGAAACCGAGCAGAAAACCCATCAGTCCTGGTACCTCGCGCAACGCCTGCAACCCACCGATGCTCGCTGGCCCAATGCCTATCTCCTCCACAGCGAAATTGTTGATCATCGTCCGCCAGACTTGGAAACCAAAGTAAAGGAGGAAGTTGGAGATGAGGATAAATATCAGAGTGCGACGCTTATCTGTGTGAAGGAAATTCATGGGTAGGAGATTATAGCAGTAGTCAGTAATCAGTAGTCAGAACTCAGATGTCAGCTATCAGTGATCAGCCATCAGCATTCAGCTAGTCATAGCTAATGAAAGATGGACATTTCATATCTAATGGATTTAACCGAAGTAGAGGGCTGAAGGTTAACAACTGAGAGCTGACAGCTAATAGCTGATAACTACTCGAGGCTAACCATCGACCTCACCCTCGATCAAGTCGATATCCAGACTGTAGAGAAGTGACATCGCTTCGGGCAATGTGAACTTGGCCCGCGTCAAAATGTTCCGTCCGGGGTCAATGTGGTAGTTGCGAGATCGGCTCAAGTCAGCTTCCGTGAGGTTTGTTTCGTTGAATAAGCTTTCGGTAAGATCCGTGCCGGTGAAGACGGCCCCGGTGAGATTGGCTTCTCGGAAGTCAACATCCTTAGCAACACATTCTTTCATTTGGACGTTCTTCAAATTCAAACCAATGAATGTTGAATGGCTTAAGTCGCACTTGAAGAAGCCGATAGGGTCGGCAAGTTTCATTGAGGACCAGTCTGCATGAGTCCAATCTACACCGATGATCTTTGATCCCTCCATTTTGGTTCCGGAAAAGGCGCTATTCGGCACCTGGATGAGGCTTAAGTTGCAGTGCTCAAAAGTGCAATTAACGAACCTACAATTGTCGAAACGGATCTCTGCAAAGGAGCATCGAATAAATGTGCAGTCGTAGAACTCACTTGAGAGGAGCTGGGGTTGTTCCAAGTGTGCCTCTTCGAAGACCTGATCGCTGTAATGATTATGGGGCTGAATTACGAAACTCAAGTTCATACTCTCCTAATGTGTCTAATTTTCTAGGGTATTCAGGTCTATGCAGATGATCCTCCGCTGATCGATCGGATCAACTTCGATTTACCACTCACTTTCGCCTCTTTTGAAGCTCCTTCAATAAAGCGTGGAGCAAGTTCATGCTGGTCTTTTTTGATCCCCCATCCGCGTCTAAATCCGGGTTCCACGATGATAATGATATCGCTACTACCTGCAAAGATTGTGCTAAGAACCGAAAGATGTCTTCCAACTCTGAGGCTCTTGGCCCTCCCGTGGCGGCGTAACTCATCGCAGGCGCGTCGAACGGGTTGATGATATCGACGTCAAAGTGAATATATATCGGGAGATCTGGGAAGGCGTACTCGTATAAGTTCTTCGGATCAACAAGGTGGTTCACTCCGGAGCTTGCGACAAGCTCCATCTCGCCGGGGTCCAAATCTCGTCCGTCCGTCAGGATGATCCGGTCTTGAGATAGGGGTCGGAGGCCCACTGCCCGGGGCATGGTTTGCTCTCCCAACCCAGCGAGCATCGCAAGTGGCATACCCCCAAGAAAGCCACTTGGCGTGGTCTCCCATGTGTTGAAATCTCCGTGAGCATCAAACCAGATGAGGAAAGGATCTACACCCGCTCTCTGCAGGCCTGCGGTCACACCTATGGTTGTACAACAATCCCCAGCGATGGATACAGGCAGCTTCCCTTCTCCTATCGATTTTTCAACCTTCCGCGCCAGAGCTTCATGAAGGATCGACATCCTAGACTGTGGTTCTCCATCCGGTAATGCAGGCTTGTTGATCGTCCAATCGGGATCCGCCAGGGCTTTTAACTCTGCCAAGAATTGATCCAGGAAGAATGGCGTGAGGATAAATTCAGTCTGCATCGTTATGCACCTCTATTAAATAGTCTCCTCTAAGAACGATGGAAAGATGACACAATTCTTAATATACTGTAAGTCGTTTCCCATACAACAAATTAATCCTATCTAACTATTCTTGTAGAGGCGCTAGCCGACGGTCAGACTTCGGCGTGAGGCTGCATAGTGAGCTACATGGTGAGCTTGTCGAACCACTGTCGCATCATCAGCCGAACGGCGTGGAAGCCTGGTCTACTGGAGAATTTGGTGAGAAGTGTATTAATCGGGCAATGTATCCTGCGCTGCTGTGATTTAGCTTAATGTAAAGAGATTGCCATTATCCACATAATTTAGAGGAGACGCTTTATTGTTTACTATGCGTCAATCGAAGAAACTTCTCTACTTCAAACCGGTCAAATAAGTTCCGACGACCCTCTGGGAGGGTGGACAAGGCAGTTTCAGCTTCGAGAACCACAGGGTCTGATGCGGAGATTTCCTCACCCTTCCAAAAGATCTTGCATCCGTCATGTGCGAGGATATTGCGCAGCCAATCTACGCGATCCCCATACGGAAGTGGGATGTAGATAGACTCATCAAGAAGAGAGGCAAGAACCGGGGTCTTGTAGATACGCCCGCTTCGTCGGCCTTTATGTGTCACAACCGAGTAAGGCCCTTTTCCTTTATAGGCGAGCCAGAGGGTGATGCGGTTTAAAATGTGCTTATTGAAATAACGAACGTAATTTAAGAAAATTCGTCTTGTGGGTCGATTTGACGCTTTCATTTTCTTGTTAATTCCTCCATTCTATGGAAATCTTGAAATGCCATTTATCCATTATCGCTTACCAGGGTCATCAGGTAAAAGCCCAGAACGCTTGGGAAAAGCCAGACGCATGGATTTATCCTGACCATAGCTAAGCTCTCTCATGTGAGTGTTGTCGCCCGAAGAATTTTTCGAACTCACGCGGATCATGGGAACATGTTAATACCACTTCACTTCCGTGCTCAGCGATCAAAGCCCGTAATCTTGGAGAGTGGATTCCGATATAGCGAAAGGCTCTATTGAGATTTATCAAATGTCTGATCGAACGCGAATATGGAGCCCGACGAGGTGAGACGGGATCGACCTCTCCGTGAAAGGTATACGCGTCTCCACAATGCAACACCCAACCATCATGCAAACGTAACGCCACTGCACTATGTCCTCGTGTGTGGCCGGTTAATGGAACGAAGGCGAAGGCGATCGAACCAAGATCAACCAAAGGCGTACAATCGAACCCGAACCACTGATCACCCTTGAGCTCGTGAACCACCCAATCAGGATCGTGCGCCCAATGTTCTGAACGATAGGGGTAACGTTCGTACATATCTATAGGTTGGGTTATGGCTTCATATTCCTTCTTATAAATATGCACTTTTGCATGTGGGAAATCAGGTAGGCCGCCTGCATGGTCGAAGTGAAAGTGGGTCAGCACGATGTGCCGCACTTCTGTGGGCTCATATCCCAGTCGTTTCACTTGTTCGATCGCAGTCTCGTTAACATCGAAAGAAAAACCGCCAATGGTCAGCATCAAGCGCATGGATCTTGTAGGAGATAGACAATCTCGCGAGCCAAACCCAGCATCAATGAGTAAAAGCCCATCGTTCGATTCGGCAAGGATGCAGTGGGTAACCACTTGGGCTCTCTGCAGTAGCCCACCCGTCCCGAAGAGTGACACGCCACCAGGAACGTTGATCGTCCCACAATTTAGGTGATGTATGCGCATGTGAATGACACCCCCATCAGTAATCAGACATCAGTAATCAGATATCAGCCCTCAGTTGTTGACTGTCAGCTTGCGGTATTTGGCGTTGAGAATTTTCCTTCCATTGTTTCCGGTCTACAACTCTCCAAGACTTGATCATAGTAGCACGAGCTGGTTGTCTGCACTTGATGTTTTTCAAACGCTTCTCTATGGTCGTCGTCTTGGTTTATGACCGGTCCTTATTATGCTCCAAAATCATCATCTTGTATTTGTTTCCAGGGCTATCTGTGGATCCAGCACCAGAAGTGTTGTCCCCCACAGGTTGATCAGGATGCGATCGTCTCCGATGGTCAAGATTGAAGTGGAGCCTTGATCAGGATCACGAGTGCCCCCATGAAACACACACGTCAGATCGCCGGAGTGAATATCCACCGAATAGATGAACAATTCACGCCAGGTGGTGGTTCTACTTTCTTGGGTCAAGTTGGTCTCATCTTGAGTTACCAGATAGGGTTTCCCTCCCAGCTCGATCAGTGAAAGTTCTCCTTGCAAGATACCTGAATAGGAACGCTGCCAACGCAATTCGCCATTTGATCCGATCAACATCAAACGTCTATCGGAGATGTCCGTATGATCAACGAGCAC
>Ga0111172_1038_pt1 | contig 30419 bp, 31 predicted proteins | sample DeeMarSWOR324_28_FD_80233 | JGI IMG/M metagenome (GOLD analysis project Ga0111172, IMG submission 80233) | Anaerolineae bacterium SM23_ 63 | reverse complement strand
CCGATGGCTTTCATCAATCCGATCTCGCGTGTGCGTTCAAGAATCGCCATGGTCATCGTATTGGCGATGCCGATGGCAGCGACAAGCAAGGAGATCCCACCGATGCCACCGAAAATGATTTGAAACACGAGGAAGAAACTGTTAATGCCTTGGACGAAGGACTGCGGCGTGTAAGTTTGGTACCCCAGCGCTGTGATTTGATCGGCGATGTCCAATACCTGCGAAACGTCTTCGACGGTCACCACAACGAAGGGATAACCTTCACGGTTGCGGTCTATTCTTCGACCCATGGACCATTGGTTGAGGGCGGTCACCTCCTCCAGGGTCATGTAAATCTGGTAGTCGTGTTCGCCGCGTGTTTCAGCGATGACCCCTGCCACCCTCAAGCGCAGCGTCTTGCGAATTTCTTCGCCGTCCTTTGTGTACTTCGAAATGATAACTTTGAGCGTTTGCCCCATCAGATCGGGCGGCGGTGGTGGTTCTTGACCAGGGCGTAAATAAGGCGCATAGAAGTTGGTCTTGACCTGGGTGCCAATCACCACCGTACCTTTGGCCAGATCCAACATCCCACCCTCGGCATCCAGACCGAGTTCGTTCAGCATGTTGGGTTTGACACCGACGATGCCTCCATATCCTTCGAACTTCCCGAATTGGATCAAGCAGCAGTTCTGCAGAAAATCGCGGGGGTAGACGCCAGTAACGCCCGGGAGCGCTGCGATCATTTCCAGAGAATCATCTGTGATCATTGTCAGGCTGGGTGGTGATCCGAGTCCGCCCCCACCTCCAGCAGCGGGGACTTCCTCGTAGTTGCCTGTCATGTAATTGGGCATGACCTGAATCTGTGTCAACTCGCCCATGTACCCGACCTGCGCAGCAGCGTTGCGCTGCAAACCCAAGCCCAGACCCACGAGGACCACCACGGCCGCCGTGCCAATGACGACACCGATGGCGGTCAGGAAAGCACGTCCTTTCCGCCGACCGAGGTTCTCCAGACTGAGGCGAACAAGATCAAAAGGGGTCATGTTCTACCCACATCCTTCGTCTCTAAACCAAGCGGTCCAATTTCCTCATGCATCTCCTCGAATGGTGGCGGAGTCGTGTAATCCCCAACCACTCCTGAGCCGCTATCGAGGCCAAGAAAACCTAACAGAAATCGCTTGATTTTCTGCCCGAGGGTTTCTTCCTGAGTTGGCAAAGGCGCGCTATCCACCCCGCCCAGCTCATCGGACGAAATCTCAGGCACAGGACTCTCCATGACCTCCACGATCATCTCTCGCTGTATGGTCTGCGGCTGATTGAAATCGTCCAGATAATCAATCCTGATGACGATCGTCAAGGGTCCTGGCTGAGAGGGGATCACCAGCGGATCGAGGGTGAAGAACCCCCCAGGTCTAGCTTTCCGACGAGCATGATGCTGTTACGATCGAGGTTTACGATTTGGAGTGGCAGGATCCCCGGCTGACCCACAAAAAATGGATCCGCAGGGCGGTAGAGGCTGATGTCGAGAATGGGTGGAGAGACGACCAGCAATGTGATTACCTGATCATCAGCCAGATTTTTCCCTTTGTCATCGGCGTAGAGGAACGAAAATCTGACCGGGTAAGCACCGGGTTTTGTACTGTTGTTTACGATCAAGCGCTGGGTCGCAGTCAGGGTACCCTGTGCTGACAGGTCTCCAAGAAATTGGACATTGGACGACCCGATCGGGGCGAAGCTATTGTAATCACCACTCCCTCCGGAAAGTCCACCACCTGAACTGTTCCCGGATGATTCATTCGACCCGGATCCTGCGACGGATGTGCCTCCGCCCATGACCATCGTCACGCGGCGCGCGGTACTACCACCGACATTGAATACCTCCATGGAGAGCACAAATTGAGTGCCTGGTTTAAGGACCTGCTCGTCGGTCTCGTAGCTCAAAATGAGCAATTGGGGAGGTGCTGCTGGTGTTGGTGTAGGTGTCCGAGAGCTTGAGATGATGGGACTTGAACTGGTTCCCATTGTACTGGAAAGCGTGATACCGAGAGAGAAACCATCACTGAAGCTCGTACCGAGATCATCGGTATAGCTCACCTGCATCGAAAGTACACCCATCGAACTCCCCTGTAAATTATTGCTGGCGGTCAAGGGCTGTTCATAGGTTGTAGAGGCATCTGGTGAGATTGTGCCAGCCACAATCATGCCCCCATTCTTGCGCGGGATGAAATCACCGGTGGCAAAGGTAATGACGATGTTGCGCGCTTTGCTCCGTCCCTCATTTCGCAGTTGAAATTTGAGGGTAAAGTCACGGCCAGGATATGCAATACCAGATCCGATGTAATAGTTCACCAAGATAATCTGTGGGCGGGCGTAGACTGGAGGCGTTGGAGAGTAGGTTGGCGTTGGGGTCTCCAGTGTTTCGCTAGGTGTTGCTATCACAGTGGGTGATGATGTGGGGGTTGGCGTTGGTGTTTCCGACACTTCGCTGAGCATCCCTGTCTTAGAATATTCCTGGGATTCAGGCGCGGCTAAAACCAGCGTAGCCTCACTTCCCACAAAGGACCAGATGCCAAGGAATATGACTGGTATGGCGAAGAAAAAACGTAGGTTGGGATTAGTTTTCATTGGGAAGATTTCTCCGTTTGAGTTTGTAAGACGGCGGTGTTGTATTCCTCCTGCTCGATATTCCGACCATCGAGCAGGTATGTAATGTGTGTGGCAAAGCCTGTTACACGTGGGTCATGGCTCACAACGAGCACCGTTCGGCCCTGCTGGTGTAGATCATTGAGGAGCTGTAGGATCTGCAGCCCGCTCTGGGTATCCAGGTTGCCTGTGGGCTCATCTGCCAGGATAAGCTCCGGTTGGTTGATTAATGCACGCGAAATGGCCGCACGTTGCTGTTGCCCTCCTGAGAGCTCCGTGGGACGGTGGTGAATGCGATCGCCTAAGCCAACTTGTTCGAGCACTTCCATCGCACGCCGCTCTCGCTCTCGACGTGGAACTGAACAAAACCGTAGAGGGAAAGCAACATTTTCTAAGGTGGTCATGCTTGGGATCAAGTTGAAGGACTGAAAAACGAATCCCACCGATGTCCTGCGATAGAAAGCCAATGCATTTTCGTCTATCTCCTCAAGTTTCTTACCGTTTATCTGAATGCTGCCTGCGGTTGGCCGATCGAGACCTCCGAGCAGGTGAAGCAGGGTACTTTTCCCGGAGCCTGATGGTCCCAAAATGGCGACGAAACTGTTGGACGGGATGTCCAAATCAACACCCTTCAATGCGTGCACCTTCAGGTGCCCCATGGGGTAAGTTTTTTGAAGGCCTGCAATTCGTACAGGATGGCTGTTCATGATATTAGAAGAAGAACGGCTGGATGATGCTAAGACCAACCAGCTGCTGACTTAGTAATCCGGGCACGATCTGGATCAACAGCGCAGCGATCTGGATGATCAGTACAGCCACGACCCCCTTGCGTAGTGTCAGATCGCGATATGTTTTTACGACGACAAACAGTAAGATCACGTGCCAAAACCAATAGACATCGATCAGGCTGAGCAATTCAGCGTATCCACTGGTAAGGATGCTTACCTGGTTGGAGGGCGCAAAGCCCGACAAACCTGGATACATGATGCTCTGTTGTGTGATAAGGACATAAGCGATGCGCAGGAGATCTCGTAAGGCGAACGGCAAGCCTGCCCAAGCTGTCATGTTCATCACGGATCGATTTGAGCCCCGACCGCCCATCAGCGTCAGTACAAAGTGCAACCCCGAGGCGACGATCAACCATCCAAGCCAGACCCGGGCCGTGGTGATAATCGCGGGAAAGAGATAACGAAAGATCGGCCCATTGACAACCTCCATCGCCTGACGAATTTGATCCTGACTTTGAGGGGGAAAATATTCGAAGTTGGGCGGTAATGTCTGGTCGACCGGCAGTCCTGCTTCGATTGAGACGTGAGCCGTTGCTATAACGAGAAGCACCGCGCTTACAGTCAAGAGAGTAAGCGGTAAGAACCAGACACCGTTCTCTAGCGTGAGAATCTTTTCAAATGTCGTCTTGGGCTTGATAAGTATCGAGAATATCCAATCAAAGCGGATCCTTGGAAGGGATTGCATTGCGTCGGATGTAAGTTCAATTTGTGCCATGCTGGTACCCCTTTTCTATTTGTGTCTTTCCTTGTTCAATTGGATGGTGGTTAAAGTCCGTTTTAATGACATCTTCAAGTACTTCCAAGATCCCCCCTCTAAATGCAGGGCTTGCAGACAAGGAGGAGGGGTCTCTAGGGGGGAGTTGTCTTCTCCTCAAGAGGCCCCTCGTATTGTCAGTACACTCATCTCCAGCAGCTAAGGTGCTTGAAAGCTTTCAGCGCCAAATGCTTGGTCGGAGCCAAAATGCGAGATTCTGAAAGGAAGCGATCTCGCCGTGGAGCTCGAAGATGAAAGCCACTGATTTACCTGCAAGCGGTGTAAGATCGATGTTAATCTCACTGATCTTACCGTCGTAACTTTCCTTCCATGCTCCCAGGGACTGAACTGGACCGCTATCCACTCGGATATTCAGATCGAAATCTACATCGCATGCGGATTGTTCATCAAGGCAGCCAATGGTGGCTCGAAAACGATCACCCTCTTGTACATGGAAGATTGGGAAGAAACCTTTAATCCAACCGGGTTGCACCATTTCCGGTCGCATGGCAAGCACCGATTCGTTCGGTCGGGTTCCATTCTCCAAGACAGGGTTCTCAAGGATATAGATTGTTCCTCGCAAGTCATCCCCCATGCTCGGGCAGGGAAGATCACCCGTATTGTCCTCCCAATCCGCATCACAGATATGATCGATAAAACTATAGACTACGACGGCTCCCGGAGTGGATGTTGGTGTAGGTGTGGGAGTCGATGTGGCTACCTGAGTAGGCGTGGGGGTCGATGTAGCTGTCGTAGTCGAAGTGGGTGTACTTGTAGGTGTAGGTGTAGCGGCGATGCGTTCCCACCCAAACTCGACCAGCGCTCTACCGGTGTGCTCATAGTACTCAACCTTCAGTTGATGCGATCCAGTCAAGGTCACATCTGTGGTATAGACCTCGGCGCCTCCACTCAAGTGCCACTCGTTGATGAGGAGATTGCCATCCAAATAAACGCGAATCCCATCATCGGCTCTGGCAAAGAAGCGATACGTACCGGGTTCGAATGCCACACTACGGCTCCACCGGGCAGAGAACCCATCGCTAGGGATACCTACCGCCGGGGATTTGTTGCCCCAATTGAAGTTGATCACCTGATCATCGCGCACCAATGCCCAACGGCTATCCAATCCGGGGGTAAACCAATACTCACCCTTCCAAGCTGAATAAGTCGCAGTTTCAAGCTTGGTCCACCTCAGGCTTACACGGGCCTCGCCACTATGTTCGTAGTACTCTAACCTCAAATCATGCTTACCTTCTGACATCCAGAGATCCAGCTCAGCCACACGGTTGGTGCCGTCCTTCCATTCATCGACGACAAGTTTGTCATCAATCCAAAGCCGTGCACCGTCATCCATGCGGACTCGAAAGTGATAGATCCCAGCGTCAAACCTTACCGTACGCGTCCAGCGGATCGAGAAGTTATCGACAGGGATCCCTATCGCAGGCGAGTCATTCCTCCAATTGAAATCGATCACTTCGTCGTTGCGGACCAACACGGGATTTCCGCTTAAGCTAAGGTTGTTCCAATATGCCCCGGTCCATTCAGGGAAAGATGGAGAGGAGACTTTCTCCCAAGTGAGTCGGATGCGGGCGTCGTTCGTGTGTTCATAATATTCCAGCCGCAGTGAGTGGGTGCCTTTGGCTATTGCAACCTCAACAGCAACTTCCCGCACCGCACCATCCTTCCAGGAGTCCAGCACAAGCTTATCGTCAACATATAGCCGGGCTCCGTCATCCATCAAGACACGGAAGCGATAGGTTGCCGCTTCGAATTCGGCCTTTGTCGTCCAGCGTATGGAGAAGTTGTCCGCAGACAGTACAGATGCCGGAGAATTACTCTTCCAGTCGAAGTCGATCAGAGCATCGTAGCGGACCAGATCGGGTGTTCCCGTTAGGCTCCGGTTGTCAAAGTACTCGCCGCGCCAACTCAATGGCCCACCTGCACCTTGAGGACCGACGACGATCTGCACCCAAAAGAATTTATCGCCATTTTCCCCGATACCAAAGAGCGCACCTGTTGGGTTTGCCAACATCCAATTGCTGCGGTAGGTTCCATTGGTCATAGGCGCAACCATATTGACCTTTAAGTCCACGGTTTTCCCTGGAGCGACTTCAGAAGGCATGGGGACCGAAGCAAGCGCACCCATGGAGTGGCCGCTGTGGAAAACGAGATTATAGGCTGTGGTCCAGGTGCATGTGCCATTGTTCCGCAATCGCCAAACTTTCTCGAAAGCCTTGCCGGGTTGGATATTGGTGTTGTCTGGAATGGTGACATCTTGCACAAAGGTCGCCCGATTCAAACATGAAATACCGGTCGGGATCGGTGTGGGAACTGGGGTCGGGCTTGGCTCAGGCGTCGGTAAAATGGGAAGGTATAGAAAATCCCACCCAAAGTTAATATCGCGCCTGATCTCACCTTCCCCAATAGTTACCGTCACAGCCGATAAACCACCCATTGGAACTGGGTAGGTCCAGCTTCCTGGCTGCAAAATCGAGTTTTGAGAAGCGGTGGGATCGATCGAAACACAGTATGTTCCCGGCTCGAGATTGGGGAATAAATAGGCTCCATCCATGTTGCTTATAGCGCTCGTTAGGTCAACCGAAGGACAAGCTCCGATCCCCAGATTGACCGTAATACCGGAGATGCCTGGCTCACCCGCCTCAAGAACGCCGTTGGCCAGATACCCCGTGCTGGCGTTCGCTGGGACACATCCCTCAGCAGCTTCAGCAAGAGGCGACTCGCCTTCAGACCACGAGGCACATAGATCGTGCCATATGTAGCCTACGATCGAGCCAGGTGCGACTGTCGGGGTGCTCACCGGCTGTGGCGATGTGTCTTGGGAGCGTTGTAGAAAGGACAACCAACCATCTGGGATGCCTCTCATCATTAACGCAATCATGCCCAATACGAGCATCACACCGAGCAAACCGATCACAAAGATCGGGATGATGATTCTAAAGCGTTGTGTTTTCATGACTTATTTGTCCTCCTTCAGGACTACTTTATGGTTACGTATATTTATTTGATCTTGATCTGATTTGATCCCAGGTACTGAGCCAGCCCACTGGCAGGGGAGATTCATCAGGCACGGAAGATCAATCATCTCTTGGCTAATCAGAATAAATATATTTCACCTCAACGTAAGAACAGTTAAGATGTTCTCTTAAAGCCATAGCAGAGCGAAGGATGTGCTATTAAAGCCGTGGAAAAGCCGTTAGGTGTGAATTGAGGATTGTCTTGTCGACAGCCAAAGTTTCCTCGCTCAGCACCAGGAGTGAATGTCTGATTTGTTGTCAGTCTTTTTATAACGCTTGAAACAGACAATCCAGTCGAATAATGAGTCTAATTTCTATCCATTGTTAACGTCACATCGCATACAGCATCAAAATGTACTCCAACGAATCAGCTATTTATTCTCTGACGGTTTATTCGTAATGACCCTTTTCAAGCCCGGTTCTGACGAAGAGACCAGCTATGAAGCAGAAGAAAGTGCGATACTATCGCAATGCTTATTTCCTGAAACAGGAAATCGTACTCCCCTTTTGGTACATCATTTAGATGAAAATCACACGCCTTTTCAATGTGCGGGATGTAAAAAATATCGATAAAATGCGACTCTTATTTGCGTTCACCCTAGGAGGTGATAGATGTATGGACATTGCCCCGAATGTGATTCCAAGATTAATGTTGGGGAAAATCCTCATGAAGGACAAAAGGTAACCTGCCAAAGCTGTTGGGCGGGTCTTCATATCATCGGATTGTCCCCGATAGAACTCGATTGGATTTACGAGGAAGATGAGGAATACTGGGAGGAAGAGGAGGCCGAGTACGAAGGATAGTCCTTATCATTCACCTTCTTGAGGTAACCACCCATAAATACACAATCCCGAATAGACGAAAAGACAATCCCATCAATTCTATGATGGGATTGTCGGATGTAACATGGCAATCGATCTGTTTCGTTGTCGAAAGCGATTTATAACTCAACTGCTATGGATGTTTAACACAATAATCAATGAGTGACCTCTCAAGGGTTCCATGCAGAACCCCTGCGAGATCCATCCAAACTGCGCCATATCGCTCGACGAGGCTGAACGTAGGCTTCTGTTCGGGCAACGGGTATCTATCCGATCTGCAACAGGCGCTATGAGTGACAACGCTTCAATTACAGGAGGCTCTGAATTTTACTTGGCGGAGGTGATTCAATGTCTATTGGGTTTTGTCCTCATTGCAAACATAAAATCAGATTAGATGATCATGTTAAGATTGGGAATCTGGTGAGTTGCTGGTATTGCGGCGCGAGTCTTAAGGTCGTAGCGCCTCTTCAGAAGAGAATGCCGGAGAAGCGTAAGGCTACCAGGATCTGGAGGAGACGTGCTCCTTGATCACATTTGCGAGAGATCATCTTTTAAGTAGTTGTACGCATTGCACGATTTCGAATCGTTGATAGAAATTCGCTTCACGTGACATAAATCATCAATTTGGAAAAACCTGGAAAATGAATCTCAGAATCTTCGCTCTACTAACAATTATCCATAATGAAGTATTATTGTGGATAGATTCTCGACAGGTAGCACAATTCGTTGTAGAGGAAGAAACATGCAAGCTGTCATCATTTCTGAAGATGCAGATGAAAAGGAAATTTTGAGCTTCATTCTCAGAAAAGCAGGTTTGGCCGTTGCAATAAGCTCAGACTATAAAAGGGTTCTTGAGAGTTGGACGGACCACCCCGCAGATCTCATGATCATCGTCGTTAAAGAAGGTCAAGTTCCAGAGAAGGTGGTTGAAGAAGTGCGAGCGGACTCACAGGTTCCACTACTCATGCTGATCGAGTCTCTCACTGAAAAAACCTTTTGTAGTTTGTTATTTCGAGGCGCTGACGCCGTCTTAAGATACCCGGTGTCTCCTCAAGAATTATCTGCTCAAGTTACTGCCATGATGAGACGTTCGAACACTGTGCCGAGCTTCGTGTTGCCAACGCTTGAATTGGATGAAATCGTTTTGGATCCCTCCAACCGCACCGTAACGTTGGTTGGAGACAACCCCAAAAGATTAACACGGCTTGAATTTCAGCTCCTATACACCCTAATGACCAACCGAGGACAGGTAGTACCAATGGACATCCTAGTCGAACGTGTTTGGGGATACACTGGTGAAGGAAATGAAGATCTTGTACGCGGCTTGATAAGCCGTTTACGTCGCAAGGTTGAACCGGATGGCGAGATTGGGCGCTTCATTGAAACGATCCCCGGTGTTGGTTATCGATTCACAATCGATACCTATTGATCATAAGTTCACCTCAAGGCCTTAATCCATCCCCGTTTGTAACATCGTATGAGTGAGTATTGAACATCCCGTTTGAAATTCCGGGTCCACATTGCTTTCTATACGTATTTGGTGGTCTCAATAGAAGGTTGACACGATTTTGTAGCAATCTTTATATACCTTTTAGAGTAAGCATTGTTAGATTCCCCATAACAGTACACAGCTCAAATGAAACCTTCATATGCCGTTGATATATGACGTGTATCATGGAGGAAGTGGCATGATAAAAAGCGCCTGCCCTGAATGTGATCATGATGTTCTGATGGAAACTACGCCAAGTGTGGGTGACCGTGTCATTTGTTCATCATGCAAGACCATTCTGGTTGTACTCCAGTCATCACCGGTTCTGCTAGACTGGGCATTCATAGATCCCATCGAGGGCGCAGCATCAAATCCTGAGGATAAGCTTAATTTTGGGTGTGTGATATGAGTACAGGCTAAAGCCTGCGGCTACAGATGAACCCCGAAAAAGGTCTTCTCTCACGGAAACGCCACCTCCACCACAACCATGCGATGATCCGAAGCCAACGAATCCGACACCCAGGCACGCAGCGGGGTCAGATCACGCAGCCACACAAAATCAATGCGTATTTTTGGATCGATCGCCGGGAAGGTGGGAGGCGCTGGTGTGATATCCAAAACGACAAAGGGATCGACAAAACCGGCTTCCTCAATAGCGATCGTCACCGGAGTATCGGGTATCGTATTGAAATCACCACCGAAGGTCGCAGGAGACTTTTTACCGATGAATTGCAGCGCCTCGGTGATCTGCCGCTGCGTATCCTCATCACTTAATCCCATCCATATGCCATAGGCGTAAATAGGTTTTTCCTGCACCTCAAGTCGCACACCGACGATTCCTGTTTGTTCCTGCAAACTGGTCAACAATCTCTGATCCTTGGGAACCTCAGGGCCACGATAGAGCAGGGCGATACCCGTCAGGTGCTCTACCGCTGGCAGGTATGCGACGTTCATGCGCAGGCGACGTGCAAGGTACAGCGCATCATCAACAGAATAGCTTGTCATGCGTCCAGCATCGACCTCCTGCAAGGCAACCACGTCCACATCCGCCGTTTCGATCGCCTGCGCCATCTCCTCGAGCATGAAGTGCCAATCGTCATCGAAGCCATAATGGATGTTGTACGTGGCAGCTCGCAGACTCCCGCTTTGTGAAAGCGGCGCAGCTGACTGCGGCCAGACCATCAAGATTGAGAGAGCGATCGCCCCTAGCGAAGCCAATCCGATCGTCGCTGAATCGCCAACCATTGCTTTGGTTTCATCACTGATGACAACGCGCACCACTCGAAACCCCAAGATAAACGCGGCGATCACGTAGACAACCCAGCCAAGTCCACGCATCACTGGCAGAACATAGGGATAGGTAAATGCGAAAGCGTTGAAGAAGTTTAAGAGAAGCAGAAAGAACATCCCAAGTGAAAATTGCAGGCCCGTCAAGTGTCCCTTTGTGGTATCGCTATTGAGAACGCAGAGCAAGGACGCGAGCGCGGTCGCTTGTACAACAATCAGCAACAATCCAGAGAGGATGCCTTCGGCAAAGTAAGCGATGATCAGTCCTAGGACCAAGACCAACGCCAAACCAATCCGCACAATGCCCCTCTCACATATCTCCACGATCCTTGTTTGAATCTCTGGTAATACTGCCAGAAGCGTGACCGTCAAGAGTAAGGGAGCGACAACGGAGTAGGGGATATCGGTCCAACGCGCGATTCCGTTTGGCAGTGCAAGCAAGGACGTTTCAAGAAAGTAGAAGCCACCAAGAACTAAACCGTCTACCCAGCTCATTCCACCCGCTGATTCATTGTCTACATGAATGCGGCTGATCCAAAGGGCGATAATCGACACAAGTACCGCCCAGACCAGTAGGACTGGCAACCATTCAGGGCGCAGACTCAAGTCGTAGGTGTACCCAGCAACGCGCAGAATTTGATCAAGGGCGAGGGCACTCACCAAACCCGAGGTAAATAACGAGCGATCCTCCTTCAGTAATCCCACCTGGTATATTCCGCCGAAGGCGAGCGTGAGCAGTGCACCCCAATAGCGAACACTTGCATCATTCACTGATAAGGCAACACGCGCAATCGCAGTGAGGAGAGCAAAGGCAGTAAGCCACTTCTTTGTAAGTCTTTTCGGCGTCAAGCTCGGTGCCATCAGGGCTACGATCACCAATAGATTACTTACGATTAACCAGGAATTCATCGGTCCCTCGAAAACCTGATCATAGATGATACCGAACATAACAGAGAAAATGACCCGCAGCCCTTGGATGAAGAAAAGCAACACCGAGACAGCAACGAATGTTCGTAGGATCCTCGTTCGGAACATATGATCTCCTCGTCCTTCCCTTGGATGATATTGAAAAAATCCTTAACCACTGTGGGTGAGGACCCTGATGTAGTTAAGGGATTTGATTATTTCTTTAGAGGTAGAAATCTTTAAGATTCGCCGCAGGTAGGGTTATGAAGCCTTCTCCTTCATCACCTACCTGACTCACCCGCTCAGGTTTGACTCCCACAAGATAGGCCGTGTAGGCCGTTACAAGAGCATCGAGTTGATCATGCTCATATAGGCCTCCAAGCGGCATTTGACCCGTTAATAAATGATGTCGCGTAATTTCTTCAAGAGCATGCATCGGGTTAGCAATATCAAGACCTTCAAGATACAGCACGAGTTGTCGTTGCATTCGTCCTTCAAGATTTCGCTTGAGAAATGGGCGCCGCTCAAGAAGAACAGCGAAGGAGGCATGTGGCTGTACCTCGATTACGGTTTGTTGCTCCGTCCCCTCTTCAGCGAAGTAGAATCGGAAACCCATAGATTGCAGCCGTTTAAAGAGGGTGAACCCTGTTTTTACCCAACCTGGAGCTGCTTTCTCAGAGCTCGGCGTGTTGTACATTCGTAGATTACGACGCCGAAGCTCAAATTCACTCACCCTCCACTTACCCCACTTTCGACCACCTGGCTGAAGATTGAACTTGCGACGAACTTCCTCTTGCATCATCAGACCCTTATTGGGGGCCTGTGGCGCACCGACTCCAACCACCGCAGTTTCGAGGCCATTAATAAAAGCCAGAACGGTTTCGATATCCGCTCTGTCGAGCGCAAGGAGGCGTAGATTTGTATCCAGTGCCGCGTAATACATTGGTCGCACACCAGCCGTTGGATCAATCCCTACATAAACGGCTTCTGTAAACAACATAGTATCCTCCTTAGAACGATGTAGCGTGATGGTTGGTTGTCCGTGATCATAATGCTCTCAGCATTTCAGCAAAAGCTTCCCACGCTGCCGTGTCCGTATGATAAGGCGAGAGCCATGGGAGGTCAGCAGCTTGTCGCAAAGCAGCACGTACCGAACTCCCTGAGATCATTAAATATGCCACAAAAGCCCAACGCGTTCGGTGACGTCCAAGGCTGCTATGAAGCAGAATCCGTCGACCCTCCGCTACACACTCATAAAGGAAACGGCCTGCGAGCAATCTTTCGCTAGATGCGGCCTGATTTTCATCTGCGATATTTACCCAGAGAAACACCTCGGGGGATGAACCGATAAACTTTGCGGCGCGATCTGGTGCGAAATGTAAAATCCCAGTCACACCAGTTTGGTCAGCGAAAGGACCCCAATTTGATGGGATGTGCATCCCTCCGGCAGCATAAATGTTATCATGGACCCAGGTCAAATGACCTCCAATGGATCACCCAAACTCGATAACAGATTGAATTCAGTATACATCGCCCTTTTGACGATGGCGAGAGGGAGCATCGTGATTCCATTGAAAAAAGTCAATTGCAAGAGGAGGAGGGGACTGTCGCAAAAGCGGTACCCAAGTAGGGCAGTGTGGCGCCTGCAGCATCTCTCCCTGCTCCTCGCGGGTGATTTTTTTAGTGCACTCCGTTATACTTTGATCAAGAAGCTGATACTTTGATAATTAGGAGGATGATCAAGTGGCGAAGAAAAAAATAAAACCAAAACGCAAATCCTTTGTGCTTACCTATGCAACGATGTTCGATCCTCCCGAGGAGTTACACAATCTATTCGACCGTGGTCTGGCAAAGGTAAAAAATGAGATGGGTCAGGAACATGCGATGCTCATCGGAGGGGAGGAAGTCAGATCTCGAGAGAAGTTCGAAGACCGATCGCCCATCAATACAGATTGGATGTTGGGGACTTTCCAAAAGGGAACCGCCTCGCATGCCAAGCGAGCTCTGACCGCTGCCCGAAAGGCATCCGTTACATGGTCGCGTACACCATGGCAAGAACGAGTGCGACTTCTTCGCAGCGTTGCTAAACGGATCGATAAACGGATCTACGAGATCGCAGCTGTGATCTCTCTGGAGGTTGGAAAAAATCGCCTGGAAGCCTTAGCTGACATCGCGGAGACGTCTGCGTTAATCAGGTACGCATGCGACCAAATGGAATCCAACAACGGGTTTTGGGTGCAAATGGGAGTTGACCCACTTAAGGGATACAAGGTGCGGAACCGTTCACTCCTCCGACCTTATGGCGTTTGGGTTGTCATCAGCCCCTTCAATTTCCCCGCTGCACTGACCGGCGGCCCCGTCGGCGCCACTCTCGTAGCGGGAAATACTGTCGTAATGAAACCCGCAACCGACACGCCCTGGACCGTTCGCCTATTGGCTGAGTGCTTCCGGGATGCAGGGCTGCCTGAAGGTGTGATTAACTATGTAACCGGTCCAGGGAGCACCTTGGGTGATAAACTGATCAATAACCTTGAAGTCGATGGGATAACCTTTACTGGATCGCACGAAGTCGGGATGAAAGTCTACCGCACTTTCGCCCAGGGACCCTATCCGCGACCCACTATTCTTGAGATGGGAGGCAAGAACCCATCCATCGTCTCCCGTCATGCTGACTTGGATCGGGCCGCAGCTGGGATTATACGTTCAGCGTTTGGGCTCCAAGGTCAGAAGTGCTCCGCCAACTCGCGGATTTACATCGAGCAACCGGTTTATAAGAAACTGGTGTCAATGTTGGTGGATCGCATCGAGGAGATCACGATCGGCGATCCCACCGACCGGGCCATTTTTAATGGACCGGTTATCAACCAAGGGGCTTACGGTAATTTCCAGCAATTCACCAAAGAACTTTCACGAGTTGGCACGGTCCTCGCCGGTGGAGACGTAATCACAGCGAACGGTTACGGTAAGGGTTTCTTCTGCCAACCGACGCTGGTGGCAGATGTCCCATTGGATCATCGCTTGTGGAAGCATGAGATGTTCCTCCCCATCACCATGGTCCACCCAGTAAACAATCTGAAACAAGCCATGGAACTTGCCAACGATAGGCAATACGGACTTACAGCTGGTTTTTATGGAACCAAGGAGGAAACGGAGTGGTTCTTCGATGAGATCGCAGCTGGAGTGACTTATGCCAACCGCCCTCAAGGCGCTACTACTGGTGCCTGGCCTGGATTTCAGCCCTTCGGCGGATGGAAAGGCTCGGGCTCATCTGGTAAGAACGCGGGCGGTCTTTACTACTTGCAGCTGTATATGCACGAACAAAGCCAAACGCGGATCTTTTAATGTTTGGAAATCCACTGGTAGAAGCGAGTTCAATAAGCGAAGGATGCATATGTGGGGTGTGGGCGTTGCCCACACCCCACTAGACATCGTTCTCACAATCCCGCGTAGGGATTTTCGGGGAATTGATTATTCATTCTGAGCATCTCGTTCGTCGGTATTCTGTCGGAGGATACTCTTTCTGCATGGCTTATCGTTTTGGTCTGGCATTGATCTTAATCGGATTAATCTCCCTCATGGTTTTCGCGGTAACGTATCTGAATCAGGAGGGTGATGTCCGCACGTTGTTGCTTGGTGCAAGTTTGTGCGCGCTGGGCTTGATGATACGACGTCGTATAGCACGACGGAACCGCATCGAAACCGGTCGGTTCAGAATATTCCGACGAACAAGTGAGCGATACCCCGAAGAAGAGTGATATCGCATCACGCTGTCCTGGAAATTCATCCCACAATGAGTTGAAGCTCGGTGATCGAGGTGAGACGCAGATTCTGATCCCTTATACTTTCCGATCAGAATAGAGGAACTGTGTTAGCATGGTCAGTCCCACCTATCCAATGGGGAATTGAATGCTAAAAGAAATCCACAACTATTTATCACTCACAAAATCCATCGCTACCGCTGGTCAACCTTCCGAGGGGCAGATCGCTGCAATCGCCGAGAACGGTTATGAGGTGGTGGTCAACCTGGGTCTGGCTGACGCAGAGTATGCCCTCGACAACGAAGAAGCTGTCGTAAGGGCTCATGGGATGCAATATATCCATTTACCCGTCATTTGGGAGCGACCGACGCACTCCGATTTGGAACAATTCTTTATGGTCATGGAGACGAACAAGAACAAGAAAATGTTTGTCCACTGCGCTGCGAATATGCGGGTTTCGGTCTTTATGGCTTTGTATCGAGTGCTACGGTTAGGCTGGTCAGAGGAGAAAGCGTTCGAGCAAGTAAAAAGAATATGGGTCCCAAATGATGTATGGCAAACATTCATCGATGAAATCCTGGAGCAAGACAACTCAGATTCGTAATCGTCCCTGGACCCCCCGAGGGATGAATCGATTCCATTTTGCATCACTCTCGAAGTTTGGTAGACTTCTGAAGACCTATGAATGAGCGTACAGAAAAAAAGTACCGTCGAGGAGTAAAGAAGGGAATATGTGGGGGTGCTAGGCTTCGCCCGCACCCCCACATATTCCGGTCCTCTTCTCGTGGTTGACCTTTTTTCAGTGACGTCATAAATCTAATTAATGGAGGTGCCTCATGGCAGATGTTGTTGATTACAAGATATTCGGTGACGACCTACAACTTGTCGAGATCGAACTAGATCCCGGCGAAGGTGTGCGCGCTGAAACCGGTACGATGACCTACATGGAAACCGACATCGAAATGCAAACCACTACCGGAGGGGGAATTTTCAAGGGACTCAAACGTGCGATCACCGGGGAGAGCTTTTTCATCTCGAACTTCCTAAACAATGGCCATGGGAAATCACACGTCGCCTTTGCAGCTCCGTATCCAGGAAAGATCATACCTTTGGATTTGGCCGATTTTGGCGGGCAAATCCTATGCCAAAAGGACTCCTTCCTCTGCGCTGCCCAGGGCATCGAGATAGAAGTCGCCCTGACCAAGCGAATCGGCGCGGGCATCTTCGGCGGAGAAGGATTCATCCTGCAACGCTTGGAAGGCGAGGGGCTGGCCTTCATGCACGCCGGAGGCACCGTCATCGAAAAGGACTTGGCCGCTGGGGAAACCTTACGTGTTGACACAGGCTGTCTGGTCGCATTTGGCGCCGATGTGGACTACGACATCCAATTTATCGGTGGCTTCCAGAATGCCCTCTTCGGCGGGGAAGGATTGTTCTTAACCCGCATGACCGGACCCGGTAAGGTCTATCTGCAAAGCCTCCCCTTCTCTCGGATCGCTGATCGAGTCCTTGCAGCAGCAAGGTTTAAGCAAGTTGGTGAGCAGAAGGGAGTCGCAGGGCTTGGAGGCGAAATTCTCGGCAATATCTTGAGCGGGAATTAGACCCAGTCCGGTTAACCCATTGGAAGGGTTTGCCCTGAAATCTCTATAAAACTGGGTGGAGAGTCAGACCTTTAACCAGGTTCTGCGTGAGCGCTTTTTATCCGTCAAGACTCGTTTGCGTGGAACCTGTTCAATATGATGGACCTCGACACAACAACTTGAGCGTATTTCAGATGGCAGGTTTAACCGACAGAGCCGGAGGCGATCAACCACCAGGCGGTGACGTCATCGAACAGGCGCGCCATGCATGGCAAGAAAGTATGCTGCGTCAGATTGATCGGTTGCGTCAATCAATCCAGACATCGACACCTGAGGTCATCGCTGACCGTTGTGGAGCCTCTTATGATGGAAGCAACCTTGGTTTGATATTCTGGGGTGACAGAGTCACCCTATCCTGGCCTGATCTGAAAGCCTGCCATCTGCCTGATGGTACGCCTTGTTCGACTTTCGATTGCGCCATGCTCCTTTATTACCTGGTAACCGCTGATGGCGCGCCCATGTCCGATCGCTGGATCAGCTTCCGCGAATTACCTGATGGCGCCTTCTACCACCAGGCATTTCAAGGTTACAGTGGAAATGTGATTGCCCGCACGTTCAGCGATAATTTGGAAGCTTTCGATCGCGCCGCAAGGGAGTTAAAGGGCACAGCTCTAACCGCTCTGGCACCTTTCGCTTTCGCTTTCCAACCCCTACCACGTGTCCGAATAGCATGTGCGTTATGGCCCGGGGATGATGAATTTCCCACCCGGGCTTCAGTACTTTTTGATGCTGCCGCTAGTCACTATATGCCGACGGATGGTCTTGCCCTGCTTGGCGCAGGTTTGGCGCGACGATTGATAAAGTTGACCAATCCAACGAAATCTTAGAACCAATTAAGATCCTCCCGGAGGCATACTTTCACGGGAATCATTTGGGCACGAGGGCATGCCCTCGTGCCCATCTCCATTGAACCCAAAAAAAATCACTCGTCTTCAGAAGATTCGCCCAAGATGCCAGTTCCCAGCATTGAATCCGCTACATCGTATGCATCACGCACTTGCGACATATAGCGAACATTCGAATGACGCAAGCGATTGCTCAGGGAATGGGCCAATCGGTACCATAACTGAGAAGCTAATTCTGGTGAATTGGACATCAACTCAAACAAGGCTTTGCGGTCGATTGTGATCACCTCAGTTGGCTCGGAGGCGGTGACCGTTGCCGAGTGAGGCGCATTGATGACCATCGACACCTCACCAAGCATCTCTCCTTCACCCACTTCGATCAGCTCCATCTCTTCATCAGAGTCATTACTCAGCATGATACGAACCGCACCTTTGGTGATGAAGTAAAGCTTGTGAGCTTCTTCACCTTTCTGTAAGAGAATCTCGTCTCTTGAGAAAAACTCCCGCCAACTGACGGATCGCAGCATTTCGATATACTCAGGTGCCAATCCCTCGAAGAAAGGTACTCCCTCCAACGTTGAAGCACGCATTGCTTTGGTGGTGCTCTCGAACTCAGCGCGCCTGGCTTCTTCCAACTGTCTCTCTTCTTCATAATAGATTTGACCACGCTGAAAAATGGAATAAAAAACTTCACGCAGGTCACGCGAGGTGAGCTTACGTAGTGCCCGCCAGCGGCGTTGAAAGGTTAGATACATCTCAAAGGGATTGTCCTTGGGTATCGCCTTCGTCCTTGCCAGCCAGATGTTGCGAATGGTCTCCTTGGTGTCCTCAACTCTATCATTGGCGAGATAATCTAGAGCGAGGATGAGGTTAGTCTTGAGGATCTTGTCGTCAAGCGTGTCCTTAAGAAACTCTCCTGGATAGGGATCGAAATCCTCTGGATCAAGGATCGTCATGTTAACTTGTGGTGTTTGGCCGTTTATCTTAGCTCTTTCATGAAGCAAACGGAAAATATCCTCACGGAATCGTTGCCAGGTAGGATGGGCCTTGGGAGGAGGTCGATGTTGGACATAAAGTTCGTTATCGAGGAAGAAGTTGAAGCCGAACATGCGGGCGTTGATCACATAGTCAATGTCCTCGCCACGCGTTATGAGAGGATCGAAGGGAACACTTCGAAAGAGCGAACGATGCATAACCATACAGCCGCCAAAAGCAAAGGGCGTCAATTTAAGGCGCGGTTCCCCGGGGATGACCTGATCGAAGGCCTCTCGCTTGCTACCAAAGCGGTCCCAGTAGGTCATCCAGTGGATCTCCTCCGGCACGTCGTCGTAGTACGTCCCCTTGCTATTGATATAGTAGCCAGCAACACCATCGATAGTCTGTCCCATAAAGCGGCTGCCGATAAACTGACGGGCCTTCCTTATGAAGTGAGGGTCATCAAACAACTCGTCATCGTCGATGAGCACCGCTACCTCTGCACCTAACACATAAGGTACAAAGAGGCACATATTTCGGACATTGGCATAACCAGACAGCGAAAGGACATCTACCAAATCCTCCCTCCCTGCTGTCGCCAATCCTTGATGAAGAGCTTGAAGATGAGAGTGAGAGACGACATAAGTCTCGACGGGTGGTTTGGCTTCTCGCACCAAATGGGTGACGCGCTCCTCTACGGCATGTTCAATATCCGCCGCAGTAGAACAAGCCAAAATGACCAAGGAAAAATCGGTGTCTGCCAATACATTCAACGATTCCAACGTCCTTGGAAGCGTGCCCTTTTGGTCGAGAGGGGTAGGATGATCATAGACGATGTCACCAGGCTTCCAACTGGCCGCTGAATCGCGTGACCAATAAGTGGGAATAACCATGACGGTCTTCATAGAGATTTACGGCGAGCGACCGCTGTTCAGCAACAGCGGAATTCAGCCGCTGCCTCCTTTCCACTTACATGGTTGGTCTATAAACGATCACTCAAATACCTCACAACACTTCCCATAATAATCCACAGCCTGTTTTCTACACTATGGTTAACAACGTGGCAAGTTTTTCTCCGAACACCCAGAAGCTAAGGAGATCCTGCCCCATTGATCAGGCTGCCATCGGTGGTCGGTCCACCATTTCTTCATCCGTTTCGGTCGGAAGTTCGTCAGGCGTTAATGCGTTGATCAACTTCTCCCAACCTCTTGTGAGTCGTTGGTAACGCTCAATGGATTCGGGGAGAGATGCCATGGAGACTTTCAAGGCTTCCGGCAACCTCTCAAACTGCGGATTCTCGAAGAAACGAGCTGCTTTTACCGCACCTATAGACAAGCTTTCTGCCTGACGCTTCATTTCCTCTTTGAAATGAGCTTCATTCCTGCGCATTGTGGAGAGAAACCAGGTCAAGAAAGGATTGCGCCCAATCCACCCCAGACATGCATTATAAAAACGAGTCTGTACATCTTTGCGAGCGATATCTGGGCTGGTAGGGAAATCGTCGAAGGTGTCGTGAAAGATTCGCAGGTCAACATCCACCATCTGCCTCTCGTTTAAAACCAATGCTTGGCCAAGCAACGTATCCTCGCCCCGACCCTTGATGCATTGATCACCGAACTCGTACACCGTGGAGAAGAATGGGGCCAAATTCCAGGGCTGATGCAAGCTGAGGCCAAGGTTGCCACCAAGTAGTTTATCCGTAAGTACCGAGGGACCTGGTGTATGTGAACCAAGGTTCAAGCAACCATGGATGTCACATAAGCTCACATAATCTAGCGAAAGCTCTTTACCGAGACCGATGAGCAATTCAGATAACCCATCAAAGGCCATCGGAGGGATGATGTAATAACCAGAATAGTCGCTCGTTGTGGCTAAGACCTTAGGTTTCGCCAGATGAGCCAGGTGGATTCCAACAAAATCGACCTCCTGCCATTGGGGTTCTCCGTCATCAAGCCCGATCAACACCCAGGGCTTAACATCGGTATCAAAGAAAAGGAGATAATCGATCCCTTGGAGGATCGCATTGAACAGGATCGCATTTCGGTAAGCACCGTAGGGAACCTCATGGTGACACGACCAGCTAGGGACATCCAACAAAGCGTCCACAGCATCGGACCCAAGACCGAGGGCTCGCAGACTCTGACGTAAGTTGTCATCACCATGAGCACAGATCAAATCTACCTTCACCTGGCGTTGCAGTGTTTCTACGACCCCACGATCTACGCCATGCGAATAGGCGATGATGATCCGGTCAATGCGGTGACCATATCGTCGGGCATTGGTCAAGAACCTTATTGGAGTCTTGGCATCATCCACCCGACGAGTAATTAGAGCAAATGCCGTCTTTCCTACTTTCCTTCCCTCCATTGTGTAATCTCTCCCCTAAAACAATACCCTATAATCCGACTGTTCCTCAATCTTTCGTGAGTACCTCCTCATAAATCGCGATCATCTTGTCAACCTGGCTGGACCATGAGAAGCCTTTGTGAGTATATTCAGCAATCCAAGGACCCTTTACCGCCTTCGCCTCACCTTTGATCTCCTCAATGATTTTCGCGGCTAACTGATCCGGGTCGTCGACATCCACAAGCGCTCCCACTCGGTCATCTACGAAGTCAGGTAAACCACCTTCGTTGGTAGCGATGACCGGCGTACCGCAGGCCATCGCTTCAACCGCCACCAACCCGAAGGGTTCTACCCTTGAGGGAACGACACTAATGTCTGCCACGTTGAAGATCTTCGCCACCTCAGACTGAGCCTGGTGGCCCAGGAAGTATACTCCACACAATCCGAGTCTCTCAGCTTGCCCTTCAAGCTCTGAGCGCAACTCACCATCACCGACGATAAGAGTGAAAACCTCCCCAAGTTCGCGTTCATAAGTAACTGCTGCATCGAGCAGAACATCGACCCCCTTAAAGTGGGTTAACTTCCCCACAAAGCTGACAATGTACTCCGGGTCAGATGGCAGGTCATGTAGAGACAGCACCTCGTTCCGATCTACCGACATCACATGGAAAATATCTTGATCAAAACCATTCCAAACCAAACGGACCTGTTCGTTTTTAACACCATAAAGCTCGATCGTGTCTCTGGCCACTTGTTTTGAGACTGCAATAATGATTCCTGCGCCGCGTGCACCTTCGAGCGCTACGGACTTCCACTCTGCATACTTGCGGAAACCCATCAAATCTGTGCCGTGCGCCGTCACAACATAAGGTATGCCCGTCAGCTTGGAGGCGTAAGGCGTGACCCACAAGTGCTGAGCGTGAATGACGTCTGGTTTCCACTCATAGACCGCAGAATTTATCGCTGAGCGGAAGGCCTCGATGTATGATCCTCGTTGTGTGTCATCGAGATCCGCATACGTCGTCGTGCTGAGGGGATGGGTTGTAAAACACGGGAAATTAAAGGGCAGGCGTTCGGTCCTTGAGAGCCCTTCTTCATCAGGCGAAAAGAGGATCGTGCGCACCTCAAAAGGGAAACCGGTTTGTTCATCGTGCCCGGGTGTGATCGTTAGTGCCTCGTGCCCCTTTTTCACAAGCTCCCGAGCAACATTTTGAGTGTAAATTCCGCTTCCTGATCCCTCAAGTGGAAAATGATTTGGTATTAGAACCCGCATCTGCAGTCCAGTCTGTCAGTTCAGTGAGGTGGTTTCGATGAAAGTGTGGTGAAGAAGGAGACGAGAAACGCTGTTCGTACGTCCACAGAATGATGTTTAACATATTATACTATCACCATCTGACCATCCATTGCTCCGGCATGTGGACACAAGTAAGTCCTCCACAAATTTATTAACAATGCAGTCCTTCCGCTCATTTTTAAGACGACTTTTTGTCTCACCTGATGAACCCCGCCTGCGTGCTGGCTGGCGGCTTGTATTACACACCTTGCTCATCGAGTTCGTCGCCATCATCATATACTTCCTTTACATCGAGGCCATCCATTTAGTTTCTCAAGAGATAATCAATGAATTCCCACTCATCGCTCTCCTCCAATTAATCGCCATTACGCTGGCCACGTGGATCGCTCGACGATACCTCGATCGGAGAACCTTCCGTTCATTGGGATTCGGATGGGATACGCATTCATTCCGTGACTTGGCCTTTGGTTTTACCGTACCCGCCTTGCTGATGGGCTCAGTCTTCGCCCTCGAATGGGGTGTCGGCTGGTTGCGTATCGATAGCATAATGTGGGAGAAGTTCTCTTCCACCACATTCATAACGATCACCAGCGTCTTGGTGACATTTATTTTCGTCGGTTTTTACGAGGAATTGCTCTTTAGGGGGTACCGACTTCAGAACTTGATTGAAGGGATCAACCTCACTTGGGCTCTGATCATCTCCTCAGCGATATTCGCTCTTCAACATCTCTCTAATCCTCACAGTTCTTTGGCTTCCACCTTGGGTTTAATGGGGGCAGGATTCTTCATGGCATATGGGTGGGTGCGCACAGGGCGGCTATGGCTTTCCATCGGGTTGCATATCGGATGGAATTTTTTTGAAGGTACTGTCTTTGGATTCCCTGTGAGTGGTCTGAACTTCACTGCCATCATCCATCAAACAAATATCGGACCTGTCTTAATTACCGGAGGCACCTTCGGACCTGAAGCAGGTTTGGTGATGCTACCGATGATCGTCATCGGTGGGATCTTGATCTGGGCGTACACCGGGGGAAAGCAAGCTCAACGCAGTTGGAAAAAATCCACCGAGCGATGATTTGAGCACCCAATAGCCTCGTATCAGATGAACACACCAAACCTTATTAAACTTTCCCAGCTGTAGATCCACTGTTGAGCGTTTATGAGATTTCCACAATGCGTAGGGGCGGTTCGCGAACCCGTCGCAGATTGTGCTTTACTTCTTGTAGGGGCGGGGTAATCCCGCCCCTACAGCGTTGTAGATCATACTTCACTGCTTGTAAAGGTGATTAACCAAACAATTCAATCCACTTCGCGCATCCGTGACTTTGGAGCCGTCGAACGCTTTTTTAGAGCCCCATCAGTACCTCTTGACAAAGTAGAACTAATGTTCTATACTGCCGATGTATGGAACATATGTTCGTATAGGAGGCTCACTATGTCCGCAACTTCACCCCATATCCAATCGACTGTACCAAGGTTCGGTATCGGAACAGCCAGCCAATGGCTCACTGACCGTTTACGAATCCACCTGCAACGCGGCTCAATTTTCGGCTTCATCATCATCGGTGCTCTGGTTGCATTTGAGATCTTCAATTACAGCACAACCGAATTTGCCTTGAACGATTTACTCGGCGACCTACAATTTTCGGGGTTAAGATGGTCAACCATCTTAGCTCTGGCCTTCTGCAGCATGGACTTTGCTGGTATCGCCCGCCTGTTCACCCCGGAGAAAGGGAGAAAGGACTCTGTTACGGTTTGGTACCTTTTAGGTGCATGGTTCTTGGCTGCCACGATGAACGCGATGTTGACCTGGTGGGCGGTTTCATTAGCGTTGCTCGGTCATAACGGACTGGGCAACGAGTTGCTCGGAAGGGAATCGCTTGTAAGCGGCGTACCCATCTTTGTGGCCGTCCTGGTCTGGTTGATTAGGGTGCTCATCATCGGCACCTTCACAATGACGGGAGAGCGTCTCTTCCCACAGAGAGCCTCTCGCTCTCTACTTCGTTTTCAGCAGCCACAAAACTCAACTCCGCATATGAGGCCAAGCATTCCACGTCGCTCAACTGACTCTACAAGATCTATCCGTCCTGCGCCAAAACCTGCGCCTCGTCCTGATCATACGTACAGCCCGCAACCAATGCAAGCGAAGCCTCGCGCACGCCCATAAGTGATCATGCGACGAAAGTGGATCTACAACAACAAACTCAACCTGGGCGGCCGTCCGACCGCAACCTCATTGGATATCCCCCTCCGGACGGCCGCCCGATCCTCACCCGTTCGATGGGTCCCCGCCCTTCTGACCCTCCTTCTTATCCTTGCCTCCGTGAGGTCGTGGGGAGCATTGCGGTCTGGTTTGGTAAATCTAGCCCAACAAAATCCTTACCAGGCGAACTCTTCGAATGCTGATCCCAAGGAGGTGTTCGGGCGATCTGAAGTGCTTTACGACGCAGGCGGCATATCCCCCGTTTTTACCCCTCAAATCCGAACTTGGTCAGCAGAGATCTCTCATTGGGCCGTTGAATTTGATCTCGACCCGAATTTAATCGCACTCGTGATGCAGATCGAATCCTGCGGTCACCCGAGGGTCCATTCCTCTGCGGGAGCGTTAGGATTGTTTCAGGTGATGCCATTCCACTTCAAGGAAGGAGAGGATCCCCTAGATCCACAAACCAACGCGATGAGAGGGCTTTCATATCTCGCGCGATCGCTCGATCTGTCTAACGGTCAGATTGACTTAGCTCTTGCTGGATATAACGGAGGCCATGGAGTAATTGACCGGGATCCCAACACTTGGGCCCCTGAGACGCGCCGGTATGTTCAATGGGGAACGGGAATCCTCGAGGATATCTCCAAGGGCGAGCTGAGGAGCGCTCAACTTGATGCCTGGCTGGCAGCCGGTGGCGCAAATTTATGTCGCCGAGCTTCTGCTGAACTGGGAGGATAAACTCGAATGGCCTCAAGCTAAGCTGCCCAGCGGAAGCAGGCAACGCGACAAGGACTCCAGGGCAAGCGGGAGAGTAAGACAAGCATCCTGGAGGGCTCAACCTCCGGGAGCATCCAATCAAGGATTACCAAATCTGGTGAGGTGTCGTACGCCACAATCAGGCCTTGGGATCCGTCGACAGCCGTCTCGACCTGGTACCCTTCGTAACTTAGACCTCGTCTTAAGAAATCGAGGATACGCTCTTCATCCTCAATAATTATGATTCGCTTACTCATATCTTACCCACCGAGTTCACTATACTATAAGCCGGTAAGAAATCATCAGAGCCGCCATGAATAGGCGGCTCCGAAGTCAGGATCTAAGCGTGTACTTTAAAAAAGGCGTAAGAAGGGTATATATGGGGGTGCAAGCGCAGCCCATAGCCCCATATATACCAGTACTATTCTCGCACTTGACCGTTTTCCAGTGGAGTCACCTAAGCTAGCTCAACAGTTGCACCAGCACCTTCGAGTTTACTCTTCGCATCCTGTGCAGATTCCTTGCCCACCTGCTCGAGCACTTTAGCGCCTGGAGTTTCAGCCAACTCTTTGGCATCCTTCAAGCCAAGCTGAGTGATCTGTCGGACGACCTTGATGACATCAATTTTCTTCGGTCCGACATCCTTGAGGATGATGTCGAACTCTGTCTTCTCTTCAACTTCTTCGCCCACGGTTGGAGCTGCTCCAGCAGCAGCGGCAACAGCTACGGGAGCGGCTGCTGAAACACCCCACTCCTCCTCCAGCATCTTGGTTAGCTCTGCTGCTTCGATGACAGTGAGTTTACTTAAATCCTTCGCTAACTTCTTTAGATCGGCCATTGCAATCGTTCTCCTTTTCTTACTTGATGATTGATGTATCTGTTAGAAGTGCTGCAATCATTGCGAGAAAGAGTGCTTATAGTGTGTGATCTTTGTATATACGCCACAATAAACCTTCTCTTCCATGCAGCCGGGTTTCTTTCACCACAAACCACGATTCCTTCCGTAGCTTTATCTATTTTCCGACATTCAATCCAGATTCGTTTTCATTACACTTGAGCCGGTGCAGCTTCAGTTTCCGAATATGCCTTTAATACATTGACCAGTTGACGTGCCGAGCCGCTCAACACTCCGGCTAGCTGACGAGCAGGAGTTTGGATAACACGAAGCAACTGAGCCTGCACCACCGGAAGAGGCGGTAAATCAGCCAGTTGCATCACCTGACTGTCGTCGTATATCACACCATCGATCACTGCGCCCTTCACTTGAACGAATTCAACTTCACGGGCAAGATCGACGATCGCCTTCGCCACCGCAAGGATATCCTCGGAGCTGAAACCGATAGCCGTTGGGCCCATCAGGGAACCCTCCGGAAAAGGTACACCAACTTCATTAAAAGCCCGCTCAACCAGATTGTTCTTAACGATGTGAAAGCTACCCCCGGCGTCTCGAATTTTGGATCGCAGACCTTGAATCTCCTTCACGCTTAACCCGGAGTAAGCCGTCATGATCAATGCCGAATTACTGCTCAACAGTTCTTTGTACTGTGTCACGAGTGCCTGCTTACGTTCTTTTGAGATAGCCAAAGCCTCTCACCTCCCTTCAACAAAAAAGTCTTTGCTTGACGCATAACGCCGCCGCAAAGACTCACACAAGGTGTTGGCTCTTACAGAGCACAATCCACTGGTCTTTGCTTCGGCAGGATATTAAGCCGTTTCACGCTTATGGCGCCTGCTGTCTCTAGCAAAGCTTGTCCCTTTTGATTACAGTCATTCAGGGACGTAGATAGATTTCACTCCCTCACATCGCTTGGGCTTCGATCGGATCGATCCGAATCCCTGGTCCCATCGTGCTGGTTACGGTCACCCTGCGGATGTAGGTTCCTTTTGATGAAGCGGGACGGGCTCGATTGATCACATCCATTAGAGCCGCCATATTCTCGTACAGGCTTTGGGTGTCAAAGGAAGCTTTACCAATCGGCACATGTAAATTGGCCGTCTTGTCGATACGGAACTCCACCCGCCCAGCTTTCAACTCCTGAATCACTCGCGGCAGGTCTTCTTCTTGGACAACAGTGCCCGCTTTAGGGTTCGGCATTAGACCCCGAGGGCCAAGAATTTTACCTAACCTACCCACTTTACTCATCATGCTCGGTGTTGCCACTGAAGCATCGAAATCCACCCAACCATCCTGGATACGTTGGATGGTCTCCTCATCGGCGATGTAGTCTGCTCCGGCCTCCTTAGAAAGCCGGGCACCGTCGCCTTCAGCAAAAGCCAGAATGCGCACGGTTTTCCCAAGTCCGTGAGGCAACATGACTGTGTCGCGTACTTGTTGATCAGCGTGTCGTGGATCCACGCCTAGACGGACATGCACCTCGATGGTTCCATCAAAACGGGTGAAGGAAGTCTCCTTAGCTAGGCGCAAGGCTTCCTCTGGTGGGTAGAATCTGTTGCGATCGATTTTTTCAATCGCCTCTCGATACTTTTTACCGTGCTTTGGCATTTTCTCTCCTCGTGGTGTTAACGGGCTGAACCAAGCCAACCCTCCCACAAAACTTTAATTCTCAACCACGATCCCCATATTGCGTGCCGTACCTTCGATCTGCCGCATAGCACCTTCGAGATCAATAGCGTTGAGATCCTTCATCTTGATCTCTGCGATCTCTTGGATCTGGTCCCTGGTGACGGTGCCAACCTTCTCACGATTAGGCTCGGCTGATCCTTTTTCAATGCCGGCCGCTTTACGCAGTAAGACCGCCGTTGGAGGGGTCTTTAAGACAAAGGTGAAGGATCCATCCGTGTATATGCTGATCTCAGCTGGGATAATCTCGCCCACCTTGCTGGAAGTGCGAGCATTGTACTCCTTACAGAACGCCATTAAATTGATGCCATGTGGAGCCAACGCTGGGCCTATCGGCGGTGCGGGATTAGCTTTTCCCGCTTCAATTTGCAGCTTTAGTTCCACTTTTAACTTCTTCGCCACTGCTACTCTCCTTTTGTGGTATTAGCGAGTGATTTAACCACTCTCCCACACGGGTGAAACGATATCCACCATTAAGCTTTCTCTACCTGTAGAAAATCAAGTTCCACCGGTGTCTCCCTACCAAAGAAAGACACCATCACGCGCACTTTCGCGCGTTCCATATCGATATCGGAAACGGTGCCGATGAAATCGTTGAAAGGACCATCGATAATACGAACCTTTTGTCCTAGCTTATAGGTGACCTTGATGCGGGGGGCGTCGGCCTCCATGCGCTTCACTATCTGGCTCACCTCTTCCGGCCGAAGAGGTGTGGGCTCGTTTCCCATACCCACGAAACCTGTCACCCCGGGTGTGTTCCGCACAACGTACCAGGAATCTTCATCCATGATCATCTGTACAAGAATGTAACCGGGGAACACTCGACGCTCCACCGTCCGGCGTTTACCATCCTTGATCTCGATCTCTTCCTCGGTGGGCACAACGACATCAAAGATCTTCGACTTCATCCCCATCGTTTCGATTCGCTGTTCCAGGTTGTGACGCACTTTATTCTCATAACCCGAGTAGCAATGAACCACATACCACAAGCGATCGTCATCAGACTCTTCCACACGCACAGCGGGTGTCACTAACTCTTGGCCTAGCTCCGCCTCAACCTCTACGGAGGGCTCCTCGAGCGAGTCGCTCTCTTCAACAGGCAGGATGTCTTCAGGCTCCCCATCATCAGGAAGGGGTTCAACATCAGCAAAGTCCTCGGCACCCTCTGCTAACGCTTCAACTTTCGCTTCCGCGATCAATTCTGGTTCTTGTTCTATCACCACAGGAGCGGCCTCATCTCCCTCCGGGGAGATCTCGTCGACCTCTTCGACCTGGGGTGCTTCATCTGAGATCTCTGCCTCGGAAACGGGATCGTCAGAAACAGCGGTCTCCTCCTCGGGTGAGGAGGATTCTTCAGCGGTATCCGTGACCATCTCCACCTGTGTTTCCTCTCCTGGATCAGTATCCCCAACAGTGCTATCTGCTTCCGCGGTGATAATCGCCTCCTCAGGGGAGGCAGGATCGCTCTCCAATTCAAACTCCTGTTGGTTTTCCAGGGTTTCGTTATCTTTCTCACTCATTCGACAAATCCGTCCACTCGACTAGCACAGGAACAATGATCGCTTATTTCTATCCGGCCACAAAAATCTCAGTTCCTCCGGTTATTATTATCCAAGGGTCACGATGAAACCAAAGAGCTTAGAGAAAAGAAAGTCCAGCACGCCTAACAATGAACTCATGATAAAGATGACCAGCAATACGAGAAGGGTGAGTTGTGTAGCTTCCTGACGTGTCGGCCAGTTCACTTTACGCAACTCCGCCACAGTCTCTCGCAACAAACGAACGATAATATTCGGTCGTCTTTTCGCTCTGGCTTTCGATTTCGCCACTCAAAATCTCCTTCAGATCAAGCGACGCCGTCTAAGGCCGGCGTCGCGCTCCGATCAGGCAGGCCAGGTAGGACTCGAACCCACAACCCCCGGTTTTGGAGACCGGTGCTCTGCCAAATTGAGCTACTGGCCTTCAGAAGGGCTTCCCATTGCCCCTCACTTTGTCTCGCGGTGCAGCCTATGCTTACGGCACCGCGGGCAGTACTTCCTCAACTCGATCCGTCCAGGGTCATTGCGACGGTTTTTCTCGGTTGTGTAATTCCTCTCCTGGCACTCCGTGCATTCCAGGGTAATCACCGGTCGAACATCTTTCTTAGCCATTGATCAGCACCACAATACTGCGTCTCTCAAGACGCAGTTCCCTTCATCCTACTCTATGATATCGGTGATCACGCCTGCGCCCACCGTCAAGCCACCCTCTCGGATAGCGAACTTCGATCCCTTCTCCAGCGCCACCGGTATGATCAGCTCCACCTGCAGATTGAC
>Ga0111172_1043_pt1 | contig 31025 bp, 29 predicted proteins | sample DeeMarSWOR324_28_FD_80233 | JGI IMG/M metagenome (GOLD analysis project Ga0111172, IMG submission 80233) | Anaerolineae bacterium SM23_ 63 | reverse complement strand
AGGCCAAACGGCTCATCAGAATGGGGGTGGCTAAGGCCTGCCTGCTGGAGCCCCAAGACGAGGTAGAGAGTGGAGGGATACCCGTTGCGCTTGTCATCGGCGGCGGCATCGCTGGAATGACGGCAGCGCTGAACCTGACTCGGCAGGGGTTCCATGTGCATCTGGTGGAGAAGGAAGCGCAACTCGGCGGTCGGCTGCTGCAAATCAACCGGCTGTGTCCCACCGACGAAGAAGCATTTGGCCTAATCGGACCGATTATCCAAGAGGTGGAGGAACACGGGCAGATAACTCTCTATGTCTCTTCCACGGTTAGTGAGGTCAGCGGCTACGTAGGCAATTTCCAGATTACCGTCGCTGCAGACGATGGGGAACAGAAGTTCGACGCAGGAACAATTATCGTCGCGACCGGTGCTGACGTCTTGCAGCCGGTCGGGATGTACGGCTACGGTCAATTCCCCAATGTGCTCACCCAGTTGGAACTGGAGGATCGGCTAAAAGCAGAGCCGCCAATAGTCGCGGGGGCAGTTCTTATCAACTGCGTAGGCTCTCGCATACCTGAGCGCCCCTATTGTTCACGCGTGTGCTGCATGACCTCACTCAAAAACGCCACCCAACTTAAGAAACTGAACCCCGATGCCCACGTCTACGTACTGCATCGGGACCTGTTGACTTACGGTGTCGAGTTCGAGCGTTATTATCGGCAGGCGATGAAGGCTGGCGTTCGTTTCCTGCGCTACGACCTGGAGAATCCCCCCCAGATCGTCGGTCGTGGACGTGCAGAGAACGTTGTGGTTTGGGATGCACTGCGGGGTCGGGAACTTCACTTGCCTGTTGACCTGGTGGTTTTAAGCACACCCCTGGTTCCCGGTCCAGACAATGCGACAATCTCCCGCTTGTTAAAAGTGCCATTGGGAGAGTCGGGCTTCTTCCTCGAGGCGCACATTAAGCTGCGTCCGGTGGAGTTCGCCACCGACGGGATCTATGTCTGTGGTACAACCCGCTGGCCAGCCGACGTGTCCGAGAGTATCTCCCAGGCCTATGCAGCCTCCACTAAAGCAGCCATTCCAATGCGAATGGGCGTGGTCACTGCCGAGGCGATCACCGCCTACTCAGAGCCATCCTTTTGCACAGGCTGTGGTACTTGTGTTGTCACTTGCCCTTTCAATGCCATCGAACTGCAGATGCACGGAAATGGGCGCCAAGTGGCGAGTGTCAATGTGGTCCAATGCAAGGGCTGTGGCAGCTGTGTGGCAGCCTGCCCAAGTAAGGCAATGCAACAGCGAGGTTTCACCGATTGGCAGGTACTCCGTATGATCGAAGCCTGTGGAAGTTGGATAGACTGATATGAGCGAGCATACCTTTCAGCCCCGGATCATTGCTTTCTGCTGCAATTGGTGTTCCTATGCGGGAGCCGACCTGGCCGGTGTCTCCCGCTTACAAATGCCTGCGGATTTTCACATCATCCGGGTGATGTGTTCGGCACGGGTGGCACCGGAATGGGTTATCAAGGCGCTTCTAAATGGGATTGACGGCGTGATGGTGTTAGGCTGCCACATTGGCGATTGTCACTACATCAGCGGGAACCACCGAGCCGCAAAGCGGTTTGTGTTGCTGAAGGAGATGCTCAGCTTCGTGGGCGTTAATCCTGACCGTTTACTCGTGGATTGGGTTTCGGCCTCGGAGGGGAGGAAGTTCCAAAAGTTAGTGACAGAATTTATTGAGCGGGTGAGAGAGTTGGGGGCATGCGGACAACGGCATGTTGAAATCCAAACTCCTCACCGGTAAATATTACTGGGGGATGGGAAGTCTGCTGAGCAGATATGGTTCCATTCGAAGGAAGTGATAGTAACCTATGACAGAATTCGCACTTCAAGATCAAATCAGAGCCAGGGCAAAGGAATTACTCGCGAGCGAGCAGGTACAGTGTGTTATCGGTTACGAGCATGGATCGCGGGGACAGATCCGACCGGTTTTTATCCACCAGTCCACCGACACGGACCGCTTGGTTTGGGACCAGGGCTGCACCCACAATCTGGTTACGTATCTGCGCGATAAAAAAGGGGCTTTCGGGAGCGGTGAGCATCCACAACGCGTGGCGATTATCGTGAAGCCATGCGATAGCCGAGCGTTGAATGTGCTTCTAGCTGAGAAGCAAATTGAACGGGAGCACCTCTATGTTATCGGTGTCGTGTGTGCGGGGATTGTAGAGGGGGCCGGGTATGCCGGGCAGAGCAGCGATAAATTGCAGGCTCGGTGTCTGCGCTGCAACGATCGTGTGCCTGTCATATACGACTTATTGGTTGGGGAACCCACCCAGGCAGAAACCGAAGACGATTATATCGACCTCGCCGAATTGGAAGCAATGTCCCCCGCTGAGCGTGCGGCTTTTTGGTTGAAACAATATGAGCGTTGTATTCTCTGCTATGCCTGTCGTCAGGTTTGCCCGGGGTGCTATTGCAGTATCTGTATGTTCGAACGGGACGATTCCTTGTGGGTGGGTATCGCTGCGGGGACCAAGGAAAAAGAAGCCTTCCACTTGGGTCGAGCATACCACCTAGCAGCCCGCTGTATTGGCTGCAACGAGTGTGAACGCGTGTGCCCGATGGAGCTTCCTCTGAGTTTACTTAACCGTAAACTGGCCAAGGAGGTACAAGCGTTGTTCCATTACCGTGCCGGGGACAAACCATCCCAGTCGCCGCTGGCGACGATGTTGGCAGAAGGGGAGGAGTTTCCGGCATGAAGTTTCTCTCCAGAGAGGCGTTGCAGACTTGGCTAGACCGCCTGGCGAATGAGGCCACATTGATCGCTCCACGTTTAGTAGACGGTATCTTGCTCTATCGGTCGGTATCATCCGCCCGCGATATCGTTCTTGACTACACTCGCCCTAAGATGTCAGCGAAGGAGGTTGTCCTTCCGTCTTCAGAACCCATCCTGTTGGTGGAGAAACGCGGCCAAGATGTGAACCTATCTGAACCACCTACGGGAGAACAAGTAGTCTTTGGATTGCGTCCATGCGATGCACACGGCATCGCTGTGTTGGATGCCGTGTTCGTGGCGCAGGAACCCGTCGATTTGAATTACGCGCGACGGCGCAATGCGACAACATTGGTTGGTCTGTCTTGCCCTCAGATGTGGGAAGACTGTTTCTGTACCAGCATGGGCGGAATGCCTAACGACCCCAGCCACGTCGACGTGCTGCTTACGGAGGTGGAGAACGGTTACGCGGTCACCACCGTCACCGACAAAGGCAGAACGCTCGTCGCCGAGTTGAGTTTACAGGAGATGGAGTACGAGCCACCCGAATCAGTTTTGAATGAGGCAGAATTGGTACTGACGCAGGAACATTGGCCCGACCGCTTTGCCGATCAATACTGGGACCTGTTGGCTGAGCGCTGCCTTGAATGCCGTATGTGCGCTTACCTCTGCCCTGTATGCCGTTGTTTTGATGTCCGGGATCAGGTGGTCCAGCAAGGTATCAGTTATTCCAAGTACGACAGGTTACGTTGTTGGGATAGCTGTACGGGGGCTAATTATCGGATGGTGGCTGGTGGACACAATCCACGGGCGACCAAAGGCCAACGCCTTCGCAACCGTTTCTTCTGCAAGTTCCATTATTTTCCTGTGGAATATGGTCTCAGCGGCTGTGTAGGTTGTGGGCGCTGTATCGAGGCCTGCCCGGTCAACATAGATATCGTGGAGGTACTGCGTGATATGTCGCGGGCTTCCAACGCACCTCAGACTTCGAAAGTCTCTCCCAATGCCGAAACAGGGATAACTGCATGACTGTTAATGGCCCGGGAAGCCCTAACCAGGATCCCATGCATCCCTATTTAGGTCGGTTGGTCGGGAAAAAGGACCTGGGAACCGACATCAAGTTGTTCCAGATCGAGATGGTTGAGTCAACTGGGAAAGCGCGATTCGCAGATTATCAGCCTGGACAGTTCGCTTTCGTGTCAGCCTTGGGAATAGGTGAGGCCCCCTTTGGTATCGCCTCTACCCCTTCGGAAAGCGGTGTGCTGGAATTTGGCATTGCGAAGGTAGGGAATGTGACGGCGGCACTTCACTCGCTCGAAGTGGGCGAGATTGTAGGGGTACGCGGACCGCTGGGCAATGGGTTCCCAATGGATGAGATGAAGGACAAGAGCATTTACGTTTTGGGAGGCGGGATTGGAGGCGCGCCACTGCGTCCCGTTATCAGGGACATTCTAGATCAGCGGAGCGACTACGGTCACCTGACGATTCTGTGGGCAGCACGTAATCCGTCGCTACTGGTTTTTACCGATGAATACGAACTGTGGCGGTCGGCGCCCGACACTGAGCTCCATGTGACGGTGGACGAGGGAGATGAGGAATGGAGAGCCGCCGGTGGTAACGAGGGGCTGATTACACACTTGTTGGAGACGATTGCCCCGTCGCCCGAAGATGCTGTGACCATCACCTGCGGCCCACCAGCCATGCTTCATTTTGTTACCCTCACGCTCAATGAGCTGGGCTTTAGCCTGGATCAGATGTGGACCACGCTGGAGGCGCGAATGCATTGCGGTATAGGCAAATGTGGGCGCTGTAACATGGGCGAAAAATTCGTCTGCGTGGATGGTCCGGTCTTCCGACAAGATGAGGTGAGTGGGTTCCTAGAGAGTTACCTTTAAAACCCATACGATGATTCGATGTCAAGTATAGAACAACTTGCTGACCAATACGGGCTTTTCCTTTGCGTGGAATGTGGCAAGTGTGTCGCTGTCTGCCCGATGGGAGAGATATATACCCACGTTTCATACGAAGCCTCACCCCGTGGGATCATCGAAAGGATACTGCTGGATCCTGGAATCCCAGAGGATGATAGTCTGTGGTTCTGCCTGACCTGCGATCTTTGCACCGATCTGTGCCCTGCGGGTGTGCGTTTTCGTGACTTTGTTGAAGCGATTCGCCAAGTAGCCATGAAGACAGGTATCACGGAGTACAGTTCATTTTGTGACAGCTGTGGCACTTACCTCTACCCCCAACACATCCTAGAATACCTGAAACAAGCGCTGGGCGAACCAGCCGAGAAACTCCTGACGCTCTGCACCAGGTGTCGACGTTACCATTTCGGGATAAAACTAAAGGCGCAGATGCCAGGAAAGCGAAAGGTAGGCTCTCCCAAAGTGCAGATTGGAAACAGTCGATGAAGGTACATTTAAAAATCTTCCTCCCCAGACTGCCTGAGGCGATAGGCGATAACAAATTGGATTTCGAATTTTCAGGAGCAACAGTCAATGATCTGATCGAATCTCTAGTCAAACGGTATGGTCAAAAAGCCTGGCAAGCTTTGTACGATGAAAAAGGCGAGTTTGATCCATTGGTCCAGGTGTTGCTCAATGGAGAGCAGTGGGTGACCCGCGATCAGCTTGATACAGCCCTACAAAACGGTGATGACCTCATTTTTATGATGATGATAGCAGGAGGGTAACCGGACATTCGTCCGATAATTGAGCTTAGGTGTCTTCATAGAATAACTCACTATTTCTGCAAAATAAAATTTCAAACCCCGTCAACGAATGTCAACGGGGTTTTCATATCCAAACATTGATTATCCGACCTGAAGTTCTAAGTAGATCGATCCCGGATAAGGTTAGAATTTAGAAGCTATCACCTTGGCTGATATTGCCAGCCCTCCAGTAATACCTAGGCCTGCAGCGACGACCAAGTTGCTATACAAAACGATTGCGATGGGTACACCGACAACAAGCGTTAACATGGAGATATTACTGGCGGCTTCAAGTGAATTGGGTGCCACAAGGGCTGCCATCAAGCCTAAAGGTGCGAATAGGAGATACCCCAAATGGATCATGCCCCTCCCAAGCGGTGAATTTAAGCCTGTGTGGGCTGCCATGAATAAACAGCCACTAAGAATACCTGCCAACAACAAACCAATCGCTTCAGCCACCAGGGTCGCACCTGAAGGTAAATACCCAAAATGAAGCGCCATGAGACCGAGACCTAAAAACGGCCAGGCAAGCCCTATGAGTAAAATGAACATCTTCCGAGCATTCATCCTATCCTCCCGGCGAGCATTGCTCCTTCAATCATACACTCGCAGGTTAGTGATATCTTGCATTTTGCCATGAATTCAACCGTAAGAGGCCCTTTTGCAAGTTAACTGTAAGTCGGTAACAGGGGATTGAGATCGGTTCACGGAAGTGGATTTACGCATGCTATAATCACGCTCAATCATCGAAATCGACCACGTTATGTAGCGTGACATAAATTGTGGGATTTTCACCATTTTTTTTAATCCACGGCCTAAGATCGTGTCTTGGAATCAACTTGGAGGCCCAGATGTTCGATCGCAAGAAGCTTGAAAACTTACGTCATGCAATGGAGACGTGGGAACAGGAAAAGCTCAAAGAAACCATAGATCGTGTTCCAGAGCGTCGTGAAGAATTTATCACGACCTCCTCTGAGCCGATCAATCGCCTTTACACTCCTCTAGACATCGAAGATATCGATTTCCAGCGAGATCTTGGCCTACCTGGCGAATATCCATACACTCGCGCTGTCCACCCAACACTTTATCGGGGAAGACCTTGGACGATGCGCATGTTTGCCGGTTTCGGCTCTGCCGAGGAGACAAACCAGCGTTTCCGCTACCTGCTTGATCAGGGGCAAACCGGTTTATCGACCGCATTCGATCTACCCACTTTAATGGGCTACGACACCGACGCGCCTGAAGCGCTCGGTGAGTTTGGAAAATGTGGCGTGGCGATCTCCTCGTTGCAGGACATGGAGATCCTGTTCAAAAAGATCCCGCTCGAAAAAGTCTCCACCAGCATGACGATTAATTCCCCGGCGGCCGTGGTCTGGGCGATGTACATTGCAGCGGCCGAGAAACAAGGTGTTCGTCAAGAACAACTCCGGGGCACAATCCAGAACGACATTTTAAAAGAATACATCGCCCAAAAAGAATACATATTCCCGCCCAAGCCCTCCATGCGCTTGGTGATCGATACCATCGAATATGGCAGCCAGCAGCTACCGTTGTGGAACACGATATCAATTTCGGGGTATCACATCCGAGAAGCAGGATCCACTGCCGTCCAGGAATTGGCGTTTACCCTTTCGGATGGGATGGAATACGTACGCTGGTCGCTTGATCGAGGCTTGGAGATTGACACCTTTGCCCCTCGCTTATCGTTCTTCTTCAACGCGCACAATGATTTCTTCGAAGAGATTGCCAAGTACCGCGCCGCACGCAGGATCTGGGCAGACGTTATGCGGAACACCTTCGGTGCGGCAAACGAACGTTCCTGGTTGATGCGCTTCCACACTCAGACCGCCGGCGTGAGCTTGACCGCTCAACAACCAGAGATCAACATCGTACGTGTTGCTATTCAAGCGTTGGCAGCCGTTTTAGGAGGCACCCAGTCGCTTCACACCAACTCGATGGACGAGGCGTTGGCTTTGCCGTCCGCCCACGCTGCAACGATTGCGCTTCGAACCCAACAGATCCTGCTTGAGGAATCAGGTACAGCAAATACGATCGATCCACTTGGAGGATCATTCTTCGTTGAAGCTTTGACAGATCGCACGGAGAAACAAGCGAGAGAGTACTTTCGTCGGATCGAAGAATTAGGGGGCGTGCTTCCCGCATTAGAGGTTGGTTTCTTTCAGCGCGAGATCCATGAGGCAGCTTATCGCTATCAACGTGAAATTGACAATGGACAGCGGAAGATCGTCGGTGTTAATGCTTACCTCGATGATGCCCCTTTGAAGATCTCTCTCTTGGAGATGGATCCGGAGGGTCATCGACGTCAAGTGGAACGCTTGGAAAAACTTCGCCGAACTCGCGACAACGGTGCGGTCGGTGACGCACTTGATCGTCTACGTATCGCTTGCCAAGGCACTGAAAACACGATGCCTTATATCCTCGAAGCTGTTCATGTATACGCTACTTTGGGTGAAATCATTGATGTGATGAGGGAAGTCTTCGGCACTTACGAAGAGCCCAGTTGGATGTGAGCCCATATTACGCTTCTGTCACGAAAGAAACCCTAGGAGGAAGCATATTAATTCGTTACGGCGCAGGGTTTCTTCGCGCCTATGGCACTCAGAATGACACTCTCCCCCAATGTCGTTGCGAGGAGCACGCCAGTGCGATGAAGCAATCTTTTGGTTGAGGAGATTGCTTCGCCCCTGCGGGACTCGCAATGACATATGGGTATGGGTCATTCCGAGCGAGCTAAGCGAGCGAGGAATCCCTGAGACGATGCAAACAACCAGGTACATCATAGGGATTCTTCGCTCGCAGAGCCGCAGGTCCCAAGAAAAGTAGAGGAGCTCGCTCAGAATAACATCAATTTACGAGATTCCGGGGAAGGATATATTTGCCTTAGTTAAAATAAAAGAAAATTGCGCGTCTAACTACGATCCAGATGAAACATCATCCCAATTGGATCCATGCAGAGCACAAAACTCAGACCGATACGGGGGGTATTTCGAAGCTTGCCTCAGGTTTCTCCCCCACCGGCGAAAACTCCCCCCAATCCTTCGCTCCAAAATAATGCGCCGCGGTTTTAAGCAATGTCCGAGTATGGATGAGGAAATAATTTCGGACGACAGGATCTAACTCTTTCAGAAATGATTCAATATCCACTTGCAGATCATCCATCGGGCGACGGATATAAATTCTCAACCATTCAATGGCATTCTGCTGGTATGGTTCTTCCAAAGAATTGATCCAAACCGCTAAATCCGTAGCTTCCTTCTTACAGCTTCGCATGGTGTCAAATCCCTCCTGTCCCACATCGATCCACTGTTCCCATCAGCACGATTAAATGGATGCAAGCTTCAGGCCATAAACATCAAACATGAGCTTAAGCGCGGTGAAGAGGAAGGGCAAAATCCTTGATGAACTTATCTTGTTTCGGTTAAGATAAGTGAGTATATGGGCGAATGGAATAGTAAAATTAAGTAGGTGTAATGCCAGGAGGGAAAGCCATGATAAGTGTCAAGAAGAAAAAGGGTGTCATCGCAATCCTCACCGGTGGCGGGGATGTCCCAGGCCTCAATCCAGCGATTCGGGCGGTGACCATTCGAGCCATTCATGAAGGCTATCAAGTTATCGGTTTTCGCCGCGGATGGGCCGGTCCTGTTGGCGTTATTCGGGACAAAAAAGCCGATAACAGTAAATGCTGTCAAATGCTAACTGAGGAACTCGTTAACAAGGCAGGCAGAACTGGTGGAACTTTTTTGCATACTTCTCGTACTAATCCAACACGCATTGCCAAAGCTGATGTACCCGCACATCTAAAAGACAGCTATGGCGAAGAAGTTAATGACTTGACACCCGAAGTCATCAAGACCTTGGACTTCCTGGGGGTAGATTACCTCATCCCAATCGGAGGAGACGATACACTCAGCTACGCTGTGCGTCTGTATCAGGAGGGGGTGAAAGTCGTCGCCATCCCCAAGACGATGGACAACGACGTGCCAGGAACGGATTATTGCATCGGATTCAGCACTTGTGTGACAAGGACCATCGAGATGACGAACCGTCTACGAACCACGGCTGGATCGCATGAAAGGATCATGATCGTAGAAGTCTTCGGTCGTTACGCTGGCTTCACAGCCATGCTCCCCACCATGGCAGGTGCCGCGAATCGCTGTGCCATCCCGGAATACAAATTTGACATCGACCATTTTACCGAACTCATGGTCTACGATCGGTGCAATAACCCGAGCAAGTACTCCGTGGCGATTGTCTCGGAAGGGGCGATGTTTGAAGGCGGAGAAATGATCTTCCAAGACACCCTTAAAGATGCCTATGGTCATATGAAACTTGGAGGCATCGGTGATCTGGTTTCCGTAAAAATCAAAGAGCTGTCCCCAAAATACAATAATGGGGTTCCGGTTAACACCATCAATCAGAAGTTGGGGTATCTGGTACGTGGAGGCGATCCTGATGCCATTGATTCCATCGTGCCTATGGCTTACGGAAATCTTGCCCTAGATTTGATCATGGCCGGGATTCATGGTCGACTCGTTGTGCTGAAGAACGGACGCTATGACAATGTCCCTATCGATGTTGTCGCAAGTTCGTCCAAAGTTGTTAATGTGGAGAAGCATTACAATAAAGAGCGATTACGACCACAGTACAAGAGCTTCGCGATGAAGCCTCTCTTTATCATGACCAGTGAGTTGGACTGATCGCGGGGCACACAAAACCGTGAGCTCCTTCGAATCCTGTTACTTATCATTACATCAATCAGGTGAATTGGCCGAGCGCGCAGTGCGAGCGCGCCAGCGTGAAAGCGCCTGTGATCTGTGCGCACGCTACTGCCGCGTCGATCGGTCTGAACGACACGGAGCTTGTCGAACTGGGACAAAGGCACGGGTTGCCTCTTATGGACCCCATCACGGTGAGGAAGAACCGCTGCGTGGTTGGCGAGGCTCTGGAACGATCTTTTTCACATGGTGTAACTTGCGCTGCCAATACTGCCAAAACAGTGATATCAGTCAAGGTCCTGCGGGACGAGAGATCGAGTCCGATGAACTGGCAGCCATCATGCTCACCCTTCAGGAGTCAGGTTGCCACAATATTAATTTCGTTTCTCCTTCCCACGTCGTGGCAGAAATCCTCGAAGCATTGGTGATCGCTGCTGGTCACGGTTTGCGTATCCCACTGGTGTACAACACCGGAGGCTACGATTCACCAGAGGCTCTCACCCTACTCGACGGTGTGGTAGACATTTACATGCCTGACATGAAGTACGCCGATCGCTTGGTTGCTAGAAGACTCTCAAAAATCGGAAACTACCCTGAGGTCAACAAAACCGCAATCCGTGAGATGCATCGCCAGGTGGGAGACTTAAAACAAGACTCGCGAGGCATAGCTCAACGAGGTCTCTTGATCCGTCATCTGGTCCTACCGGAAGGACTTGCGGGCACGGAAGAGATAGTGCGTTTCTTGGCTGAAGAGATATCAACAAATACCTATTTAAATTTAATGGATCAGTATCGCCCATCCTTTAAAGCTCACGAGTACCCACCACTCAACCGGAGGCTGACGTCCGATGAATACCGCGAGGCGCTCAAGATGGCTCAAGAAGCCGGTTTGACACGCCTCGACGAGCGTCGTAGGTCGATCTTTCTGATGCGGTAATAATCTTTCCTCCATGGATGACAACTATTTAGCACAACCAACATCCTATTACCAGATGACGTAGGGGCGGTTCCCGAACCGCCCCTACAATGGTAAAAGATGTCATTCTGAGCGCCGACAGGCGCGAAGAATCCCTTTGATTCAACAATTTCAAAGGTTTCATCATAGGGATCCTTCGCTTTGCTCAGGATGACATTCAGTGCTTTACTTCGAAAGACTTAGGACACTGCCCGTACTATATCGAGAAGCTCCTCGAAATGACGCAACAGGGATTTGATTAATCTTAGGAAATCCTCAACCACAAAAAAGTCCCTATGAACCGGCATCATTTCAGCCCCCTCACAGGGAACGTTTATTTCGAAAATTTGACAAAGATTAAACTTAGATCGTTTCTCCCCCTCCCAGCCAAGGATCATCAGGCTGCCTAAAGCGATTCTTCGGGACTATCTATCAAACCTTACAAACCTTAGCGAGCTAGGATTTTTGCCATCTCATAGAATTCAAGATTAGGTTCGCGTGACTGTGTCACTACATGCTCCAATGGAATGGACACGATCTCACGACCTTGGAGACCGACCATCATATCGCTCATACCCTGTAAAAGAACATCCGCTGCTTCAACCCCCATCCGTGTCGCCAACATACGGTCAAAAGCGGATGGGCTACCTCCGCGCGGAACGTGTCCCAGGATAGTCCCCCTTGTCTCAAACCCCACTTCACGAGTGTTGAGGTGATCTTCTACCTCGCCAACACTGATCTTGGCGCCCTCAGCAATGATGATGATGGCGTGCGTTTTGCCCCGTGCGTAAGCATCTTCGACCGCATCGCCCACTTGCTCTAATGGCATCTCAACTTCTGGGATCAGTATCACCTCCGCTCCACATATAACTCCCACCAGAAGCGCCAGATAACCGCATCCCCGTCCCATAGTCTCCACCAAAAAGGCTCGTTGGTGCGACGAAGCCGTATCACGAAGTTTATCAACTGCCTCCATGATCGTGTTCAAGGCCGTATCCACACCGAGGGACATATCTGTTCCCCAAATGTCGTTGTCGATCGAAGCAGGTACACCAACGACTGGGAATTCTAACCCAGCTAGCACGTGGGCTCCTCTCATCGATCCGTCGCCACCGATCACGATCAACCCTTCAATACCTGCTTCATTCAGCTCGCGTAATGCCTGACGTTGACCCTTGCGTTCGAGAAATTCCGGACAACGCGCTGTTCTCAAAAAAGTTCCACCGCGCTGCAAGATCCCGCCCACGTCCCGCACTCTTAACGAGGCCATCTCTCCCCGTATCAGACCATCGAACCCCTCCTGAATACCAATAACTTCCACCCCTTGTGAAATTGCGCTGCGTACGACAGCACGGATACAGGGGTTAATACCTGGTGCATCACCACCTGAAGTTAAAACACCGATCGTGCGATATTTCACTGAAGCCTCCACTGAAAAAGTTCAACTGCGAGATGATGATCGGTATATGTTGGGTGGGAGCGCAGCCCGCACCCAACATATAATCGTCCTTACTTCTCGAGGGTAGTTATTTCAGCGAACTCATTGAAGCCTCAAAGGCTCTACTCTGACTGAGCCCTCGCCTAGTAACGCATGAAGTTGAGCATGCAGCTCGGGGCAATAACCTGTCGTCGAACTGGGGAATTCGAGATGATAACGGCGAGAGGTCTCATATACATTAAACACAAAACGATCATTGCCTGGGTAGGAAGTTAACAAGCCGTGTACTCGACGCATACGCAACGCATCACGTCTTCGATCACCGGTCGACTTTAAAATGATCGTCAACATCTGCGGATCGCTCGACTCCGCACGATCCATCCTGAAAGATACGAGTGATGCATAAGAAAGGGATTCGGTCGATGAAGTTGTTTGGAGATATGAGTCCGGCTCTGAGACTGAAGGAGCGACTTCCGATTGCGTAACGTGAACATCACCCCCGGCTTGTGATTGCAATACAGAAGGTGACTCGTCAGGCTCAGACGCCGGTCGGGCCTCTTCGAGAGGAGGTGGATCATCTACAGTTTGTGCCATCGTGGCCTCAACTGGAATATCTTCCCATACATCCATCTCGGGCACAGGTGGGGGATCATATAGATCGAAATCGGGCGAAATCGGTTGTGATTCATCGACCCAATCAGCGGGAACGTCTTCAGGTGGCGGTGGCCCTATCCGATGAGCTTCTTCTATTGGCCCAATGTTTTCAAGATCAGCACTGATCTTGTCCACCAAAATCTTTGGATCACCACGTTCGGTATCGACCTTACCCTTTACCAGCACAATCATGCCCGATTGTAGCCACTTTGTGACGTCTCTCCAAACCCGGTTGAAGACAACCAGGTCAACCATGCCTTGTAAATCCTCGATGGTGACAAAGCCCATGGCCTTCCCTGCCCGCGTCTGGTAGGGTCGAATATTGCTAACTTCCCCCGCTACGCATACCTGTTGGCCATGTTCTGCATCCCCAAGTTCCGCACTGAAATGAGTGACAACCCGCGCTAGATTTTCTATGTGGGGGGTTAACGGGTGATCGGAGACATAGACCCCAAGTAATTCCTTCTCCCAGCTGAGTTGTCGTCGTCGGGGAACCTCAGCAGGACCACGAGGCAGTTCCAAGCTGTCGGTGAGTCCGTTCTCGACACCGAAGAACGACATCTGACCGACTTCAATTGCTCGAAAATGTGCCGAGGAGAGACTGAGAACACGCTCAATCGAATCCAACACCACAATACGCGATCCGCAACAATCCAGCGCACCTACACGCGCCAGGCTTTCAAGCGCCCGTTTACCGACCTGCCGCAGATCCACTCTCCGAGCGAATTCTTCTAACCCTTCAAACGGCCCGCCTTCTCGCCGTGCACCTAATATGACTTCGACCGCACTATCTCCGACGTTTTTCACCGCACTCAAACCAAATCGAATCGCCGGCGGGAGACCTTCCCGATTTTCAATCATGAAGTCGAGACCACTGGCATTAATCTCCGGCGGGAGCACATCGATGCCCATTCGCCGACAGTCAGCGATGTAAAGGGCCACCTTGTCTGTGTCATGTTTGAACACTGAGAGTGTCGCTGTCATGTACTCGATCGGGTAATGGGCTTTGAGGTAGGCGGTTTGTACAGCGATCACACCATAGTCCGCGGCATGGGCTTTGTTAAAGCCGTATCTAGCAAAATTTTCCCAATCATCAAAGATACTGCCTGCGGTTTGGTGCTCAATGCCGCGATCGGTCGCACCCTGAATGAACTTTGATCGGTGTTTCTTGAGTTCTTTTGCTTTCTTTTTTGCGATCGCTTTGCGGAGATCGTCGGCCTCTGATGGTGTGTAGCCCGCGAGTTCCATAGCGGCGGACATAATTTGTTCTTGGTAAACCGGGATGCCAAAAGTTTCCTTGAATATTGGCTCAAGAGCTGGGTGACGATATTCGACCTGCTCCCTCTCATGCATGCGGTTGATGTAGGTGGGAATGAATTCCAACGGTCCTGGTCGATAGAGCGCCACCATAGCTACCACATTCGCTAATTCACGAGGTTTCATGTCCATCAGATACCGACGCATCCCGGCACCTTCAACTTGGAAGACACCTAATACCTCGCCCCGTCCTAATAGCTTGTAAGTTTCTAAATCATCCAAAGGAATGGAGTGAATGTCGAGGTCATGGCCATGTCGCTCACGAATGAGATCACAGGCCCGAGCCATGACCGTCAGGGTTGACAGCCCCAGAAAGTCGATCTTGAGCAATCCGAGCGAATCGAGCACATTCAAGTCAAATTGCGTCACAGCCCCTATAGGGGTATCGTCGGAATTTCCCCCTGTAGGGCGATGAAGCGGAATGTACTCAATGATCGGTTTATCGGTGATGATCACCCCAGCAGCATGCGTTCCAGCATTTCGCGCCACGCCTTCCAATTGAGTGGCGGTATCAATGAGCTCACGCATGTAAGAGGTTTCTTCGTAGATTTCTCGCAGTGAAGTGACGCGCTGAAGTGCATCCTGAATGCTGACGGGTTTGCCCGGTATTGCGGGAACCATCTTCGCAACTCGATCGACCTCGGGAAGCGGAATGTCCAACACCCTTCCAACGTCCCGAATGGCAGCGCGAGCGCCTAAGGTGCCAAAGGTAATGATTTGAGCTACCTTGTCACGACCATATTTTTCGGACGTGTATTCAAGTAGTTTACAGCGTAGATCATCTTGGAAATCTAGATCGATATCGGGCATGGATACCCGACCTGGATTGAGGAAACGCTCAAAAATCAGACCGTGTTCAATCGGATCGACGAGCGTGATTTCAAGGCAGTAAGCTACAATCGAGGCAGCAGCAGAGCCACGCGCGTTGTACCAGATACCTTGCTCCCGGGCGAAACGACATAGATCCCATACGATGAGAAAATAAGCGTTGAAACCCATCTGGTTGATGATGTCCAGTTCGTAATTCAGTCGATCAAGCAGAACCGGATCCTTCTTTCCGGGACCATAGCGTCGGGCCAATCCATCTTCACATAGACGACGCAGATAGGACTCGGAGGTGTAGCCCTCAGGCACATCGAAATCCGGCAGACGATAGCCCTTGAAATCGAGGTCGACCTTACACCGCTCAGCGATCCATAGCGTGTTTTTTAAGGCCTCAGGAATTTCCCCAAATAGCTCTTCCATCTCCGCTGGCGATCTAAGGTAGTACGATGGATCCGTCATTCGCATTCGGTCGGGGTCTGCCTTCACAGCGCCAGTTTGAATGCAGAGCATGATATCTTGAAGTTCCGCATCCGCCGGATGGACATAATGGACATCATTGGTCGCGACTAAATGCCCTTGGTAATGCTGCGCCAAATCGATCAGGTTTTTGTTCACCTCAGGCAGCTCAGGGATATCGTGATGCTGTAATTCGAACAAGAAGCGATCACGTCCAAATACCTCGAAATACCATTCGACCAATTGCTGCGCTTGATCGTATCGTCCCTCCTGCAAGGCGCGCGGTACCTCGCCAGAGAGGCAACCCGTTGTGGTAATCAAACCTTCACTGTGTGATGCGAGGAACTCATGATCGATGCGCGGACGATAGTAGAAACCCTCAAGCTGACCTGCACTCGCGATTTTCAACAGATTGCGGTAACCGATATCGTTTTCAGCTAGAAGCAATATATGAAATGTTCGAGCGTCGAGTTTGGGATCTCGATCATGCATACCACGCGTCGCTAAATAGGTTTCCATGCCAAGGATCGGTTTTATCCCGGCACGTTTGGCTTTTCGATAGAAATCTACGACACCATGCATCGCACCATGGTCGGTGAGAGCGATGGCTGGCATGCCAAGCTCCACCGTCCGATCGATCAACGCAGGGATGCGACAGAGGCCATCTAGTAGGGAATATTCTGAATGTACGTGCAGGTGAACGAAAGACATCCGCGACCCGCCAGTTGGGAATCACTCATAGCAAGAGGGGTTGGCAGGCATTATAGCCTCGCTCATAGGGTCGCGCCAGGGTTTGGGCCAAATAACTGAAAACTTTAAGATTTCACGCCTAAATAATGAAAGATCACTCTGTTCGGACAATGAAGATTAAAAAATCAGGGGTGACTTACTCGTCACCCCTGTTATTTCTAAGACCCTTTAGGTCAGCTTTCTTTCTCCGGCTCATCCGGTGGTGGAACTTCGACAATCGCTTCTTCAGTGGTAACAGGTGCTGCAGATATCATGTACGTCTGTGTTCCGAATCGTGAAAGGACCACACCCCCAAGCCCAACCGCACCCACCAAGAACGGCGCCAACCAACCTACGCAGGGGATGAAATTAATCCCGTTCACCACCAAACTAAGGACCAAAGTCCCCAATCCGGCCATGACGACGGGCTGATATTCCTGGTTAAGCGCAATCCCAAGACGCTTGCCGACCTCCAAACCCAAGGCAATCCAGCCAAATACAACGGCCACAACCAGGATAATGATCCCGATGATGCTCACTGGTATGAGGCAGATTGTGATCATCAACAAGACCAGCAGGATCGGTGCGACGACGATGGTTAACAGACCTATCCCTCCTGTGGCGACGGGTTGGCCAATCACAGTCGAGGCTACACGGCTGGTGGGCTTAGGCCAGAAGATCACCACGAGCACTGCCAACGCCGCTAGCATGAAGCTCTGGAACAGGTACCCAATCACACGTGTTTGGGTTGAGACCCAGCCACCAGGAAAACCGCGAAAGGTTCGAGTGAAATCGAAGTTGAAGTCACCAAAATCGAAGGGGAATACCACACCTTCTCCCTCGAAAAAATCACCCTCTATACGCGCTGTGCCTTTTGAGACATTACCGCCTATCTCCCACACATCGCCACGCAACACCGCGTTCGCTCCGAGGGTTGCATTGCCCCCGACCACAACGAGATCACCCTCGATCTCACCATTGGCGTCAAGGTTGCCGCCAATGACGGCTACAGTGCCCTCAACTGTGGAGCCCTTTTGCAAGATTACTGCTCCCCCCAAGACCGCCAGATCACCGTCCAGGGTTTCACCACTACGCAGCGTAAAGCTGCCACCAAACACAACTCTGCTGTCATATAGGCCCCCAGCAAAAGCTGTGGTTGGCAAGGCAAGGGCGAGGATCAAGACCAAAGAGCCAAGAACTATTCGTTTCATGATGTTACTCCTTTCTTATCCTTCGATAACTAAGTCGATAAATTGAGATTACCCAGAAAGCTGCTAGACCCGCAAGACTCAATGGAAGAACCACTCGATACACCAGCGGAACATTCTCAACTGTTGCTTCTACGAGGATGCCCATGATCAACCGAAACATATTGAGATTGGCGACTAAGCTCGCCACCTTACCACCCCACGCCACGAGTGTAGGAACTGCCGGTTCCAGTAAAGGTAGCAACTCAGCACCAAAAAGGACTGACAGCACCGCTAACCCAGCGGTTGTCATTAAGAGCATCGCACTCATTTGACGATGATTGGCCCGGCGGCGATGATCAGCCAGATGGGCGCGCCAACGCCGAGAGAAACCCGGCGCAGGCGCTACGAGTGAGGCCGAGTAGAGTTGACCCTCGATGTCCGTCCAAGCTGTTGCGAGGGCGCGACAACTATCGCAGATCTCGAGGTGATCTTCAAGATCTCGGGCTTGATCTTTCGTGAGTACCTCTCGCTCATAGAGCCAAGATTCAAAAGGCTGATGCTTCATCACATCTCCCTTGTTTCCCTACTTCAACACTGGTATGCATGATCCACTGCCCGGCAAGCTGTCGCCGAGCACGATGAAGACGGCTTTTTACCGCGGATACCGAAGAAGACAGAGATTGGGCGATTTCCTCATAGGAAAGGTCGTACCAGTAGCGGAGGATTAGCACTGCTCGATCTTGATCCCCAAGTTGTTCCAACATCTTCCGGACCGCTTCCTGACTCTCTTTTACCGTGAGCGTAGATTCTGGTCCAGGTGTGTCGTCTGCTTTTTGCTGCCACGGAAGTAACTCATCAATTGACCGGATTGGAAATCTCCTTCGCCGCAACCGATCGATGCAGTGATGAGATGCGATAGACAACAACCACGTTGCGAAACGACGCTCAGGATCGTACCGTTTCAAACCCTTATAGGCTCTCAGGAAGGTCTCCTGCGCCGCGTCTTCCGCTTCCATTGGATTGCCTAGCATTCGGTAGCACAAGTTGTAAACAGCCACTTGGTAAGCCTCCACCAGCATGGCGAATGCATCATCGTCGCCCTGCTGAGCACGGTGGATCCATTCACTTTCGTTGGGACGTTCGACCATGCTTTCTGCCTATCTTTAGGGTTTTGTCTATCAATCTATACGTAGAGTTGGCAATTAGGTTGCACGTATTTTCACACCAACCCGTGCCACTGGTCAACAAAATGTTCTATCATCAAGCTAGATGTTCTTGTCGCCCCACCAAATAAACTTCCCCCTAGTCACATTATAAACTCGTCCTCGATCTCCTCATGCGATCGAATACAAATTTTTGTACGCAAGCTCGGAAGTTCGAGATCCTTATCATGTATCCACTGAAAAAAGATCACCGGCGAGATGAAGACCGTTAAATATGGGCGGACGCAGCTCGCCCCCCCCACATTTAACGATCCCTACTCATCGAGGGTGGTTTTTCAGTGTACTCATATCATGCATGCTATAATTCTCCCTATCCACAAATCCAGGTAGAATGACAATGTTCAAACGTCTACGCAGCCTGTTCAGTCTTTCCTCTAAGCAAGAAGAACCTGTTGAGGAACCCGAAGTTATCCAGGAAGCAACCATCCCTGATTCCCCTTTACCTCAACCGCACGAAGTCTCGTCCTTCGATGAGGCTTTAACATACTTGAATAGAGTGCAGGAAAAGATCAATCGACTTGCGGAGGAATTCGCTGGTGGCTCCATCAACAGATCTCAATTTAACGAACTCTATGACCACTACCGGCGTGAGCAAATAACGGTAAAGCAATGGATCGACCTCTATCCGGAATCAGATGCGTGGAAAGAAGCAACAACGGAGGGTAAGAGCGTTATCATTCGGGCCGAACACACAGCCAGGGTGATCGGCTATGCCATATATGAAAACGAATCCGGCATGCCCTTGAACACGATCGGCCAATTCGAGGTTGAAGCCGAATTAGCCATACCAATGCTATCTTCATACCGGGCTGCCACGAAAGAGATCTTCGGTGCCGGGATGCGTTCTTCGGAGATCGAGGGTGGTAGGTGGTTATGTTACATGCCCGGAGAATTTACGACACTTATGGCACTTTTCTCTACGGAACCAGCATCAACCCAGTTGGAAGCCATGGATAATCTCCACCGACTTTTCGAGCGTGCAAACCGAAACCTATTAGCTCAACAAGTTGTCGATCCAGATGAGCTTGTTTTTCCTCATACCTACTTCCTAGGACGCTTGAGGTAGCATCATCGAACTTTCTTCCGACATCTACTCGTAGGGGCGGGGTAACCCCGCCCTTACTTAATTAAGGATAGGGGAGACTGGGTTCAGTTCGTCTATCAAACCTGTTACCTATCCTAGTCTGCTGTGAAAATAGCCAGGAATACGGATGCGCCCCCTATACATTGAAAAAAACCAGATGGATTATCCAGCCTGAGGATAGAATTGCGTCTCATAAAGACGAGCGTACAGTCCACCGCGAGCTAACAAATCCTCGTGACTTCCCTGTTCGATCAGACGGCCTTTGTCCATGACCAAGATCAAGTCAGCATCCATGACCGTACTCAAACGATGGGCGATCACCAGAGATGTTCGGCCGCGCATGACTCGCTCCATCGCATCCTGGATGAGCGCTTCGGATTGTGAATCGAGGTGACTGGTAGCCTCGTCCAGGATCAGCACCTTTGGATCTTTCAGCAATACACGAGCGATCGCCACGCGTTGTTTTTCACCACCTGACAATCGATAGCCCCGCTCTCCGACGACTGTGTCGTAACCTTCAGGCAGTGAAGCGATGAAATCGTGAATATTTGCCGCGCGACAGACCGTTTCCAGTTCCTCCTGGGTTGCATCAGGCTTAGCATAGAGCAGGTTCTCGCGTAGTGTAGCGTGAAAAAGATAAGTCTCCTGCGTGACCATACCCACATGATCTGCAAGCGACTCGAGGGTCAATTCACGCAAATCATGACCATCGAAAGTAACCCGACCCTCGGTGGGATCATACAGACGCGGCAACAGGTAAGTGATGGTCGTCTTGCCAGCACCACTCGGTCCGACAAGCGCTGCCACCTGCCCTGGTTGAATCTCAAAATCAACATCCTGCAGGGCATACCGCACCGGTTGGTCGTTATCCACCGACGCACCATCCCCTCCTTTCCGTGCCGCCTTCGGTGTAACGTAACTGCTATGCGCATGCCGGGTGAAACGACGGATTTCTTCCAATCCCACCGGCGCTCCCTTTGCTTCTTCATAACTGAAGGCCACCTCTTCGAAGCGAAGATGACCCTGAACATTAGCCAGTGTTAACGCTTCCGGTCGATCAGTGATCTCAATCGGTAGGTCGAGAACTTCAAAAACACGTTCAAAGCTCACCATCGAGGTCGCAAACTCTACTCTCGCGTTGGTCAAGGATGTCAGAGGGCCATACAAATCTCGTAGGTATACACTGAATGCGACAATAGTGCCGATCGTAAACACACCTCGGAGCACCAGGTGCCCACCGACCCAGAAAACCAATGCGGTCCCAATCGCGCTCACCAAGCTGAGTGCTAAGAAGAACCAGCGCCCGATCACGGCTTGCCGTATCCCAACATCGCGAACTTTGGCGGCATTCTCAGCGAAACGTTTCACTTCTGTTCGATATCGGCCGAAGATTTTCACCAACAGAGCGCCACTGATGTTAAGCGTTTCGTTCATCATCGCGTTCATGCGCGCATTGAGTTCCAACGATTGACGTGCGATACGTCGTAACACATCACCCACACGACGCGCTGGTAGTACAAAAAGCGGTAGGATGGCCACGCCTAAAAGGGTCAAACGCCACTCGAGCGAGAGCATGATGACCAAGGTGGCGATGAGTGAGAAGATGTTGCTCACAAGCGTAACCAGCGTCCCAGTGACCGCGCGCTGTGCGCCTATGACGTCGTTGTTAAGGCGAGACATCATCTCCCCAACTTGGGTATGGGTATAGAATCGCAGACTCATACGTTGAAGATGAGCATATAACGCCCGCCGCAGATCGAAGATGATCCCCTCACCGATTCTGGCACTGGCGTAACGCTGCGCAACCCCTAGCAAACCGTTGATAAGTGGTACGGCGATCATCCCAAGCGCCAACAAATTCAAGCGGACGAAATCACGTTGTGGGAGGGCGTTGTCAAGTAGATCGCGCATTAGCAATGGAGGTATCAGAGATAGGAGCGATATGCCGATCATCGTAGCCAGAATTATCACGATCCCCCGCCAGTAAGGCCGAGCGTAACCACCAACCCGGCTTATCAGCGCCTGGCTGACCTCAGGTCGATCTTGCTCTTCGTCATAACGAATATAGGAAAACCACCCTCCACCGTGAAAACCCATGCTTGTTTTACCCTTTCTCTGATGATACAAGAAATCTTCTGGTGGAGATTATAACGCAGCAGTTTTTCCTGAGACATTAAGAAAACCAGGAATCCCCCGTCCATTTCACCCCGGTGGGGGATTTTCGTGTCTGCTATTCCTGCTTATGCTACATACAATGGACCAAGGAGGATATCATGGACAGCTTTCTCGCTACACCACTCGAACCGAATAGGTTTCCATTAAATTGTGACATGAACACGCTCGCCCGTTTTCGGCGTGCGATGGGTAAAGATGACCAGGAGGTACTCGATGACCTGCTGTTCTCCGTTAGACATCACTGGCCATTGAAAGAAGACGCAGCACACCTGACTCCGATTGAATTGCTACTCATGACGATGATGGTTGAACAGAGGAAAGAGTTATTGGATTTGAAGGATTTGGTGAACGGGAAGTAGATGCAGGTGATGGTCTGCTGTTTTATACGCACCCTAAAGGGTGCGATTATATTTTTTCCACCCCTGTAACCGCAGGCTTTAGCCTGCTCATCTCTACGCACCGTAAAGGGTGCGGCTACATTTCAATCAAAGCATTAAATACTTTAGGGGAAGAAAGAACTCAATTTCTCGGGTCCTGCAACCACATCTCTCGCGACATAGAGCACTCCACCCTCTTCTGATCTCGGTCTTATCCACCACTTTACCAGAGTGATTTCTCCGCTTTCGATCTCGATCCCGGTGATACTACGAGGGTGCACACAACTACCAGTGTTGAAATAGGGCGGTTTACCGGATTTCGGAAACATCGGTCGATGCGTGTGGCCACAGATGAATATCAAATCCTGCGACTTAACCCAACGGATATATTCCCTCTCGACAATCCTCCGCTTTTTATAATTCTTCGCCGGGCTCGTGGGATCTCGAATTCCCAGGAGTTGGAGGTGTCGCCATAAATGGCGCGAGAAGAGCCTGGCCAACCACCACAAAGTCTCACCTAATAAATCCCCTTGATGACCATGAGCGAGGAATATACGTTTGGACGTTTCCCAATGTCGTAACACAAGCCCCTCATGCACTTCGATCCCATCAAACAACGGCTCATATCGCTGAGTCCGTTCGTCGTAATATCGATAGAGAGTCCTTTCGACGACCTTGGGATCTTTGCGCACAATATCATGGTTACCAAAAATGAGGTGCAATCGCCCGTCGTTATAAAAATCACGCATCAGGAAGAAAACGTCGCTGTGTGCTTGTCGAATTTCCTCAAACCGTCTGTTCTCGTGCAGCTCATCACAATCACCAATCTCGATGTAAGTGAAATCGTGCGCGAAATAATATTCCAAGGCAAAATAAAAAAGGTTTTCGTTATGGGCAAAATCGTCGGCCCAACTGTTATCCCCTCGATGGGTATCACTCATGAGAACGATCTTGCTTGAATCGTTATATGGGATCTCCTCTGCCAATTCCAAGACTTCGGTTAAACGTTCGTAAGTAGACACCCCTCGCCTCCTGGGTATAGGTTTAACCAATCCTTTCAATTGATAAGACAATCCATCATCTAATAGCTAAAATAATTAATTTCACCATTCTGACTTATCCCCCAAACCTTTGAAGAACAGAATAGATTGCCTTGGTGCCGAACGCCATGATCTCCACTGGAAGGCGTTCATCCGCGGCGTGTGCCAAATCAAAGAACCTAAAATCTTCTGGTAATTTCATCGGTGTGAAGCCGTAGGTTTGGATACCCAAGCGAGAGAAAAAACGCGCGTCCGTAACTGCTGGCAGCAACATAGGCAAGGCAATTCCTCCCGGGTCGGCTTCTTGCATGACATCCGCCAATGTATCGAATAGACCCATATCGGGCTCTGCAGGTCCAGGATCGTACCAAACGATTTCAAGCTCGACCTCATCCCCCAGGATCGGACTTAACTCCGCTATCATGTCATCAGGGGTAAAACCAGGGAGCAAGCGGCCATCCATTTCAAAGACGATCTTGCTTGGAATGACGTTAATCTTTTCACCCCCATGTACAATCGTGGCGTTGACGGTGTTATGGAACAGTGGCTCAAAATTAAGCTTATGTTCTCCCATCAACTTCAGAACACTATCAGTCAGTGCTGGATTCAGTAGTTGACGGAGCACGAAACCTTGCACCATTGGCAAAGAAGAACCGATGATTTCGAACATCTGCCGCGCGGCAGGTGTGATATGAACTGGCAAACGCGATTTATCCAATCGTTGAAGGACTCGACCGAGTTTGGCCATCGCACCACCACGCATCGGTCTTGACCCATGACCCCCAGGCCCACTAACTGTACCTCTCATCCAACAGATTTGTTTTTCCGCAACTTGGATCGGATAGAAGGTCTTCCCGGCGATGTAAAAGGAAGCCCCACCGAATTCTCCGAGAGCGTATCTGATCCCCTCGAATTGATCCGGATGTTCATCCACCATATACATCGCCCCATAAACACCACCAGCCTCTTCGTCACACAGAATAGCCAATACAACATCGCCCGGCGGTGATAAGCCTTCGGCTTTCGCACGTAGAACCGCAGCCAACATCATGGCTACGCCGCTCTTCATGTCCAACGCACCTCGACCCCAGATGTACCCATCATGGATCTCCCCCCCAAAAGGAGGGTGTGTCCAATCTTGACCCTCGGTTGTGACTACATCGACATGACCGTAGAGTAGGAGAGGTGGCGCTGTACCTTGACCTTGCAAACGCGCGATCAAGTTCGGTCGGTTGGGGTCTTTAGCGAAGATCCAGGTATCCACACCCGCGTCGGTGAGTAGACGATGGATGTAATTCACGCAATCGATCTCGTTACCGGGCGGATTGGTCGTATCGAACCGGATCAGGTTTTGAAGCAATTCAATCGGGTGGGTATGGATGGGATCGTTTGTTCGTTCAGACATACTCGACTTCACTCCCCCCGTAAGATATGGCCATTTTAGCCCTTCATTCTGCTTTTTGGTAATGGCTTACCCATGTCATTCTGAGTTTCCATCCTTAACGAAAGTGTAGGGGCAATTCACCGTTCGTGCCGCGAAAACCGGCCAGGGTGCGAGACGGCATGAATTGTCCCTATATCAAATTAATAGCCGTTACATACAATAACAACAACCAGGAACAAAACGAAGTGATAATGGGGCGACTGGCCAATCGCCGCTACATTATTCATGCGTCACAAATGTCCTCTCGAGGTGGTAATACCAATGTAGTCGCACCCTTTAGGGTGCGCCGAGAAACGCAGGCCGAAGCTTGCGCCTACATAGAAACAAACCAGGATTCTTATTTGTTGGCAGATTCTCTACCCTGCGATATAAAGAAACACAGTAGGGGCGCACAGTCGAAGATGCAGGTTGATCTCCCCTGCCCGTACGCCCCTACGACATTATTAGGTGTTGTTCCGAATGTCCCTTCGATAACACGCCCAAGCTAAGTGGCTCAGGATGAGCAAGAGAAAAAATTTGTTTTCTTCAACGTCATTCTGAGCGCCTATCGGCGCGAAGAATCCCTATGATGTATCGAATCAAATAGCTTCATCATAGGCATTCCTCGTCGCAATGCTCCTCGGAATGACACATTTCTACTTGTCATTGCGAGCGCCGCAGGCGCGAAGCAATCTCCTCAACGATAAGATTGCTTCGTTGCACTTTCGGATTCCTCGCAATGAAAGATAGAGGGAGGCTGTCATTCTCCCACGAAACTCGGGGGGCGGTCTTCCAAGTAACTGCTGATCGCCTCCTTGAAATCCGGGCTGTCAATTAGCTCCGCTTGCACATCAATTTCCAGTTCTTGGCTGGCTCGCAGAGTCAAGCTGGCTCCATCATTGATGATACGTTTCGCCCCTCCAACAGTTCGAGGGGGTAGCTTCAGGAACTTCTTCGCTAACGACATCGCTGCCTGATCGAGTTCCTCCGGTGGCACAACCTTATGAACCAACCCATATTCCTTCGCCATGCTAGCGTTGAGATTGCGGCACAAGAGGATCATCTCCTTGGCTACCGCTACACCAACGACCCGGGTCACACGTTGTGTCCCAGCGATGACCGCAACGCCGCGCTTGACCTCCGGTAGTCCCAATACTGTGCGCTTACTAGCGATACGGAAATCGCAACACAAAGCTAAGATCAATCCCCCACCCAGACAAAATCCATGAACTTTGGCAATCGTGGGTTTCTCAAGGGCTTCGAAAGAATCAAGGCACTGCTGCATCGCCAAGAGGTTTTCTCGAAACGGTCCTTCCGGATAATCGATAATGGATTGGATCACGGAAAGATCGACGCCGATGGAAAAATGCTTCCCCTTACCCTCAACAATCACTACCCAAATGTCCTTATCGACTCGTAAGCGGTTCGTGATTTCTCCCAACTCCTGGAACATCTCCAATATCAGACTGTTCGATTCTTCCGGCCGGTTGAGGCTCAAGGTCGCAATGTGGCCCCGGGAGCGGAATAGCCAATGTTGAAATTCCGTCATTGAGTCACGCCTCCATGTATTCATCTGATCATCGGAGGAAGCTCCGATGATGAACAGCAGCGAGTGTCAGCAATAGACACCCGCTGCATATGGATATTTTCTAAAAGTTTCCTGTCCAAAGGAAAGGAATATCGACCTACCCATCAGCTCATAAGGACGGGAGAAAGATAAGCCAGAGATCCTAACGATGCGCGGCTGGGATTGGCCAAAAAGGACGGCTCTTCCTCCCTTTAAACTTTATAGCCTGTCAACATCAAAATACCCGGTCCGCCATGAACTGCCAGCGATGCCACCAAGTCGGCTATCATCGCCTCCTGGCAGTTGAAGTGCGCTTTGACTCGATCGAGCAGAACTTGACCCTCCTCGGGTGCCCTTGCGTGCACGACGGCCAGGTTGACGGGGTCCGTCGTGCCCAGCGCCTCTTCAGTGAATGAGATCAGGCGATCGGTAGCTTTCCCGCGCGTACGGATACTTTCACGAGCGTCCAGAAGCCCATCATCCAAAATGATGATCGGTTTAACACTCAACAAGGATCCTAAGGCTCCTCGCAGTGTACTTACACGTCCGCTCATCTGGAGATATTTCAATGTCGCAGGTGTGAATATGAAGGAATGTTGATCGCGAATCTCTTTTAGGCGCTTCAAGATCTGCTGACGACCTTGGCCCTCTTCGATCGCCCTGGCAGCTTCAAGGACCATCCAGCCAGTGCCCAGAGAGATGCTTAACGAGTCAAAAACCTCCACATCGGCCTCAGGGACCATGGTTTTCGCAAGACCAGCTGACTCATAAGTGCCACTATGTTTACTGGTAATGGTGATCACCAGGATCGAATGTCCTTGATCGGTTAGTTCTTGATAGTGTTTGGCAAACCATGCGGGTGTCGGCTGTGCAGTTGTAGGAATGATGCCCATCTCATCGATCTTGCGGTAAAACGTAGCGCGATCGATGTCAATATCTTCCTCATAGGTCTCGTCGCCGAATTGTATGGAAATGGGTGCGACACGGATATCGTAGCGTTCGAGTATGTCCTCTGAAAGATTATTTGTGCTGTCGGTGACAATTTTGATCATGGTTTTCGCTCCTCCTCGGCAGTTGAGTGTATTTCACCAGGGTCATCCGTAAAGAATCAGGTTGAGAACGAAAGACCGCCTCAACCTGATTTAAACCAACCCCGTAGCACACAAGTGCTCCTCTTCACTTATAACCCCTAACACCACGCTTGGTCTCGCGACACGAATCCCTCTTCTACCTGTGTCTCACACATACGGCCATACCATCGTTTTTTGGGGGTCTTATAAGGGTCCACCTCTACAGACAAAGATCCTTCTACTCACCCCATTCCACCCGATACCCTCATTCCCCCATCGATGACGAGAATATCCCCGTTTACAAATTCTGATAATGGAGAAGCCAAAAAGAGAGCCGCCCCAACAACGTCTCCCGGCTCGCCCAAGCGACCAAGTGGGGTCGCATCACGAACTGCTTGAGAGATGGCGTCAGACTCCCATAAAGCTCGACTGAATCGGGTTTTAATCACACCAGGAGCGATGGCGTTGACCCGGATTTTTGAGGGACCCAACTCCATCGCTAAGACTTTGGTCATCATGATGAGCCCGGCTTTAGAAATGCTATAGATACCTAATCCCAGCGAAGGTCGGAATCCTGCGGTCGAAACCACGTTGATGATCACGCCCCCACCCCGCTCCTCCATGATCGGAGCCACCTGCTGGCATAGGAAGAATGCTCCCCGCAGATTGACCTCCAAAATCTTGTCCCATAAGGCGGTGGTCGCGGTCAAGATTGGTCCAAAATGGGGGTTGGTGGCCGCGTTGTTAATGGCGATATCGACACCACCGAAGGTCTCTACAGTCTGCTCAACCAAATCCGCGACGGCCTCTTCTTTTCCCATGTGGGTAGCAATCGCCAACACGTTACCTCCACGAGACTCGATCTCAGCCGCCACTGCGTCGACGCCCTCTTGTTTGCGACTAGCTACGACCACCCTGGCCCCGGCTTCGGCAAACGCCAATGCCATCGCTCGCCCGATACCCCGTGAACCGCCCGTGATGATGACTACGCGATCTGTTAATTCGTAGGTCATACCATGCCTCCTCAATTCTGATCACTTCCTTCTTTGTAACCTGTAGCCGCTGGCTTTAGCCTGCGTAGAAGCTTACCCCAAAGTATGCACCTATATCGAGGCAATGTCACTCTCAAACGCTTGAAAATCTTGAACAGCGAATCGTGCCCCCCAAAGCATCACCAGTGCTGCCACAAACCCGAGGGATGCGAAGGATGCCATGCCAATTCGCAGATCATATCCGACATCCGACAGCCAGCCGATAAGGGGTGCTGATGCGAGGTTCCCCAATATGTGTGCAAGAAAAAGGAAAATGCTTTGAGCCGTCGCACGAAACGCAGATGGTGTCACATCGTGGATCTGAGGTCCATTGCAGGAGGAATTAAACGAAAGGAGAAACAATGCCGTTCCGACGGTAATCAAGAACAAAGTGCGATTTGCCGCGAGGAGACCTATGATACCCAATGGCGTTCCTATGGCCAGGCCAAGACCCATGGTTATCAGTTTTCCTCCGGGATGTCTCTGGCTCAAATGATCACCTAGCCAACCTCCAGCTAATACTCCAGCCACACCGATCAAAACGAGTGCCACTCCCGTAACCGTCGCTGCTGATGCCAGCGTGTAACCATGATAACGCTGCAAGAATGATGGCATCCAAAAGGTCAATCCTCCAGTGGCGAGGTAGACCAGGACTCCACTGGCGTAAACAATCCGCAAGGTTGGTACGTTGAATAGATGACGAAACTCATCCAGCGTAAGCCGCGGTGTTGATAGTGTGGCTGGTTTTTTTTGAGCTTCTGAATTCTCCTTCTCGCGGGTGCGTAACCGCCAGATGAACCACGCCAGGGGTAATCCTGGAAGACCAGCGACGAGAAATGATGCCCGCCATCCTAATGCTTGCGCGATCAAACCGCTTACTAGATAACTTGCAGCGGAGCCCAGGAACAAACCCGCCGCATGAATGCCGACCGCCTGCGCTCGAAATGTGGCTGGAAAGGTCTCCGCTAGCACTGCCAGAGCCGAGGGTCCATATCCACCCTGACCAACACCCACACCCAAACGGGTCAGGAGAAGGGATAAGTAGGATCCCGCCACGCCAGTGAGGGTTGTCGCCACACTCCAAAGGGAGACCACAAAAGCGATGATCCGTTGCCTGCCCCAGCGATCGGCTATGATCGCTAAGGTTACCGCCCCTAAGGGGTAAGTGAGTTCGAACGCGCTGTTAATCCCACCCACCTGCGCGTCTGTCAGGCTGAACTCAGCTTTAATCAACTCTGCCAACACCGAGACGATATGCCGGTTGTAGAAATTAAACCAGTTCGCCAGAACGAGCAGACCCAACGTGCGCCAAGCATAACGACTGATGCGGGACAAAGGGACTCCTTTCGGGGAATTCAAGCCACATACTTTGGATCAATCCTAATTTTGTGTGAATCCTCTCCATCGATTCACAATCAGCATTTACAACCCACGATCTCCGATCAGGTTATGATGGGAATATCTTCATTTGTAATACAAAATCGATGCACAGGATTATTGTCCCCCTATTCCAAACCATGGACGTAGGGGCAATTCATGTATAAGGAAGTCATCCTGAGCCTGTCAAAGGATGACGCCATTGTAACAACGCACCCTTCGACAAGCTCAGGGTGCTGCACTGCTTCATGAATTGCCCCTACATTGATTACACTCACATCGGAAAGCCTGGACCAAGTGATAGGCGCGACGACATCGCACTCGATTGGTGAGTATCCCTAAGGTGCAATAAATGTAAAAGCCTCATCATAGGGATTCTTCGCCTACGCTTCGCTTCGGCTCAGAATGACATTATGGATTCATAATTGAAACATTAGACTCTATACTTCGCACACGGCGGTTATTTTCCACTTAAAATGGTATTGATCATAGACACCTAAATCGAGGTTGAAATGCGAGGCTGGATCCACCCACCGAACCCATCAAAACCAAAGAGGAATTCGAGGCCGAAAGGACCGCTAAAGTCACCTGGCTCATTCAGCATGATTTCCTTAAATCTGATCGCATCAAGGATGCCTTGCTGAAAGTCCCCCGGGAAGACTACATCCCAGAAAATTATCGCGATTACGCCTACCTTGAAGTCCCTTTTCCCCTTCCCGGTGAACGAGCGACCATTTCATGTCCTCACAGCTATCCTCTGTTCTATGAACCTTTAGGGCTGGACCAGGGGGATAAGTTTCTCGAGGTCGGTTTGGGATCTGGCTATGGTGCAGCGGTTGCGAGAGAAGTCGTCGGATCAGAAGGGCTTGTCGTCTCGGTAGAAATCGATCC
>Ga0111172_1036_pt1 | contig 31373 bp, 25 predicted proteins | sample DeeMarSWOR324_28_FD_80233 | JGI IMG/M metagenome (GOLD analysis project Ga0111172, IMG submission 80233) | Anaerolineae bacterium SM23_ 63 | reverse complement strand
AGGCGTGAAGCGTGAGGCGTGAGACGTGAGACGTGAAGCGTGAGGCGTGAAACGTGAGGCGTGAAACGTGAGGCGTGAGACGTGAAGCGTGAGGCGTGAGGCCTGAGGCGTGAAACGTGAGGCGTGAAACGTGAGGCGTGAAGATTTTGAGGATTTATTCTTAGAAGGACTAAAAGAAGAGGGGGCTAACATGCAATTTGAGAAATGGCTAGGAACCGTGTCAGAGGAGATCACGAAGGATACTTTGTGGAAGATTGAAGCCTATAAATTAGCTTTATATGCAGCGGATGTATGTTGGGGTGATGTTCGTAAGTTGAAGATTGAAAGGAGTATGTTTGGTCTTGCGGAACAACTTCTAAGAGCGGTGGGCTCTATCAGTGCGAATGTTGCAGAGGGCTACTCGAGAAGCACTGGAAAAAGTAGAGCCCTCTATTACGAGTACGCTCTTGGGTCCGCTCGGGAAGCGCGAGATTGGTATTACAAGTACCGCCATGGTTTAGGAGAAGAGGTTACATCACTTCGCATCAAAACACTCACCAAGATCATTCGTCTGCTCTTGACGATGGTTCCGCAACAGCGTGGGTATAAGATTCAAGAAGAAACTCCCTATATGTATGAATTCGAGTAACACACTTTGAATATCTAAAAGGATCATCATGTCTCACTTCTCACGCATCACTTCTCACGTATCACGCATCACTTCTCACGTATCACGCATCACTTCTCACGTATCACGCATCACTTCTCATGTATCACGCATCACTTCTCACGCATCACGCCTCACGTTTCACGTTCCGAGTTACGCAAACAATCATCCCTGAGGGACCACGATGCCTAACTTTGATCCTGTCCGTTTAGAGGTTTTCAAACACCTTTTCGCCTCCGTGGCCGAGGAGATGGGCATGGTATTACGTCGTACAGGCTACTCGCCCAACATCAAAGAGCGAAGGGACTTCTCCTGCGCGATTTTTGATCAAGCAGGACGGATGATCGCTCAGGCAGCTCACATCCCTGTTCACTTAGGCTCGATGCCACTATCGGTGGATGCTGGGATTAAGGCGTTTGAATTTTCGCCCGGTGATGTCGTGATTCTAAACGATCCCTTCAGAGGGGGTACCCATCTCCCAGATATCACCCTCATCACACCGGTATTCATCGATCATGGTCAAGATCTTCTCGGATTCAGTGCGAACCGTGCCCACCACTCTGATGTGGGTGGGATGACTCCGGGATCGATGCCTCTCTCTCACGAGCTTTACCAGGAAGGTGTCATCATCCCACCTTTAAAATTAATTGAAGGTGGCGAAATCAACCAAGGTCTATTCGACTTATTGTTGGCGAATGTTCGTACCCACGACGAACGCGAGGGGGATATCCGTGCACAAATCGCAGCCAATCAAAGAGGCGTTACTCGCATGGGAGAGCTGGTGGCACGCTATGGCCGCCAGCAAATCGAAAAGTACATGAGTGGTTTGCTCGAGTACGCCGAGCGTATGACGCGACGACTCATTGAAGGCATCCCAGATGGGGTTTATCGCTACCATGACTTCATGGACGATGACGGAATGGATCCAGAACCTGCCAAGATTGCGGTAGAAATAACCATTCAAGGGGATGAAGCGGTCATTGATTTTGCTGGCACTTCACCTCAGAGGCGCGGAAGTATAAACGCGGTGTATGCCATCACATTATCGGCCACACAATATGTCTTCCGGACACTCATCGGCATGGATATTCCTTCAAATAGCGGGTGTCTAGCGCCGATAAAAGTCATCGCTCCTGAAGGCTCCTTGGTCAATGCTAGATCACCCGCCGCAGTTGCCGGAGGTAATGTTGAGACATCCCAACGGATCGTCGATGTGTTGCTCGGTGCGCTCGCAAAGGCTTGTCCTGAGCGGGTTCCTGCTGCCAGTCAAGGGACGATGAATAATTTGACCATTGGGGGTTGGGATAGCAAGCGAGATCGTCCCTTTGCCTATTACGAGACGGTGGGCGGGGGAATGGGTGCTTGCCCTGGGATGGATGGCGCGGATGCAATCCACACGCATATGACCAACACGATGAACACCCCAATTGAAGCATTGGAATATACGTACCCCTTTCGAATTCGTCGTTACGAAATCCGTCGCGGATCGGGTGGAGAGGGGAGGTATCGGGGTGGAAACGGTATTATTCGAGAGATCGAATTGTTGGAGAATTCTCAAGTGACGATTCTTTCTGAACGACGAAGATTCGAGCCCTATGGATTAGAGGGGGGTGATCCTGGTCTACCTGGGAGGAATATATTAATCAGCGATGGTGAAGAAAGGGAACTTCCTGGAAAAGTGTCCTGTGAAGTCAATGCGGGTGATATTATCAGCCTTCAGACCCCTGGCGGTGGTGGTTATGGGGAGCGCAGCAAGCGTAGGTAACGAGGAAAGAAGAAGTCCCTTTATGATCTCAGTTTGCAGCCATAAAGTAGATTATCATCCTTCCACATGTCATACACGAAAGATGAGACTTATCGCTTCCGCATTAGACGAAGGCTACTATAATTAGGTGGCGTAATCTGGGTGATCCTCGGAATGAACGAGGGTTATCAGATGGGCAATTTTAATCCCATGGAGCACTCAGAATGAGTATCAGTCAGCTTGCCAAAGAGATCAAAGAGTCACCAACACTGAAACTAAACGAAGAAGCAAGAATCCTGCGGGAGAAAGGGGAACCGGTTATCCACTTAGGTATCGGTGAACCCAAGAACCAAGCTCCGATCACGGCCATCCTTGGATCCGCGGCAAAATTAAAAACTGGCGATATTAAATATACCCCTACGGATGGTTTGCCGTCCTTAAAAAAAGCCATCATCCGGTATATGGAAGAGCACTACGACAGGCTCGTCGCGCCGGAGAACATCATCGTCTCCACTGGTGCGAAACAATGTCTTTACAATGTGCTCTTCTCGATTGTCAACCCTCAAGATGAGGTCGTGTTACTTGCCCCATATTGGGTCAGCTATCCCGAGATGGTTAAGATGGTATATGGGATACCTGTGATCGTCACACCCGAGGACGGCACTTTCCGCCCGAGAATGGAAGATATCGAGAGAGTCATCACCTCGTATACCAAAGCGATCATCGTCAATAGCCCCAACAACCCTTCAGGGCTCGTCTTCTCTGAGGAGTTCATCGCGGAAATCGTTAATTTTTGTGAGGCTAAAGGCATCTATCTCATCATGGACGATATCTATCACAAGTTGGTCTTTGATGGTAAGCGGACTCCCATTGCGTACAAATACACGGACAAGGATCTTGAAAACAGCAAATTGATCGTGGTCAATGGCGTCTCGAAGCTTTATGGCATGACGGGTTTCCGTCTCGGTTGGGTGGTGGCGCCGAGAAAATTAATTGAAGTGATGATCAATATTCAATCGCAAATTACTTCTAGCGTTCCGGTGGTCTCCCAGGCGGCGGCTGAGGGCGCGCTAACCGGTGTGCAGAGCGTTGTGGAGAGTCTGCGTTTAACGATCCAGAATAACCGTGACGTAATGATGCAAGAGTTGAATACATTCGATGATGTACGGGTTCCAAAGCCCGAGGGAACCTTCTACTGTTTGCCTGACTTCCGTGCTTATCGTGATAATTCCATGGAACTGGCGAAGTTCTTGTTGCGAAAGGCGCTCGTGGTCACCGTTCCCGGAGTAGATTTTGGTATAGAGGGGCATCTAAGATTGAGCTATGCTGGATCGGTGAAAGACATCACAGAAGGAATCGAACGCATCAAATGGGCACTTGATCCAGAGTCACCGAATGAAATATACATCGGTGATCGTAAGCTGGTAAGGGATTGGCTATGAACAACTTATTGGATATTCGAACCCCCGCTCAATCGGAGGCCGGTGCGCTGCATAGTGATTACGGCTTGGAGAATCACGGGCTCACCAATCTGAATACCATCTATTGGAACCTTCCGACAGAAGCGCTTTATGAGGAGTTGACCTTCCGCCGGGAAGGCAAGATTTCACGCCAGGGGTCTGTCGTCGTTAATTCAGGCAAGCACACCGCTCGGGCAGCGAACGATAAATACATTGTTCGAGAAGCATCAACGGAGGATCAGATCTGGTGGGGAGAATATAACCGCCCTTATCCTCCGGAAAAATTCGAGGAGCTCTACAGCCGGCTTCAAGGTTTCGTCCAAGGTCGAGACCTGTTTGTGCAGGATTGTTACGCTGGTGCGGATCCCGAATATCGGATACCTATAAGGATTATCACCGAGTATGCATGGCACAGCCTATTCGCTCGTAACATGTTCCTGCTCCCTAAGAACGCCGAGGAGTATCGTCAGCATGTACCGGAGTTCACTGTGCTCGCCGTCCCCTCTTTCAAGGCTTTTCAGCCTATTGATAGCACACGTTCGAACACCTTTATTATCATCAACTTTGAACAGAACCTATGTATCATCGGTGAGTCAGCATATGGTGGAGAGATCAAGAAATCAATCTTCACTTTGTTGAATTTTCTGCTCCCGAGCGAAGGCGTGATGCCCATGCACTGCTCAGCCAACATGGGCGGTGATGGAGATGTCGCTTTATTCTTTGGTCTGTCCGGAACAGGCAAGACGTCACTCTCCGCAGATCCCAAGCGACGGCTCATCGGGGATGATGAGCATGGATGGAGTGATCGAGGCATCTTTAACTTTGAGGGTGGATGCTACGCGAAAGTCATTATGCTCTCCTCGTCAGCTGAGCCTCAGATCTATGCTTGTACAAGACGATTCGGGACTATTCTTGAGAATGTTATTTATGATCCTGTCACCCGTCATATTGATTTAGATGACGACGGGATCACCGAGAACACACGCGCCTCCTATCCTTTGGATTTTATTGATAATGCTGTTCCCGAGAAGATGGCTGGACACCCGACAAACATCATCCTGTTGACCTGCGATGCTTCTGGTGTGATGCCTCCCATCGCCCGTCTTACGCCAAATCAGGCGCTTTACCAATTCATCTCTGGTTATACGGCTAAAGTCGGTGGGACGGAAGTCGGGCTTGGTGAGGAACCTGAGATCACCTTCAGCACATGCTTTGGCGCCCCGTTCATGGTACGAAACCCTTCTTTCTATGCCGAGTTACTTAGGCGGAAAATCGAACGATACGGCGTCAACTGCTGGTTGATCAACACAGGTTGGGTTGGAGGTCCATATGGTGTGGGGAAGCGGATAAGCATAAGCTACACACGCGCCATGCTAGAAGCGGCCCTATCAGGATCTCTGCTGGGGAGTGAATTTGTCCAGGATCCCGTGTTTCGATTTGAATTCCCAAGGTCATGTGATGGGGTTCCAGCCGAGGTGCTTGATCCGTCGAGTTCATGGCCCAGCCGTGATGAATATATGGATAAATATCAGCAGTTGGCCACGCGCTTTATTGATAATTTCAAGAAATTCGCGACCGATTGTCCACCAGAGGTCATGGAATCTGGTCCGGTTTTGTCCTGAAGAGCTGAGGATAATTGACGATTACACAAGCTCCCCGTGAGCTTCTTGCACGCGGGGAGCTTAATCAATATTCACTTTATCAAGGGTGCGGCATTATCGATTTTCAAACTTGATCATCAAGAGTTAAAATGATCGACCACAATAATCTAACTTAGGTAAAATTGTGCAATTCGTAGGTTCATGGTCATGAAGGACCCGGTTCGAACGCCTAGTCCGAGAAAGCCCTCGTACTACACATGGGGAGTTCGCTTTCTGGCGTTCGCGTTCATATTGAGCGCAATTCTTGGCAGTCTCATCATCTACCATCTCGTCCGCGATTTAACCGTAGGCTATACCGGTGTTGGTTTGAATCCCTTCCGACCTGCCGATCAAGACTTGGATGAAACTCCAGCGCCTGGAGTGACACCGACGATGGTTGAGTTCCTTGAAACGCCTCAACCATGGGACGGGAAAGCACGGGTTACGATCCTTGTCATGGGGATTGATTACCGCGACTGGGAAGCAGGTGAAGGCGCACCTCGAAGTGACAGCATGATGCTCGTTACTATTGATCCCATCACCATGCAGGCTGGTATGCTCTCGATACCTCGAGATCTCTGGGTTGAGATCCCTGGATTCGGTTTCAATCGCATCAACGCAGCCTATGCCTTTGGGGAGGGTTACCGGCTTCCAGGTGGTGGCCCAAGTTTGGCGGTCAAGACTGTTGAGAAGTTCCTTGGAGTGCCGATCCAATACTATGCGGTGCTCGATTTTCGGGCGTTTGAACGCATTATTGATGAGCTCGGTGGGCTTGACATAGAGGTTCATGAACGGATTAAGATCTCCGCCATCGATCGACATGAGCGCTGGCTTGAACCAGGAATTCACCACCTCGACGGTCCAGACACTTTAGCCTACGCGAGGGCACGCAAAGGAGCTGGCGGTGATTTTGGTCGAGCAGAAAGGCAGCAGCAGGTCATCCGGACAGTATTGGACCACCTTGTTGGGCTTGACATGCTTCCGACTCTGATCACACGTGCTCCAGCACTCTATCAGGAATTGGCGAGCGGCGTGCGTACAAATCTTGCTTTGGAGCAGATCGTATCGCTGGCTTGGTTGGCGGTTCGAGTCTCGCAGGACAACATTCGTCAGGGTGTTATTGGTCCTCCCAAGATGGTCGGTTTCTACACTCGACCAAGCGGCGCACAAGTGCTTCGACCGGTTCCAGATCAAATCAGACAACTTCGTAATTATATTTTCACGGAGACGAGCGCATTCGGTCCATAAAGAGATGCCTTTAGATTGTTATGCGGCGTGAAGAAAAGTGAGCATCCTAAAATAATGATGAATCCGAGAGAACCTGAAAAGACACAACCCACACCCTCCACTCATACTGGTCCTACGGTGACCGACACTCAACCGGTACGAACAGTCCGTGTCACAGGAGGGGGGCGGATTATGTGGATGTGGTTGGTCGTGATCCCGGTCCTTGTTCTCGTTGTGTGGGGTCTTGCAGCGATCATGGGATATGTTGTGGGTTTAGATAAGCGTGAGGTTGATCAAATCCAAGCGGTCGCTCAAGTCAGCAAAGAGCAATTCGATCTCGGTGTAGAGGATTTTCTGGCTGGCAGGTTTGAATTTGCACAACAGCGTTTTGAATATGTCCTCAGTCTTGATCCTCAGTACCCAGGCGCTGCCGACTTGCTCGGGCAAGTAATGCAAGCCCTCAATCAACCAACGCCAACTCCCAGTCCAATTGTTTCACCCACACCTTCCCCGACACCGGATTTGACATCGTATGAGAGCGTGTTTCAGAGTGCCTTAGGGGCTTACAACCAGGGGGATTGGAGCGCGGCCCTCGATCTCCTGCTCTTCCTTCGTGGAGAGGCTCCGGTCTACAAAATCACAGAGGTCAATCAGCTCATGCAGACGGCACTACGTAATCGCGGGATGGATAAACTTTTTCAAGGGCTATTGGAAGAGGGGATTTATGATTTATACCTTGCAGAGCGGTTCGGACCGCTTGATACGCAGGCATTCAACTGGCGTCAATCCGCTGAGTTCTTCATGTTCGCGAATAGTTACTTTGGATTGGATTGGCCTCTTGCGACGGAATATTTCGGCCAGATATGTTTGGCAAATATTTGGGGTGCATGTGTCAGGTACGCACAATCGTCCCGGGAATATGGACATCTGCTGCTCGAAGAAGAGGCATACTGTCGAGCGGTGCTTCAATATGAGCAATTCTTCATTCACTTGGAAGATCAAGCCTTCGCGCCGACGGCAACGAAGGTCGCCGAAGCTTGCTTGACCGCCACGGCACCGACTCCAACGCCAACTGAGACCACAACGCCAGGAACAGAGACGCCGGATGGATCTTTCACACCAACCTCCAGTCCGACAGTTACCCCCTCACCAACCGTTTCTGCCACTTCCACTTCAACAGCGGGGGGGCCTACCTTCACACCGACCTCGACACCCACACCGACCAGATCGGCCACACCAACGCCATCACCGACATGGACGCCGACGCCTTCACCGACAACATCTTAAGTAAACGTAGGGGCGGTTCGCGAACCGCCCCTACACCTTGAGGTTTCCAAAGGACTAAAGAGGAGCTGAAAGAACTAATCATTTATCGGCGAATTAAGGAATCTTCGCCAACCCTCAGCCGTGTATCTACAAGCGGTGTGAAAGGGTTCATTTTCAACTCAACCCGCTATGCAAAAACCCATACCATCTAAACCAATAATGTCTTTATCAATGAACCGGATATTTCGGACCTGGTGGCCTCTCGCCGCAAGTTGGTTTCTCATGGGATTGGAGATGCCTGCGTTGAGCGCTATTGTGGCTCGCTTGCCGGATCCGAACATCAACCTCGCCGCATGGGGGGGCGTTGTGTTCCCCCTTTCACTCATCATTGAATCACCGATCATCATGCTCCTAGCCGCCTCTACAGCTTTGAGCAAAGATTGGGATTCATACCGCAAGCTTCGACGTTATATGATGTGGGCCAGTGGGGTTCTCACCGCGCTTCACATCCTTGTCGCCTTTACGCCGCTCTATGATCTCGTGGTTATTGGGTTGATCGATCCGCCGACAGAAATCATTGAGCCTGCTAGGCTTGGGCTGCGCTTGATGATACCCTGGACATGGGCCATCGCTTATCGCCGTTTTAATCAGGGCGTGTTGATTCGGTTTGGTCATTCGGAAGCGGTTGGGATCGGAACGGTTATCAGGCTCATTGCGGATGTTTTGGTGCTGGGATATGGTCTGGCAAGGGGAGACCTAGCCGGGATTGTGGTCGCTGGATTGGCCATCTCATTCGGTGTGGTCAGCGAAGCGATCTATGCAGGTTTACGAGTCCGTCCGGTGATCAGCAATCAATTAATGGTCGCTCCGAGGGTGGATGAACCGCTGACCCTCAGGTCGTTTTCCTCTTTTTACATCCCGCTTGCGATGACATCTTTATTGGCTCTCTTGACACTTCCGATAGGCAGCGCGGCGTTAAGCCGTATGCCGATGGCACTCGAGTCGTTGGCAGTATGGTCAGTGGTTGGGGGTTTGATCTTCATGCTTCGAAGTTTTGGCGTTGCATATAACGAGGTTACAGTGGCGTTGCTGGATGAACCATTGGCCATGAACTCGTTGCGGCGTTACGTAAGCTATTTGGTTGTAGGGACAACCATACTATTGCTTCTCGTAGCTGGGACCCAACTTTCGACCCTATGGTTTGGTCGTTTATCGGCTCTTGCCCCACCATTGGTCGACATCTCACGTAAGGCATTGTGGTTTGCGCTCCCTCTACCGGGTTTAAACGCCCTATTGAGTTGGTTCCAGGGATTGATCCTTAACTCACGACGAACGCGTGGGATTACCGAAGCAGTTCTAATCTCTTTATGTACAACCGGGCTTATATTAATGCTAGGTGTTTTGTGGGGTCGGACGACTGGCCTTTACGTGGGTTGGACAGCTTTCAGCTTAGGAGCGCTTACTCAATCCTTTTGGCTATGGAGGAGAAGCCGACCTGCAGTGAAGGAGCTAAAACGAAAAGACGAGGCGTGGACCACAGCTTGAGGTGCGGAACATCATCCTCTATGGTTAGGTCCTCATTGATTTCTGAATTATGTCGAAATCTGGAGTGCGCAAGCTCTGCTTGCGCTCAGAAGCGAAGCTACTGGATCCCAAAGATGTAGGGGCAGGGTTACCCCGCCCTTAGATTAAGGATAATGGTCTCCTTGTATGCCTTCAAGGTCAAATTTAGCCGCGTCCGTTAGAGTACATGACGCAGGTAAACGCCTGCGGCTATAGAAATGATATCTCCCCAGATGTCATTCTGAGCCGGAGTGAAACGCAGGCGAAGAATCCCTATGATGCATCGACTTCATTAGTTTCATCATAGGGATTCTTCACTCGCTGCGCTCACTCAGAATGACATTATGTAGGAAGGTATAAGGGCAGGGAAGATCACTCTGCATCTTCGACCGCGCGCCCCTACGATATTCTTGGATTATAGCCATCCTCTCGTGGAGGCGATGTCCAATGTGGCCGCACACTTTTGGATGCGTTTGGAGTGCGCAAGCTCTGCTTGCGCTCCCTTCGACGGGCTTCCTTCGGCAAGCTCAGGACAGGCAGGACAAGGCAGAAGCAAAACTTCTGGAGGTATTAAACCCGAGTGTTATTACCTACAAACACCTCAAGACCCGCAAGTCAAGCTTATGGCCAGAAGTAGGGCTTCTGGACTCCAGGGTGCTGCCTAAAATCAATCCAGGTGTACAACCTGCTCGGATTGAGCAGATCTGTAAAGCGCTTCTGCCGTTCGAATATGATTCCGTGTCTCATCCAAGGAAAGGTAGTTCGGTTCGTCATCGAGAATGGCAGCGTGCATGTCCTCGATTTGTCCGAGATAGAGCTCTTTTTCAGGGACGGGAATTTCCCTTGGCTCACCATCTCTAGGTTGAAAGATCAATTTTCGCGTTTCATCCAAGATAACAAAGGGTCGATTGAAGGCCAGCCTTCCTTCTGTACCGATGATTTCTGCGCTGGTAAAGAAGGGCGCACGGAAGGAAGACCCGATCATGGCTACACGGTCGTCTGCATAATGCAGCAGACCGGCGAATGTCTCATCTACCCTTGTTTCCCCCAGCCATTGAGAACCGGATACCCATGTCGGTGGACCTCCCATGATGAATTGTGCAAAGCTTAATGGATAGATGCCGATGTCCCATAAGGATCCACCGCCATATTCGGGGACCAGTCGAATGTGATGTTGCTTCTGGATCGTGAAGTTGAACATACCCCTAACGAAGCAAATATCCCCCAGCTTTCCACGCTGAACCCAATCTCCTGCGAGGCGCGTTTGCGGATGGTGGCGATACATAAACGCTTCTGCCAAGACTCGCTTGTTAAGCTCGCTTGCGGTGATCATCCGATCTACTTCATCCACAGAGAGGGCGAAAGGTTTTTCGCACAAGACATGGACGCCTTCGGTCATTGCACGGATGCTCCACTCCGCATGCAGGTGATTGGGTAAGCTAATGTAAACCGCGTCGATCGATCCACTCGTCAGCATTGCCTCGTAGCTCCCGAAGGCGGTGGGGATTTCCCAGTCCCTGGCGTAGGCTTTCGCTTTCTTTTCATCGCGGCTTGCGACAGCTACGAGCTCGCCTCGTTGCGACATCCGTATCGCCGGGATAAGACGTTTGTTGATGTTGGCTGTTGAGAGTAGGCCCCACCGGATGATGCTCATTCTAGATCTCCTCATCTTGTTGCGATCACCATCAATGGTGACTGGTTAAATCCACCACCTCATATGGGGCAGGGAAGCATGTTGAAAAAACCAGTCGTTCGTGTAGCCATATTTCATAAGGGTAAATCTGTGGTTATGAATGTGGAAATGTTCCCAAAACGGTCTAACGCAGGGAAGTATTTAATTACTTTGTCCTAACACCGCGCGCCAGAGGGCGAAACACGCAACGATGAGCAATAAACCTGCAGAAAGCCGATAAATTACATTTACCGATACGAATCCTATGAGCCACAATGCAAGCGGAGGTCCAAGGGCGCTACCGATATCCCCAACGGCATAGATTGCACCAAATGAGCGCCCATATTGACTCTGGTTGATCTTGTCACCAATGATCGCAGGGATTAAAGCCTGGATACCAGCCCCGGTAGTAGATGCGATCAATGCACCAAGCAGGGCTAGAGAGACTACCGAACCACCCATGAACCACATCCCTCCAGCGCCCAAAGCCATGATTCCTGTGATCACCCACCAACGTCGACCAAGTATATCGGAGAAGAACCCAGCGAGTGGACCACCTGCCATACTGGTCGCAGCACGTAAGGCGACGAAAGACCCAGTTAGCGATGCGATTGGGATGGCGACATTTGATAGAACGAGTTGTTCTCCGAAAAGACTTGTAAGCCAGAGAATTGTAGTTGATGCCATCACTCCCGCATATACGAAGCGTATGGCTAGTACAGGTATTGAAGCGAAGATTGTCGTCCGCCATGGAAATGACTTGTCAAATATTCGAAATGTCATTCTGGAATTTAAATCTCGCTCAGTTCGTGTTTCAGGTAAGAAGAGTATCCACATCAGAACGGCAATTCCGTTCAGTAATGCGCTCAACCACAAACCGTTTCTGAACCCAAAAGCATCGGTGAAAAAGCCCCCAAGGAAGGCAGATAAGCCTATACCGAGAAAAAACCACAGCTGAAATTGCCCGCTTAGCCGACCGCGGTTCTGTTCATTTGTGATATCCAGAACGACTGTCGTACCACCGATCCATAAACCCGACCAAGCTGCACCCCACAATATTCGACCGATGAGCAAGGACCAGAATCCTGTGCTGGTTGCATATAGGATGGTTGAGAGTGTACCGATGGAGAGTGATCCAATCATTAACCAGCGTCGCGAGAATCGATCGTAGAGTATTCCAGCGATTACATTGAAACCTAATCGTACGATACGGTTCATGCCAAGCAATATACCAACCATGGCAAGCGTCACACCCGCTTGGGTCGCGATCTCAGGTTTGGGCAACACAGTGTAAAGCGTGCTGTCTCCAAGTAAGGACAACGCGATACCTATCCCCAGCGGAACCAACACGCGCGATGTGGATAGTCGTGACTCTGAAGCAGGTGGGGAATCCATTCAGCCTCTAGAGAGGGTCATGGGTTGCGGGACTTCGTCGCTCGTTCTCTACAGATGGCTTTAATCAGCCGGCTCGACAGAAACAACGTCGTTAAACGTGCTCACATTCAACACCCAACGCGAGTTAAGTTGGAATTGTTGGAATTGGTAAAGGTCCGAGGTTGTGAAGGTGTAGGATCCTTCATCCGTTAGAAAAACGATTTCGTAGGTCTCCTCTCCTTCGCCCTCGATTTGGCCTTCAGCCATGCTGACCTGGGGCCAATATGGCTTTAGATCAGATCCAGTGACGGTCACAGCGTCTACAGCTATATATTCGTACTGGGTATAGGTACACCAATCCTCATAGACCTCATAGACGCAATCCTGCACAACCTCACCGTAACCGCTGCCAGTGTCAATGGTATAGGGCGTCCCGCAGACCTCTACAGCATTTACTGAGGGTTCGTCATCGGAGTGGTGGTACTGGAGACTGCAACCGTGGATTTCGCTGTCTGCTGGTATCTCATCCTGCCAACCTTCGTACTCAACAGGACCTAGACCTAAGATCGGGATGGTTCGGGTCCAATTAACACTACGTACCTCGCCGACAATCTCCTCGGTTCGTAAAAGCGTCGATATCAGGAAAATTCCGACGGCGACGCATAACACAATCGCAAGGATTGCGATTCCGCTCATGCGGGCTGGCTGTCTAACTTTCGCTCTCTCTATCGGTTTACTTGGTGGGACCTCGGGTTTCGCGACGACGAGACTCGCTCCGCAGTTACTGCATCTTTGTGCCGTGGCCAGATTGGGTGAATTACAAGCAGGGCACAGGATCTTCTCAGCAGGTTCGTCTCTGAATGCACCTACAACCCGACCAGCTTCCCGCGCCTCAGCTTCTGTGAGATCGCCACCACAGGCACCGCAGAATTTTGCATCTCCTGGATTGCGCGCATCACAATACGGACAATGAATGTCGGGTCCTACTTTTGCGCGTGCGATCTCCGCCTCATCTTCGATCAGAACTTCCTCTGGACGCTGCTCGAATTCGACGTCTTCTGGTTGTGGAGCGCCACAGGCATTGCAGAATTTGTTTGGGCCAAGATTGATCGTTTCACAGCGAGGGCAAGTCCACTGCAGATGTACATAACCGAGCCTTTTTCTCGCCATGTCTCTTCATCTCCTTTGCTCGTGATGACTCCACGGAAAAAGGTTAACCACGAGAAGAGGACCAGACTATGAGGGTGTATGGGCGCAGTCCGCACACCCACATAAACCCCTTCCTACTCCTCGAGGGTAGTTTATTTCAGTGCACTCTCGTGACGATATAGGAACAATTACCCTTCCTGCTCATTCTGCGCCATAGGTGTACAATCCAACAAACGATGGTTGTTTCTTTGTTGTTTAAATGCATATCTCCATAGGGCGTGTCTATCTTATCCTTCGATCAACATACAGATTGCAAATCTTATCCCGAATATAACGTGTAGGCAAATTGAAGGATGAGACGGAGGGAGAGGCACTGGTGAAGATCATGAGTACCAAATCCGGCCTGTCATCGACCAGCATCATCTTGCTGATAGCTGTGTTGCTCGCTGCATGCGGGTCGAGTGAACCGACCGTCCCCCTTATCGGGGGACCAATCACCATCCCGCCGCCACCTACCGAATATGTGCCGAGATCTGCCACTCCAATTATCCCAACGGGGACGCCAGAACCAACGACAACACGAGTGCTCATCGATGGTCTAGTCGATGATTGGGCTATTTACCCAACACTCCTCACAGATTGGGAAGATGACGCAAGTATGGAAGGTTTCGATCTCAAATCCATACGTGCTTTCACCAACGATCAATATCTTTACCTTATGCTCGACTTCTATGGTGTTATTGGGGATTATGAGCTCATTGAACTCGATATCGACATCAATAGCGACGGCGCGCAGGATTACATCATAAGTTTCGATCCACGATTGAGCGAACATGAACTTGAGGATTTCACGGGTAGTGACCCATTCACGAGTTTGATGATGGGAACTTTCTCCGCTGAGGGTGAAGTGGTGGAGGTCAAGCTTCCCATTGGGCTCCTCGGTGGGGTAGAAAATCTTATTATCCGAGAAATGCGGGTGATGGCGGGAGAATGTTGCGCGGCGGATTGGATCAGTATCGATGAGATGGGACCGGTTTCTGTCGTGAGGACGAATGAGCTGGAAATGACCTTCGGCGAACGATATGCATTTTGGTCTTCAGCTTCTTTCACTGGGCCTGCTAGCTCACCCTTTATCATCAATGACACGCATTTCGATGGTCCTCGGGGTTTGGTTCTGGGCCAAGATGGAACCCATGCATATATCATTAATCAGTATTCTGGAGAGCTGAGCCAGGTGGATCTTGATCCTGCCTCCCACAACTTTAGTCGCGTAAGTGTTATCAAAGAAGAGATCTATGTCTTGACCGATATTACTATAAGTCAAGATGAAACCCTTGCTTACTTGAGTAGGGAAGCTGGTCCACGCGACCCACCACAGGGACAGAATGTGATCACTAAGTTATATCTGGAAAGTGGCGAGGTGGTGACGTTGGTAGATCAGTTCGACCAGCCGACAAATTTTGTACTGAACCAAGATGAGAGCCGAGGATATGTCGTGGATCTTGCACGATCAGGTTTCTATGTATTGGATATGGGGACGAGTGTTGTTACGCCCATCGCGACTGGATTGGATGAACCATATGCGGTGGATGTGAATGAGGATGAAGGGTATGCCTATGTTGTGACAAAGCCACCAGGTGCAGGTGATTATCGTCTTGGGAGTCTACTGAGGATATCCTTACAAACTGGCCGTATCACCAGCATTGCGCATGAAGTATTTCTCGGACCGACAGGCATTACACTCGCCGGTGAAGGGCGGTTGGCTTTCATCACGGAGTACGGTCATAGTGGGAAATGTGACGGCAGCCTGAGTGTGATCAACATCGATTCTGAGGCTGCGGATCATAGTAATAAGCTTGTTCTCCTCCCGGGTTTATGTGGTCCACATGATGTGGTCCTTAACCAGGAAGAGACGATGGCCTATTTTGTGGAAGTTGAAGGTTCGAGGCTAGGAGCGATACAGATAGATATTGGTGAAATGTTCAGTCCATCTCCCGAGCCTTGAGTCGAGCTGTGATTAATGTGAATCTCCTCGATAGGTGATCTCGGATCCCTCATAACTTGTGCATCCCTGCGATCAAAACGCGCTTGAAGTGAAGTGAAGATCACCAGCGGTTAAACAGGATATACGAGACCCTCAGCAGCGAAACAAACCTAGGATCATCGAAATCCTGCATGGTTTACAGTGCGTGCCATGGTTAGGATCTTATTCCACGTTTCTGCTGGGGGTACTGCATTAAGGAGCATACGATTCAGGAGTATGCGTAGGACAATGTCGATGGAGGGAGGAGAAGAGGAATCCTTCCCACACTTTAACCAGGGTGGTTTTATACTACGATAGGGTTTGTTGGGTTGATTTGGGAGGGTGAAATCTGTATACTTGTCCATAGGAAGGCCTCTCATTAGGTTGGTAGACAGCCTGTGGTGCTTTCCGATGAACGCCCCGGTCGCCCCCGGGGCGTTTGCTCTAGATTGCCGGCGAGATCAAAGAATATCCTATTCCTTATACAATCTGTAAGTTCGAAAGGTTCGGGAATTCAGATGTTTTTTTCGGAAGACATTCACGAGAAGGGGATTGTTTGCATAGATCAGACAAGTGCTGCTTGTTTGGATAAGAATGCTATCGGGCTAGGTTTTATGGGATCGTGGAGAGGGTACTGGATGTATCATCCATGGAAAGTTGCGTTTCGCATTGTGTTTCCACATAATATTCGAAATTATTGACCTGGGTATGAAGTACGCGGTTGAGAATGATGTAAATTAATCCGGCAACAAACTTGCAATAGCTTAATATAGTTGCTCATCGGAAAGTACTGATCATCTATCGTTTGATATCACAAGTTAAACTTGCAACGTTATGATTTCATCGTCTCGATCTTTTCGCTTGCTCCCGTTTATCACCATGGTGATCCTTGGATTGGTGTTATTTTTTATTTTTCTCTATCCGCTTAGGATCAACCATGACGTAGCGATATATATTGAAATTGGGGACTTTATACTTGAGGGGAAGATACCGTATGTTGATTATATTGAAGTGAATTTACCATTGATCCATTACATCAATGTAATACCCGTTTTCATCTCTCGAATTCTTATCACCAATCCAATTAAAGTTTTCCTGCCACTAATTTTTCTTCTCACGATTCTCTGTATTGCGTCAATACATCACTCGTTAAGAACGTTACCGCCACAAGAACAAGTGGCTACATGGGCGATCACATTTGGTATCGCTATATTCACCCTCATTGTATTCACGCTTAATGATTTCGGGCAGCGTGAACACATATTTGTGCTTTTGTACTTCCCGTATTTTTTTATCCGTTGGAATAGACGGGAGGGTGTCGAAGTCAACACACGAGTCGCCATACTCGTCGGTATTTCTGCGGGTATTGGCGTACTCCTTAAACCTCACTTTGTCATTATTTTAGCGGCCACTGAGCTGTACTGGTTTGTGACCAAACGAGATCTCAAGACCATGCTGAACCTTGAATTGATCACGTTGTCACTTGTCGGCATACTCTATCTCCTACATTTTCTCGTCATCCCGAGTTCTATGCGTACGGCTTTATTTGGAGAACACCTGCCATCAATTCTTAGTGGGTACTCAGCGTATGGATATCATCGAATCCCTAATCTCTTAGGCTGCATTTCACCGATCATTCTGATAACTCTTGTTTTCTTTTTGATACGAAGATGGGATAGAAAGTACTGGGCATTAATCAGCCCACTTTTAGTTTTTACGATCTCGGCAATAGTTGTCTACATTGTTCAGCGTAAGGGGTGGATCTATCACGCGTACCCAGCCTTGTTTGGTGGGATCATCCTACTTTCACTGCTTTGTGTAAGGCGTTATCAGTCTCAAGCGCAAGTAGAGGGTGAGAGTAATTTCTCGCCTATGCCAAAATGGACGAATAGGGATCAACGAATGGGCTTAGCGCTATTAATCGTAATCTTCCTTGCGGTATTTGTTTTCGGCAAATCGAACGAGCAGTACCTAGGGAATGCGAAGATTCGGGAAATAATTGAGGATAATAGTAACGAAAACGATGAAGTTATCTTTATCAGCACGAGTGTTCTCCCAGCATCTCAAATATTGTTACAGACTGAAAGAAAACATGGTTATCGATATTTCGTTGCACATCCCATCGCATTTGCTTTTAAGGATTATTCGACTGTGGAAGAGGTGATCGGAGATTCACCTTTGATGACCGAAGAAGTCAGAGTCTACCTAGATCGACTCGAAGAAGATATCCTCAAGAATCAGCCCCCTCTCATCTTTGTCCATACGATGAGGCCTTGTTTTGCCTGCCCTTCGGGATTTAGTCTCGATTTGTATCTAGAGGCAGTGGGCTTCTTTGAAAGTGAACCATTGATGGCGTATGAAATAATTGAAGAGATCGAGGAATGGATTGTGTATAGACTTTCTAAGGATTTGGGTGAGTTGAATCTCGAGTATCGTTGGTTAGCAAATCAGAGTATGGTCATGTTAGTTGAATAGATCAGTAAGCTCAGGGATCCAGTGTCTGTATCTCATATCTATGGGTAGCTCATCAAAAATATTTTGAATTACCTTTACGTACATAGAGTGCATCATGAACAAAAAGATCGCGATTGTCTCACCGGTCTATAATGATTGGGACTCATATTTCCAACTCGTGAACGAGATAAAAAATTGCCACTCCGGTTTGGATGTGATGATTGATATGTTCGCTATCGATGACGGCTCGGATGAAGTACGGGACGTTCCTGAAGGCGGCCATTTCTCGGAGGGAAATATTACACGTTTGGAGGTTCTTCATCTCATACATAACATGGGCCACCAACGTGCGATTGCTATTGGGCTAAGCGAAGTATTTCAACGAGAGCACTACGACGCTGTTGTCGTGATGGACGCAGATGGCGAAGATCGTCCAGAGGATGTATTCAAATTAATACAAGCTTTTCTTGAGGATCCCAATCGTATTGTCGTTGCCCAGCGGACCAAGCGTTCGGAGGGCTGGTTGTTCCGGCGACTCTACGCCCTATATAAACTGCTATTTCGTGGATTGGTTGGTACAAGAGTTGACTTTGGTAATTTCTGTATTCTCCCCTCGTTTGCACTGGAGCGACTTGCCTTCGATTCAAATACCTGGAACCATCTTGCAGCAGCGATCATTCGCTCGAACCTTCCATTTCGTAGAATACAGACGGAACGAGGGGTTCGTTATTCAGACCGTACCAAGATGAGTCTCGAACCCTATGTGATCCATGGTTTAAGCGCAATGTCTGTGTTTTCCGACCGAGTTTTTGTGCGAATCATGATCGTTTTTGCTTTACTTGCATTTCTCGCTTTCTGCGGGATTATCGCTGTTATTTGGATTCGATTATTCACGGATCTGGCAATTCCTGGCTGGGCGACAAGCACTGTTGGTATTTTGTTATTGATCGCTTTCCAGGCATTACTCTTTTTGGGAATCGCTTCATTCACCCTGCTGTATCAAAGAACAAGCCCAAGCCTAATTCCAGCTCGGGATGCCCCCAAGTACATCCGATCTCGCAAGATTTTATTCTCAAATGATGGCGCTTGAAACTTCGATCCCTTATAAGGGAAAAGAGTTGGATCTCTTTGCAGAGGTGATGATCTGGAAGAGGTATTGGAAGAGTTTTATTCGTGAGTTTCTTGGTAGCCATGTTCTAGAGGTAGGCGCTGGGATAGGCGCTTCCATAGAGGTATTTGCTGATGACACGTTTTCATCCTGGCTAGGGTTAGAGCCCGATCCCAAAATGGTGGATTTACTGAAGGCGAGGCAGGGCAGGGGGGAGTTTCCAGCGTGGTGCGATTTCAAACAAGGCACAATTCGTGATCTAGCAGCCAGTGACCAATTTGACGCCATCCTTTATATTGACGTCCTCGAGCATATACGAGAGGATGTGGCAGAAATTGAGCAAGCCGCCAAACATGTAGAAATGGGGGGGCATATTGTCGTCGTTGCGCCATCTCATCAGTTTCTTTATTCGGAATTTGATTCCTCTGTTGGTCATGTTAGACGGTACGATCGTCATTCACTCGGCTCATTAACACCGCGGGATTTCTCGATTGTGGCGTCGAAATACTTGGACTCAGTCGGTCTTTTGGCCTCACTCGGAAACCGCTTTATCCTTCATTCTCCTATGCCTACTAGAAGACAGCTGTGGATTTGGGATAAGATATTGGTGCGTCTATCCCGTGTTGTTGATCCTCTCCTGCGATACTCGTTTGGGAAATCCATCGTTTTCGTGTGGCAACGGGATCTCTAGTCGTCGCTATTCCATCGCCAGAATATGGGTTGTGATCATGTTAAGAATCCAAAAGAGCTTACCCCGAACTGTAACGATGATCCTGCTGGCTTGTATCGTGGCTGCTTGTGGTGGTGAACTCGGCGAGGGGGAGCAACCAACAACCGTGCCCATTGAAAGGGACATCTTAACGGCCACATCGCCACCTCCTCCAACACAAACACCTTCACCAGAGCCAACCGAGGCACCTACGAATACAGGTACGCCAACCGCATCCCCGACACCTCTGGGTGGTGGCGGTCGTGTTGCGTTTTCCACCAACCGCAAGGGTCATTACGATATTTACGTGATGAATTCTGATGGATCTGAGGCCGCCCGGCTCACGGATGATCCAGGGTCGGACACGTTCCCTATGTGGTCACCGACCGGAGATCAAATCGCCTTCATCTCCGATCGGGAGAGGACGGGTGATTTGTATGTCATGGAGGCCGACGGATCCAATCAATGGATGATCGCGGACATGTCACGGGGTGCATGGTCACCATCCTGGACACCTGATGGTGAGCAGGTCGTCTTTAGCAACATGATCTGGGATTGTATAAACGCGCCCTGTCCACCAATTCGTATGGACATGTACATTGTCAATGATGATGGCAGTGGGATGAGGTCGTTATTTGTCGGGCCACCGAGTTATTACAATGCAGTAATATCCCCCGATGGCAGCAAGATTGCATTCGCTACCGGGAACCTGAATAGTTTTGAAATCTACGTGATGGATCGTGATGGGAGCGATCGTAAGAATATCACCAATTTCCCGAGCGATGACACGGATCTATCCTGGTCTCCCGATGGTGAGACGATCGCCTTTGCCTCTAACCGGGATGGAAACTACGAAATCTATCTGATGAAACCTGACGGCACGGATCTCGTACGACTCACAGACAATCCTGCAACCGATCGGATGCCAGCTTGGTCCCCCGATGGTCAGTGGATCGTTTTCGCCTCTGATCGTGAGGGGAATTATGATATCTTCCTAATTCCAGTGGGTGGGGGGATTGCCATACGCCTCACAGAAACCGAAGCTGATGAAATGCAGCCGTCGTGGGCTAATGGGGGATCGTGATCGATGGATTAGGACATTAAGAAATTGGTCAGCGTCAATCATTCATCGAGCAGATATCTAGGATTCATATAGGCAAATCGTTACAATGGAAAAGACATCCAGATCACTCGACATCTACCACCGTCTCCCGTCCAGGGTAAACCATCACACGGCCAAAAGAACTTTCCGGTTCATCCCATACCAACCACGTTGTCTCACCCATTTGTACAACTAGAAAATATCTCCCCGGGGGTAAGTCAGGAATTAGGAACTTGCCATCGTCATCAGCGGTTGTATACCGTAAAAAGGGTTGCCCGTCGCAGGGGGTAGCGCCGAAGTATTGTAAGGCACCCAGATTCTGGACGCAAACCTCCACCCCCAAATTGCCCAAAGGTTTTCCATCTTGCATGATCTGGCCGCTGATCGACCCGGTTGGTTTCTCTTCAGGTTCTGGAAGATCTGGTCCTGCACCCGTGATGAGGATGTGTTCGTTCCAGTTATCCAAAAGACCGGAGTTGTGCATGTGATAAGTCAACCACTGTTTCCCGTCAAATATGTTTACTCCCCATTCTGTCGCCACCCACACACGTCCTCGTTCATCGACCGCGATCGATTCAACATCGTCAGTGCTCAAGCTGCCGTTCTTGACATCGTAGGTGATCCACCCGCTGCCATCGAAAACAGAAATACCAAACATGGTGCCTACCCAAATGTGCCCTAGTCCATCTATGGCAAATGCGTCAATTAAATATGGGTTTGGACGATCGATGACTTCCCAAGTGGTTCCATCGTACATTAACAGAACCAAATAATCCGTCGTCCACGGACGACCTTCATTGTCGAGGATAATTCTCTTAAAATTGTATGCTTGATCGAATCCGCGCCCCTCTTCGAACACCTGCCATTCCTCACCATTGAAACAAGCGATGCTATCGTCTGTTGCTACCCAAACCATCCCGTCCGGATCGATGGCCAAATCCCGCACCAGGTCCACATTCTCACCGCTTCCCAGATACTTGGAGGGGTAGGTCGTCCATTCCGACCCGTCGAAGTGGCTTACACCCTGGTAGTGGGAGACCCAGATATCTCCGTTGGGACTGCAGGCGACGCGATTTCCACTCACTAAAGAACTGTTCTTGTGTGTCCTCCAGTTCAGACCATCGAAGATGCCGATGCCTTCATACCTTATTGTAACGATTCGACCATCCGGGCAAACCGTCATGCGGTCAAGATTCATGTACGGTAGGCTCCTCGCGGGGAACGTCTGCCAGCCGCTATCCCCTAAGCAAGAGAGATCATCACCGTAGGACTCGAAGCAAGCGACTTGACCATCTCCGAACGGATTGAGGGCTTCGGGCGTCATCGTGGGTGTCGCAGGCCTTGGTGTCTTCGAGGGGGATAGCGTTGGAGCAGAAGGGAGGGTGGGCGTTGCTGCAGCGATCCAATCCCGTGGGTTTACCATCCCAAGAACGACCGATAAGAGGCAAAAGAATAGCGTGATACCAAGCCCTACACCGCATCCAATCTTTAAGATGTTTCAACTTTGTGAAGGTTTCGTGTCCATCTGCAGTATCCTGGATTGAATTCATGCCCCAGATTGGGTCTTGCTTCAGTCACCCATAGTGTGGATTCGCTCGTTGCAGTATACAGTATACGCGAGTTAAGATCCCTTCGAAGCAATTTGACAACAGTGACGCCGATCACGGAATCGAATATCTCTTCCAGTTAAGTATTATTTCATTATGTGTGTTAAAAAAAGAAACGAAGGAAAAGAGGCGCCCCCGGAGGGACTCGAACCCCCAACCTACTGATTCGAAGTCAGGCGCTCTATCCATTGAGCTACGGGGGCGGGCAGTTGATAATTATAGCCCAAAAACCAATGCAATATTGCCTATAAGATCAGTCGTTTCAGGATTAACGTCTATCTAGGGGTGCATATAACAAGATGAATTAGGTGGTGATCCTCAATCCGGACTCTGCAATAAAACCAAAGACGATGCGGGTAAAGGAGTTCACAGAACACTCACACTAGTTACATGCATCACCTGAAATACCGATATCAGTACGGTTCCAATCCTTCCGATGTAGCTTTGATCTCGTCGGCAAAAACGGTTACCGGGCCATCATGTGAAATAACAGCTACCACCGCGTCTCTTAGACGAAGTGCGACCTTCTCTGCGGTAGCATGCTTCGTTCCAGGTGGCCCAATGTCTTTTGTTGTTGTTGGAGGGTTAAGCTGCTGACAGAGCAGGTGTATGTTGCCAGTATAGTCAATAATTTGTGCACCATCGAGACTTAAAAATCTTACGATAGATGGTAACGACATTGTGTCGATGGTGATAGGAAGCTCGAAATGAATTCGGATGTCTTCTCTCAACTGCGTTGTGTTTAACTGCCTTGCCACCTCTTGTGGTTCATGATGGAATATGAAGAACCCCCCAATGTGCTCATCAGAGAGGTAGCGGATTATCTCCACCATTCTAGCGAGGCGCTCACTTGGCATACCGCGGCGTTTTAGGGAGCTAGAGAGAATTGACACGGCTCTGTTAGAAGGGTCAATACCCCACTGATTTCCCATTAGAATGATGGGAGATGACATATGTTGACCATGGATCCAGATTTGTCTACGGAGATCCGTTGTGACTACAAAACCGTTGAATTTCTCAACGAGGTTGTCTAGGCGATGGCGAGTGTATTGGTCATTGACGCCGCCTTCCACTAAAGCTTGGAATTGCCCATCGGCTGTTATCACGAATAACGTTGAGTAGCCGTCAGAGAAGTGAATAAGTTTTCTCAGGTAGGCCGCTTCCGTAATAGACATCCTTGGCTTTTTTGAGTCTCGAAATTGAAGGATAGATTTAAAGTTCGAATGGTTTTCTTCCCACCAATTCTTGGGGACGATAGCACACTGAAATTGTAGCGGAATACCTTCTAACTGCTCCGAAGTGACGATACGCGCATAGCGCACAACGAGGCAGAGCGTCCTGGCGGCTTGAAAATCTCCGGCATACTGTCGGTAGCAAAAGGAAAAGATCCACCGATTGATATCATCATTTTCAAACGTATCGGCTAACACTTGTGATATTAATGTGGGTATTTTTTGAGCAGTGACTACCCCTGCGAAGGATATAACGTTCATATGCTGCAACAAGGGCAAGGGTGCTAGACCTGACTCCACTCGATAAACAAGCAGCTCGATGAAGTCGGGCTTCGTAACCTCATCACAAGACTTGAAGGTCACGTGGGTATAGGGGAGCGTCCGATCAATGACCTTCTGGGGAATGGGTCCATCACCATACAAAAAGATGATCGATGCCCTTCCTGGTGCGGTATATAAGAGTGCGGCTGTGGCAGATTCCTTGGCAATGTCACCCCAAACCTCTCTGTCACCGACGAAAATAGCATTGAGTTTGTTAGCGTATTTTTGAATGTCATCGTTAAATGTGTTGATTTGACACTCCGCTATGATTAGATCAAATGAATAGTGAGAATGTTGTCGATATATGTCAGCGTATTCACTCAGCATGATTTCATTTAGGGTTGCGCTGGGGATACCCTTAATCCTGGCGTTGAGGGACTGGCGGGCAGACAGAACCGAGTTCGATGGTTCAGGCAAGGTGATATAGAGAATATCCATCGGTGGTTATCTCCTCAATTGCTATCAGAGAGGATTGGGCGACTAGCTTGTTCGCCTAACGGTTTTGAGATGAGCGACCGGGGAATACCCGACACGATCTTTTCTCCCGACTCGTATCATACATCTATGTTGGCAAATCACGAAGTATCGTTGATCACCTTCAGTGTGTAGTGGGGCATTTTTTTAAAGAATTTTAATCTACTGGTTATTTCTTCAAGTAATAACACACTTTCAGAAATCTGATGGTACAACGCAACAGGTTGAGATATTACGGATTTGGCCTGCTCTCTTCGAATTTTCGTTTGTTATATCTCTGAAAGTTTCCCCGTTAATTACGTAAGGCTCTCGTTTGTGAAGAATAAGTCAACCGTGTCAGGATCATTATCCATTGAGCTACGGGGGCGGGTTGGAAATTTTCGTTTAGTAAAAAACCTTTGGTGGGAAATCTGAAGGGAAAATCTTGGGGAAAAGGTAAATCAAATATACAATGCTGATAGACCATCATCCATATCCACTTTTTATTTCAAAATAACTGAACCCCATAGGAAGGATTTATGGATCAGCAGGCGTATTACCAGGTGCTCATGGAAAACAGTCCCTGCGCGGTGATCAATCTTGATCTGGAAGGGAAGATCCTCGCATATAACCCAGCTGCGGAGAGGCTTTTCGGGGATGATCCGAAGAAGATCGTTGGAAGATCCATTAGCCATTTCATGGTGAAAGAAGACAAAACAGCTACCGATTTTGTGGATTTGTCTCAAATCCTTTCACTAAAAGAAAAAATCTTCATAACATCGAAAGTTGCCCCAGAAGAATCCTTTATCGATGTCAAGTTGCAGATCATTCCAGTGGCTGTAGAGGATAGAGAGATAGGATACATCGGGATCTGCCACGACATCTCCGAAGTCATACGAGTCAACGAAGAATTGCTAAACCAAAAGGAATATTTCGAAGCCATCTTCAATAACAATCCCGTTGCGGTGGTAACTGCTGCTCCAGACGGAAATGTGATGTCATGGAACCCGGCTGCGGAAACACTATTTGGTTACACCCTGGAGGAGGCAGTAGGCCGCCATGTTGATGACCTTGTCGCCCAAGATGACTCCATTCGAGCGGAGGCCACGGCTTACACAGATCAAGTGCTCAATATGGGGCGCTTGCATGCGACGACAAAACGTACTCGAAAAGATGGTTCGCTGGTGGACGTAGAAATCCTGGCTTTTGCCGATCATCCGGTTATCGTTGGGGGAGAAAAGGTTGGAACCATTATCATCTATCACGACATCAGCGAACGAAAGCGAATCGAGGAAGAACTCCGCCGTCAGAAGGAATATTATGAATCCCTTTTTAGCAACATCCCTGCCGCTGTGGTCACAGAAGATATGGACGGACGGGTTGTGTCCTGGAATCCCGAAGCGGAGAAGCTTTTCGGATACACAGAAGAGGAAGCTGTCGGCAGTTTGCTCGATGATTTGGTCGCCAAGGATGACACCATCCTGGAGGAAGCGTGGAGTTTTAGCAAACAAACACTCCAGGGAGAGCGTGTAGAAACCACAACCCAACGCACTCGTAAAGATGGCTCCTTCGTTGACGTGGAGCTTATGGCATTGCCTGTGATCGTTGCAGGAGAAGAAGTTGGACTTATCGCCATCTATGTTGACATCACCGAATTCAAGAATATCGAGCAGGAACTTCGCCAACAGAAGGAATACTATGAAGCCCTGTTCGTGAACAGTCCTGTTGCAGTGACAACCCATGACATGGAGGGCAAGATTGTCTCTTGGAATCAAGCCGCTGAAAGACTATTCGGGTACACACATACCGAGGCGATAGGGCGGAATATTGATGATCTGGTGGCCAACGATGAATCGGTTCGAGCTGAAGCAGTTGAGTACACCGATTCGTTTCTTGAAGAACGAGGTGAACCTGGTAAATCATGGCGTTTAGAGACGACCACAAAGCGTACTCGTAAAGATGGTTCCCTGGTGGATGTAGATCTATTAGGTTTACCGGTAATCGTAGAGGGGAAAATCGTTGGCGTTATCGCCATCTATCACGACATTAGCGAGCGGATGGAGTTCGAGGAGGAACTTCAGCGCCAGAAGGATTACTTCGAAGCCCTCTTCGTGAATAGTCCTGTTGCCGTGGTGACTGCGGATATGGAAACAAACATCGTCTCTTGGAATCCATCTGCTGAAAAGCTATTTGGCTATACTCAGGATGAGGTGGTTGGTCGGAATTTGGTTTCGGTAGTGGCCAAGGATGATTCGCTACGTGCTGAAGCAGCAGGACACACAGATCAGATTTTTAATCTTGGGCACGTAGAGGCTACGACCAAGAGAAACCGCAAAGATGGTTCTCTGGTAGATGTGGAATTATTGTCCTTGCCAGTCATGGTGGCTGGAGAAATGGTTGGATACATCGCCATCTACCATGACATCAGCGAACGGGTGAAATTCGAGGAGGAACTTCAGCGCCAGAGGGATTACTTCGAAGCCCTCTTCGTGAACAGTCCGGTTGCTGTGGTTACTACTGATATGGATATAAATATCGTCTCTTGGAATCCATCTGCTGAAACATTGTTTGGTTACACTCAGGACGAGGTGATTGGTCGTAATCTCGATAGTATTGTGGCTGACCATGACTCGATTCGAGAAGAAGCTATCGGATATTCCGAACAGGTTGAGGATCTCATCAAGGCCTCTACTAAGCGTACCCGAAAAGATGGTTCACTGGTGGATGTGGATATTTTAGCTTTACCGGTCATCGTGTCTGGGGAAAGAGTTGGATTCATCGCGATTTACCATGATATCAGACCACTTCAGGAAGCCCGTAGGGTGGCTGAAGACGCCAATCAAGCCAAGAGCGATTTCTTGGCCAGGATGAGTCATGAATTACGTACACCACTCAACGCGATCATTGGGTTCACACGGATTGTGAAACGAAAAGGATCAGAAATCTTACCCAAGAAGCAGCTAGATAATCTTGATAAGGTGCTCGTCAGCGCAGATCATCTATTGAATCTGATCGATGATGTTCTCGACCTTTCTAAGATCGAAGCGGGTCGGATAGAGGTGGAAGCCTCGACTTTCGAGTTAGAACCGCTGGTGGATCTATGTATGACCACAACGCAGCCTTTGATTAGAGGCGAAAAAATCGTACTTGCAAAGAAGATTGAGAAGGGAGTGCCCGCAATTTACTCCGATCAAGGTAAGCTCAAACAAATCATCCTGAACTTGCTAGGAAATGCAGCCAAGTTTACGCACGAGGGTCAAATAACAGTTGGTGTTTCACACGATGTCGATACCCTCATCTTATCCGTTACCGATACTGGAATCGGGATCCCGGAAGGAGCGCTTGATCGCATTTTCGAGGATTTCCAGCAGGTGGACACAAGTACGACGCGTGAATATGGTGGAACCGGTCTTGGATTGTCGATCAGTCATCGACTCGCACAGTTATTGGGGGGAGATTTAGTCGCTTCCAGCAGGGAAGGGGAAGGTTCAACCTTCACCTTGAAGATACCGCTTCAATATCAAGCGTAGGAGAAAACAGATTTGACCTTATTGGATCGCTTTGATTGAACAACATCGTGTGTGTGAGATGAAATCAGCACAGAGGATGGATCAACAATCTTTACGATCGATGGATATCGAAGGGGGAGGTGGCTGTGAAAAAGATTCTGATTGTGGAAGACGTTGAGCTTAATTTGGATTTACTCGTGCAGTTGTTAGAGGATGATTACGAGCTGGTTGCTGCAAAGGATGGGGCCACGGGTTTGGATTTAGCATACTCAGAAAGGCCAGACCTCATACTGATGGATATGGCATTGCCTGTGATGGATGGGTGGGAGGCCACCCGCCGGATAAAAGCCGATCCAGCTCTGAAACATATTCCTGTCATTGGGCTTTCTTCCCATGCGATGCATGGTGATACGGAGAAGGCTTTCGAAGCAGGATGTGATGATTATCTGACAAAACCTTTGGATGACGAGCTCCTCTTTATGAAATTAGATTCGTACCTAAAGGATTGAGAGGTGCGATGGGTGAACTCCCACGAATTCTGATTGTTGATGACGAACCCCTCAACATCGATTACCTGGAGCAAGAACTCGAAGACCTGGGTTATGAAACTCTCAGTGCCAGAAATGGGCACGAAGCATTGGAATGCGTTGAATCGCAATTGCCAGATATGATCCTTCTAGACATCATGATGCCAATAATGGATGGGTTTGAGGTGCTTAGACGATTAAAGGCAGAGGAGCATTGGCGTGATATTCCCGTGGTTGTGATTTCGGCATTAAGCGATATCGATAACGTGGCGAAAGGAATTGAGCTGGGGGCAGAGGATTATTTACCAAAGCCATTTAATCCTATTTTATTAAAGGCCCGCATCAAATCCGGACTGGAGAAGAAACGCTTTCGAGATTTGGAACGTCTCTATCTGAAAGCACTGGAACGCGAACTTGAGATCGGTCGTGAGATTCAGGCCGATTTCTTACCGGATGAAATTCTTCAACCAGAAGGATGGAGAATCGCCGCCTATTTCCAGGCTGCGAGAGAAGTCGCCGGTGATTTCTATGATGTGTTCTATCTTTCTGAAGGAAGGTTGGCATTGGTCGTGGGTGATGTATGCGATAAAGGCGTGGGATCTGCGTTGTATATGGCTCTTTTTCGCAGCTTATTACGGGCTACCTCAGATATTACAAGGTTTTCAAGTGGGCTAGAAAGGCAAGATGCAGAATTGGACAGTGCCAGTGCGCTGAAGAATTCCATTGAATTCGTCAATCAATACATCTGTCGTGTTCATAAGTCTGCCATGTTTGCGTCCCTATTCTTTGGATTGCTTGATCCTGAATCAGGATCGTTATCTTATATCAACGCTGGGCTTGAACCTCCTCTCGTCCTTCGTCAAGGAAAGGTTCTGGCGGAGCTCATGCCGACCGGTCCGATTGTTGGGGGCATTGAAGATATCCATTTTGATGTTGGTGAAACACATTTGGATCACGATGATGTTCTTCTGCTCTACACGGATGGGATTACGGATGCTTGCAATGCAGATGGTGAAGAATATGGACGAGAGTCTGTCCTCTCGATCGCTGAGAAACATTCCGCCTCAGTGGATATGTTGATCGAGAACATCGTCTTGGATGTTCAAACCTTTATCGATGAAACGGCACAATTTGATGATATTACGTTGATGGCAATCCAGCGTATAAGCTAAAGACTGTCATTGTATTGCTACATCCGGATCAGTTCGCGTGCAATCACGAACTCGGTTTTGGAACAAATGGGAGGTTGAGGGAATGGAGACCATCACAGTCCGCACCCGTGAGCATGCTCAACTGATCGACATCACTCGTGAAATTCAAAACCTGTTGTCCAAATCTAATCTCAGCGAGGGCATCGTCACGATCTTCGTACCGCATACCACCGCAGGGATTACGATCAACGAAAGCGCCGATCCTAGCGTTATGCATGATATCCTCGCCGTCCTCGATCGGCTCGTCCCCTGGCGGGAGCCCTACTACGAACACAGTGAGGGGAACGCCGCTAGTCACGTAAAAGCAAGCATCATGGGATCGAGCGTGAGGGTCATCGTTAGCGACGGTGGGTTGAAGTTAGGGACTTGGCAGGGGATCTTTTTTTGTGAATTCGATGGACCGCGCACTCGAAAGGTGCATGTGGCTTTTCAGTCAGCGGTTTCTGGATGAGAATCAAAGATATCTTCGAGGATTAATGGGTTCGTATGTGAGTTTTGTCATTTCTCCAAATTGAGATCAATCAAATCTGGGCAGGAGATACTGCCCGAAATAATATATTTCTCACTTAACTCTCCCGTAGGTCAGGCTCCCACGTCTGACCTACGGCGGCGTGGGAGCCGCCTCTACTGAAAAAGATAGATCTTATAGAATTACTTTGAGAGAAATAACATACAGAGTTACACAAGTATGTCAACATTTTATAACTATTGGATGAAATCCGGTCCATCGTACTCCACTCGTAGAGATTTTCAAAGTTCTCGATTAAATTCATTAATCCGCATCTTCCAGATCGATTTTTCCCTATTTTCTTTCGCATAGCCGTGTATAAATGCTAAAAATATCATTCAAAGTGAGTATGATGTGCGATTTATGCCTATGATGATGTCTTTGAAATCGGTAAATCAAAGGGTTTCTTTACTGATGATGTCTTTGAAATCGGTAAATCAAAGGGTTTCTTTACGCCGAGAGCCTGTCATGAGCTTGTCGAAGGAGCGCTCAGAATGACAACTATTTGGGTAGGGGCGACCGACCGGTCGCCCTTACATCTTGGATTATGACCTCCTAATGCACCTCCGAGGATCAATCTAGCCGACCATTTCATCATTCGCCGTATGGGTTAACCGTAGGGGCGCAATTCATTGCGCCTTTATTGAAGAACAACGCAGGTTAAAGCCTGTGGCTACATGGATGAGTTGCACGGGATTTACAACAACCTTGAGGGATTTGTTTGGAGTGTGAAAGGATTCCAATAATGTAAGGGCGGGGTGATCCCGCCCCTACAAAAACGAAAGGAATATTATTGTATCGCTTATGCGCGACGATATGACTCCTAAAGAAAATGACGGAGGATCGCAGACCTCCGTCATTCTCAATC
>Ga0111172_1034_pt1 | contig 31973 bp, 24 predicted proteins | sample DeeMarSWOR324_28_FD_80233 | JGI IMG/M metagenome (GOLD analysis project Ga0111172, IMG submission 80233) | Anaerolineae bacterium SM23_ 63 | reverse complement strand
GAGGGATTGGGACCTCCAGAAGTAGGTCGGGCTCCCACGCCCGACCAAACGGCGGCATGGGAGCCGCCTCTACAGAAAAAACCCCAAAGGGGAAAGGGGGCATTTCACACTGTCGTTGTCATTGAATCGATCGGGATGAGGATGGGTCCTCCGATCTATCCTCGATCCTTGAGCAGCACAAGCATCATCAGGACCGGTGTCATGGCCCGAACGCTGTGAGGGTGATTTGGGGGCAGATAGACCCAGGTCCCGGGCTCGGCCGTAAAAGGGTCATCCCCCAATATAAGCTGCGCATTTCCGTTGAGAAAAGTCAACATCGCCGGCTGGGAGGCGGTATGCTCCGAAAGTTCTTGCCCCTCAGCGAAGCCAAAAAGAACGACCTTTACCCCTTCATCGTCATGCACCGTGCGGCTGACAATGCTGTCCACTGGGATGTCGGGGATCATGTCCTTCATGCTGGAGATGAAATTGTAGGTCTCAGACATCGTAGAACCCTCCCCATGGAATATCCCTCACTCGACCATCTGGAGACTATGCAGCCCAAGTGAGTCTACAACCTACAATCGTTCTAAAGCTTCTGGCATCGGATCAGCAGAGAACCAAAAGATTGCAGCGGTCACGATAGCCGAGGTAAGGCACCAGGCGCATGTCGCACCGATGACGAAGGGTTCAAGAAAGGTGAGGTAGATCGAGAAGAGCGTACCAAAAGCCGTCATCCCAAAGATCGCCACGGACGCGAAATCGGAAAGACGATCCATATCCAGACGAGCGACGACCCACGCTCCAAAGATGAGGAAATAACCAATCAGCCCCAATAGGCCTACCGGGAGTACACCAAACAACACGGCGTATTTGCTCTGCTGAACGGTGTTGCAGTCCCCTACGGGACCGCATACCGCCTCGGCACCACTGGTCTCGACAAAGGTCAGATATCCAGCCACAAGGATCCCTACGATGGCAAGGATCGGAATAAGCACTGAGCGCTGATCAGAGGTTCGTGGAGCAGACTGTTGAAACACCCGTATCGATGTAATGATGAAGGTGACGATCAAACCGATCAACACGACGATCGAGAGGATATTGCCGACCAAATCGTTTTTAATCCTGTCGACCACTGTTGTTTGTTGTCCATCAAAGGTAAATATCGGGCTTGGGGTTGGTGCTAGAGGCGGTTTTGTGGCCGACATTGTCTCGCCAGGCGTTGACGCTTCAGGTAGCTCTGTAGGCGTAACGGTCTCCTCAACCGTCGGTTCTGCTGGTGGATAAGGGACCAACTGCGACAATAATTCCTCTAAACCAGGGATGTCTGGCCAATCAATCCCACCTTGGGCGAGTCCCTGCTCAACGATGCCGGGAAATTGCTGAGGGATATCGACCGAGCCGTAGAGCATCGTTTCCCCTACGATTAAGTAAGGCACCCCTGTCCGGTCATGCGCATCGAAGTACTCAATCGTGAACCAATAGAGCTCACCACCCGCGGTGGTCGAGGCGTCTACATAGAGGATCTGCAGCTTATCACCCATGGCCATGATCACCGGCGGCACTTGGTCAGGCTCTACAGGCTCTTCAGTCGGCAGGTAGACCCACTCGATTTGAGTATTGAATATTTCTAATATCACAGGGAGATGCTCGGTCATTACGATATGACAATGGGGACAGGTGGGTAAGTAAAAAAGGATCGCCTTCACGACGGAGTCCTGCGCAGCTGCAGGGGGAACCAGAACAGCAAAGGCGATGGCGAAGACCAATAAGCTACAAATCAGGAAACGTTTCATATCGCTGTGATTGTTTTACAAGATAATAGTTTGTAATTATACCGCTGTCTAACAGACTAACCCTCCCTGAGGGTCCACAATCTATCAAGAACGGTCTCCAGTCGGGTTCCGAGCGCTTCATCTCTGGCTGTGGTGACATCATCCTCGTTTTCGAAAATGACGTAGGGGACCTGTATCCCTCGTACGGTCAAATGGGTAGGACTGTCGCTGGTGAAATCAGCCCAGTCGTCCTCGTGGTAGAGATGTTCCATCTTTTGATCAGCTAAGCTGTGCTCAAGGATGCTGTCAGGGCGTTCGGGATTCTGACGTCGGCGGTTCTTACGCAGCGATTCCTCATAAGAAACCTGAACATACAAACAGGCTGCCTTTCTCAAGATAGCGTCGCTCAGATGTTGATAAGCGGCCCGATAGCCTCCGTGTTCTTTCCCGCGCGAGAACTCGATTACAGCCGTGCACTCACTCCTGGCATCGCGACGCCATTTGTCGTAATTTAGACTAAGCCGTCGGATCAGCAGATGCCAAAAATCGTGGTGGAGAAAATCTTCATCTGGGGTGGTGTGCAGCCTCGGTCGATCTAAGATATGTTCCAATATCTTATCTTCCTCAAGCCAAGCCCAAAGTAATGGGAAGTCGTCCAAGCTGTGAATCGGGCCCACATGGAAGCGCTCAATCCTCTCATCCAATGGGGTGTGTTTTAAGTAGTGTGAGATCTCGCTCTTGCCCGCTGCGGGGCGAGCATTCAAGATCAGTATGGGAAAGATGTTGTTCATTTCTCGCTCGCAATATGTATGATGAGTTCCCGAAAGGCTACATCAATCATCTTGGTCGAAACTCATTCCAACCTGTTATTCTGAAATCATATGTTAAAACGTAGCCCCAACAAGCCACGCCTGATGGGTTGCCGGAACAAGCAAGATCTTCGAGACAAGTGTAATTCCACATTGTAATTGATCTGATGCTTGCATGTTCCATGCCTTGGCAGATTTTTACGTGAGCGAGGACATCCGTCAAGCCTAAACATGATGGATGTTCTAGCGAAACAGACTCATGATTCCTTTTTGCATGACGCCACAGCCTAGATGTAGGCTGGGTAATCTACAACACCCACCACCTCCTCCACCCTATTTTTCATCATCCCACCCCCTCTCCTAATGTACAAGGTGGTAGAATTCCATGAAGCACACCCCTAGAGTCTTGGCAATCTGAGAACCCGCTCGGTCGTCACCTTGGGTTAAGTTCGGAGAAGGGCTCGTATGACAAACCGCTGTATATTCTGTCGCATCATCGCCGGTCAAGCAGAAGCCAGCATTGTCTATCGTGATGAATTCGTAACGGCTTTCATGGACATTCGCCCGATAAATCCCGGTCACCTGCTCGTGGTGCCCAACCGACACGCGTCAAATTTGGGTGAAGTAGATGATAATGTGGGTGGTCACATGTTTGTCGTAGGTAGAAAGCTCGCCTCGGCTCTTAGGCACTCAGAACTGCGCTGTGATGGGGTCAATCTCTTCGTGGCGGATGGTGCTGTAGCCGGTCAAACCGTATTCCACAGCCACTTACATGTCGTTCCCCGTCGTGCAGGGGACGGCTTTGGGTTTCATTTCCCTCCGGGGTACACCCGAGGTACCTCACGGGCGGATCTCGATGCTGTTGCCGCCAAGGTGAGAGCTGTTCTGGACTAGAACTGGATAGAAAAAACGTAACACGATGTTGCTCGGACAATGGATAACAAGTGAGAGATGATGAACGCCATTCAAAATGTGTGTGTTTTTTGCGGCTCGAGTGACAAGGTCGGTGAACCCTATCTGAAAGCAGCAAGGGAGATGGGACGAGCCCTGGCAAGGAGGAACCTAACTTTAATCTATGGAGCAGGAGGCACAGGTTTGATGGGCGCTCTGGCGGACGCTGCGCTTGCAGATGGTGCGCACGTAGTGGGTATAACACCGGAGAGCTTCAATACCCCTCAACTTATGCACCCGAATCTACAAGAATTACATGTCGTCAAGACCATGCATGAACGCAAAGCCTTGATGGTAGACATCTCCGACGCTTTCATCGCATTACCAGGGGGATACGGTACGCTTGAAGAGCTGTTTGAAATCCTTTGTTGGGCTCAAGTCGGTCTACATAGCAAACCGGTTGGAGTCTTGGATTCGTTGGGATACTATGAACCGCTTAACACGCTTATCGAACACGCTCGCCAAGAGGGATTTATCTATGAGGAGCACCGAGGCCTGCTGATACGCGACGCCGATCCCGATGCTTTGCTCGATCAAATGGCAATGTACCAACCACCAGAGGGATTGGAGCGTTGGGTGGATCGACCTGAGGAGGGGCAATGAACGCAGCCCAATTCTTTGATCATTGGAACAAAATCTGGAGGGATTTACAGCGCGCGGTGTCGATGCTGAAGGATGAACATTTGGATTTCCGTCCCGCAGAGTGTTATCACCGCAGCGTGAGGGACATCTTGCTCCACATCATCGAAATCGAGCAATTCTGGATCCACGATGTCATCCAAAAGGGAAGCTCCACAGTTTCCAATGAGGACAAGGGGCAATTGCAAACAGTAGCCGAGATCCAAGAGGAAATGGATGCGGTACACAAGCGGACGATGGATTTCTTGGCTACTGTGCCGGTTGAGGATTTCAACCGCATCGTCCAGGTTCCCCAGAATGGCACACCCAAATTGGGCTGGATCTTCTGGCACATCTTCGAGCAGCAGATCCACCATCGCGGCGAACTCTATCTCTGCCTGAGTTTGCTGGGTATGGATCGACCAAAGACCGACCGCCCGGGCTAGAACGATCATTCTGTTTGATTAACCCGGAGGTCGGCAAACGGCGGAGGTTTGAAAACCTGCACACCCATGTCTGAAACCATACGATTGCTGCATTTCGCCGACCTACATGTCGGCATGGAGAACTACGGAAGGTTAGACCCCACCACTGGCACCTCGAGCCGTGTGCGTGATTTCCTGGATCGCCTGGATGAGGTGGTCGATTATGCACTTGAGCACGATGCTGACCTAGCAATATTCTCCGGTGATGCCTTCAAGAATCGTGACCCTGAGCCCACACAACAGCGTGAATTTGCCCGACGGATGAAGCGATTGGCTGATGCGGTCCCCACGCTTCTACTGGTCGGTAACCACGATATGCCCGGCATGGCAGCGAAAGCCAACAGTTTGGATATCTTTCGGGCTTTGGATGTGCCCGGGGTGACTGTCGGTTATAAGTCTGACAGTCGTGTGATCGAGACGCGGCACGGACCGGTCTTCTTGGCTTGGATTCCTTACCCAATGCGTAATCGTCTGCTAAGCCGGGAGGAGCACGCTGGTAAGTCGATCGAAGAGCTTGAGAACGCGCTTCGTGAGGTGGTATCCGACCTCGTAGAGGATTTGGAGAAAGAAGCGGACTCCCATGATATGCCGCGTGTGTTAGCCGGGCATTTCTCGGTCGCCGAAGCTGAATTCGGCTCCGAGCGATCGGTGATGCTCGGACGAGATGTGGCAGTCTTTTTGTCCACCTTAGCTGACCCCCGATGGGATTATGTCGCCTTGGGCCATATCCACAAACATCAGGTGCTTAACCCGGGTCATTACCCACCTGTGGTTTACAGCGGATCGTTGGAGCGGATCGATTTCGGCGAAGAGGATCAAGAGAAGGGTTTCTGTTGGGTAGAGCTAGCAAGGGAAAGGACGACTTGGCGTTTCGTGCCAGTGGAGGCGAGAACTTTCCATACCCTACGTGTAGATGCACGGGAAGCTCCGGACCCGACAGCCGCTGTCCTTGCTGAGCTTGAAGGCTTGTCCCTCGAAGGTGCTATTGTCCGCGTCATTGTCCAATTGCAGACGGAGCAGGAGGCAGCGCTAAGAGATCGTGATGTTGAACAAGCACTCGATATGGCCGCCCATGCCTCGCTCGTACGTGAGGTAGAGGCTGAGGTAAGGGCCAGGCTGGGTGACCTCGAGCCACAGACTCTTACCCCGTTGGAGTTGGTTGAACGCTATTTTCAATCCCGTGAGGTGGAGCAAGAGCGTATCGATACGCTGCTAGCAAAAGCCGAAGAGTTGTTGCAGGAGGGGTTAGCGAACCCGCTGCTCTCGACCTGAATGATATCGAAGCACTTGTGCTGAGCGATGCCGAAGCACCTGTGCTGAGCAAAGTCGAAGCACTTATACTGAGCAAAGTCGAAGCACCTGTGCTGAGCGATGCCGAAGCACCTGTAATGAGCAAAGTCGAAGCATGATCCCGATTGAACTTGAGTTACGTAATTTCCTAGCTTATCGTGATCCTGGTCCTTTGAGTTTCGAGGGGATCCATATCGCCTGTTTGGCTGGTCCGAACGGCGCAGGAAAATCCTCACTCCTTGACGCCATCACATGGGCGTTGTGGGGAAAAGCACGGGTCAATGCTCCTGATGAGTTAATTCATCAGGGCCAAACGGAGATGCAGGTTAATTTGACCTTCGACTTGGGAGGCTCTCTCTTCCGAGTCATGCGCCAACGAAAAACAGGCAAACGTGGCGTCTCGCTCTTGGAACTCCAAGCATGGGACACGGGGACAGATTCCTGGAGAGGGATTTCAGAGAAAACGATGCGGGAAACGCAGCAAAAGATCGAGGAATTGCTGCGGCTCGACTATGACACTTTTGTCAATTCAGCTTTTCTGGTGCAGGGAAGGGCTGACGAATTCACCACGAAAACGCCCAGCCTGCGCAAGCAGGTGCTATCCACCATCCTCGGATTATCAAGCTGGGAGGATTACGAGCGGCGGGCACGTGATCGGATCGCAGAAACCAAAACCGGGATGCATCGTCTGGAAGGCCGCTTGGACGAGATCGATCGGGAGCTATCCCAGCGTGATACATATGAAGCCGAGTTGACTGCAGCGGAATCGACGGCGCGAGAAGTGGCTGCTCGATTAGATGCCGCAGAAAAACAATGGGCGAACCTGGAGCAGACACGGCATGCACTGGTCGCGTTTCAACGTCAGATCGATGACCTGACAAGACGGATAACTTCGAACGAGCGCGAGATCACTGAAACTGAAAAGGAGCGAGCCATTGCCGTAACGCAGGCAGACAAAGAGGCGCTAAAAGCTGTGTTGGGAGAGGTCCAAAAGGTGCTCATCGATCTCAATCCAATTCAAGCTCAACATGAGAAGGTTTCAGAGAAGCGAAGGGCCGCCGCGGAAGAGATCGCTCGTTTAGAGGGGATCAACCAAGCTTTGGGACCTGAGACGGAGCCGGTCAAGGCGCGAGTGTCAGTGCTGGAGGCGGCCACCGAGCCGGTCTGTCCGACCTGTGGTCAACCGCTGACCGATGAGCACCGAAAAACGCTTGTAGCTGACCTCGAGCATGAAATCAACGTACGACGGGAACAGTACCGGGACAACCGAGATCGCATCCAAGAGCTCCAAACCCAGATTGTCGAGTTCGACCGAAAGCGATCGGAGCTAGAAGTGCAACTCGCTGAGCGCCCGGGCTTAGAAAAGAGAGTAGGTGAGTTAGAGTCCTCCCTGGGTCATGCTGACGAGGCGGCTCGAAGAGTCGAAGAGTTAGCGGACATGCTCAAGCGAAGATCGGGTGAGTTGGCTGGTGATCGGCTGCAACGTGAAGAATTAGAGAGCCAAGTTGAAGAAGCCGAGCATCGCTTGAGAGCAGCTTCGTTGTCCCAGGAGGACTTAGATCAACTGCGGAAAACAAAACGTTTGGCAGACGAGCGCGTCGGAGGTGCTCGCCAGAAGCTAGGGGCGCTGGACGCCTTCGAAAAACAACGTTCTGAAACGCTTGTAGAGCGAGAGAGGTTGGCCAACGATCTAGGGTTGTACGAGGATCTTCGGGAGGCCTTTGGTAAGCGCGGCGTACCAGCGATGATCATTGAAACCGCCGTGCCAGAACTCGAACGATCGTCTAACGAATTGTTGGGGCGCATGACCGACGGTCGCATGCATGTGCGGATCGAGACACAACGCGAAATAAAGACCGGCGAGGTGAGGGAAGCCTTAGACATCATTATCTCCGATGAACTAGGCAGCCGACCCTATGAACTCTACTCAGGAGGTGAAAGCTTCCGAATCAATTTCGCCATTCGCATCGCCCTTTCCCGCTTGTTGGCCCGCCGCGCGGGCGCTCAACTGCGTACCCTTTTCATTGATGAGGGCTTTGGAACCCAAGACGCACGCGGCCGTGAGCACTTGGTGGCAGCCATCAACACCATCCAGGATGACTTCGATCGTATCCTGGTCATTACCCACATCGATGAACTCAAGGAAGCCTTCCCTGCTCGCATCGAAGTTTCCAAGACGCCGCAGGGATCGCAATTCAGTTTCACATAGAGGCGTCAAACAAGCGCACCTTTCGACAGGTCTTGTCCTGGGTTTGCCGAAGTGCTCAGCTAAATTTATTGTCATTCTGAGGCGCGCAACGCCGAAAAACATCGTTATTATGAGAAGGAGGCATTTGAAATAGGAAAACGAGATCCTTCTCGGAGTCGAAGGTCTCGTGTATGCCGAGGGGCTCAAGGAAGTCATCCCAAAAGGTATGTCATTCTGAGCGCCGTAAGGCGCGAAGAATCCCTATTATGCAACTATTTCAAATGCTTCATCATAGGGATTCTTCGCTCGCTTCGCTCACTCAGAATGACATATATGTGAGGGTCATTCGAAGCACACCCTTTTACAACTCTTTGGCAAGTTTTCCCCGGCAAGCTTAGGACAGGCATGATAGGAACGACAGGACTCAGGAAAATGCAGGCTCAGGGTGCTTCTCTTGGTAAACTCGACAATCATCCGCCGACAGTCATCCTGTGCCTGTCGAAGGATGACTGTCGAAAAATAACGACCACCTTCAAATTCGCGATGCTTTCGACACCACGATTGCATCAGGACAATGCAGGTCCTAGGCGTTTATCCCAAACTATCATACGAAGAGGTATCGTTGGCCATGCAATTACAGAAACTCTTTCAACGAATCGGCAATGTGTTCATTGGGGCCATCCTGCGCTCACCATTCCATGCAATGCTCAGCCAGAACACCTTGCTGCTCACCTTCACCGGCAGGGCAAGCGGTAAACGGTATACCACTCCAGTTAATTACGTTCCCATTGGTGATGATCTCTTCATAGTCAGTAGAAAAGAACGAACTTGGTGGCGCAACCTGCGCGGTGGGGTTCCTGTGGTGTTTCGACTTCAGGGACGTACGATAACCGGATGGGGGGAAGCCTTTGAGGATGAGGCGGAGGTTGAAAGAGGTTTACTGACCTACCTACAGTCGTTCCCCAGCTTTGCTAAGTTCTTTGAGGTCGGGCTCGATGAGAATGGTCTTCCCAACCGAGAGGACATCGCTCGGGCTGCCCAACCGAGAGTCTTGGTCAAGCTCAAGAGAGATGAGCATTGACCTATCCCTGGACCGGAGGATAATGGCCCGATGGGAGTGGGAGAGAGAATCGGTTGGTCATGGGAATCCGACCTACTTCTGGAGGACACAGCCCCTCTCCCCTGTGGGGAGAGGGTTAGGGTGAGGGGAGCTTTACTTTGTGCTTACACCCTCACCCCTGCCCTCTCCCTATAAGGGCGAGGGCGAAGATCCCCTCTCCCCTGTGGGGAGAGGGTTAGGGTGAGGGGAGCTTTACTTTGCGCGTACACCCTAACACTAGCCTTCCATCACTAAGCGAATAAGTCGTCAGAAACGAAAAGGCACTCAGCATGAGAAACGAACCGATTTATCTGGACTACAACGCGACCACCCCGATCGATGATCGGGTGGCGGAGGCCATGAAGCCGTATCTCTATGAGCACTTCGGCAACCCCTCAAGCGCTCACCCTTATGGGATCCGAGCGAAGCAGGCCGTAGAGACCGCGCGAGCACAGGTAGCCGTTAGCCTACGTTGTTCACCCGCTGAGATCGTCTTCACCAGTGGCGGCAGTGAGGCGAACAACATGGCCATCAAGGGTGTCGCATCCGCCTACCGTGGTCACATCATCACCTCAGCCATCGAACATCCAGCTGTACTGGAGCCATGTCGCTATTTGGAAACCCAGGGTTATCGCCTCAGCATATTGCCGGTAGATGAATTTGCTATGGTCGATCCCGCTGAGGTCGAACGAGCGATCACCCCTGAGACCATCTTGGTGTCGATTATGCACGCCAATAATGAGGTGGGCACGATCCAACGGATCGCAGAAATTGCGTCCATTGCTCATAGCCATGGCGCCTTGATGCACACCGACGCGGCACAATCATTGGGCAAGGTGGCGGTTAATGTAGAAGAGCTGGACGTAGACCTGCTTTCGCTGGCAGGGCACAAATTCTACGCGCCCAAGGGGATCGGCGCGCTTTACATCCGGTCTGGTGTGAAACTGGTCAAGTTCATCCATGGTGCTGACCACGAAACCAATCGGCGCGCGGGGACGGAAAATGTCCTGGAGATCGTCGGGCTCGGGAAGGCCGCGGAAATCGCCTGTGAGGACCTGGAAGAAACCGCGACACACATGCGCTCCATGCGAGACCGATTATGGCGTGGATTGAGCGACGAATTGAAAACGCCTGAAATACTAAAGCAAAACGGCCACCCCACGGAGCGACTCCCCAACACGCTCAGTGTCAGTTTCCGCTCCATCGAAGCCAACACCTTGCTCTCAGAGATCAGCGATCGAGTTGCGGCCTCGGCGGGTGCGGCCTGTCATGCAGAGAACATCGAGGTCTCGTCTGTCCTGGAGGCGATGGGGGTGCCGTTGGAGTACGCGATGGGTACGGTTCGTTTCTCAGTTGGCAGGATGACCACCCCAGAGGAGTTGGAAGAAGCGGTCAAGGTTGTCGTAGATGCTGTGAGTCGACTGGGCTCAAAAAACTCACCAATCTCACCCGCAAAGACAATCGCCGGAGAAATTAAGTTAACACATTACACCCATGGAATGGGCTGTGCATGCAAACTTCGACCGCAAGCACTGGAGCAGGTCTTGGCCAAGCTGCCCACGCCCACCGATCCCGCTATTCTGGTGGACATCTCGACCTCCGACGATGCTGCAGTCTACAAACTACGTGATGACCTAGCGGTGGTCCAAACGGTGGACTTCTTCACGCCGATCGCGGACGATCCCTACGATTTTGGTGCGATCTCGGCAGCCAACTCCTTCAGCGATATCTACGCCATGGGCGCAAAACCGCTCTTCGCGCTCAACATCGTCGGTTTCCCAACCCATCGCCTGCCACTGGATGTCCTTGACCGCATCTTAAAAGGAGCGCTCGATAAGGCAACCGAGGCTGGTGTGAGCATTATCGGCGGGCATACGGTGGACGACACCGAACCTAAGTACGGCATGGCGGTGACGGGCATCGTCCACCCCGATCGGGTGGTGACCAACGCCGCCTCTCACCCTGGCGACCAGATCGTCCTCACCAAGCCGATAGGTACGGGGATCATCGCCACTGCGATTAAACGTGGGTTGGCGGACGAAAAGACGGTCCAGGAGGTCAACCGCTGGATGGCGACTCTCAACCAAGCTGCAGCCGAGGCAATGATCGAGGTCGGCGTATCAGCCTGCACCGACGTGACAGGCTTTGGTTTCCTTGGACATCTGAGAGAGATGACAGCCGGGGCGGGTGTAGACGCGGAGGTCTTCTTTGATCAGGTTCCAGTCCTGAAAGCCGCGCAGAGATTTGCTGGCGCTAACGTGATACCAGGTGGCACACGCGACAACCTTGCTTATGTCAAGCCGCACGTGAACTGGGAGGGTGGGATTTCGGAGGTGCATAAGCTTCTCCTTGCGGATGCACAGACCTCAGGCGGGTTGCTCATCGCGGTGCCGATGGAGAAGCTGGATTCACTGGTGCAGGCTCTAGAGACACGAAACGTGGAGACAATCGCGCATGTCGGTCAATTCACGCGTCCCGGGGCTGGCAAGATCTCCGTTCTCAGGCCAAAAGAACATCGCGCTTGAGGATCACAAGCGTCAGATCATCGGATTGAGGCGCATCACCTACAAAGCCATGGACTTCCTCAAGCATGGCTTCTTGAATCTCTTGGGCTGATCTTCCCAGATTGGCCTGCGCGGTTTTCTCTACCCGTTCTTCGCTGAAAAACAGTTCCTGTTCATTCTGCGCCTCGGTGAGGCCGTCGGTATACATGATCAAAACGTCACCAGGGGCAATCATCACCTCGCGTTGATCCCAGGTCCCACCTTCTGCAATCCCCAGCGCCATGCCGGTTTTTTGTAATGCGTGAACAGCACCATCTTCTTGCGAGCTAAGCACGTAGGGGGGATTATGTCCGGCGTTACAATAGATTAGTTTGCCAGAGATTGGATCGAGGATGCCATAGAAGATCGTGACGAAGAGGCCAGCGTGGGTTTCGGTCAGGATGCGTTGGTTAACATGACTGAGCACCAACTCAGGCCGCGACGGGTATTCCACGGCGTAGCTGCGGAGGAGGGTGCGGCTGGAGGTCATGTACAGAGCAGCAGCCGCTCCCTTATCTGCCACGTCGGCAACGACGATACCCACATGCCCGTTGGGTAGCGGAATGAAGTCGTAGTAATCACCAGAGGTCTCTCGAGCCGGCTCCAAGATCGCCGACAATTGCCAACCCATTAAGCTCGGTATTTCCTCGGGCAAGAAGCTTTCTTGGATTTTCCTCGCTTGGGCCATCTCCTGAGATATCTGTTGGTGGGCTATGGCTTGGTCATAGGTTTTCGCTCGTGCAACACGCAACCGCTCTTCCACCAGCCCTGAAAAATAGGATAAGCCCATGTCCTCGTATGCTGACAGCGCCTCACGTAGCAGAGCTTGCGCTCTTTCTAAATCCGTTGGCTCCCCACGAGAAATATACACATCAGCCCATAGCTTGAGCATACTAGCCCACCACGGCCGCATTTCCAACCGGGCGGCAATCCCGGCAACAGCCTCATACGCCGCGAGAGCATCTGACCAGCGCGTTTCCGCATAAGCTAGTTCGGCTTCGGCAAATTTCAAAGATCCCTCATCCCACATAGTCAGGGACGGTCCAGCAGCTTCTTGCGCTTCAGTTAGGAGAAGACGGGCATCCTGAAACGCTCCCTGGCGCGCGTGGACAATGCTCGATAGACATCGCGGCCATACCCTGCCTCCTACGCCACGATCGCTGATCTCAATGGCTGTCACCAGCACAGCTTCAGCCTCGCTCCAATCAACGGGTTCTCCCAAACGGTCGAGTTCGGTGATAACATTGGCTATACCCACGGAATTGCTCAATAGATTTTGAAGATCACCTCGCTCTTGCGCTTCTGTTTGCGAGGTTCGCAACAGTTGGAGGGCTTCCTTCCACTGACCTCGGTTGATCATCAGTTCCACTTCTATACCACGAAGATTCAATTGTGCAGGTGCAGGATCGGAAATAATGCTTACCAATTGCTTAACTTTAGGGAGGTTTTCTTCAACAAATGCCAGCTCACCCATCCCGAGCGAAACGGTGAGCACATTGAGCAGGGAGAAAAACTCTTCGTAAGGTACACCCCTCTTTCGTGCGAATTCGACTGCCTGGAGGTAATGATCACGCGCACTGTGTGGATCTCCTAAGAGATCCGATTTTTTTACACCTAAATTGTGGTGAGCGCGGTGAGCGATGTGCAACAATCCGGCAGATTCAGCGATCTCCACGGCTCTGGTCAGCGCTTCCAAGGCAACCTCGTCTGACTGATTGGGCAAGACCCCTATGGTCGCTAAGGCATCCGCCTGAACTTCTAAGGTTCCCAAGTGCTCTGCCATTTCCAAAGCCCTGCGGCATAGCGATTCGGCCTCCTCTGGTAATCCATTGAAGAAATAGGCTCGTCCGGCCTCATGCACGAGGAGCGCCACCTCATGACTTTCTGGCGCATCTGCGACCGCCTCCAATCCCTCCTGACAGAGCTTCAATCCGCTGGGCGTATCCCCTGCATGCCAGGCAGCGCGCGCCGAACGGGCGTACAGTCGAGCTGTGCCACTGTAGGCTTCCGGACCAATGGACTGATAGAGGGAAATTCCCTCTCGCCAGGTCTGGATGGCCTCATCATATCGACTTTGTGCGAACAAGGCTTCACCCAGTCCAGATAGCAGCGCCGCGCGCTCACCCTCCGAACGCGCCAACTCTAATGCGCTTCGGTGGTGACTTTCTGCCTCCTGGTTGGCATAGGATGCCAAAGCGGCTTCACCGGCCAAGGTATAGTACCTCAGCGCACGTTGGTCATCACCAGCTTCTCTGAAGTGACGGGCGAGGGTTGCTGCGATCTCGCGCGAGCTAAGCCGATCGGGATACATTCGCTCTACCGCCTCACCCACAGCGAAATGGAGCCGCTTGCGATCGGTTGTCAGCAACGAGGAGTAAGCAGCTTCTCTCACCAGTGTGTGACGGAAGAGGTACTCCAACTCAGGCTCAACTTGAGCTACACGGATCAGACCAGCGGTCTCTAATTGGCTGAGGTGGGTTACGAGGGTCACGCTGTATCCTCCCCCACTAAGACTCGCTCCAACACTCTCAACGGAAATTGCCGCCCGATAACCGAAGCCACCCGCAGGGTATGCTTTACTTCATCGGGTAATCTATCGATGCGAGCCAACAAAAGGCTTTGCAGGTTGTCAGGTATCTCTACTTCCTCGATCTGAGCCCCTGCGACCCAATTCCCGTTCTCCTGGATGATCGCACCGCGGTCAATGAGCATGCGGATCACCTCTTCGACGAAAAACGGGTTTCCTTCAGCCTTTTGCAAGATGTGCGTTCGTACGCCCTCAGGGAGGGCTTCGATTTCAAGCAGATTGGCGACAAGTTGTCGGCTATCTAAGTCCGAAAGGGCTTCTATGGTCATCTCCGTCAGACCCCCGCCCAGAATCTCGCGTGCAGTGGTTACAAGTTTCCACCCTGGAGTATCTTGCTCGGGGCGGGTAACGAGACAGAATAAGATCGGAGCCTCCGAAGTGAGCGGCAGCAATTTATTCAGCAGTTCGATCGATGAAGGGTCGGCCCAGTGGAGGTCTTCAAGGATGATCACCAGTGGATGATCCGTGGCCATGACCTTCAAGAGCCTTCTTAGGGAGGTAAGATAATGTGCTTGAAGCGCCTGAGGGTCGAGCGTACGTACTTGCTCAAGCGCTTGACCCTCAAGTTGCAGAGAGAGAAGATGACAGAGGTAAGGGTAGACCTCGATCGCAGCATCACCAAAGAGATCCTCGGTGAAAGATTGAATGGAGGCACAGATTTCGGACTCACCGGCTCCCTTCGGCATAAGGACAAGCGATTGGAGTAAATCGATGATGAGATGGTAGGGCAGCCCCTGACCATAGGAAAGGCCGTGCCCTTGAGCCCATTGTGCTGTAGGCTCATGCCCTATCCCGTTAACGGCCGCTTTCCACTCTGCAATGAGGCGGGTTTTTCCTAACCCTGGTTCACCAATGATCAACACTGCGCGACCAAGACCCGCTCGTACGGTTTCGCATAATTGGATCAGGGAAGCCAATTCAGCGTCGCGCCCCACCATCGGGCTTTCCAAACCGGTTAAGCCTCGAACTTGACCGGGTTCTGCTTTAGGACCGATAACCTGGTAGGCATACACGGGTTCAGGTCTGCCCTTGACCTCGATCGCCCCGAGATCGACGCAGTCGAAAAGAGGTTCGACAAAGGGGTAGGTGTTTTCCGAGATCAAGACCGTCTCGGGTTTCGCAGCGAATTTTAGCCGGTTGGCCAGATTGACCACTCCACCTACCGGGTTGTACTCATACTTAAGGTCATCACCTACAGAACCCATAATCACAGGTCCGGTGTTTAGGCAAGCACGCATGGCAAACTCAACGCCATGCTCTTGGTGAACGAACTCCGCGTAATCGCCAGCGACCTCGATCAGGTCAAGTGCAGCACGTAGAGCTCGTATGGGATCGTCCTCGTGCGCAACGGGAGCCCCAAAAAAGGCCAACAACGCGTCACCGACCAAGTGCGCGATGGTTCCCTCATATCGATAGATGATCGGGACGATGCGATCAAAGGCACCATTAATGACCGTCGTCCACGGCTCGATATCCATTTGCTCAGCTAGAGCGGTAGAACCTACGACATCGACATGCAGAACAGTGACGACCCTGCGCTCGCCGGAAAGATCGCTGGCCGCACGCACTTTATCAATCAACGAGGACGGGGCAGTCGCTGCGAGGCGTGTGTGACGATCAGCATCAACCGCTGTGGTCGTCCGAAGCGATTGTCCGCAGTGCATACAATAACGAGATCCAGGAGGTAGTTCCGCCTTGCAGTTGGGACAATGCTTCGCCAGCGCCACGCCGCAATTCAAACAGTACCGAGCGCTGTCTGGGTTTTCGCGATGGCAATTCGGACAGATCATGATGTCGTCTCTCTGTAAGGTCATCGAGTACTGTCGTTCACTCCAGCATGCTCGCTATACTTTAGCACAGCTTTCACGAATGAGTTGAGATTGTATCAAATTCTGCCCTTGAGGTGATGATTTCTCCAAGGAAAGTATTCTTGTCGAAACTTCTATGACCCAGCACTCCATGGACTACGGCAGAGCAGAGTGAGAAAGAATGACACCGGGCAGGTGTAGGGGCGGGGTAATCCCGCCCCTACAAGAAGTGAAGTACAATCTGCGATGGAGTAGGGGCGGTTCGCGAACCGCCCCTACTTCATTTGAGAAGATGTATACCCGTAAGGACAATTTATGCCGTTTTGCACCGGTCTGACCCTACACATTAAGGGGGATTTGGTCCTGCGGGGCGTGACGGTCGGTGTGCATTTTAGTTGAGGGGCAATTTTGGAGTCCAGCAGCTCTGCTGCTGGGCGCAAGCAGAGCTTGCGCACTCCATATCCTTAACTATGGATGAGGGTTTGCAATAAATACCTAGCCATGATCCGGTCGTAATTCATGCCGTCTCGCACCCCGTTCGGGCCGCGAGCCACGGCCCGCCGGGGCGAGACGGCAGGCCTGCCGCCGGCTGAAAGTGCCGAGTGTTTTTCTCGGCGTCTCGCGTCACGAACGGTGAATTGCCCCTACACTAGTGCCAGACTGGTGTGAAACGGCGTGGATTGTCACTGCCTGGTTATACATGAGATTCGTGTCATGATATCTAGGGCGCTTCCAGAGTGTTGTTTTAAGAGCACCCGATACAAGAATCTCACAAACCGAGCAGCCAGCGCCAAGAAATAAGCCGACATCCATCTTCGTATATATCGTTCTAACATGGCTCTGGACTATAATCAAAACTACGTGCAAGAGGTCGACATGAGAGCAATGATTACCGGTGGAACAGGGTTTATCGGTCAACAACTCTCCCGCGGGGCGTTACAGAGGGGCTGGGAGATCACGGTTGTTACTCGCGGCCCAGATTCAGCCGCGTCGCAAATACTGGCAGGTATGGGCGTGACCCTTGTAAAGGGGGATGTAACCGACCGTCGATCTTTCCAAGAGGCTTTGGAAGGTTGTTCCCCCGATATTTACTTCCACCTCGCAGGTTGGTATGAATTAGGAATCCCCCGCCGGGCTAAGAGGAGAATGTGGACCGTTAACGTTGAGGGGCTAGAGAACGCCCTCAGCCTCGCTGCCATTCACGGGATCCCCAAGACCGTTTATACCTCGACTACGACGGCTCTAGGGGATACAGGCGGCGAGTTGGTCGATGAGACATTCACCCGCCACTCTCCTCCTTTAAGCTACTATGAGCGCACGAAGTACGAGGCTCACACCCGGGCGCTGCGACATCAGTCCTCGGGAGAGCCACTGGTGATCGCCTGCCCAGCCCAGGTGATGGGGCCAGGTGATCACTCTCCCTTTGGGTACTATTCCAGGCTTTTCTTGCGCGGATTGTTGCCCATGGGTTGGGCACCTGAGGGGGCCTTCACCTTCGGCCATGTAAATGATGTAGCCGAAGGGCTGCTGCTCGCTGGAGAGCGGGGGCAACCGGGAGAAATATACTTCCTCGCTGGTCAGGTGCTGACAAATCACGAGATGATACAGATTTGGAGCCAGACCACAGGACGTCGTCCTCCGTCCATCTGGTTACCACGTTCGTTAGCCATGGCACAAGCGATGTTTACCGCACCGCTCTTGAGAGCCCTCGGTCACCCAGCATTCATCTCACCTGAGGTCGTAAGAAGCAGCTTTGTGTCTTTTCGTTATCGATCCGATAAAGCGACGGACCAATTAGGGGTGAGCTTTCGATCTGCAGAACAAGCGTGGGAGGAGACATTGCTGGAGGAGGCTAAGCGAGCAGGTGTGAGCCTCGATTGAACAATATGCCTCGTACTTGATCATAAACGCACAAAAAAAACGCGAGGAGAAGGAATGGATATTTGTGGGGGGGGTGTGGGCTGTGCCTACACCATCACATACCGATTCTCCTCTTGCGGTTGACTTTTTTTCAGTGGATTCAAACGTCTTTTGGGAATGGTAGCCAGACGATAAATCGCGAACCGTGGCCGGGAACGCCGTTGCTCTCGACCGTGATCCGTCCATTATGACGATCGATGATCTCCTTGCAGATGGCTAGGCCGAGCCCGGTCCCTGCAGCGGCAGTGACTTGGCTGGCGTGTCCACGGAAGAAACGACGGAAGATCATCGTGATCTCCTCGGGTGGGATACCCAAACCTGTATCAACCACCTCAGCCACAACCCACTCACCCTCGGCCCTCGATTTCTTTCCTGTGCGCAGGATGATCTGACCTCCATCCTGTGTGTAGTTCATGGCGTTGGTAAGTAGGTTGGTGAGCACCTGGGTGATCAGACGCTCATCTCCTCTAATCTCGGGGATGGAGGGATCAGCCTCCAAGCTGAGTGTAAGACCTCGATTCGAGGCGAGAGTGCGTCGGTCCTCGACCAGCCCAGCAAGCAATTCATTAATGTCCATTGCTGTGGGTTTGAATGGTATTGCATCCGCATCCAATCGGGAGAGGGAGAGTAGATCATCAATCAGATTTGCAAGGCGCTCGCTTTCTCGGGAAAGTGTCATTAAGTAGCGAGTTACCCTTGCTGGATCCTCGGTGCTCCTGCCTAAGAGATCAAGATAAAGACGAATGTTGGTTAGTGGGGTACGCAGTTCGTGGGAAACGTCGGAGACGAATTGTGATTTTATTCTGTCCAGCTCTTTGAGAGCACTGATGTCGTGTTGCACACCGACGAAGTTGATCACCTTTCCAGACTGATCCAGTACAGGAGTGATCGTGAGCGCGGCATCGTATTGCGTTTTATCCTTGCGGGCATTAACAACTTCTCCACGCCAGGTACGACCGTTGGTGATGGTTTCCCACATCTCGGCGTAGAAGTCTTCAGAGTGATGTCCACTCCTGATAAGGCGTGGTGTTTCACCTAAGGCTTCCTCAGCCGAGTAGCCATTTAAGCGCTCCCAACTTTGGTTGACGTATTCGATCACCCCATTGGGATCGGTCACCATCACCGCATCACCGATGTTGGTCAGCAGTGCATCCAGTCGATCACGTTCAGCTCGAAGGGCTGCCTCCAGTGACTTACGTTCCGAGATGTCAAATATCAGGCCGGTAACTCCTTGTGGTTCACCTACTTCATCTACGATCAGACTGGAAGCTACGATAGCAGGGATGCGACGACCGCTTGTCGTAACAAGCTCGATATCATGAACTTCACGAGCAGGGCGCTTATGGTGCATACGGTCGTAGAAGCGGTTAAGTAACATATGGTGGATTTCGGGAACGAAGCCCTCATAGCCCGTCACTGGTTTTCCAATGAGTTCCTCGGCTGAAATCTCCAACAATTCTGCGAATGCTTGATTGACATAGGTGAACTTGCCTTCGGTATTGATTTGAACAATTCCTGCGAGTGATGTTTCAACGAGCGCCCTGTAATGGGCTTCGGAGAGCGCCAGTTCACGCGTCCGATCGGCTACCTCGATTTCCAAACGTTGAGCCTGGGCTGCGATCTGGCTGTACAGATCGGCGTTCTCAAGCGCCACCGCTGCTTGAGAGGCGAAAGCAGTGAGTAAATCCAAATCTGTAGGCGTAAAAGGTCGATTGAAGCCAAGGCGGCGTACAGTCATCACTCCCATGGTCCGTTGTCGAACTTTGAGCGGGGCTAGAGCCAGACTTTCTGGTTCATGCCCAAGAGGACCGAGAACATATAATCCCCGTGGATCCTCACGAGGGTCATTTTGGAGAACCGGAACACCATGTTCGGCGACGTAACCCGTGATCCCCTCGCCCACCTCAAGTTCGATCGCCATAATCTCGTTAGCCTCAGGATCTAACGCTACGAGGCAGCGCAGAACGCCTTTCTCGGGATCGATCAGGTGGATGCGGCTTCCGTCGGCTTCCAATAATGCTTTCGCTTGTTCTGCGATCATCTGAAGTACAGTCTCGTGATCAAGCAGCGCCGAGATCGATCGAGCGGTGCGAATCAGTGCTTGAGATTCCTCCGCACGCTGGGTTGCGTCCGTATAAAGCTGGGCGTTTTTGATGGCTATGGCGGACATGCTGGCGATGGCTTGGGCTATCTCCACCGCTTCTTCGTTAAACTGGCGTTTCGTGTCCAGAATAAACAGCCCTAATCCTCCGATGACATCGTCACCGACGATAAGGGGCACACCAAGAAAAGCATGCACACCGGTGTCTACCCAGGTAGGGATGGCCCCAGGGTGTTCGCTGTACTCATGTCGCAGGATGGTCTTCCGCTCCTCGATTAACTGCCATATGACACCTTGGCCTCGATGATAAGGTCGTAAGCTCAGTTCTTCCGGAAGACCCATAATGTAGGGGAAGCGGACGGTTTCCTCCCCTGGATCGAGCAATCCGATTGCACCGGCATCGGCACCGGTCACCTCTGCGGCGAGGGAGATCACACGCTCTAAGACCACAGGAAGTTCGAGCGCGCTGGCCAGAGCTTCAGCCACCTGATTACGTAGGCGCTCTCGTTCCAAGCTGTCTTCCATCTTTTTCTGGGTACGGACGTGTCCAAGTGCAATCGAGATGTGATCAGCTAGCGCCGTCACCATGGGAATATCTGCTGAAGAGAGCCAGTTCGCAGTAAAGCTGATGGTCCCTAACGGGCGGTCAGCGAGGATCAAGGGAGCAATGATCGCAGGTTGCTCGCTACCAAGAATATTCATGATCCGTGAAAGTAAGGGACGCAGACCCTTGGGTAGGATCTGATGGATCGTATCGGTCTGGTCCGTTGTGAAGAGGGCCTCACCTGTAGAAAGGACTTCGCGATAAATCTCGACTTCTTGTGGATCGAAGCGAAATCCTGCAATCTGCAATCCGGTCAGTCTTCGGAGCATGCTCTCCGCGGATTGGCTAATCGGGCGAGTTTGGATCTCCAATTCACCCTCAGGGGTTAACAGTGCCAATGTGCCTCTTAACTTTAATCGACGCAACTCCTCCGTCACAGCTCGAAAAACGTCACTTTCGCTCGAGGTCGCCCTACGCGTAACCTCCGCAGCGGCGCGCAATGCTGACGCCCACATCGACTCGATCTCAGGTCGGCGCTGGACTTGCTCGGATTTGTGAAATATCCCCATTGAGGCTGCCTTCGAGGTAGTGTATCACGGAACGATTTCAGCCACAGATAGGACGGAGGTGACAAGGGAAAAGCCAGAGGGAGTCTCCACCCTCTCACAAAAATAGAAAGGACAGGGTGAGGGTGAACTCCATCAGTTGACCTCCCCTCACCCTGGCCCTCTCCCCATCGGGGAGAGGGAATCTGCACCTTCTCCCTTTTTGGGAGAGGGCGGGGGTGGGGGGAGAGACCTCCCGTCGTCTCCCCTCCTCCTGGACATTCCTCCTTGACATGCACATCAAATCGTGATAGAGTGCTCTATATAATAGAGTTCTCTGTATTAGAGAAAGTGAATACGCCTCACCCCAGGATTCGGAGGGCAGCAGAATGGATGTCTCTCAACAGGAAGCCAAGGAATCCTTACAAGCCATCCAAGATGTCGCTGTTCACATGCGGAGAAACGTCGCCCGTTCCGGGTCCCCTTATTTCATGGTTTTATGGGGAGCGGTCTGGTTTCTGGGCTTTCTAACTAGTCATTTTGTCGATGCGAACTATCTGGGTTGGGTCTGGATGCCCCTGGTAGCCCTAGGAACAGTCTCCTCTGCATATCTTGGTTACCGTTTCAGATCTAAAGTGCGGTCGCAAATCGATATCCGTTTCACCTATCTCTGGTTAGCCATCATGACTTATAGCGCGATTTGGATGTGGCTCGCACAACCCAGAACCGGAGCACAAGCTTCAGTGCTCATCACCTGTTTCATCATGTTTGCTTATGTGATCATCGGCCTGTGGATGGAGCGTATAGCTGCGTGGGTAGGCCTGATCGTGACGGCCTTTGCCATTCTGGTCTATGCCCTTATCCCTGAATATTACTTCCTGTCCATGTCGTTTCTTGGAGGAGGCACCCTAATGCTCAGCGGTTTCTATATCCTTCGCAAGTGGAAGTGAGAGCGGTTTTATCAGAGAGGTTTGTCTCGTGGCGATTTTAAATGAGCTCATCCACCAACCCGTTCGATTGCGGATTATGGCGGCTCTCGTTTCAGTGGATGACGACTCTCAGTTGGAGTTTACCTATCTGCGTGATCTACTCGAACTTACCGACGGCAACTTGGGAGCGCACCTACGCAAGCTGGAAGAAGCAGGCTACGTTCAATTGGTGAAAACATTCGTTGCGCGCAAGCCACGAACCTATGTGGTTATCACATCCCAGGGACAACGTGCCTTCGGAGAACATGTCGCTGCGTTGGAGGCCATCGTCCATACAGGCGAGATTCAGGAGAAGGGTGATGAGTAAATGGTCACCGATAAGACAACCTGTTGGGATCGCATCATCTTTCTTCCCGCTATGAGAGCGTTGGTCAACTCCCAACGAGCCCAAAGGAGATTCAAATGTCTGTCGTGATTGAGGTCGTCGGATTACGGAAAAGCTATGACGATGTCGTCGCCGTGGACAACATATCCTTTGAAGTCCACGAGGGGGAAATCTTTGGCATGGTGGGCCCAAATGGCGCGGGGAAGACGACGACGATCGAATGTATCGAAGGGTTGCGCCAACGTGATAGCGGTAATGTCAACCTCTTCGGGGTGGACCCAGACGTGTCACATTCAAAGCTTGCAGAACGAATCGGCATTCAACTGCAGGAATCCGCACTTCCGGCGCGAATTCGTGTGCGAGAAGCTATGTCGCTCTTCGGATCGTTCTACGCTTCACAGGCCGACAGTGATGAACTGCTTGATCGTCTAGGTTTAACTGAAAAGCGATCAGCATCCTTCTCTAAGCTATCCGGAGGGCAGAAGCAACGCCTCTTCATCGCCTTAGCGTTGATCAACCGACCAGAGGTGGTCTTCTTTGATGAGCTCACCACCGGGCTTGATCCCCAAGCGCGGCGTGCGATGTGGGATCTGGTGCGTCAAATCCGGGATGAGGGCCACACCGTCTTCCTCACCACGCATTTCATGGAGGAGGCCGAGCGGCTCTGTGACCGGGTTTTGATCCTTGACCGCGGCAAGATCGTCGCCCTCGATACGCCGGAGGCTCTGATCAGTTCCTTGGAGATGGAGAAACGCATTGTTTTGACCCTCCCCAGCGCTCCTGATAAACTGCCATTGTCAGACCTGCCCCAAGTTGATCGTATTGAACATAGTGGAGACCGCGTCGTGGTCTATGGCCACGGCGAACGTTTCGCCGGTCCGGTGATCACCGCGTTAGAGCACGCCGGGATCGATTTTCTAGATGTCCGCACCGAACAACCAAACTTGGACGATGTTTTCCTGGCGCTCACTGGCCGGGAGATGCGGGAGTAGGATGATGAGAGGTCTATTGCAACTTACTATCATGAGTTTCAAACTTTACCTGAGAGAGCCGATTGCTACCTTCTTCACTCTAGCCTTTCCGCCCTTGTTGGTCCTGCTCTTCGGCGCCATGTATGGTAATAACCCCGAGCCTATGTACGGGGGATATGGGACGATGGACATCACCATGCCTGCGTATACTGCACTCATCCTGGGAACGATCGGGCTGCTCGGGATTCCCATCACCACGAGCGGATATCGCGAACTGGGCGTGCTGCGGCGCTTCCGTGCGACACCCATGCGTCCCCTCACATACATCGCGGCTGACCTGCTGACCAATCTTACGATGACGCTGCTTGGAATGGCCATTTTGATCGGCGTTGGTTGGGCACTTTACCGTGTACGCTTTGAGGGGCAGGTGTTGAGTGTGTTCGTCGCTGTTGTCTTCAGTGGGCTGACGATGTTTGCGATAGGATATCTCATTGCCAGTCTTGCGCCAGGAGCTCGAACGGCTCAAGTCATCGGGATGGTGATTTTTTATCCGATGATGTTTCTCTCCGGAGCCAGCGTCCCGCTTGAAGTGATGCCGGAGGGCGTGAGACGCATTTCCGATTTCCTACCCTTGACCCACGTGGTAACCTTGTTGCGTGGTCTATGGTTTGGCGAGGCATGGGGGGAGCACCTCACCGAAGTCATCATTCTGGGCGGTATCTTAGTGGTCGGCGCTGCGTTGGCGGCACGTTTCTTCCGTTGGGAGTGATTCTCAAACCCTCGTCAATTCGTGGCTTGCTCACCATTGCGATGAATGACCCCAGCAACATGGACCTGTAATCTAACACATGAGGAAAAACGATGCGCCCATCAACAAGCCAAGCATCCCAAGATGAACGCCTCCTTGCAGCCGTTGCTCATGGTGCGGCAATGCTCCCGTTCTTCGGCATTATCGTGCCTTTATACATATGGATCACACAGAAAGATTGGTCGAAGTGTGTCCGTTTCCACGCGATCCAAGCGCTGATCCACCAGATGGTCTTACCCGCTGCCACCCTGGCGGTGTATCTTGTAGGGGTCTGGGGTTTTTATGGCACTTTAATGAGCAGACTACTCACAGGTCCATATGGCACGCTTCCAACTGGGATGCTTGCACTGCGATGCATTTTGGTTATTGGCGTTCTTGGTGGTTGGGGGCTCACGATCACCCTAGGCCTGATGGGTATGTCACGCACGCTTGCTGGGCGCGACTTCCTCTACCCATTTATTGGGCGCTGGGTGGCCTCCCACATCAATGAAGGAGAGATCTCCTGAGAACGATGCATTCTCAAGGCAGGGATTAAGTCCAAAAGATCAGCCTTTACTGTCCTTCAAGCCCTGTCCTGAACCTATATAATGGCTGCGGAACAAAGCGTAGGGGCAACTCATGCCGTCTCGCGGCACGAACGGTGAATTGCCCCTACATCATTGGCAAGTAGGGTCGCTCAGAATGACACAACACTGAGCTTCACAATATACACCTCCTAACATTTTTTATTTGAAGGGGCAAATAGCCATTCGCCCCTACTCTCTCCAGATTTCATCCCGAATTCCTCAGCTTTGCTCGGGCAGTGTCCTACCTGCCCCGAGCCATGTCCTGCGCTTGCTGAGGGGATCCTGTCGAAGGATCGGCAATGGAGGTCGGTGCAGAGCTTGTGCACGCTAAATTCATCCTCACACAACCCCGATCCAGCCTACCGTTCGCCCGATTCCTGATCCCTTATCCCTTATTCCTGATCCCCAATCCTCCCCCCATTTCCTCCTTTACACTCCCATATGAAGCGGTTACACTCCTGCATGACAGTGTTTTTAGGAGGTAAGTTGATGTCCTTGTTCGCAAACTGGCGGGAAGTCATAAATACCGCCAACCTTTCGCCCGACAAAGAGATGGATCCTGTCAGCCGTTGGCTGATTATCACCCGGGCTGCGGTATTCTCGATGACAGCCACCTCGGGGTTGATCGGTGGCCTGCTTGCCGTCGCGATCGCGAGCCAAGTGAACTGGTTGAATTTCGCCTTGGCTGTGATCGGACTTGTGATCGCTCACGCGTCAAACAATATGATCAACGATTTCTTCGACCTTGAAGCTGGTGTGGATACCGATGAGTACACCCGTGCTCAATACGCACCCCACCCTGTGCTGAGCGGGATGATCTCCAAACGAGGGCTGCAAAGTGCGATTCTCCTCGTCAATCTCCTTGATGCCGCTATCTTGCTTTATTTTGTGTTAACCGTCGACTGGCGTGTGATGATCTTCGCGTTGTTGGGCCTGTTCATTAGCGTATTCTACGTCGCACCACCGATAAGACTCAAGCACCATGGTTTGGGAGAGCCGGGGGTGTTTTTGGTCTGGGGTCCTCTGATGATCGGTGGCACATACTATGTAACCGCAGGTGCACTTCCCCCACCGGGTGTTTGGTTAGCTTGTGTACCTTACGCGCTGGTGGTGACGACGGTGCTTATCGGTAAGCACATCGATAAAATCGAAGCCGATCGCGAGAAAGGCATCCGTACGATACCTGTGATCTTTGGCGCCCGAGCTTCCTTGTGGTTGAATGTGGCCATGATGGTGGGTTATTATCTCGTGATCTTGGCCCTCGTCCTCACCGGAACGCTCGGCATATGGGTGCTCTTGGTTGCATTCGCCGTCCCGCGCTTGTGGCAGGTGATTAAGATCTATCGTGAGCCACGACCATCTGAACCACCGCCGGACTATCCCGTTTGGCCACTGTGGTTCGTCTCCGCAGCCTTCTACCACAACAAGTTGGCCGGTGGCTTGTTCGTTTTAGGTCTGATTCTAAATTTGATCATTCCCTTGACGCTGTAGGGGGGGTGAGCGGCTGATTTCAGCAACCAGGTAGAAACGACAGAGATCTGATATTAAAAGAATTAGGGATCAGGGGTACCACTCCCTGATCCCGTCCGTTTTGGTTGCTAATTTCTTTGGGATGAAATGTGGAGCAGGATCCCAGCGATCACTTCTGGTTCATCAACAACTTGATGTACTGGGCTCGCTCGAATATGAACGGGTCGTCGACTTCCCTTTGACTCATTTTCCCGCGGAAACTCTCCAGCGTATCGTAGCCCCGTTCGTCCATCCAGCCTTCGAGTTCCCGCAACATGGTAGAGAGGTAAGGGATTCCATTCTTTAGCAATGCGGAAGCTGTTTGAACAACGGTCGCCCCAGCGAGAAACGCCTTGGCCGCGCCCAATCCCGAGTGAACTCCTGTGTTCAACGCCAGGTCGGCGTTGATACGTCCGTAAAGCAGGGCCGTCCAGCGAAGGGGAAGCTTCATCTCTTCTGGCGTACTGAAGATCATTTCATTTGTTAGGGTTTCGGTTTCGACATCGATATCAGGCTGCAAGAACCGGTTGAAGAGAACCAAAGCTTCAACGCCGCGTGTGTCCAATTCGGCGGCGACGTTGGCAGTGGAGGTGTAATAGGGGCTGAGCTTGACCGCCATTGGAATTTGAACCTCTCCTTTGACCGCCTCAACGATCTGATATAAAGCACCTTCAATATCCGCCCCATTCTGATCCGTGTCGCTGGCTACAGCGTAAACGTTAATCTCAAGACCATCGACTCCTGTCGATTCCAGTTGCTTGGCGTATTTGGTCCAAACGCCCGGGGACGTCGCGTTTAGGCTGGCGATCAGAGGCATAGCGACCTCCGCCCTGGTCTTCTCGATCCACATCAGATGTTCATCGGCCTCGCCATGCTTTATCTGAGGGAAATAAGTGAGCGCCTCGGAGAAACTTTCAGCTCCCACGGCGAGCTCATCCTCCATCTTTAAGGCATCGAACATGATTTGTTCTTCAAAAAGCGATCGGATGACGAGCGCCCCGGCTCCAGCCTGTTCTGCGGCCCTAATACGATCGATCTTGCTCGAGATCGAACTTGCCGCGACAATAAGAGGTGTCTGAAGGGGAATGCCCATATAAGTTGTTTTTAGATCAGCCATGCTGCCTCCCTTACGAACCCAACGCGGTAGATTAAGGATAACAAAAATTCTTGCGGTGGGAATAGTGATAGGTGTCCCCTGCTATACAATGCCCTTTTACACTGTTACGGTTAGGTAAAGGAACCTAGACTTATAAATTGATCACCATCAAAATATATCACCACTCGATGCGTAAGCTCGAGAGTGTGTTGGTAAGGTGAAAGGAGTACCGCATGACCAATAAGAAAGCCAAACGAGAATTAAAACCGTATGACGGCAACGCAGCAGCAGCCCATGTTGGGTACGCGACCAATGAGGTGATTGCCATCTACCCGATCACACCCTCATCTCCGATGGGTGAGATCGCAGACGAGAAAGCTGCTCTCGGTGAACCGAACATTTGGGGTACCATCCCGGTCGTCGTCGAAATGCAGTCTGAAGGCGGTGCCGCCGGGGCAGTCCACGGCGCCTTGACAACCGGCGCACTCACTACCACCTTCACCGCTTCCCAAGGCCTGCTACTGATGCTTCCCAACATGTTCAAGATCGCCGGGGAGTTGACGCCCGCGGTGTTCCATATCGCCGCTCGATCCGTCGCTGCTCAAGCATTATCGATATTTGGCGACCACAGCGATGTGATGGCCGCACGCTCGACTGGTTGGGCATTGATGTCATCCAACAATATCCAAGAAGTCATGGACTTTGCATTGATTGCCCAAGCATCTGCTCTGGAAGCGCGCGTTCCGTTCTTACACTTCTTCGATGGCTTCCGCACCTCTCATGAAATCCAGAAGATCGAGGAGCTGACCTACGACGACATGCGGGCAATGATCGATGACGATCTCGTAACCGCTCACCGCATGCGAGGGCTTTCACCCGATCGTCCCTCGATCCGCGGCACGGCTCAGAATCCGGACGTGTTTTTCGCTGCCCGTGAGACAGTCAACCCTTATTATATAAATGCCCCTGGGATCGTACAACGAGCGATGGACCGCTTCGCTGAGATCACCGGTCGGAATTACCACCTCTTCGAGTATATCGGCGCGTCGGACGCAGAGCGGGCAGTGGTGATGATGGGCTCGGGCGCTGAGACGATGCATGAGGTTGTCGATTACATGAACGGTCAAGGAGAGAAGATCGGACTGGTTAAAGTCCGTCTCTACCGACCTTTCAACGGTAATGCGTTGATCGAGGCATTACCCAAAACCGTACAATCCATCGCGGTCCTTGATCGAACCAAAGAGCCAGGCGCAGCGGGTGAACCTCTCTACCTCGATGTGCAAAACGCCATCGTCGAAGCCGTCGTGGATGGACGCATTGATCGAAGCGAAATGCCGCTAGTTGTCGGTGGTCGCTACGGACTAGGCTCTAGAGAGTTCAACCCTGGGATGGCCAAATCCGTCCTCGACAACCTGGCCACAGAACAACCGAAGAACCATTTCACGGTTGGGATCTTTGATGATCTCACAAACAGCAACCTGCCCTGGGATGACACATTCTCATCGTCTCCTGAGGGTGAACACCGTGCGTTGTTCTTTGGTCTGGGTGGTGACGGCACGGTCGGCGCGAATAAGAACTCGATTAAGATCATCGGAAAAGCCACCGATTACAGCGCCCAAGGTTATTTCGTTTATGACTCGAAGAAGTCTGGCTCACTGACCATCTCACATTTACGCTTTAGCCCAAAACCCATCCGGAGCACCTATCTGATCGATCAAGCTAAGTTCTTGGCCGTACATTCGTTTCACTTCCTGGAGCGTATTGACATCCTCAACCATCTTCGACAGGGGGGGACCTTCCTACTCAACAGCTCTCACCCAGCGGACGAGGTCTGGGATCATCTGCCGTTCGAGGTGCAACAGGCATTGATTGAGAAAGAAGCCAAGTTCTATGTCATCGACGCTTACTCCTTGGCGAAATCTCTCGGCTTGGGCGCTCGCATTAATGTCATCATGCAGACTGCGTATTTCGCCATCTCCGACGTCATACCAGAGGAACAGGCGATGGAAATGATGGAACTTGCAGTAGAGGACACATATGGTGACAAGGGCAAGGCGGTGGTGGACATGAACGTTAAGGCCGCCAAACTTGCACGTGAGCGTATCCACCAAGTGCCGGTTCCCGAAAAAGCGACCAGTGAGATTCACATCCGTCCTCCCGTGCCAGAAGGCGCGCCTGAGTTCGTCAAGGAGGTCACGGGGGAAATGATCGCTCAGCGGGGCGAGCGTATACCAGTCTCGCTGCTGCCGAATGATGGAACGTATCCAACCGGCACAACACGCTTTGAAAAACGTAATGTCGCACTTGAGATTCCCGTGTGGGAGCCGGAGGCATGCATCCAATGTAACCAGTGCTCCTTCGTCTGCCCTCACGCAACCATCCGCCCCAAGATTTATGACGCCTCCTTTCTGAATGGGGATGCTCCCGACGGCTGGGAAGCGGTTCCAGCAAAAGGCCGTGGGTTGGAAGGGATGATGTATACCCTCCAGGTAGCGCCTGAGGATTGCACAGGCTGTGGAAACTGCGTCCATATCTGCCCCGCGTACGTCAAGGATGAGGAAGGGAAGAAGACAGAGCGCAAAGCGATCAATATGGCACTTCAAGCCCCGATTCGTGAACAGGAGGCCGCCAAGTGGGAGTATTTCCTCTCCATCCCTGATCCTGATCCGACCCTTTTCAACCGATTCACGACCAAGGGTTCACAGTTTCTGCCCACGATGTTTGAGTTTTCAGGCGCATGCGCTGGCTGCGGCGAGACACCTTATGTCAAACTGCTCACACAACTCTTCGGTGATCGCATGATCATCGCCAACGCCACCGGTTGTTCCTCGATCTTTGGCGGCAACTTGCCAACAACGCCATACACCCCGCGCTTCGATGGCCGCGGACCGACATGGTCGAACTCGCTCTTTGAGGACAACGCGGAATTTGGCATGGGTATGCGGCTGACCGTGGATAAGCTGAGCACTTACGCCAAAGAGCTGCTCGAAGGGATAGCGACCGATGGTCAATCTACGCTGATTGAGGCCATGAAAACGGCCGATTTGAGCTCACAAGAGGCCATCGAGGAACAACGAGCCCGGATCGAGGAGCTACGACCTTACTTGGAGAAGCTTGATGATCCGAACGCTCATCGCCTGCTTGGTGTGATTGACTTTTTGGTGCCCAAATCAGTATGGGTCATCGGTGGCGATGGTTGGGGCTACGACATCGGCTATGGTGGGTTGGATCACGTACTCGCCTCCGGTCGAGATGTGAACGTCCTGCTATTGGACACTGGCGTCTACTCCAACACCGGTGGTCAAGCTTCGAAAGCCACACCGCGCGCGGCTGTGGCTAAATTCGCCGCTGCTGGCAAGGACATGCCCAAAAAGGATCTGGGCGCGATCGCGATGACGTATGGGAATATCTACGTGGCACAGGTAGCCTACGGTGAAAACATGACCCAGTTGGTGAAAGCTTTTCGCGAGGCCGAGGCTTATCCGGGCCCTGCGTTGATCATCGCTTACAGCCACTGCATCGCACATGGGATCGACATGACCACCGCCACAGATCTACACAAGGACGCCGTTGCGACAGGTTTCTGGCCGCTGTTCCGCTTCGATCCAACCTTGGCTGAGCAGGGGAAGAATCCACTGCAACTTGATTCGAAAACGCCCACGGAGAACATCGAAGAGTTCATGTACAAACAGAATCGCTTCCGCTCCTTACGTCAAGCGAACCCCGAGCGGGCAAACATGCTGCTCGAAGCCATCCGACAGGATGTGATCACCCGCTGGAAGTTCTACGAGCAAATGGCGAATCTGGACATCTAAGTTCTGGACACCATTGAAATTAGGCACCGTTGAGCAGAGGACCCGGCACAGCTCATGCCGGGTCTTTTTTTTGCTTCCCGCAAGCTTGAAGCTCGCGGGAAGCTTGATATCTCCGACACTAATATCTAATTATTTCGAAAGCGAAGTGTTTGGAGTCCGGAAGCTCTGCTTCCGGCCGCAAGCAAAGCTTGCGGAGTCCAAAATGGATCTCTCGTATGAATGGGCGAAGTATCCCATGATCTTCACGCTCGCAGGGAGCATGCTTATTACCCAGGCACCTCCACCAAGCGAAGCTTTTCAGTTTAGAATTAGCAACCATGGCTACAAAACTAACCCTCATCACCGGGCCAAGCGGTTCAGGGAAAAGCGCGTGGTGTGCTCAACACATCGAAGAAGCGCGCGCGGATAGGCTCGATGTCGGGGGTGTGCTATCGCGACCTGTTTTCACCCAAGGACAAAAGGTCGGGATCGATCTCCTGGATCTTCAAACAGGAGAAAGTAGAAGGCTGGCAAACCTTCGCTCCCCGGAATCGAAGGGACTCTTGACAAAGCGCTGGCATTTCGACCCCCAGACACTGGCCTGGGCCAATCTGGTCCTGCGCGATCTACCGCCTTGCGATATCGTGATCATTGACGAGCTCGGTCCTCTCGA
>Ga0111172_1032_pt1 | contig 32895 bp, 24 predicted proteins | sample DeeMarSWOR324_28_FD_80233 | JGI IMG/M metagenome (GOLD analysis project Ga0111172, IMG submission 80233) | Anaerolineae bacterium SM23_ 63 | reverse complement strand
ATCGCATTCTTGTTCTATGTCGCACAGTATTTCGTCATCATCTTCTTCAATTCCGCACTCATCGGCGCTGCAATGATCCGTCTACGCGGCGGCGATCCGACGCTTAGTGATGGCTTCCGAATCGCCTTCAGTAATATCGGCTCGATCTTCGGCTATGCTTTGATCGCATCTACTGTCGGAATCATCCTGCGTACCATATCGGAACGCAGCAACTTCCTTGGTCGAATCGTTGTCTCGCTCATCGGTCTCGTCTGGAATCTGGCGACCTTCCTCGTCGTTCCTGTGCTGGTCGTCGAAGAGACCGGACCTTTCGAGGCCGTAAAACGAAGCGCGCAGCTTCTCAAGAATACCTGGGGTGAGCAGATCGTCGGGAATTTGAGCATCGGCATGTTCTTTGGCGCTCTGACGATCGCGGTAATTTTTCTAATCATTGCACCCTCTATCTACCTAACGATTGCTTTCGACAACCCTACTTTATTGATCGTGATGGGTCTTCTACTTGTCGCCGTGCTGGTGCTGATCGGTCTGGTCAGTTCGACACTGAGCGGGATCTATGCCGCTGCTGTATATCGCTTCGCGGCCGAGGGCGAGACGGGCGGGTACTTTCAACCGGAGTTGGTGCAGAACGCCTTTCGGAGGAAGTAACCTTCTTTCATACAAAGTACCAAAAATAAAATGGGTTCTGAGTCTCACTTCTCAGAACCCTTGCCCATTACCACCAGAATTATGATCCGGCTGCTTATTTTTAATTTAAATTCACCGATTCAATGCAGAACTCCCCAGTCACAAAAGCATTAACCATCAGACTATAGATATATGGCTCTTATTCATTTGATTCAGCTGGTTCTTCAAGCTGGTATATGGTCACCTCAGCTTGGTAATTACCGGTTGGTAAATAACCGTGAAGCCATTGGTGATAATCGACCTCGAACATCGCAACTTCCTTCATCTTAAACAAAGAAGTGCTCTGAAGGCCCATGATCTCAGCTAGATTGAACCACGATCCTTTCCCCATGGTGTCAATCCTGCCCGGCCAAACCACACATGTGACACCATTTTCGATAAGGTATTCGTCAACTTCACCTACTTGTATTCGCTTAGCAGCAATTGGGTCGATCAATCCTGCCATATCCGTAATTGGTCTCTGACTAAAGTAGCGAACTGCACCCAAATCGTATGCTGCACAAAGTTCGTCTGGTGAGAAATACTCACTAACAAAGTGAGCAGCTTTTTTTCGCACATTTTGCATGTGTTGAATATTAGCTTGGTATACACCACTCCAATAAAGCGTATTCGATGTGGCGATGAAAATCGTGCCAATACTTAACCAAATTAAAAGACGCCGGCGGCCGCCAATGGATAAAAACCCATTGACCAACAATAACCAAAGGACAATGTGATTCAACGCTCCATACCGGCTGGCTGTGCCTGGGATGGGAAAAATTATGGCATATCCTGCATTTTGTAAGATTGTCCAAACCAAAAGGACGAACATTGGTTGGTGTGCCTGTTTCTGAAGCCAATGTGACCATTTTCGAATTGGAGGCACGCGTTTAATGGATGAAATGACTAATGGAAGTATCACGCCTACCAATCCTACAACAGCCCAAAGGGATAAGGTGTAGCCGGACATGCCAGCCACAGTACTTATATCGATCTGTGGGGATGGAAATGCCATACCGCCTAGGCTGAACTCTAGAAAATAGATCATCCACATAGCAACGTAGGTCAGGGGAGGGAATCGACCAACTATATTTATTAATTCATTTCTATCCATCATCCAAGATTTGCCAACCGTGAAGGTCAACGTTTTGCTGATCACGCTAGATGGAAGAAAGTACCCTGAGCGCCACTTTAGATAAACAAACCATGGCGCACAAACCACAACACAAACTGCTGCTGTAACCAAGATACCCTTTTGGATAGTCTTATGCCGGATTAAGTCAACACACCCAATAGCAATTGCCAACGCTAGTCCATCAGGACGGGTTAAGATGAGCATTCCAAGCACAATACCTAGTAGGACCCATCGTTCAGCTTTGTAGACCAATAACGCTAAAATACCTAGTGCTAAGAACAGCATGGTCTCCATCCCACTGAGTGCAAACCAAAGCATGTTTCCTGAGAGTGTTATCAAAAAAGCAGCGGCAAGGCCTAACGTCGAGCCCCAGATGGAATTCAGCAGAAGGAATAATGCGATACCAACAATGATGAGTGATCCAATTCCCAACACTTTTGCTACTACATGAATAGGCAATCCCAATAAATAGCCACTAGCAAGCATTAATACCCATAATAAGCTTGTACTACCCACTCCCTTTTCGCTCGCATAATTGAACATTAATTGTCCATGCTCTACCAGGTTTTGAGCGTAGACAAAATGAATATAGGTATCATCCATCGGAAGAAGCGGGGAGTAGGACCACTGGAATGCGACAGATGCAAGAAGGATCGTGGTAATGATAAGTATTGGAAAGATCCAAATTGGTAAAGCGTGGAAGCGTGATTTGAAAGATGATACACGCATTTATAACCTTCTATATGTAAATCAGTTATCGTTTAGCTATATTCGGATGAAACGAGTTCTCGATAGAATAAAGAAAGCCCAACCTCAAGCGAAATCGGGCTTCGTTGTTTCGATGAAAGTGCCTGGCTCCCCTCAACGCCGAGGCCATTACTCACCATAAGAAGACGGGGATAGGAATTGTGTGTATACATCGTATTACAGAACCTGCTGAGGCTCAAGGCTGTATCAAATCATGCAGCGTCGATTTCTGAGAGATATATATTTTTCAGCATTGACCCATTTATTCTCAGGATTAAAGTCACCGGAATTCGACATGATCTGAAGATGTAATTGGATAAGTCACTATGGCCAAATCAGGATTTCAGTGAGTACGCATTCACTAACTTTCCCCTCGATCTTCAACATATAATCTTCGGACAATGGTTCACTCATGATGATATTAAATGCTGCGTTTCCCTCAATTTTTCCTCGATGATCACTCTCTCTGAAATCAGAGCTCGTAAGAGAAAAAGTGGTAGAGCCTTCCATCGAGCCATTGACAGATACGATGAGAGTTTCAAACGGCGCGAATCCTTCTGCAACATAGTAGAAGGTAGGCACCCACGCACCTTGTACAGGTTCAATTGAAACCCACGCACAGCTTTCCGATGAGTAGCTGACATCAAGAGCAGCATATAGTTCCTCTAAGAAAGTTTCGGCATAGGACCGAAATTCAGCTTCCAAACCCAAAGCTAAAGCACGCTCCAGGTCGGCTACAGCTGTCTGCAATTCGTTGAGTTCATAGTAGATGATCCCCCGAAAGTAGTACGCATTAGCGTTGTCAGGAGCTAGTTGAATGACTCTGTCGAAATCCAGTATTGCATCCCTGTACTCATCCGAGATGGCTAGGCAAAGGCCACGCTTGTAGAAAGCCTCTGTATGCTGGTTGTTGAATTTAATCGCTTGATCGTAATCTGAGAGAGCAGCACTGAAATCACCCTGATCAAAATAGAGATTTCCCCGATGGAAATAGGCTTCTGAGGCTTGGGGATCGATTTCAAGAACTTTTCCAAAGTCAATTAAGGCATGATCTGTCTCGTCTATCCAGGCATAAAGTATCCCGCGTGCAAGAATGGCATCAATACATTCATTATCGATCTCGATGGCTTTTGCATACTCCGTAATCGCATCTTTATATTCACCTTGATCCCAATAAACATTTCCGCGATTGAAGAACGCATCCGCGATCCCAGGGTCCAAAGAAATGACTTTTTCATAATCAGCTAAGGCTCGATCCGGTTCTCCCATAGCTCTAAAGGAAATTCCGCGATTAATGAGAGCGTTAACGTATTCGGGATCAATTTTCAATACCTGATCGTAGTCCGCAAGGGCATGGTCAATGTCTCCAAGAGTTTGATAGATAACCCCACGCACCGTGTACGCGTGGACATCATGTGGATCAAGAGTGACAGAGCGATCACAGTCTGCTATAGCCTGCTCCAAGTCACCGATATTCCAGAGCGTAATCGCGCGGTTAACATAGAAACTGGCTTCGTCGTGCTCTAGGGAGATTGCTTTATCGAAATCTGTGTTTGATTTTTCGAATTCCCCTAAGCTTTGATAGACTATCCCTCGGCCATTGTATCCATATCCATCCCCTGGATCGATGGAGAGAGCCTCGTCTAGATCAGAAAGAGCTCGATTAAGATCACCTTGGATGATGTAGGCTAGTCCCCGTGATCGATAAGCTTCAGAAAGATGGGAATCGAGCTCAATGGCTTTATTAAAATCATCGATGGCGAACTCAAGGCGGTCATCCTTTTCATGTGTGGTTCCACAAATCCCTTGATACACTTCTCTATTCGTAACAAGTTGCAAATAGGCTTCTCCGCGACGTAAGAACGCTTCCACATGATTAATATCGCTGCGTATCACCTGGGTAAAATCCGATATCGCGAGCTCGTAATTGCCTGTTTCTGAATGCAGGAGTCCTCTATGAAGATACGCTTCGGTTTTCTGCGAGTCGATGGAGATAGCAGAGTCTAGGTCGGTTAAAGCCTTATCCCCCTCGCCTAATGTCCGGTAAGCAATCCCTCTCTGTAGAAAGGCTTCAGCGTTCTGTGGGTCGAGGGAGATCGTGGATCCTAGGTCGGAAACAGCGTTTTCCAGATCACCTTGAGCAAGGAAAGCAATCCCTCGCTGGAAATATGCTTCACTATTACCCTGATCCCGATCGATGGCTTGACTGAATTGTTCTATTGCCAAATCCGTATTACCTTCTTTTTGATACTTCATCCCCTGAGCGATGAGTTCGTCTGCTGTAGGTCCGCAAGCGGTCAGTAGAATGAGAAGGAATAATGGGCTGAGCCGTACAAGGCGCTTAATCATGGATTTACCTCCTTATTCATGCAAAACTGCCGGTTTCGAGACGTCATCTTTGCGCAGCACAAAGCTGTAATAAACACGGTCCCCAAACCTGGGCGTTCCTGTCGCTAGCCCCGCGCCATTCATCCCGGCGAATTCACAAAAAATCCTTCGAAACCACCGCGGTATATATTGGTTGATCAGCTTGCACTTCCTTTCGTAATCCAATGTCAAAGCCCTAACCACATTTGGAGTGATATCCTCTTCGCCGACAAGCCGCAGCCCCGAAGCCACGAGCTGTGACCTCCATATATGGATTTGTCCATAACGATGCATGTCTGTGTAAAGGAAATACCCGTTGGGCTTTAGTACATGGGCAATGTCTCTGAATGTGCGTTCTTTATTTCTCCATAACCCTGAAGCTTCCACACTGATTACTACATCAAAAGAAGCATTCTCAAACGGCAGATTGTCGGCGTCACATTGACGGAAGGATAACCCCTCGATTGAATGTCGTTGGTTAGAGAAATTTACTGAACTGGCGGTTATATCTATACCAATATAGGACTTTGGCTTGAATTGTTTTGCGATGTAGGCAGCCCCGCCCCCTCTACCTGATCCCAACTCCAACGCGTCAACTCCAATCCAGCTTATGGCGCTCGCGACGTGATGATAGAGCTGGATGCAATAGCGATGCTCCTCATCCTCACTCGAAAGATCGATCCTTCCATCATGTGGATTTAGAAACGCGTAACCTAAATTCATAAACGGCATTTGGAATCCACCATCAAGCTTAGAGATGAGCTCATACCAATTGCGACCGATCCAAAGTTTGACCTCAAATGGAAAGAGATCCATGAACTTGTCATAAACATGGACTGCCTGACCCTTAGCCATAGGTAGACTCCCCTAGCCTGTATCTCTGGATTCCATCTCTACATTTCATGCCTCCATTGTGGGAGATAAAAACTGCCAATAGAAGATGGGAAACTGCCAAAAAGAGTCAATTTGAACATCTGAAAGGGTCGCCTCACCATTCTTAAAAGAAAAACGCAGGATTCATTGATAAGCCCTGCGTATGCTTCTTGATTCTAACAACATCATCCCCATCCCCCTTCGCAACGAAAGTCGAGATCAAATCAAGATCTAAGTCTCAGTTTCTACAGCTCCCTCCATCTCACTCATTGCCCGAGCGATAGCTCGTATCGCTGATCGACGCGTTCGATTGAATGTGCCTTCTGAGATGTACAACTTTGCTATGATGTCACGATTCGGAATATCCATTACATAAGCATCGTGCAAAATGACATAAGGATGCCACTCCCTGGGTGGAATTTCACCAGGAGGTTCGTCACTGGGTCTCAATTTCTCGATGGTGTCCGTAATCAAATTTCTCAACACCTTCCCACGATCAATATGTGTTACAAGATCTTCGGATGTGCTCACGGTAACTAACTCTAAGCTAACAAGCGAACTATGCCCAAGATATGCATAATCTGAGAGATTCCGCAAAGCGTCCTCCACAACGCTTACATCGATCAATTCCACCTCCTCTCGCCTTTTCATAGCTTCTTTTTCTACAAGCGAGGTTATAAGCGCGATACGTTCGGGCTCTCGTGTCATGTCCTTGATGACATCTGCTAATTTATCACTGGGATAAAGCTGTCGATCAATGTCCGTGTTGGAATAACGCATTGCATTCTTAGGGCGACCTAAGAGGAGCGCTCCAACTTGCTTTCCTTCTGCGTAGAGGGGAACTAGGAGTGCCACTTTCATCGACATGGGTAACCGATCACCTTCAATGTGTAAGACGTCATCTGCTTTTAGATCTTCCTCTGATAAATGGTTTAAATCACCTTGATAAAGATGCCTCGCAGCTACCTGAAGTTCATCCTCTCCAAATACAACGATGATCCCCGACGTGGCTTTGACAGAGACACAGATTTCCCTAAGTGCTCTCTGGAGATACTCCGCCATTCCGCCACGTTCGCTGATTAAATATGCTAGACCTATAAGCTTCTCTCTTAATTCCCTAGTTTCATGACGATACACGATCACATCAACGCTACGCCGCACAAGATCCACCAACGAGTGTGTGATGACCGCAAACATGATGACAAACACAAAAATACCTGGAGGTACACCAAAGAACCAGACCGATAGCAAGCTGACTAAGACATATAAGATCGTGACACCGGCCATCGTAATGGCATTAAAAAGAAAGTCCTTCCGAAGTGTTCGCCCTTCCATCAAAGCGCTATACCGAGTAACTCCAACCCCAATTGCTGTTAATGTGAGTATCAGCAATGCCGAGGGGATCGCTACGGGGATACGGATCCCTATAAGGGAGCCAAGAAATGAGAGGGGAATGGTCATTCCAGCGATCAGAGTAGCAATAACCAACGTCGTAAGCTGCTTTCTCATTAATCGGGAACTTGTATCTTGCACAGATCTCAGTAAGTTCATGGCGCTCATCAAGATATAACCAAGTAGAAGGATGAAGAAGATTGGATACAGCGAGCCAGCGTTAAGTGTGTTGATATACAGTGGATCTCCCTCAGGATCCGCGACCAGTAAATAGGGTGTGGTCACCTGGAGATAGATCGCGGAGAGGCTGATCAGATAACCGAATATGACTCTGATCCTGCGCCATAGGTTCATCCCACCTGGTCGCATGAGCATTGTGACGTGATGCCATAACATAATGGACGGCACCAACAACCACCCCTCGAGCCAACTGTTAGCCCCCTTCGCAAGATTGCCTTCGATAAATGCCTGATAGATACGGAACCATGATGGAACTTGCTCCAGTACTGGTGGAGGGTTCAGAGCAAGCAGGATATTGAGGAAATTTCCTGAAAGTGACCAAAGCGCTAAACCAGAGAGCCAAGCAATCGGCTTTCTTGGGCTTCGTGTGATCACGTAGAAACCGAGCCACAGAGCCATGATCAAACCCAGAAAGTTCACGATAAGGGTGATGGTCAATAACATGCGACCCCCTTCTAACTCATGAGGTTTCGTTGCTTGTTTAGTGTGAATTGTCGATGATGAGAGGTTTCTACGAAGGGTTAAATGTGCAACTTATCTCACTAAATTATACAAAGTTATTATCCACTTAATGAGATTGGTTAAGCGATATCGTTCAACTTCTGCGTGAAAATGGTTGGATTGAGACAACAGATCCTTTTAATTTCCGTTACGACCCACTCCATCGATCACACGCTTCAACTAACTAAAATGAGGGCAATCATGTCTCGCACTACTCAAGCCTCTAGGTTCTATTTTGGCTATATTACCTATTCCTCAAGGTGACCTTACATTGTAGATACTTGCAGCGGTATTCCATTTCATCCCACTACTCACAATTTTCCTTGTTGGTGTGTAATTGTCGAGAAAGATCATCTCTAAGTTGAAAAGTGACCAACCTTCCAGGTAGAACTTGAAAGAAAAGTTGCACAGGGGGAGAATTTCTTAGCTGAGTCGGATGAGAAATATACGATTTCTAGACCAAGGACAAGAATGGTGGATGTTTCCTGCGGGAGTTGGTGCAGAATGATCTCGAAAGAAGCAGCTATAAGCATTTAATCGCGGAATTGAGATTTTTGTTCTACAAGGGTTTTGAGTTTGCTAACTAAGAATCCACTTTCGCTTCCCATTTCTATCCATGATATCGAAATGATAGAATACCTGGAGGTATCGAAAAGGTAAAACAAAGGATCGTTTAGCTTGCTTGAATAGAAATTTTCCTCGAAACAAGGATGATAAAGATATTTACCTTGGGGAATTTTGTGCTTGGAATTAGAGAGATTACTAGAAGGTGTATGAGCAAGTAAGGTTTGATCTATTCTGAAGGAGTTATTCGTCCAAACGTCGTTCTGAGCCAAGCGATCCATAACCTCCTTCTTAGCTTCCACCAGGATCTTATCATTTCTCCTTTGGCATCATCTCCCAACTTATGCGGGCTGTAGCTTACTTGTACGTAGCTGTTGGTTAGAAGATTTATTTCCCCTTGAGCCGGAGCTAAGGCCCATCCCCAAAATTCTTTCCGAGTCATTTGAGCAACATGATTGACGACAGCGTCTGAAAGCTCATAAGGAGTGATTCCAATATCTGTTTTGATCCGAAGCTTCTTACCATACCGCTGGATCTGGCTGTAGACCTCTGATGCGACCTCCGCCGTAGGTAAACGAAGGAGACGCCAACGGTCGATCACGAACCAAGCAACACTTCCTAAAAATATCACTAGGAGGCTAACTGATATCGCCAACTTCCAATTTCGGTCTTGTGTCACACGATCAAGATCCAGCCATAATCGTTCCCCATTTTTCATTTCCAACAATCGATTAAGTTCGTCTTGCTCGATCCCTACATAAAATTCTTGTCGTTCGTGTGTTGGCAATCCAGCCGTAGGCTCAAATTCAACCCATCCATATCCCGGGAAGTAGAGCTCGACCCATGAGTGTGCCTGATCTTCCGAGATAAGATACGCCTCCAAATCAGGGTCGTATCTGTCACTCACGTAGCCAACCACCATGCGAGAAGGAATCCCAGCTGCTCGAGCCAAGACAACCATGGATGTAGCGTAGTAGTCACAAAATCCTTTTTGCAGGTCAAAGAGAAAATAGTCGGTGACATCTTGTCCTAACGGCGGAATCGGCGTGTCTAATGTGTAAGGAATTTCACGCAAATAGGATTCGATCAGGTGAGCCCGATCATAGGGGGTCGGAGCTGTGGCCGTTAGATCACGAGCCAAGGTCAACACCCGCCCAGGCACCATACCTGGAAGCGAGAGATAACGAGTTTTTACCCAATCTGGATAATCACTACCCGATGCACGTAGTTCATCCTCACTCACAACGGGTATGAGCGAGACGACCTGACTTCTATTCGTGGGCTCCAAGAAAAAAGCCCCAAAAGCATCGTCTGCGGATCGCCACTCTACAGTGAAATCCTGATCTGTCGTGACCAATGTGCCGATCGCATATACCGCTTGGCTTGGCTCAGCAATAAAGACAAGCTCTTGTTTAACTAATCGATGACTTGGAAGATCAATTTGGGAAACTTGTTCTCCGGCTTCGTACTCTTCAGCTTCTGTATTCCCAGTTTTCCACCCTCGAGTTGTGTAACGATCATAGGTCATTCTACGCAGGTAGATACTTGTGCCAACCATATCACCCTCTTTGTCTTCACCTGATCCAACTGGAGGGCTTATGCGAATGGCCATCACTTCTTGATCGGATAATTTAGGGCTTAAGCTGATAAGGTGTTGCCAGTTTAAACCGGGTACGCTTGCATTACTTTGCGATCGTATTTGACCAGATTGATTCGCCTGTTGTAACTCCATGCCAAGTGATTCAGCTACTTGTTCTCTCTGCGTCGTCTCATAACTTCTTAACCGCCGCGTAAAATCTACGATGCCTTTGATCGATAAGGATTGCGTTAGAGCAGCGATAACGACAACCACCATCGACAGCAATATTGACCAAACTGCGATGTTCTGCGACAGGGTTGGCGAAAATTGGAATCCTATTTTTCTCCACTGACGTTGCCTAATTTCATGATTCACGATTGCTAACATTGGTAACATTGTGCCCAACAACCAGAAAAGACTCGTGGTTCTCGAGCCTGTAAAGGCGAGTGTCGTTCCTATCAGAACACCGGCGGGGATCAATGCAAGCAGAGGTTTTTGGCGTCTGCGGACAATCCAACCAGCCCAAACCGCTACAATCCAAATGGCTAAGCTCCAAACAACTGCTGTTGAGACTGGATCAAATATCGACTCGCCATTCACCAAAGCTAGCGTCCAATCGCGCAAACGGATTAGTAGAACATCAAGGGAATCCTTAAGATCCATAAAAGCTGCGGTGACTGATGCCCAATTACGCGGCTGAAGATCGAAGCTCCACCAGGGCATCGGCTTTATTAACTTAGTTATATTGATGCACAGGTTAAATAACTCCGGACCAATCCTTCCAATGCGAAGTAAGATAATGAAAATACCAGTCAACAAACTAAGTAGGCTTGCTGTCCATCCGTTTAAAGGTGCTAAAGCCAGGGCCCAACCTGTCAGGGTGCCAAAACATACCATATTCGTTAGCAGCGATGGTTCCAACCCATGTACCACCTTCACCAAACCTCGCGCTATGACATACAGTGTGATCAGGACCATACTCAGGGAGAGTACATGTAGACGATCCAGTATCTGAGAAATCCAAGATTTTATTTGGTTCACAAAATGACTTCCCAAGTTTCACGTACTGGTTCATGGATGCCGGACATCTTGTCCGGTTCATCAAAGCGAGTTGTGGTATCTTCGAGCAGATCTCGTGAAATAAGGTAGTACGTTACGCCAAGGTTGATGAGAGATGATTGAATCTCAACAGGTTCACTAGAACCCCCAAAAGTTCGAGGGTTAAGCAACAGCACAGTAGGAATGACGCCGCGGTCTATTAAAGGAATAAGTGCCTGGATCCATTTACTATCGACAGACGGCGTAACAATCACCAAGCTGGTGTTCCTCCCCAAACTTGGACCCATCCTTGTCAACAAGTCACCTAGAGGTCGGTCACCAAGATCAACCTGAGCTAGCGAATACAATATTTGCCAACGCTGTCCCTCACCCCCGCGCGGGGGAAGCCATATCAACTCCTCATTGGCGGCAACTAAACCCACAGCTCGTCCAGATCTAATGCCTCGATCTGCCAAAGAAGCTGCCAAGATCACTTGATGTTCCTCGGTCGAATCTTGTCCAAGGCCAATATGGACCTCACGATGCATGTCTAGTACGAGCCACCAATCTCCAGCAGGAGCGCCATCGAAAGAGCGGACATAGAGCGATTGACGTCGGGCAGAGGTCGGCCAGTGGATCCATCGCCATTGGTCGTTAAGTTGGTATTCACGTACATGAGATACGCTAACGGTGCGCTCCAGATCATCGGTTTTCGTACGTCCCTCCCCAGGCCTTCCACCAGCCGCCACTTCAATGGTAGGTAACGGTAGGACAGGCGGCATGACCAAGAGCGGGATGGATAGCGGATATTCGAGGTCAACGGTGTATAACCCGAAAGGATCACCCGTACGCATACTAATTGGTCCAAGTCTGAAGAGTCCTCGATGAGCACAGACTGCCTCGTTGAACCACCGGATGGATCGATCTCCTTCGATATACACTACCCTGTTGGGCTGATACCAGGGCAGCGAAGAATGATCAGCAACTTCAACCCATAGCGCTCGGAGGCGACCTATATTCTCCAGTGTGAAGCGTTCTATCAATCGGTCGCCAACTTGAGCCCAACCGAAACGTATCTCACGCGTCAATCGCAGACTTCGGGCTAAAGAACGAGCCCATAAATAGCCCAGAAACCATGCCCCTGCCAGCCCCACCAATAAAATCTGCCAACCTTTAAAAGGTTCAATAAGTTGAACCAAAACTAACACACCCACTATTAGTGGCATCAGGCGTGTATTTAATCTTTGCGTAACCTTTGGCATTAGAAGATGAAACCTCTACAAGTGAGACATTCCACTTCAACCTATCAAGAAGACTTACGAGGCGGGTCTATCAACATCAGGTGGATCTTTTTTTTCGAGGATGCCTTTGTTTTCGCCTCCTCGTACAGGAACCTCCTTTAAAATTTGATGTACAACATCTGTGGAGTTTAGGCTTCTGAGTCGGGCTCCTGGATTGAGGATCAATCGATGGCTCAATGCGGAAACAGCGATGGCCTTAATGTCATCAGGTAACACATACTCTCGACCCAACATCGCTGCACGCGCTTGTCCGGTTCGGTACAAACTCAAACTACCTCGCGGGCTTGCACCTAACAAGACTTCCGCGTGATGTCGAGTTGCGTTGACCAAATCCACGATGTAGCTCTCCACTGCTGGAGAGACGTAAACCGCCTTTACAGCTTCTTGTGACTTCTTCAGTTCCTCTAACGAGACAACTTGCTCTAGGTCTTGCAAAGGATGACGATATTGTTGTCGTTTCATCATGATGACTTCGTCATTTGGATCGGGGTATCCCAACTTGATCCGTAGCAGAAAGCGATCCAACTGCGCTTCAGGAAGTGGAAAGGTCCCCTCGTACTCGATGGGATTTTGTGTGGCAAGGACCATAAAAGGGCTGGGCAAAGGATGTGTCACGCCATCAACGGTGACTTGGCGTTCCTCCATCGCCTCCAAGAGGGCAGATTGAGTCTTAGGCGTGGCGCGATTGATCTCGTCGGTAAGGACAATATTTGCCATCACTGGACCCGACTTGAATTCAAAAGTTTGGTCCTTCTGGTTATAAATCGAAACCCCTAGGATATCACTTGGCAACATATCTGGGGTGAATTGGATACGACTAAACGACCCCCCAAGCGAACGGGCTAGGCTGCGTGCCATCACCGTCTTACCTACGCCGGGCACATCCTCGATTAGGAGATGCCCCTGGCATAGAAGACCAATGACAGCCATTTCGATCGAAGTTTGCTTTCCTACAATCGTGTGCTCGATATTCGCAATGAGACATTTGGAAAAGGAGGTTACATCGGTCATGGTTAACACCTTTTACTGCTGCTGATTCTAATTTGTATGTGGATCACAGCAAGATGATGTCGGGAAACCACAACTTGAATAAAGCTATAAGTATATGGAAATGATACCATTCGTCGTTCGTGCTGAGGTGAATAATCCACGATCGTCACAATCGCGGATTGTGCTTCCTTTTCGAGTGCTAATCCGATGATGGATTCTTACTCATCCAAGCTACGATTATTATCTATAAAAAGTTCAACGGATTTCACGTATTCGATGGAATATATTTGATGGGTTTTGATACATAAAAGGGGATTCTTTTAATTCGCTTCAATCCCACTTCCTGCTACGAGGTGTAATCTTGACGGAATACAAAGAAGAATATCTTGTAGATCAAGCGAGGGTTTTGACGACATCGTTTTACTTCTGCGCGATAATGATTTCATCAAGGATAGAGATCATCCTTTTTTGCATCACGTTTCACGGTTCACGTTTCACGCATCACCAAACCTAAAGGAGGGTGCTCATGGCTCGCATTATCCGCGGCGCTTTGCTCCAGGCAACATACACTGGCGATCAGGAATCCATGATCCAAAAACACGAGGAATACGCTCGTCAAGCCGCTAAACAAGGTGCACAGATCATGTGTTTCCAAGAGCTGTTCAACGGTCCTTATTTCTGCCAGGAGCAGGATTCCAAGTGGTACACTCTAGCTGAATCGATCCCAGACGGTCCTATCATCCAACGCATGCAAGACCTGGCTAAGGAAACGGGTATGGTCCTGATCGTTCCTATGTACGAAGAAGAGGTCACGGGTATTTATTACAACACCGCAGCTGTCATCGACGCTGATGGCAGCTATCTGGGAAAGTACCGCAAGACCCACATACCCCAGGTTGGTGGTTTTTGGGAGAAGTTCTACTTCCGCCCCGGCAACCTGGGTTATCCAGTGTTCGACACGGCCGTTGGCAAGGTGGGAGTTTATATCTGTTACGATCGTCACTTCCCCGAGGGTGCACGCATGCTGGGGCTTAAGGGCGCTGAGATCGTCTTCATTCCCTCGGCAACATCACGCGGACTATCACAACACCTTTGGCGTATCGAGCAAACAAGTCATGCCATCGCCAATGGCTACTTCGTGGGTACCATCAACCGCGTGGGCATTGAAGAGGAGCTCGGACCTAATGATTACTACGGTCAGAGCTACTTCTGTACTCCACGTGGTGAATTCGTAGGTGAGGTGGGTGACGCGTACAGTGAAGAACTCATCTTGCGTGATCTGGACATGGATCTCATCCGCGAGGTGCGTAATGTCTGGCAGTTCTACCGTGATCGCCGACCTGAGATGTACACTGACATTGTTAAGCCATAACAAGGTAAGTATCTGATCCATACAATCGTATCCTCTTTCCTGCATCGAGGAGGAATTCATGGCAGATCTGAGTATTGTTTTCGCCGGGATGCACTTCCCGAATCCTTTCATGCTGGCTTCGGCCCCGCCAACGCGGACGGCAGAGATGATCAAACGCGCCTTTGCCGCTGGATGGGGCGGAGCAGTTACGAAGAGCATCGCTCTCGACCCGGCAGATGACCTTCAACCCCGCCTGCAACCGTTGCGCCATGGCAAACGTAAGATCGGAATGGAAAACGTTGAGTTGACCACTCAACTGACAGTAGAGGGGTGGCAGCAGGAGATTGCCGATGTCAAAGCTGCTTACCCTGAGCGACCTCTGTGGGCCAGCATTATGGACGCACCTGTAGAGGGTAACTGGCAACGTTTGGCTGCGGCTATGGGTGAAGCCGGCATCGACGCGCTGGAGCTCAACGTTTCATGCCCACACGGTATGCCCTCCAAGGGTATGGGTGCGTTCATTGGTCAAGATGCCGAACTGACAGGCAAGGTTGTATCGTGGGTTAAAAAAGTAGCCAAAGTGCCGGTCGTGGTTAAACTGACCCCCAACGTGACCGATATCGCCTTTGTAGCTCAAGCAGCCAAGGAAAATGGGGCCGATGCTTTATGCACCGTCAACACCGTATCGGGGCTCATCGGTGTGGATCTGGACACCTTGACCCCGATGCCTTCTGTCGGCGGTGTTTCAACTTATGGTGGCTACTCGGGTCCCGGCATCAAACCCATCGCCTTACGCTGTGTTGCACAAATCGCTAAAGCCACTGAACTGCCCGTAGCAGGCCTCGGTGGTTTGAACGCGTGGCAAGATGCCATTGAGTTTATGGCTGTCGGCGCAAGCACAGTGCAGATATGCACAGCTGTGATGTGGCAGGGGTACGGCATCATCGAGAAGTTGCTGCAGGGATTGGATGACTACCTGGACGCAAAAGGCTTTAGCGATTTGCACCCCCTCATCGGCGCGGCTCTTCCCAAAATCGTAGGGTTCCCAGAGATGCCGCTGGCACCTCGCGTCCGGGCTAGTGTAGATGATACATGTAATGGCTGTATGCTGTGTATCACCTCCTGCGCTGATGGAGGCTTCCAAGCCATCACAGGCATCAAGGGCGAGGTCGTGACCATCGACGGCGACAAGTGTGACGGATGCGCATTGTGTGCTATGGTCTGTCCTTTGGGAAGTATCACGATGGTGCCTCGTTAGCCACAACAACCATCCTGGAAGGAATCGTCATTATGGAGTGTATGTTGCTCAACCCAATGAAACAGCTCGGAAGGAGGTCATCATGGATCTGGTCATCAAGAACGGTACGGTAGTTACTGCTAGCGAGAGTTATCAAGCCGATATCGGAATCGAGGGGGAGACCATCACCTTGATCGGACAGAACTTATCAGGGGATGAGGTTATTGACGCTCAGGGGATGTATGTCATGCCCGGGGGCATTGATCCCCACACACACATGGAGCTGCCTTTTATGGGCAGCGTCTCAGCCGATGATTTTCGTACCGGAACCGTTGCCGCTGCGTGTGGCGGGACCACCACGATCATCGATTTTGCCATCCAAGGTGAAGGTCAGACCTTACGGGAGGCACTGGATATCTGGCTGGAGAAGGCTGAAGGCAAGGCGTGCATTGACTACGGGATGCACGTGGCCATCGGATCCATGGACGATGAGCGCATGGAAGAGATGGGGGACATGGTAGACATCGGCGTGTCAAGCTTCAAGGTCTTCATGGCCTATAAAGGCGTCTTCATGGTCGACGATGAGACCCTGTATCGTGCATTGCTCAGGGCCAAGGAAATCGGTGGGCTGATATCCGTTCACGCTGAGAATGGCGACGTGCTGAATTATCTGATCAACAAGCACGTAGCAGAGGGCAAGAAAGAACCCATCTGGCATGCCTTGAGTCACCCTCCCGAAGCGGAAGCTGAAGCAACACACCGAGCCGTGGTATTGGCAGGCATGACTGGCGCACCACTCTATGTGGTCCACATGACTTCAGCCGATGCGCTGGAAGCACTCAAAGCGGGGCGGGCGAAAGGTTTTCACGTCTTCGGTGAGACATGCCCTCAGTATTTGATGTTCTCCATTGAAAAGTATGAGGAACCAAACTTCGAGGGGGCCAAGTATGTCATGTCGCCGCCATTGCGTCCAAAGGGACACGCAGAAGCGCTGTGGAAAGGACTCGCCAGCGGTGATCTCCAGACTGTAGGCACGGATCACTGCCCTTTCAACTTTGTCGGTCAGAAGGACATGGGGAAAGATGACTTCTCAAAGATCCCCAATGGTATGCCTGCTGTCGAAACCCGTCTGCCACTGATTTATCACTTTGGGGTCAATGAGGGTTTATTCTCCATTAACCGCTTCGTGGAACTCGTCGCCACTGGACCCGCACGGCTCTTTGGCTTGCTACCCCGCAAGGGGACCATCGTTATCGGTGCCGATGCAGACTTGGTCATTTGGGATCCGGATAAGGAGTTCCAATTGACTCAAGAGAACTTGCATATGAACGTGGACTACAGCCCATACGAGGACATCACCGTCAAAGGCTACCCTGCGATGGTGCTGCAGCGGGGCAAGGTCATTGTTAGAGATAACGAATTCGTGGGCGAAGTAGGAGCCGGCCAATTCTTAAAACGCAGCCCGATTCATCTCTAATAGCTCACCAGCTTTGACGAAACATAAGGGAATCCTCTGGTGGCAGAGGGTTCCTTTTTGTGTCTCCAGGCGTTTTATCACACATTCGTATGATCAGGCATTCGCTATACAGCATCTAAGATTATCAATCGGAGAAGGATCACTCTATTGCTAAAGTTCCATAATAACTTGGATTTTCGTGTGACCATCTACCTCCCCACAAAATACTACTGCAATGGTGCACGTCTTCGTATATCATGTTCTGGGAAATCTCTAGCGTTATTTCCCAATATAACGCCGGATGTTGTATCAAGAATGCGGATTGCGATTAACTGCATCCGTAACAGATTAGGTGAAACCATGCTCACTGTGCCCTGGCTCATCGCCGCGTTGATTTTCTTCTCATTCTCGTTTGTCTTTTGGCATTTTGGGAACGATCCAATAAGATCCTATGCGAACCGTCTGCAATCCGAGGTTGAGGAGACGAATGTTAGTGGATTAGATGATGATCCGACCATTTCCGAGTTCCTGCGAGAATTCGATGGCTATTTAGAGTCCATCAACAAGCGTAACAGATTCCGCTATCGTATTGCGGCAGGCGGATTCTTGATCGCAGGTTTAACCGCTTTCCTCCTAGCCTTGATGTGAATAAAAGGAAACAAAACACAAGACTTCTTTTTCTCGTAACCGTGAAAATAATTCAATTCGGTCTTGAGCGTTGCTGAACGGGCCCCCATGCCAGTTCTATTCGTTGATAGCAAAACCCATCCCCACAGACTTCAACATCCCTCCTTTGATGAAAATATATCTGAAAAACCTCCAACAAATAGGATGTAAGTAAGTATTTACTTATTTGCATTTTTGTTGTATCATCTCAACATAAGTTCAGAGAATTTTGAATTGCACCGCCGAGGAGGATCTCATGACGAAAGAAACCATGAACAGCGCTTATCGTGTCGCTCAGGAGCTGTTGAAAGATCGCCTAAAAGACGCCTCCCCAGAAACGTTGCGAGAATTGGAGCAGATCCACGCTGCGGATGTGATCGTCGTTCGCGGCATACATGATCACATCGAAGATGTCTTCGATCATGCTGGTACACCATTCACAGCGGTGAATCCAGAGGATCTTGGCAAGGCTCAACTGCGACCCGATCAGATCATTTTTGTGAATTGTCCCGGGAAGTTAACACCAGGTGGATTGCGGAAAATTACTACTTTCGTAGAAGAAGGTGGTTTCCTATTCACCACCGACTGGGCGTTGAAAAATGTTCTGGAGAAAGCTTTCCCTGGTTTCGTGGAATACAATCTACGCCCAACCCATGACGAGGTCGTTCGCATCGATGTGCTCGAGACCGATGATCCCTTCCTCACATCGGTTCTCGATGAACAGGACGACCCTCAGTGGTGGCTCGAGGGCAGCAGCTATCCGATCAGGATTCTTGATAATGAGAAAGTGAAGGTCCTCATAACATCGAAGGACATTGAAGAGCGATATGGTGAGGCACCTGTGTTCATAACCTTTGAGTATGGTCAGGGCAAGATCTACCACATGATCAGCCACTTCTACCTTCAGCGAACTGAAACCCGCACCGTCCGCCATGCTGCCCCTTCAGCGGAGTATCTGAAACAAAAAGGGATATCAAAGGATTTGATGGATAAATACGAGCAGATGGGCACCGATGATTTGGACACCGGCTCCGTGGAAAGCGCGTACACTTCTCAGACCATGATCACCAGCGTGTTGCTATCCAAACGGAAGCACGATCGCCGACGTCGCAAGGGTAAAAAAGACAATGGCAAGAAATAAGAAGACGCCCAAATCCCAACGTTCGTACACCGATCAGCTCGTCAAGGCGGCTGCTCACCCGACGCGCCAGATCATTCTCAAGAACCTGAAGAGTAAAGATCTCTCTACCGTAGAGCTGGAGGAGCTCACAGGCGAGAATCGGTACAATCTGTATCATCATCTCGCCCAGCTTCAAGACGCTGGGTTGGTCGATTTCCGCATGAAAGAAGGCCGCACGAAAAGGTATTTTCTAAAGAAGGAAAAGGGGAAAGGAGAAACCTTCTTTCAGCTAGATCGTGATGACCTGGAAGATCCGAAGCTCTTCGACACCGTCCTAGACGTATTGTCTGATGCATTCGGCGAATCGATCCCCGACTCCGAAGAAGTCCAGAACATCACCTTCATGCTTCGCTATAAAGACGAGCGGGAGAGCAAGTAGAGCTGGACGTCACAGCAGAAAATAAAATAATCATTTGCAGGAACGTGGGAATTGGATAGGTGTTTCTGAGGGGATTATTCATTCTAAGAATTCGTTCTCTTCCCGTTTCCTTAAGAGAATAGATCAAGCGCCCTCTCCCTTTTTGGGAGAGGGATGGGGTGAGGGTGAATTGAGTCAGTAAATCTCCCCTCACCCTGACCCTCTCCCCACAGGGGAGAGGGCAAAAAGATCTCCTCTCCACGCGAGAAAGTGGAGAGGAGATCACATACACGATGGTCCTATGTGATTTTGGTCTCAGGACCTCAGGTACCCCATGCGACGGGTGGGTCGGGCCAACCGGAGGTCTCAATTTCACCATAACCCTCCCATTTCTTAGACCGAGAGCTCGTATTCCTTGATCCCAAGTCCACCCAATTGTTACCGTCCCACCATGCCAATTTCTTCTTTTTCCCTTGAGCTTTGTTTTTAACATACGAATCGTAATAAACTCGAATCGTGGCTTTAGGATATAAATCCTTTACGTATTTTTTCTTTTTTGTCTCCTCATCTATAACAAAGAAGGCAATATTGATTACCATCTTAATTCGGTTAAAACCGGGTTTTGATGGATATTCTTCCTTCGGCTTTAACTCTTTATCCTCAACATAGACATTCTTATAAACTCGTTGTATAGGTATTGTGACAATCACTCCCTGATCTGGAAAATCTACGATTTTAACCTTTGCCATGATCCTCTCCTCCCTATTCTTAGTCTAACTCTCCGCCCATCCGGTCCCACATCTCAACCATCGTGCGATGCTCCGGAACGTTCTCTAAAAACGATCGGCGCATGTCAGGATCACTGATCTTGCCCGCCATTTCCATCAACACTACATAGCCTTCATGGGTTGCAGCGGCGTAATTTTCACCATCTCCTACCTCTTGAAACACATCAGCACAAGTGAGGTAGGCGAGAATGGGCAGTTCCATGCCGCTTGATCCGGTCTTCTCTAAATATTTCCAAAGCTCCTTAGCACACTGCTTCGCTTCATCAAGCTGTCCCAAATTCAATGAACAGCGGGTGATTCCTGCCAATGAATCAGAGGCATTCGCTTTAAAATCCATTTCCAGGAATTCCTCATAACCACCCTCGAAATCCGCCTTCGCTTTCGTATAATCCCCAACCCCCTCTTCTGCCAACCCGCTATACCACAAATGATAGGCTTCCAAAAAACCTTTGCCGATTACATCAATATCTATCTGATCAAGATTTTGCACAGCGGCTTGCGGATTGCCCATCCGTAGGTTAGCGAGGCAAAGATTCCATCGGTTATGAACGCATTGAGCGAGGTATCCAATTTGTAATGAAATCTCCATGGCTTGCTCAATATTGGAAATGCCTTCAGGGTACATGCCGAGCATCACATAATTCCAGCCGAGGTTTCCTAAACCCAGTGTTCTTCCTTTTAGGGATCCTATTCGTTTTGTGATTTCAAGCTGATGGCGAAGCATTTCCACCGCTCTCGATAAGTCACCCGTTTCTCCGTAGTAGAACGATACATTGGTAAGAATTCTAGCCAGCACCAGATCGTCATCGGCCAATTCGGCTAATCTGATGGTTTCTTCTGCTAGCTTTCCCGCAGCGTCGATCTCACCCAATCGAGTGAGCGGAACCACTTTGTACCCAAGCACCTTCGCTTCGATCTGCTGATTCCCTGCGCGCTTCGCTGCATCCGCGGCTTGATCCAGCACTTCCATCGCCCCTTGAAGATTTCCCAAATCATGTAATGTCACACCATGGATATAAAGGGCCTCTGCCAGATGATTCTCATCCTGTGATTTCTGTGCGAGTGGCAATAATATTTCATCGTTCGAAAGGCAGGCTTCATAATCACCCAGATTGTTCAAGACATCACTTTTCACTTCCAAAGTACGTAGACGGGTTACCAGATCAACATCAGATCCATACGCTAAAATCCGCTCAATTGATTTCAATGTTTCAACATTCGCGCCTCGTTCTCGAGCGAGTTCAGCAGCTTCCAGCAGATACTTCGCGGCATTCTTGGTGTCATTCGCTTCCATGTAGTGATGCGCTAATTGAACGGCTATGGCTCTGGTCTCTTCTTTATTAAGGTCTTCCAACACCGCTGCGATCTCACCGTGCAACAACCTGCGCTCTCCCACACTGAGATCATTGTAAAGATAACGCTGGAACATCTGATGGGAGAAACGGTAGCGGGTCAGCACCCCTCGATCCACTTTCAACTCATCTCGCTCACGTACCAGACGATGTCGCTTCCCCAGCTCCTGTGACAACCTTCGCTGCAGGAGGCGTTCCTCCATGTTCTGGACCCGAGCGATGACCTGGACCGTGAATTCCTCCCCCTCTACGCTAGCAACGGAGAGCATCTCCCTCAGATCCTCATCGAGACGCTCTATACGTTCCTCGATCACTGCCTCCACCCTGGCCGGCAACTTACCCCACGACAGCCCGGGTCCCTCCACCCATCTTCCTTGTTCATCATGGATCAGGTCCCCCCTATCCTGCATCGCCCGCAGCAACTCAACTGTGAAGAGGGGATGTCCACCTGTACGCTCAAAAAGGGCCAGACGAAAATCAGCCCCAAGCTGATTGGGTTCGGTATCGAGGAAGTCCGCAACAAATGTCCGACCCTCTTCCTCTACTTCTGTGGCCAAATCGATGAGAATGTTCCCGTATTTTCGTTTAAGTTCATTCACTACCCCTTCCAGCGGGTGCCGGTCCTCCCCTCTACCTAAGGCAACCTCATCCGGTCTGTAAGCGCCGAGGATCAAGATCGGGTTCGCTTCGATCCTTTGTCCAAGTTGGAACAATAAACTAAGGGATGCATCATCGGCCCACTGAAGGTCGTCCATGAATAACAACAGAGGACGCTGGTTCGATAGGATGTTGAGCACATTGGCACACTGCTCAAAGAGCAGGGATTGTTCGAGTTCACTGACCCCAGATTTCTTTTGTGCGAGCAAATCCTCCAACCGCTTCAGCGATTCCGCCCCTTGAGGTAACCGTGCTTTGCTGTGAGCAAACAAAATCTCACCTGGTATGAATACATCAACAAGGAAAGGACCTCGCGCCAACAAAGCATCTAGCGTAAGAGGGAGCACCTCCCACAAACGCTGTGCATTCTCTCTTGTAAGACTGCCTGAAACCCACCTCCCCTCCACGTCTCCCGTGAGCATACTGAAGACATCGCGGAAAGGTAGATAAGGATCACCTATACCCGTTTGAGCGTTGCAGTTCCCTATGGCAACAATCAGACCATCGTGCGTAGTCTGTGCTCTACGGTTGAATTCATCGATCAACGCTGTCTTCCCTCTCCCTGCTCCACCCGTGACAAAGACCACCTGCCCATGACCCGCGAGCACTTTATCGAGGTAGCCGTCAAGCTGCGCTAATTCACGCTCACGACCAACGAAGGCAGGTCGCTCAAACTCAAGTTCTTCTTCGACTACTTTGAGAAAAGCTGGGATACGAACTTCGTAGGGCAGAGGTGGTGGAGCTTCTTCTGAGATCAGGGCGTGCTGATAGGCCTCCACTATATCTAACGCATCGGAATAGCGCTCTAGGGGATTTTTGGCAGTCGCTCGCTGGACTACATGATCCAGGGCTGCAGGCAGTTCTGGGTGAGATTCTCTTATCGACGGTAGGGTTTGATTGAGATGCTTCTGGAGTAGCTGCACCGGCGTCAACCCGGGGAAGGGATGCTCACCCGTCAGCATTTCATACAGCATTACACCTAACCCATAAATATCCGTTCTTGGGGTTATCTCCTCACCCTTGGCCTGCTCAGGCGCCAGGTAATCCACCGACCCCACGATCTTCCCCGGCTGCGTCAGACCGTCGCTTGCCAAGTCCTTCGCAATCCCAAAATCCGTGAGATAAGCGTTGCCATCTTCATCCAGCAAAATGTTCTCGGGCTTCAAATCCCGATGTACTACTCCTTGCTTGTGAGCTATGTTTAACGCTTCCGCGATCTGTCCCAACAGCTGACCTGCAGCGTCGACCTCCCAATGACTGTCCTCGATCGCCTCCCGCAGGCTGCCCCCTCGTAGCCAGCGCATAACCAGGTAGGCGCCCTCCTTATCACGCCAGTAGTCGTGGAGCGGTACGATGTGAGGATGTTCAAGCTTGGCCACCATTCGCGCTTCAGCTTCGAAGCGTTGCACGAATTCGGGGTGTTTAGCATACTCTGGCAGGATAACCTTGATCGCTACCTCGCGATTGACCGAGGATTGCTCGGCGCGGTAGACGACACCGAAGCCACCTTCACCAATGCGTTCGATCAGCTTGTAGCCTCGAATAACCTGGCCGCTCAAGTCATCCATTCAGCAGGTCCTGATTTGAGATCGGTGCTGCGATATATGCGAGCCCATTGGGATTACGACAGCCTCATTGAAGAATCATGTCTCAAGTCGATCGTGTGGGTTGTGCAGTAGATATAAATAACCCGACCTCATACAAAGTCGGGTTTCTTGTTCCGATGTAGGTGCCTGGCTCCCCAACCCGCCGAGGCTTTAATCTGTAGGTAAAGGATACATCAGATTGCTTGGTTGTTCAATCAAAAGGTGCAGGCCAGCTATATGTAGTCGCACCCTTTAGGGTGCGTGAAAATACGCAGGCTAAAGCCTGCGGCTGCAGAAATATCACCTCCCCAGATGTCATTCTGAGCGCCGATAGGTGCGAAGAAACCCTACGATGTATCGCTCACAAAAGGACCATCGCAGGGATTCCTCGCCGCACGGCTCCTCGGAATGACATTCAACAGAGGTAGATGACCACGGTCGTGCGCCCCTACTATGATCTAACGTTACAAGTAACCGTATGGGGGACTGTGGATATCCCAAAGGATACCTCCCCGCGAGCTTTGAGCTCGCGGGGAGGTTATTCCAATGTAGCCGCATCCTAAAGGGTGCGCAAAGTTACGCAGGTTAAAGCCTGCGGCTACAGGTACACCAAATAATTGATCTCAACTACTCACCATCCATACCCAAGACCCATTGCGCAGATTTCGATCCCAGTTAAGAATCAAGACGATGAAACGTTGGCTGCTCATCCTACCCTTGGGATTGATATTATTTGCTGTCGGCTTCGGCAGTGGTCTTGCGTGGTCGCGCAGACCAACACCCACGCCATTCACCACACCAACACAGACAGGGACGCCTTCTCCATCATCTACTCAGACAAAGACACCAACCTCGTCGCTCACAGCGACAGACACGCCAACACCGACCATTACATCGACCTCAACTGACACACCAACCATCACCCTCACACCTACCATCACCGATACCCCGACCATTACACCGACGCCTAGTCGTACGCCCACACCCACCGCGACCCCGATCATCCGAGGCAGGGTGCTTGTTCAGGCCAACTGTCGTTACGGCCCCGGTTCAGCTTACCTCTACGAATGGGGTCTTTACCCAAGGAACCGAGTTACGGTGCTCGGTCGCAACCAGGATACCAGTTGGGTCTATGTGGATCCTTGGAATTACATAGACTACTGCTGGGTGAAAACCGAGTTCCTGGAGTTCGACGGAGATGTGACTGCTGTACCTCAAATTCGCACGCTGCTTCCCTACACGGAGTTCTACTGGCCGCCCACCAATGTGCAGGCCAGCCGTATCGGTGCTCAGGTCATGGTCACCTGGTATCTCGTTCCAATGAGCTTAGACGACGATCGTGGATACCTTATCGAAGCCTGGCTGTGTCAGGACGGTCAGCTGCGATTCACCCCTCTCCATTTCTGGGCATCCCCTGCTTTCCTAACCGACGAACCAGGATGCATGCAACCCTCCAGCGCCAGGATCTACACGGCGGAAAAGCATGGCTACACGGAGTGGGTGCTCATCCCTTGGCCACCTCATCCCACACCGGAATCCATCCCGGAGGGCGATCAAGATTAATTGCAGTATAGGTGGCGATGCCACCCACTTCTACAACACGAATGTAGGGGCGGGGTAACCCTGCCCCTACAAAAAGTGAGCACGATTTATAACGGTGTAGGGGCGGTTCGCGAACCGCCCCTACGCATATTGATGATATCTATCAGAAGTTAATACTTACTCTGATCGGGTGAACTCCTGCAATCGAGACCGCTATCAACCCTCTTGTGTAATTCGACGCCCGACAAACGCAACCAATAAGTATAAAACGACGATCAATGCGACGAGGATTATGAACTCTGGTAATACCTCCCTCCCGGAAGCCCCTTTCTGAACGATTTCGATCACAGGCTGGATGATGTAATAGGTTGGGAAGATCCTCCCGATCCACTGAGGGATCTCTGGGAACATATACACCAATGCCGGCGCATAGAGCACAATGCCCAAGGATTTCATGGTGGCAAAGAGCGTATTGATGTCCTTCACCAAGACACCCAGGAGCAGACCGACACCTGCAGCCATGATAGCACCCAACACCAACGCGACGAACAACAGCAACGGCTCCCCACCCCATGCACGGTTCAAAATTAAAGTCACTGCGCCCATAGATACACTTACCAGGACGGCTAAGGAACCTTTCGCCATCAGGAGTTCACCTAAGGTGGTAGGGGTCACGGTTAGGGCAGTAAGAGTTCGGTTCTGCTTTTCCTCCACCATCGAGGTGGCTGGAACCATTAGACCCCCAATGAGGAGGCTCAGCATTACGATGAAGGGCAGCAAGCGGTCCTCCCACGGGAGCGCTTGCGCCTCGCCTAAGGTTGTGGTGAGGATCTCCACTGGTGGAGCCTGGCCGGCGATATCGCGGATCAGCGCAACGAGCGTCGTTCCTAATACAGCGCGGTATTTTAGAAGGCTCTCGCCCCAAATATAGGCTTTGAGTTCCGTGGACTCCCGTGATGCAATCCGGTTGTCGAAATCTGAAGGTAAGATCACACCGACATCAACCTCGCCTGCTGATACAGCATCCGTCAATTCGACGCTTGTCTCGTATTCTTTCACAATTAGCGAGTCGATCTCAGCAGCTAAAAGAGGGAGTTCCGAGCGTCCCTCATCAACGATACCAAGTTTAGCCCTATCCGAGAACCAAGTGCCGAAGAGTAGGGAAAACACCAACGTGAGGAGGATGGGTACTAAAAATGCCAAGATAAAGATAAAGTTCCTCGGACCACGAACAACCTCTTTCCCTAGTAGAACTAGGACACGTCGGAGATTCATCGCAAACGCCTCCTGAGAACCCCTATACCCAGGGTGAGAAAGGCTCCGGCAAATGCAAGCAGAGCGAGTAAATCCCCGCCTAACTCAGCCCAACCGGCTTCGAAGTTCACTGCTCGATGGACAGCATCCACCAGATAAAACGAAGGTATGACTTGAATCCAATCGGAGGTCAATCCTGGTAGGAGCACATTGAAGGAGGGAATCGCCAGCAGCAATAACGTTAAGATGCCCCAAGCCATGGCGGACATCATATCTTTTGAAAATGCTCCAGCCAGAAAAGCGATTCCAGTAACCATCGCGGCGCCCAACAACAAAACGGTCAAGATCAGGAGGGGTTGATGGCTCAGCCCTCCGGTAACTGCCATAAAAAGCGCTGTCTCGCTGAAGGCTAAACCCACGCCGGTGATTCCCTTACCCAAAAACAGTCCTTCCACGCGTAGTGGTGTCACGAGTAACGCGTGTAGCGTACCGCCAACAACCTCCGAACTGATCAGGCTGGCCAATCCCATGGTCTCCATCATGAGGATGAAAACGGCGAAGAGTGGCAACATCCTGTCACGCGTTGGAATTTGCTCCCCCGCCATGTCAGGGCCCAGCACCTCCGTCGTCACCTCTATAGCCAGTGACTGACGGCTTATCATTGAGATCCACTCCTCGACCAACAGGGGATAGATGTCTCGCATTTCCTCGGGCAACTCGGCTGAGAAAAAGATGTGAGCTCGCACCTTCTCGCCGCTCATCAACATGGGCAGGAAATTATCAGGCAAGACGATCCCGACCAGCAATTCGCCGGTTGAGACGGATTCTATGAGGGCATCCTCGCTATCCTTCACTTGCAGGATCAAGCCTTCATCCCGAAGCTGATCAGCGAAGGTGGATGGCAATGTTGGGGCTACCAGACCAATTTCCAACATTTCATCAACTTCGCGCGGCATGAGTAAATAAATACCCGCATAGGCCACCAATCCGAGGACTGTGATCAGGGCGAAAAAACGGTTTTTAAAGAAGAGCTTCAGATCTTTGATGACGATTGTACTCAGGATACGTGGGTTCATCAGTCCAATCCCCGTCCCGTGATCCGTATGAAGATATCCTCTAAAGTGGCTTCTTCTGTATGAAGCGTGACCACGCGCTCCTGCTGAAAAAGCCGCTCAACCTCACCCCCTGTTTCCGGTCGATCGAGCATGATCTCATGCACCTTCAGCGTCCCATCAGGCACTGCCACCTCAGCACGGAGCAGTCGCTTCCCATATTGTTGCTTGAGGTTATGGGGTGTATCCAAGGCAACGATTTGACCTTGATCGATGAAGGCTACTCGATTGCTCAACTTATCCGCTTCCATCATGTCATGCGTGGTGAGGAAAATGGTCGCTCCCCGCGCACGTTCTTCGAGAATAATCTCTCGAATCGCGACAGCTGAGGTGGGATCAAGCCCCTCCGTCGGTTCATCCAGGAAAAGAATGTTCGGTCGATTAACCAAGGCGCGCGCAACCATCAAGCGCTGCTTCATCCCCTTAGAGTAGCTTTCCACCAGGTCCTGTCCACGACCGTCCAGCCCGACACGCTTCAACAACTTAGGCGCATCGAATTCTTTGACGCCGAAAAGGCGGGCGAAGAGCTTCAAGTTGTCCTCGCCGCTTAACTGTTCGTACAGATTGCTGTCCTCGAAGCAGACACCGATCTGCGCCTGTACCTGCTTAGGGCGCCGGGCTACATCGACCCCCAAGATAGTGATACGTCCTTCCTTGGGTTTAACCTGTCCGGTGAGCATTTTTACGGTTGTGGTCTTTCCCGCTCCATTGGGTCCAAGGAAACCCAGGATCTCCTGCTTGGCTACCTGAAAGTTAATATGATCCACGGCAGTCAGTTGACCGTAACAGTAGGTGAGATTTTCAGCGAAGATCGCATTTTCCGGCATGATGGTTATCCTTATCCTAGGGGTAGATGTCGCAAGGAGAATATCCCGGTTGACATTTTCCCACAGAATGACCCCTTTGCCGAGGTTGGGAGACTGCAAAGGGAAATAAGCGACCACCCTGCAGCAAAACATCAGGTCGCTTTTGAAAACCTCAACTTAGTGGTATGCTTCCCATGGCGTGAGATTTTTCCCTTATTGGGCCATTGTACTTTCGACCTTCCTGAACATCTCACGCCTTTTTTTAATACATGACTCATGATCTGGAAATTAATTAAAATACTTTTTATTCTTCACGACCCTTGGAACGATACGACACAGAATCCTATCTTTATGGCATCTGAACATAACCCAAAGAACCGGGGATCCGGTCAGATATTGAAAACTCGCCTCTTATACTTATGTTTCTATATGGCATTAGGGGCTTTTTTCCCTTTCATCAATCTCTATTACCAACAGATAGGTCTCAGCGGTGTCCAGATCGGCACGCTGTCTGCCCTTCCATTGATTGTGACTTCATCCACCTCCCTCTTCTGGGGAGTGCTTGCGGATACGCTTCGCCTTCACCGCAGGATCCTTAGTTTTTCATTACTCCTTTCCGCCTGTACGGTTTACTTGATTTCTAAAACCTCGCAATACGAATTGCTCATACCCGTCGTTATGATTTATGCATTCTTCGCTACTCCGATAACACCCCTATTAGATACCGCGGCTCTCGACACTGTTGATACGAATAAAGGAACATTCGGTGGGATGCGGGTATGGGGTACCATCGGATGGATCGTCTCCACTTGGGTTGTTGGAATACTTATCGATCGCTTTGGTATCCTTTGGCTCTTCTATAGCTATATCGCACTTCTTGGGGTTACCTTCCTCGTTTCTCTCACCCAACCCGCTCGAGGTCAAATTCCCCGCCCTTCCATTCGTCAAAGTTTGCGTCAACTGTTAACCCGTCAGACACTCATATTCTTCTTAATAAGCGTCTTTCTCCTTGCTATAACAGTGGGTACAGTGGATTACTTCTTCAGTCTTTACATGCATGGACTTGGTGCGAACGAGGGTACCATTGGGTTGGCATGGTCGATCTCAGCCTCCACAGAGATACCTATGATGCTCTACTCCGGCACCTTGTTGAGAACGATCGGAGTGAACGGAATGCTGAGCATAGCTTTTATCACCTATGCGCTTCGCTGGTTGCTCTTTTCGTTCATCCAAACCCCAGGATGGGTGCTCCCGGTCCAATTGCTACAAGGCCTCAGTTTCTCCACATTTCTGGTGGCTAGTGTTACCTACATCAACGATCATACGCCAAAGAGCCTGAGGACCACAGGTCAGTCCATACTCGCTACAGTATCCTTCGGATTGGGTCCGATTGTGGGCGCGCTTATGGGAGGGTATTTCTATGACATGGTGGGGATGACCGTCCTATTTCGTATTATCACCGTTATGACATTGGTTGGCTTGGGAGTGTTCATCATAGCTAGTAGGTATAAAGGAAACACGAAAAGGACAGGAGAACCTTAAACGGTTGATGATTTTGGGGGGATTGCTCCTACCTCTGATCAGATCGAATCAAAGATCACGTCGATTGAAGCGCCGCACCGCGCTGAACAGCAAGACCACGGCATACGCTGCGCCGTAGACGATCATCCATTGGCTGGGGACGGAGGAGGAGGAGAAGAAAGAGACACCCAGCCTCGTCACCAATGGTGACTGCATGTTGTGCACGAGCCTCCGCCACACCGCCTCACAGGGGAAAATGAGGCTCGAAATGATGCCGATGTTTACGGCCACCTGGTTCCCGAGAAAAGCTCCGATTTGCTCCATCCACCCGCCGACAAAAGCGACGCCAAAAAGACCAAAGGCCACGACCCCATTCGCCAATGTGGAAAGGAAAGACCCTCCCCACAACGAGAGGCTGAGAAAGAGCATGCCGTTCAGCCAGAGAAGAACCAAACCCTGTGTAGAATGGGGCGCAAGATATCCCGATGTTGCATAGACCACGCCCATCGTCCCGCCAACCATTAAGAGCAGATAGAGGGTGAGCATAGCGCCGAAGCCCAACCACTTCCCAATCACGATTTGCCAACGGTGGAGCGGTTTCGTAACCAGCGTCTGGATCGTACCGGAATTGATTTCACCGGAAAGTGTGTCCACAGAAATGAGTGCGCTCATGGCAATGATCATGAAGTTCACACTATACAATCCTGCGAGCAGCAAGAAATTGTACATTTCATGTAGCAACACGATATTCATACCGCTACGTTGCTGCATGCTCTTCTCAAGATCCACTCTGGCAAAGTGAAAACCTAAACCATAAATGGTGAGGAACAGCACCCCCAGAATCAGCGCCGCCCAGAGAATCTTCCTTCTGGAAGCCTCTCGGATGGTCAATTTTGTAATGACCAAGATAGATCGCATGCTTCCCTAACCGCTAGCTCTCTAGATGTTCTGGGTCTTCTTGATCCACCAAACGCTCGCTCTTCCCAATGATCTCTAAGAAAAGATCCTCAAGTGCCATGATCTTAGGTTGCACGGTGTACACGTCCACCCCTTTCTCAACAAGATAACGAGTGATGCTTGGGAGCTGGTCCTCCGAATCCAGTTTGAAGGTAAGTTGTTCACCCTCAACTTGTACATTGCGGCACCAACGGGTTAAACCTTGACAATTCTCAGGCGTGAGGTTTCTAGCGCGTATGGCGACTTGCAGCTCCCCGTTCATCAATGAATCGAGAGAACCTGTTCGGACGATGATCCCTTCCTTAATAAAAGCCACCCGATCGCAAGTGACCTCCACTTCGCTGAGGAAATGGGAGTTAAGAAACACCGTTGTGCCCTTTGTACGCAGGTCACGGGTTATATCCCGCACCAAACGACGACCCATGGGATCGAGCCCCGATGTGGGCTCGTCCAGAAAGACCACCTCAGGATCATTGAGCAAAGCTTGCGCCAAACCGATCCGCTGGAGCATGCCTTTCGAAAATGTCCTCAATTTGCGATGACCATGCGCCTTTAACTCAACGAGCTCGAGCAACTCTTGGATACGTTGAGTTGTATGCGTTCTTTCCATATGATAGAGATCAGCGTGGAGGCCGAGAAACTCCTCCGCTGTAAGCCACTCGTGGAAACGGAAGTGCTCTGGCAGGAAACCGATACGCCTTCTCACCTCGTGATCACCAAGAGACGCTCCTAACACGTATCCCTCCCCTGCTGTGGGCGTGATAAGCCCGAGGAGCATCTTCATCGAGGTCGTCTTACCGGCGCCGTTGGGGCCCAGGAAACCAAAGATCTCCCCGCGCTCAACCCGAAGTGAAAGATCGGCCACGGCGATGTCGTCACTGAAGTGTTTACTGAGGTGATCCGTCTCGATGACTGGCGGTGTATCCATTAAGATCTGCGCTTCTCCAAGGCAAAGGACAAGGTAGACAGTGTGAGGAACCTTGTCTACCTTGTTCCTATCCTTTCTAGTATCCAGCCAACCACAATTCAAACTTCATTTGCACAGAAGCACCCTGAGCCTGCATTGTCCTGAGCATGCCGAAGGGTCGAAGGGTGCGTTCAATGAGTAGAAGTCATCCTTCGACAGGCTCAGGATGGCTTCTCTTTCTGGAAGCCATCATTTTCATCCTAACATCAAACAAGTGTATCCTATTTTATTTCAACGAATCCGCCACAGCCAGCGCATGGCCGGGATCGTCAAACCCCATCAATCCATAAAGAATCCCCGATTTGATCCAAACGAGTGTATACCATGCCATATCTTCCCCGTAGGGGTCCTTGACCAGGACACCTGGGGTGCCATCGACGTTCGCAATCTCCTCATACTGCGCGTCCGCTGGAATGGGCAGCACCAACGTGGTTAGCCAATCCACCTTCTCACTGAACTGTGCCGCCTCCTCATCTGACATCCCTAACACCTGCAAAAATATCTCACCCAAGCTATTAAGGTCCAGTTCCGGCGGGACATCAACGGTCGGGGAGCGAGCCTGAATTAAAGCCATACAGGTCTCCCTCTTTCCCGCTGAGGGTTGATCTTCGTCCCCTGCCAATCCACATTCACCATACATCGCCACGACAATATCAGGGAGGTGTATGGTGACCTGCTCACCGTCTACACTCTCAGGAATAACGATATCACCGCG
>Ga0111172_1068_pt1 | contig 33870 bp, 42 predicted proteins | sample DeeMarSWOR324_28_FD_80233 | JGI IMG/M metagenome (GOLD analysis project Ga0111172, IMG submission 80233) | Anaerolineae bacterium SM23_ 63 | reverse complement strand
TCTATGAAAACGCTGCAGTTGTCAAGGTTAAATACCTCCTGAAGGAAGAGTTATCTCCCCTGGTTCGAGCCGGTCTCCCCGGAAACATCTATTCGTCGTCTAAGCGACAAGAGCATCTCCAGCTGGCGTCTGGCAATCAACTCACGTATCTCTATGGATACAGGTTAGGCACGCCCTCACGCTAGCTTCGGAGAGCCCTGCCTGCGAAGGGCAGGATCCTGATAAGTTTCACCTTTCGTAAGCATCCAAAACACAGCTTCTGCCAGGTGTCGAGCCACAGCGCCTACGGCAATAGCATGACCCTTGCGTCGGCAGATGCGTTCGTAGACAAGCGAGACTTTTTTCTGCCTCCATGCGGGATGATGTCGATGAGCGACGACGACGTTGGCGGCTTCGATGAAGGCCCACTTGAGGTAGTTGTTAGCCTGCTTGCGCATGCGACCATAGCGGGTCTTGCCGCCGCTGGAGTGAACTTTGGGAACTACTCCGGAGTAGGCGGCGAGGTGACCTGCTGATGGGAAACGATCGATGGTGCCGATCTCACGTTCGATGACGATGGCGAGAATGTCCCCCACGCCTGGGATGGTTTTCAGCAGCTGCATGTTGGATGTGAGTTGGATGCGCTCCCGGATGCGCTCTTCTAACGCGGTGATCTGCTCCATAGTGGCCTCGAGGAGATCGAGTTCCTGTTCCAGGCAGCGACCGGTCTCCAGAGGGAGTTTCTTGATGGTTCTATTGAGCCAGGCTCTACCTTTCCCGACGAAGATGTCGGAGTGCTCGGCAGTGTTGAGAGCGTATTTGGCGAGGGTTGAATGAATGCGGTTCTTGAGAGCGGTACGCGGCTTGCAGAACGCCATGCGAGTGCGATGGAGCTCACGCTCGTCGCGGATCTCGCCGGGCGGAAGCCAAACGGTGGGAAGGGAGCCAAGATGGACCAGGGTGGCGAGGCCTTTAGCATCGAGTTTGTCGGTCTTATTAATGTTGCCCATGATGACCTTGGCTTTCGCAGCGTGAGCCAGGAGCGGGATGCAGCCGGCTTCTTCGATCTCATCCACGATCCAGTAGTAGTTACCGACGGTTTCGAGGGCGACGAGAGTTCCTTCAGGATAATCGGATAGGAATTCCCGAATGGCGCCGGGTTGGTGATTGACCCGGGTCTGTTCAACGGATAAAGTAGTAGTGTCGAAGACAGCGAAAAGCGAGTAGCGTCTGTGGGCATCACAGCCTATGATTGTGTTCATGCTGCACCTCTTTTCTAACTGGTTTGGTTTCCAACTACCAGTGTAGCGGGAGGTGCAGCGCTTTCATATAATCAACTCGTTGCAGCCGACCCCTCGGGATGCTAGATCTGGTAGCGATTGACCTGGTGCGGGAATCTTGAAAAGTAAGCAAAGTGTAATGCAGGGCGGCTGAGCTCACAGCCGTTAGGTTGCAATTCGAATAACTAAAACAATATATGAGAAAAATGGAGAAAATAAATATGGAATCATTTCATGAATATATGAATGAATATAAAAGACAGCTAAAGAAGGGTGACATCAAAGAGGCATATAAAGGATTGATGGAATATTTTAGAGATTTGAGATCGCATTTTAAGAATAGATATCCTGATTATTTCGTATCTGGCAGTATTTATTATGGATATATGGATATGACATATTTTTCCTTATTCCCAGAACCATTAAAACGTCGAAAATTAAAAATTGCGATAGTTTTTATTCATGACACATTTAGATTTGAAGTTTGGTTATCAGGATCTAATAGAAATGTTCAAACAAAATATTGGAAATTATTGAAAGAAAGCGATTGGAATAAGTACCACCTTGCATCAACTCCAAAAGGCTTAGATTATGTGATAGATCACATTCTAATTGACAATCCAGATTTTAGTGATTTAGATACTTTAACAAGACAAATCGAAAGAGGGACCTTGGAATTTATCAGGGATGTTGAGGGCTTCTTATCTAAACATTAATACTGGAGCGCCAGGCAGGCGATGGACCGAACCCCGGCACCTCAGCTCGAGGCCGTTTGCCGGCGAGTTTTTTCATCCATAGAATGGACATAGCAAAATGAGTGATCAGAACTCATGGCATAACCAAGATAAGTTTTGGGAACTATTTGAACCGATTTTGTTCAATCAGCAGCGCCGATCCAACGCGAAGGTGGAAGTGGAAAAGGTGGTAAGTCTATTGAAGATACAGCAGAATGACCGTATTTTGGATCTCTGCTGTGGTACTGGACGACATAGCTTAGAATTGGCCCGGCAAGGATTTGAGGTCGTCGGAGTCGATCGCACGACGAGTTATATTGAAAGCGCAAAGCAAAAAGCCGAAAATGATCACCTCGAGGTAGAGTTCGTCGTTGGTGATATGCGGGAGTATTGCCAACCAAATAGCTTTAACATCGTGATAAATTTGTTTGGCTCATTCGGCTATTTTGAAGATCCCGATGATGACCGGCAAGTGGTTAAGAATATGTATGCTTCTTTATACTCCGGTGGCAGGTTTCTCATAGAAACAATGGGAAAAGAGATTATAGCGAGAGAATTTCAAGAAAGGGATTGGTCGGAAGAGGGCGACACTTTGGTGTTGGCAGAAAGAAAACCGCATCAGAATTGGGGCCGGATTCATACTCGGTGGATAGTGATAAAAGGCAATCAGCGGGTTGAGCATACTGTTTCTGTACGCTCATATTCTGCTGTAGAGCTCTCATCGCTGTTTTCTGACTGTGGTTTTGTCAATGTGCAGGTTTATGGAGACCTAGAAGGGCTTGATTATGATCAGGGGGCTAAAAGGTTAGTGGTGATAGGGGCCAAGTAAGTAGAAAGGGCGGCTAACAAGCCGTATGCATGCGACGAGAATTCGCGACGCCGGCCAACAACTCGCTGCCCCCGCAAAGTCCAAGATCCCCGAAGGGGGAACGCGGGATCTTCGAGAGGCGACCTGGGATCCTGCGAAATTTACAATCGATGGAGCTATTTTGATATCGTGGAGAGCAAGAGTTGAGACGAGCCCCGGCGCCTCAGCTCGAGGCCGTTAGGCCACAAACCATATGGCGGTGAAATAATGGATATTCACAGCCTACCGAATAAATATTCATTTCTCCAGGCTTGGTTACACGATAATGTGATTGCCGATCGCGCGCTTGGCTTGCATGCGTATATTCTAGAGTATGGTAAGTTAGTGAATGTTCTTGCAGAGCATAAAGAGCGGTTTTTGCTGGATGTAGGCTGCGGAGGCGGTCAATCTGCAATCCGTCTGAAAGAACATTATCCTCATCTCTGCCTGACAGGTATCGATTTATCGACATATCTGATTGCCCGCGCCCGTCAGCGCGCCCAGCGTAAGGGATATGAGATCCATTTCGAGGTTGCTGATGCCGAGGCGCTCCCATTTCCGGATGCGAGCTTCGATATAGTATACAGCTTTGGCTCGGCCAAACATTGGCCCGATCCGTTGAGGGCTTTCGGGGAGTGCTGGCGCGTGCTCAAGCCAGGTGGAGAATTTCTGGTCGCGGATGCGACATCAGATGCCACGCTAGAACAGGCTGAAAATTTCTACGCGATTGCACGTTTTCCCAGACTGTTACAAAAGCCAGTCTCCGCCTTGTTGTATAAGCGCATGTTTTGCCCATCGCTTTCGGTAGAAACCTACCGACAGATGGCTGCGAAGCTACAAATGCCGCCGGCAACGGTCAGCCATTTGCCATCCATGCCTGCTTTTCTTTTTCGAACCCAGAAACCGATACCATCCAGAATCTAGGAAGAGAATATTTTGCGGCCTAACGTCTCGCTGGAGGCGATCCCTTCGCCTATGCTCAGGACAAGGCGGGGATGCGGCGCGAATTGCCAGCCAAGTTGTATGATGGGGCTATATGAGAAGAGTGTCATATGGCTGTGGTTGAAGCCTTCGCTGTGGACAGGAAAGTCGAATGAGGCTATTATCCCATGGGTAATGACTTTTCATTCAATCTCTCCCTGAACCTAAGGTGTAAGCTGCATCCTGCAGATCGAAATTAAGATTCTTGATGTGCTCATTGGGAATGGTGTTGTTGGATCTGCAACATCTTTATCCAGGACGTTATTGATAAAACAAAGTGATCAAAGGAGGAATACTAGCCTGTCGACCTCTACTCCCGCCAGCAAGGGTTGCGATTTGTAGCTGATTTCCCTATTTAAACCCGATACTCAACATCACTGGAGCAACCAAAATGAAGAGATTCCTGAGCGTATTGAAGTGGATTGGGATTGTCCTTCTCTCCCTGGTTATATTGTCCGGATTGACCTATGCTTTCTTGCCGAAGGGCCCACGTGATCTAATGCCCCATGAAGATCTGACGCAAGTATCAAAGATGCTCGTCAAAGGGGAAAACTTCGCAGCAGTTACAGGAACACCTTGGGCAACTGAAGCGGCAATTGCCATTTTGGAAAGCGGTGGGAATGCCTATGATGCTGCAGTGGCTGCCTTGCTTGTCCTAAACGTCACCAATGGGGTGCACGCCAGCTTCCCATGCATTGCACCCGTGATAATCTACGATGCTGAGACAGGGGTCGTCCGCAGCTATATTGGTGCGGGGAAAGCCCCGGCTGGAGCCTCAATCGAGCGTTTCAGGGATCGCGGCTGGGAGACCGTTTCTCCAATAGACATCTGGTCGCAGTTGCTCCCAGCCTCGCCGGATGTGATGATCGCTCTGTTGCATGATTACGGCACACTTTCGTTTACCGAAGTGGCTGCGCCAGCTATTCAGATTGCCCGCCAGGGTTTTCCCGTTCACAAATTACTGCTGGTAGGTGTGGGTGAATTCGGTGTTTTCGAGCGTCTTGGTTACAGAGTGGTTTTCCCCTACAACAGCGAGGTCTGGTTCCAAAATGAATGGTGGCGACCAATTCACCTGCACGACCGGATGCGCTTTCCAGATCTGGCCGACACCCTTGAGGAGATGGCCGACGCTGAGCAAACTGCATTGGAAACGGGTGGCACGCGCCAGGAGGGTCTACAGGCTGTTCGTGATGTGTTTTATCAAGGATCTGTCGCTGAAAAGATCCTCGTCTTTCACCAGGAGAAAGGTGGTTTATTTACCCAGGAAGACCTAGCAAACTACTCTGGTGGGTGGGAGGAGCCAATAATCGGCAGCTACGAGGAGTTCACGTTTTACACCAATGATGGCTGGTCGCAGGGAATGGTAGGCCCGCTTGCTTTGCAGATCTTGGAAGGGATCGACCTCAAATCGATGGGTCACAACTCTGCGCTATACGTCCACACAGTAACCCAGGCCATTGAGCTGGCAATGGCCGATCGAGATGCCTACGTTGGCGATCCAACTTATGTGAATGTTCCTTGGGACGTACTGATGAGTAAAGAATATGCCGCACAACGTCGTCAATTGATGACGGACCACGCCTTTGGTCCTTTACCACCTCCGGGTCAGATATCAACGGAATCAGGTAATGCCTCCGCGGGGGAATTAGTTAGTACAAAACTTCCTCTTCCCCAAGAATCTTTAAGTAGTCTTAGGATCGGTCAGGATACTACCCAATTGGCTATCATCGATCAATGGGGAAATACAGTAGTCATGACGCCTAGCGATTTCCCATGGACACCAATGGTGCCAGGCACCGGCATCAACCTGGGGAACCGAATGAATCAATTCCGTCTGGATCCAAACAATCCCGATGCACTTGCGCCTGGCAAACGTCCCCGTGTCACGCCTCACGCCATGATCGTCTTCAAGGATGACCGTCTTTATATGGCCTACAGCACACCGGGTGGTGATATGCAACCACAGGCACTTGTGCAGGTGTTCTTGAATATACAGGTTTTTGGAATGGACATTCAACAGGCTGTTAGTGCTCCCCGCTTCTACTCTATCTCTGCTCCGTCCTCATTCGCACCTCACGAGGCAAACCCTGGAACTTTACGTCTAGAAGCAGATCTCTATGAATTGTCCGGTAACGACCTTCAAGCACTGGGTTACACATTGGTCAAGGATTCGGTCTGGCATATGGATTATGGCAGCGTGGGCGCCATCGTCTTGGGCGAGGATGGCACGATCTACGCCGGTGCCGATCCTCGGTGGGAGACATCAGCAATCGCAAGGTAGTTTTACCGTATGATTGGCAATATTCTCGTACCAGCATCCCATAGCTCTTACCTTAGGCATCATCCTAGCTGCTAAAGGACTGATCGCCGCTGCCCGTACAAGGAATTGGTGAGCAGTAGTCATTTTCCAAACTACCTGGCCCCTGCCGATCTTCGCAATCGAGTGCGAGGGTTAATCAGCCACCTTTCGAATGGACGGATTTGAATCTCCGATCCTTTTTGTATGTTACATTCTTGCCTGGTTGATCCCGGTTCTCGATCCAAAGCTGTCAGCTTTGTTGTGGAAAGCACAAACCACACCCGAGACCCGGATTTGGAAAGCTTGTGTGAGGATATTCATCAGATGCTCTCCAGCATTCTTGTAAAGGATGGCATCCGAATCCTTTACAAGAATGCTGGAGAACTTAGTTCTCGGTCGGTTCGTTTCACTGTCTAGGGTTTCTGACGAACAGTCTATAGCGCTGGCTGACAATTCGCTGCCCCGCAAAATCCAAGATCCCCGAAGGGGGAATGCGGGATCCAGTCCAGTTCCGTCTTCGCGGAACGAACGGTCAAGCTGGATGAACGATCCCGTCTACGCGGGACGAACGGTCAAGTTGGATGAACGGTCTTTGAGAGCGGACCCTTCGACAAGCTCAGGACCGCTCAGCTCGCAGCCGTTGTAAACATAAATAAGACCTTTAAGAATCATTGTAACCAAATTCAATCGAGAGGTGATTAATGACTGCGGGAATGAAATTCACAGATGAAGAAGCAAAACGAATTGGTGATAAGCTCGGTATAAATTGGGACGAAGTTAAGCTTAGCGAATTCCGGATCGGCTTGGGAGTTGAGCTTGAACATGGATCTCGCGATCCCGAGACGAATGTCACCAATGACGATGAAATCCTAACTGGAAAGATTGCATTGGCCCACCTTCGCGAATTCCCAGATTACTACACGCGCTTAGAGAAGTTAGAGACGGAGGCAGACGAATACTGGGCCAAAGTTAGAGATGAAGATTAGCGCCAGCTAACATCTCGCTGCCCCGCAAAGTCCAAGATCCCCGAAGGGGGAACGCGGGATCCAGTCCAGTTCCGTCTTCGCGGAACGAACGGTCAAGCTGGATGAACGATCCCGTCTACGCGGGACGAACGGTCAAGCTGGACGAACGGTGCGGCGCGATTTGTTATCGAAGTAGAATGAGCTGGCAGCTGGGTGAGCAGGGGATGGGAAGAGCTCCGTCGTCTCAGCCTGAGGTTGTTATCCGGTTTTAAATTGACTGTGTTCTTTGAGCCCTGTACACCAAATTTAATTAAAAGGGAGGGCTTATCACATGACAGCGGTTGAAGTAAATCACTTGTATAAATCCTACGCCGACGTGACCGCGGTGAATGATTTGACCTTTTCCGTTGATCCTGGAGAGATCCTGGGGCTCATTGGGCCTAATGGTGCGCACCATAAAAATAATCTTAGATTTCATGAAACCCGATTCTGGTGAAGTGAAAATCTTCGGTCAGCAGATGAATGAAGCCTTAAAGGATCAAATCGGCTACCTACCTGAAGAGAGGGGATTGTATAAGAGATTAACAGCCATCGATCTAATCCTTTATCTTGCCTCCTTAAAAGGTATGGATAAAGCCACGGCTGAAAAGAAAGCGAATATATTACTCGAGCAAACCGGCATGCTCGAAAGTAAAAAGAAGAAAAACAAGGAAATGAGCAAGGGTATGGGACAGCTTATCCAGTTTATCGTCACCGTCATTCACGATCCTGAGCTGATCATTCTGGATGAGCCCTTCGCCGGTCTGGATCCTGTAAGAACAGAGACTATTCAGAAAATAAAGTCGAGGAACTCTGCGACCGGGTGCTGATGATAAACAAAGGCCACACCGTCCTTTACGGTGACTTAATGGAAACAAGGGCTAAATTCAGAAGAAATTCAGTCCAGGTGGTTACGGATGGAGAACTGGTTGACCTGCCTGGGGTGATTGATAGAAAGCTCAATAACGGTTCTGTAGAATTGTTCTTAGCGCCAGACACAACACCACAGACCATTCTCGATCAACTACGCGAGCGCGGAATAACCATTCACCGATTTGAAGTCACAACACCCTCCCTCAATGAAATATTCCTGAATCTAGCGGGAGTGGATCATGAATAAAACCTATTTGATATTCAAGCTTGAGTTTCTGCAAACGATCAAGAAGGTCGGTTTTATCGTTCTAACCTTCATCGTACCGGTGTTGGCCCTTTTGGCAATTGGAGTCTTTGAACTGGTAACGACCTTGACCGAACCTTCGGCAAAAGAGGTCACGACCGTCGGATATGTGGACGAAGTCGGAATCTTTAATGATCAAACCGACCAGGGGTTAATCAAGCTGATCCCATTTGCATCAAGGGAGGATGCAACCCAGGCTCTGGTCAGAAGGGATGTTTCGGAATATATCGTCATACCATCGGATTACATCTTCTCACGAACCATTCAACGATATACGCTGGCGAAAGAGCTCATCACCCCTGCGATCACAGCAAACTTGATCGAAAGTTTCCTCACTTGGAATCTCTTGAAAGATAATGTGTCACCGGAGATCATCACCTCGATTGTTTTTCCTTTGAACCTGGAAGTCACCCGCCTTAACGAAAATGGAGATATTGCGCAAGAACAAGGAAATATTGGCAATATCATCATCCCCGCCATGTTCTCCTTATTGCTGAGTTTGGCCCTCATGCTCGGCACGAATTCTCTCATCAGCGGATTAGGAGAGGAAAAAGAAAGCCGCCTCATCGAGGTATTGCTATCCTCGGTGTCCGTTCGCCAGTTACTCATCGCCAAAGTATTATCACTGGGTACTGCCGGGCTACTGCAAGTCATCGTATGGTTGATCTCAGCGCCTCTCCTATTGAGCTTGGCCTCCTCCTCCTTCGGCGGATTTCTAAGCGACATTCAGTTGCCCGCCAACTTCATTGTTCTAGGAGTTGTGTATTTTATATTGGGCTATCTGTTATTCGCCGTACTCTCCGTCACTCTCGGCGGCATCAGCTCTAGTACCACGGAAGCACAAAGCCTATCCATGTTCTACATCATGATGTTATTTGTGCCGCTCTGGTTTTTTGGAGTGTTGGTTAACTTCCCGAACAGTCCCATATGGGTTGTTCTCTCGATATTCCCCGTCACCGCCCCTGTTCAGATTATGTTGAGGTTGGGGGCGTCGGATATCCCGGCGTGGCAGATCATGACCAGTATTGGGGTATTAGGGCTTTCAATAATCGTGGGATTATTCTTCTCAATAAAGATCTTCAGGACGTTTATGTTGATGTACGGGAAAAGACCGGGTTTGGCAGAAATTATCCAGGGTTTGAAAACTGCTTGAGGCCTATGTCTCATATCGACAATCAGGGTTCCGCCAAAGACTCAAGGTATAAAGAGATCGTGCAGTGCTTTTTCGGTTCATCGATTGTATATGGTTTGAAGGCAACGGCCCTAAACCTCCACTGCTTGAAATCAGCCATGATCGGGTCATTGAGATAGCCACTAGATAACAACTCGCTGGAGCCCTGGGAAAACACCAGGATGCACGCGCCAGACCCCGCACGAGGCGCCAAAATGAAGTTGAGTAGAATATCTGAGCCGCTAAGCTAGAGACTGTTAAACATCACATAGAAAGGGGGTTCCTTCGTGTCCACTCCTACCGTCGTAGACTTTCCCCTCCGGGGTGAATGGGTGACCCCCAACACTCCTGGCAAGAAGGTTCCAAGCCATGGAACTGATGCGTTCGGCCAGCGGTACGCCTATGACTTCATACGCACAGCCCCAGAGTCCAGAGCTATGCGCTTCTAAAGACACAGTCTGCTCCACTACCTTGTCCTCGGCGTGCGATTGCAGGATTGCTATAGCTGGGGGCAACCGATCTATTCCCCTGTCACTGGAACCGTTGTCCATGCCGAGGACGGCTGGCCTGAGCGAAATCCCGTCCACCTCGCAAGAGATTTTGCCATACTTCTCAAGAACGCCCTGACTTTCAAACTCAAGCGGACTACGGACCTCCGGCCACTGATTGGCAATTACATCATCATTGAGTCGACCAATGGGTATGCCTTCTTCGGCCATGCTCAAACTGGCTCGATCAAGGTGTCGCCAGGCGACAAGGTTTTCCCAGGTCAGCCGCTGGCCAATGTCGGCCATTCTGGTAATCCAACAGCTCCACACCTCCACTTCCACCTCATGGACAATCCCGATCTTAGGAGAGCCCAGGGCATTCCGTGCTGCTTTCGGGAGTACGAGGTCCTTCGGGATGATACGTGGCACCTGGTCCGCAATGGCATCCCCAAGGACACAGATAGAATCCGTAAGCTTTGATGTCTAACATCTCGCTGCCCCGCAAAGTCCAAGATCCCCGAAGGGGGAACGCGGGATCCAGCCAAGTTGGATGAACGGTCTTCGACATCTGACCCGGCCGGTAGGTTAATCCGCGACACTTGCCGTGGTCGTCAAGTTATCGTAAAAAATGGTGTTTGAGAATCAAGAGCCTCCGGGCAGTTGAGCTCGAGACGTTAGGCGACCCTCGTAAGCGATATTCGTTAAAAAAACATTGAAAGAATAGCAAGCTTTATGAAACGTTATTCTCAAGAAGATTTCATCAGAATTCGTAATTTTCTGGTGAATACCTACACCTATTTTCAACGCCCCTACAATTGGACGATTGAGAGATGGAATTTTTCCATCTCGATGGCACGGATTATGAATGGTGTTCCATTGGAGACATGGGAGTCACAAATCGCGATCTGGGAGCATGACCAGGAGATTGTCGGGGTGGTGAACTCGGAAGGGGAGGATGATGGCGAAGCATTTTTCCAAATGGCGCATGAGCAACTCTCAGACGACATCTTACAAGAGATGTTTACATTCTGTGAAGCCCATCTCGGCAAACAAAAGAATGGTAAGCGGGTAGTCTATTTGAGAATCCCGTTGGACAATTTAAGGGTTGAGCAGATCGCGTTGAGCCGGAACTATTCTAAACAACCTGGAATTGAATCCGTATCGGAACTTAGCTTGGAACAGGAATTTCCTGTAAAGCTTGCCGAAGGTTTTTCTTTTAAGAGCGGTGATGAGGTATCCGTTTACGATAAAGGTAAAGCGCATGCCAAGGCGTTTGGTTATTTCGATGAGACTGTGTATCGGGAACGATCGCCATTTGGCTATCAAGCGATGTCAGAGACCCCTGATTATCGACCAGACCTCGATATCCATGTGTTGTCCCCGGATCATGAGATTGCCGCATTTGCGACGATGTGGTGCGACCAACGGAATCGAATAGGGATACTTGAGCCTGTTGGAACCATTCCTCGTTATCGAAAAATGGGATTAGGACGAGCGAGCATCATGCAGTTGGCTAACCAAGTGAAGCAGGAAGGCGGTTCAAAGGTATACGTTGGATCTGGGGAAGACTTCTACCAGCGCTTAGGGTTTCATGTAAAAGGACTGTATGGAGTGTGGGTGAAAGAAATCAATATCCCATAGACGATAGACATTCGTGCGAGAAGGGCAACAACTCGCTGCATATGACGGCTACACGGTTTCATCAAGTAGATTTGAAAGAGTAATCTCGAACAAATTTAGATCATGGGCTAATGGAGGTTCGCCGCAGATGAGCTGGATTCCAATTGGTGCCGACCTGTTGCCTATTCGAACACCGCAAAACCTGCAGTTGGCGGCAATACACTTGTTGGCGTCGAGCGTTCTTCATTGCGCCCTAATCCCAATAAGACAAGGAGACCAAGGATGAAACTAGACGGAAAAATGGCACTCATTACCGGAGCGGGTACTGGCATAGGCGCCGCAATTGCCGAGCGATTCGTTGCTGACGGAGCGAGAATATGCATAACCGGCCGCCGTCAGGAAATGCTCGATAAAGCGGTCCAATCGTTACCGGCGGGGGCGGTGGTGACATGCGCCGGAGATGTAAGGAAGTTCGAAGACGCCAAGCGAATGGTTGAGACGGCACTCGGATTCGCGGGTAAACTCGACGTGTTGGTGAACAACGCAGCCATAGATCCAGGAGGCACAACTATTGTTGACCTAGATCCGGAGCTCTGGCACAGCGTTCTCGCAACAAACCTCACCGGTCCTATGCATCTTATGAAGGCATCCATACCGCATATGATTAAGGGGGGCGGCGGTTCGATCATAAACATTGCCTCCTTGGGAGGCCTGCGCTGCCTGCCTGGCATGCCCGCCTACTGCGCATCGAAGGCGGGTCTCATTATGCTCACCAAGCAGGTTGCGCTGGATTTCGGTCCAGACAAGATCCGATGTAACGCGGTCTGTCCGGGCGGCACAAGGACGGAGATGTTGGAAGAATCACTCAGCCCCCTCGCCGAGGTGCTCGGGACCGATCTGGAGGGCGTTTTTCAGTGCATATCTTCGATGGTTCCTCTGAGGCGGACTGCTCATCCCGGTGAGATCACTGGCATTTGCAGTTACCTCGCCAGTGATGATTCTACGTTTATGACGGGGGCGGTTCTTCTACTTGATGGAGGAGCGGCGATTGTTGATGTTGCCGGAGCTGCGCTGACCAATGCCGGTGTGAAGTGGGGCGTGTGAGAAAGAATTTATTCAAGGAGGGGCACCATGCCACAGCGAGAGGGTGAAACGGATTACAAGTACGAGGACTATGCGTCGGAATTGGCGTTCCATCGTCTTCCCCAGTCAGCAATGCTGGTGAATCAGACGATGAAGATCACGCTCGATACGGGGACATCCTTCGATCTAGAGTTCGTAGACCAAAACGAGGTCAGCTGGCAAAGCGACAACGAGCGCGGTAAGGACTGGTGCGAGGTGGTGGAAGTGGCACCGCAAACCTATTTCATTGATATGACTTTTACCCATCAGCCTCGTCAGTCACAGACCTTTGTGGTTAATACTGAAACACGGCAAGTGCTCGCCATCCGCACGATTATGCGTGAAGGCGATGTCGGCCAAGAACCCCGGGCGGTCCATGATTTCTCGCCCGGTGTGCTCGGTGATCCGGCCATTCCACCCACGGGGCGCAAGCCGGCGCCAACGCGTGATCTAATCGGCTTGCGTGGGCTCTATGTGTACAGCCCGGGGCAATGTTTCGAACATATCTACCTGAATTCGAAGCGCTATGCCTGGCAATGCATCGTAGGACCATTGCATGGCGAAAGCGATGTTGACATGGCTACCGTCTACAAGTTCGACGACAATCAATACATCTTTGCCTTTCGCGAATTCGGTCTGCCCGTTTCTACCGTATTTTTCTATAACTGGGATCAGATGAGATCGACCGGCAAATTCTTTGCCATTGATGAAGACGGAGCCATCGCCAATACACCTGCCGGTGCCCTTATCAAAAAGCTGTCCATGGCCTTCTATCCCCTGGACATGCAGCCGTTATAAGGCTTGGCGAAGGATCGCGTGAGTCAACCGTACTGGACAGGGAGACAACCCGCTTTCGGTAGTCCCCCCCTTGGGTTGATTGACCTGCGGTAGTGCTGGTGATCCGGGCGGGTTTCGCCAGCGGTCGTGGGTGGGCGTGGCTCACACCGGTTGTCCACCTAGAGACCAGTTAGTTCGAGGACCGAGTGCAAATGGCCCGGCACTGGGGATCCGTCCACACTTCACACGTTCACCACCGTCAATCATGAACGACCGAGAAGCGCCAGGGCTTCTATCTATCACTTACGGATGTGTCCTGCGGGCACGCAGTTTTTCGTAGGCCACATGGTTAAAGGGACAGACCTTTATACACACCGAACAGCCATAATAATCGTCGAAGTAGGGAAAGCACAGGTCGTTCTCAACATATGTCAAGCGGCCACTGTCATGAAGAACCGGTTCTCCATACAAAGCATTAGGCGGGCACTCCTTAATACACACCCGGCAGGAGTAGCAGTAACCCTCGATCCAGCCGTGCTCGTTCCCATTCGCAAACGGCAGGTTTTCGATACTTGTGAAGACCGCCGCAAGGCGGACTCGCGGACCATGCTCCGGCGTGATGATGATCCCATTCAAGCCAATCCATCCTAGGCCAGCGCTTTGTGCCATCGGTGGGTAAAGCGCCATTCCCATCAAGGGATGACCGGCGTGGGCGCCAAAGCCGCGTTTTCGCAGCAGGGAGGCGATTTTATTGGCGATCCTGCCTTGATCGCGGTAGGTTTCCATCACGGTTTTCATACAGGCCAGGCTTGGTGCGGTGTCGATGCTTGGCTTATCCATCTCCATCGCAAAAACAATTGCATTCTCATAGTTGATGGCTTTGTACCGGAACACCCAAGAGGGTGAGACCTTTGTGTAGCCGATGCTGCTGACGCCCAGATTGAACGCCAGGCTACGGACCTCATCAAGCAAACCATCCTCGGCTTGGGTGCGCGGTTTTTCGGGATTGTCCTTGAGACTTTTGAGCGATTCGATGATACCCATTACTGTCGGAATCATGATCAAAGCCATCTGCGAGGGTGGTCCGTCACCCCCTCGTTTGATCTTCTCACGCATGATCTCAAACCGCTCCGGGGAATCCTCGACCGGATGCACTACATCTTTTCGGGAATGAAGTTCATCCTCCATCCGATCCATCGCCTTGAACATGGGCAGCTTGCGAATCATCTTCGTCAATGACATTTACCAAACTCCCGGATTTAGAATCCTCGATAAGGAATACGCTGGTTAAGTGAAGAGCCTGAAATCAAACACCAGCCTAGAGGCTAATCCTTTGCAGTACAAGTGACTTTCGCCATGGGTAGAACCCGCGTCGAACTCTACATAGGCGTGGTGCTCGTTCGACGATGCCCTTTCACGGTGGGCCTGACCTGAGAACATTGAGGCTCTTCGCAGGTGCGATGGACTTATCACCTCCGACCTCGGCATACCTACTCCATAGGAGGCTTCTCGCTGCCCAACAACTCGCTGAAGCGGGCCCCGTGGGCTGGGTGCTTACCTATGAAAATCGATCCTCTTGAAACGAAATGTTTCATTGTATGCTTATAGCGGGGCCGCTCAGTTCGAGCCGTTAGGGCACTCCCATTAATCAACGGAATGTTTTGCTTATACAGGGTACCGCTCTTCGCCTATCTTCATATTATCGACTACTTATTTATCTGATAAGAAAAATCCCTGCAATGGACGAAATTTACCAAGATGCTGGACAACTAGCCAAGACGACATATCGTGTGTTCTTGATGATCCTTTGTGTATGGACGGTTGCTTGGGTTATTAAGATACATCTTGACAGCGCACAGACTTGGATTAATACGAGTAAGGGTGGTTTCATCTATTGGACATTAGCAAAGCTCTTAGTATGGATTTTGCCGGCAAAATGGCTAATACAAAAATCGGGCCGACGCTTGCAGCAGGTATTTAATGTGTCTAACTTTAGGCAGTCGTTATTGTGGGGTGGAGGGCTTGGTTTCCTTATTGCTCTACAAGGTTTTATCCCCAATTATCTTCAAGGCAGGCCTCTTCTTCCAACTCAATTTGACTTCGCTCTTGGAAATGTATTGGTCATCTCGCCATTATTTGAAGAATTTCTAATGCGTGGAGCAATACTTGGCAATCTACGTCAACACCATCCATTCCTTACTTCAAATTTAGTTTCTTCATTAATGTTTGTTGGGCTGCATATCCCCGGATGGTTTTTCATGGGAAATCTGGTTGAAAATGTTACTAAACCTGTAGGTGGAGCCTTGTCAATCTTCGTGGTCAGCCTAATATTTGGTTATGCGGTTAAAAAAAGTGATTCATTAATGGGTGGTATTTTTGCCCATTTCTTGAATAACCTTGCATAAGGTTGAGTGCCCTAACGTCTCACTGAAGCGGACCCTTCAACTTCGCGCCTCGCTTCTCTCGGCGCTCCGCTCAGAACCGCTCAGCTCTATGCTGTTAGGCCAACGACGAATGATATTAGTATGTCATCATTGAAGCGATCTTCTATCACTCAAATGCCAATTGAAGAAAGGCAATGAAAAATCCACCTCAGGACCTCCATAACAAAGTCATCGATAGGATTAGTATTATTTTAAATAAATACATTTTCAATCGGATAACCTTGACGTTAACTGAAAGCGGGAGGGGTCCGTTATCTGTCGTTTGCCATATAGGCCGTCATAGTGGTCGAACTTATCGAACACCGGTTCTTGCATCATTCGTTGACGAGACGATAATCATCCCACTCTCATATGGTGAAAATGTCGATTGGCTTCGGAATACTCTCGCTTATGGTGGTTGTGAGATTGTCCGAAAGAATAAACGGATAGTTACTGCAAATCCAGAAGTGATTGATTCGGCAACTGCGTTTACGATACTTCCTGAAAAGCGTCGTAAATTATTTGAACGCTTCACGACGGATAGGTTTCTTCTTTTGCAGGTTATTGAAAAGAAATGATCCTAAGTTTTTACGGCATAAAAATTCGCTGGAATGGACCTAGGATGAGATCGGCTATGATCTACTCTAATCTGCTCCCAGGCCGCTCAGCTCGAGGCTGTTAGGCGCTATTCTAATGACATCAAGATATGAAAGGTACTGGATATGAAGCCAATGCAAAATGAGTGGGCTTTCTTTTTCGATCGACACGCGCCTCGCTACATGGACAACACCTTTACAAAGAACACTCTTGAGGAGGTTGAATTTATTCTTGAGGAATTGGCGCTCCCTGCTGAAAGTCATATTTTGGATGTTGGGTGTGGTACTGGACGCCATTCCATCGAATTGGCTCGAAGGGGTTACAAGATGACTGGTGTTGACATCTCTAAAGGCATGTTACGTGAGGCTAGGCGGAATGCAGACAGCATGGGGGTAAAGATCGACTTGATTCATGCAGATGCGATTGAATTCAAGGCCGAAAAGGAGTTTGATGCGGCAATTTGCATATGCGAAGGTGCGTTCGGGTTGTTGGGCTCAGAGGATGATCCGTATCAGCATGATTTGAATATTCTTAGAAATATTAATCAAGCTCTCAAGTCAGATGGGATGCTCGTCTTGACTGCGCTGAATGGAATGTTGAAGATTCGAGGCGCGACACAAGAAGCAATCACAAATGGAACGTTTAATCCACTTACCTTGACAGAGATATTCCCACTTGAATATGAAGATCAGGGAGGACCCAAGAAAATCACCGTTCGAGAACGCGGCTTTGTACCATCAGAGTTGGTCTTGATGCTACATGTTGCGGGATTTAGAGTCGAGCGAATATGGGGAGGGACAGCTGGTAATTGGAAACGTAAGGAAGTTGATTTGGACGAAATGGAGATAATGGTCATCGCTCGTAAGGAATTGAATGGCGCCTAATAACTCGGTGAAGTGGACCAGGGATGAACGGCGATTTGATTTCGATTGGATCGGTCCCTGGCTGCTGAGCTCTAGATCGTTAGGCGGATCGTAATGAGATCTTTTGGAGCATAGCCATGATTAGCAAGATTAATTGCATAGAGATTCCGGTTTCGGACATGGAAAAGTCCATAGCTTTCTATGAGAAAGTCCTAGGTCTTGAAAAATCATATGAACATCCAATTTGGACATCATTTGATATAGAGGGGACATCTCTTGCTATCGCAGTAAGCGGTACGAAAGGTGAAAAGAAGGATGCAGAGATTTGCAGAAGTTGCACTCCATGCGTTCTAAGATATGCCTCCGGAAAAGATCAACAGACGAGGAGACCTGCAGCAATATTTGCTATTTATCTTTCAGTCAAGGATCTTGATGGGCAATATCATGAATTGAAAGAAAAAGGGGTGGAATTTATCAATGAGCCACGAGATCAAGCTTGGGGGGGTAGAACTGCAGTGATGCTAGATCCTGATCAAAACATCTTAGTCTTATCTGAAGAGATGTGAATGATCTAATCTAAGGTGATAATAAAATCTGGGAACGATACGATCCGCCCAACAACTCAATAAAGCGGACCCGAGATTCGGGCAAATTTCCGCAAGGCTTCAAATACGATCAAAGTTGAAGGCGGGCCGCTCAGCTCAAGGCCGTTAGGCGATGAATACCAGCCTTACCTTAATAGGAAGATAGGTGAACCAAGAACTGCTTTACTTGTGTGGAATGATCTCGCCGGTCCTTTTTATTTCTTTAACGATCCTAGGAGGAGCTTTACGACCAGGATATAGCCATGTCTCGGACACAATAAGTGAGTTGTTTTCTCCAGGATCACCTAACAAGCTACTGCTTGATATTCTGCATTCAACCACAGCCATACTTACTACTATATTCGGGGTTGGTGTTTTGAATTTTATTCGATTCAGTGAAGATGGCAGCCCAGTAGGAATTATCGGCGCTGGAATGATCATTCTGATGGGATTGGTGAATATATCGACAGCAACGCTGTTCCCACAAGATGCCTGGAATTCCACTCCTACATTTCAGGGAAATATGCACAAGATTCTCGCGGGAGTCCTTGCCTTACTTTCCATTCTCTCTACCTTATTACTCGGCATCTGGTTTCAGCGATCAGATGTCTTCCCCCACTTTGGGATTTATTCATTCATTACAGTATTTGTGTTAGTTATCTCGGGTGGATTTGCAGTGATGAAACTAGGGAGCCCGATCATGGGGTTGACAGAGCGAATCACAATCATTGCAGGCTTGCAGTGGACCTTTGTAGTAGCATTCAAAATGTTTACGATGTGAGGAAACCTGCATTTGGATTTATACACTTGCCCGACCTCATTCATCGCCTAACCACTTGTTGAAGCTGACCAGGAATGTGAGGCAATTTGATGCCATATGATCTTATCCCCACCCGCTCAGTTCACAGCCGTTCAACGGCAAGTAGTAGGGCGCCCGAGGAGCACAGGCTATTGGAAGCCTCGTCGTCAAGGAGGAGGCCCGAGGCCAGTTCGAGCTGGCGTACGGCCCAGGCGGCGCGTGGAGCAAGCTGTTCGCACGGTGCCCGGGCTTCCGAGGCACCACCGTGCTGCGCGACACGAAGAATCCACGGCGGTATCTGACGATCGACCTCTGGGAGAGCGAGACCCAGCGGGAGCAAGCGCTGGTCGAACGCAAGGCCGAGTACGCGGACCTGGAGGCCACTTATGGTGAGTGGACCGAGTCTCAAACTGAGGTGGGTATCTTCAGTGTGCTGGCCGAGGCGACGGTGCGCCCCCGTGGCAGAGTAGGGCGAAGCAGCCGCCGAACAACTCGCTGAAGCCGACTCGCCTGGCGGACGCCAACGCATCGGCGCCTCGCCAGCCTAGTAGCCTTGCAATGATGGCATCAAGCCTGAGCCGCCGAGCGGCATAGCTAGAGGCCATTGGGCGGCTCACCACAATCGCAGAGGGCAGATGCATAACACGAGATACTTCACGTTTCTGTTGCTAACCTTGCTTTCGTTACAAGGTCTGATTGTCGGATGCACACCATCCATGGATACATCCACACCTGCGGTGCCGACGCCAGATTCCACGCCACAACCTGTAGAAACAATCGACTACCACAATGACGAATATGGGTTTAGCTTCTCCTTGCCGGCAAGTTGGAAGGGATATTCCATTGGAATTGACAAGTGGGAGGGCCACACTTCAGATAGTCTCAAGGGTGATGTAGTCGTCGAGCAAGGCCCTATGATCTCTATCGTCCACCCCAGCTCGACCCCACAACAGCCCCGCCAGGACATCCCGATAATGGTGTTCACAATCCAGCAATGGGATCACTTGCAGCGAGGCGACTGGCTTATCGGCGCTGCACCTATCGGTCCACTCGAGTTGGGACGCAACAGCGGTTATGTGTTCGCCCTGCCGGCTCGCTACAATTACGCTTTCCTGGAGGGCTGGGAGGAGGTTGAGCAGATTCTTAGTGATCATCCGATGCGGACGTTTGAACCAAGCGTACCCCCATAGACTGGAAATACACAAGGTCAGTGTGGTCTGTTGGGGGAAAACGCTATTGCATTTCCAGAGTGGGGAGCTATCCAGGGTGTAGGTAAGCCGCCCAACCACTCGCCAGCGGCAACCCCTTCGGCGGAGCCGCAGGTCCCGAGCAAAGCCGAGAGGCTCAGGACAACGCGGGGATGCGCCGCGATTTGCAGGCGATTATGAGTGTCAGGGCAGCGGGAAATCCTGACCGGGGTTAATGCCCCGGCGCCTCAGCTCGAGGCTGCTAGCCGGAGTAGATATGTCAGATGATGAAAACACTGCCGCAGTTTAAGATTATCGACCTTAACTATCTCGACGAGGATTTGCACCATCAGGCAGCCCATCTTCTTCTGCTCGGATTCGCTCATGATTGGCCAAATGCTTGGCCGACGCTCGAAACCGCGCTTGATGAAGTTAAAGAAACTTTAGGAGAAGAAAAGATTTGCAGACTAGCTGTTACAGAAAGTGGTGAAGTAATTGGATGGATAGGCGGTTTTCCTCAGTATGATGGGCAAACCTGGGAGCTTCACCCAATCGTTGTGCATCCAGAATATCAAGGGGTGGGTATAGGGACAGCGCTTGTGCTAGATTTCGAAGATCAGGTTCGTAAAAGAGGGGCTACGACGATTTTTTTGGGGACCGATGACGAAAGTGAAATGACAAGTTTGGGTGGTATAGATCTGTATCCAGATGTCCTTGAGCACCTTTCCAGCTTAAAGAGCCGTCGTTCCCACCCTTTTGAGTTCTATCAAAAGCTAGGATATTCCGTAGTGGGTGTAATCCCAGATGCGAATGGACCAGGAAAGCCTGACATTATTATAGCCAAGCGAGTGGAGAGTTAGCTGCACATACTCCGGCGAACTTCTCGCTGGAGGCCGTTATCATGAGCGTGGATCCGATCAAGGCAGGCATACCCAGCGTTGAGAATTGGAACATATTTATTGTAGGTTTCCTTGTCATCCTGGATTCGGTGCCTGGGGCGCTGACGATCTTACCGAGAATCATGCGATCGAGGAGCATCTGAAATCTCGGTTTGCAGTACGCGTCCACCGGGCTGGGATGGAACGATGAGATCTTGCTACAATCTGGACCTCGTCCATTCGCCATGACAACATGGCACTCAACTAAGGTGGCAGCAGAGCGCAAAACATCATTTGAATGACATCCATCACACTATGCATCCAAGGAGGATTACATGTCTACAACAACACTCTACAGTTTGAGCGCGCTCGCAGGTATCATCGCTGGCATATGCATCATCCTGGGTACGGTGCTCAACGATCTCGTAAAAAAGAACGGAGCCTTTTTTAACTTCCTGGGGGCTCTGATCGGTCTTTTTGGCATCACAGGAGTCTTCTTGTGGCAACGGAATGAAGCCGGCACTTTCGGCGTTGTGGCTTACGTAGTCGTTTTCATTGGACTGGCGTTGATCGCATGCAATGATTACGCAGGATCATTCATAACCCCAAACCTTCCTTCTGATGTTCAGACCCAGTTGGGAAATAGCTCCTTCATGCGGGTCATGTACATCTCATTCTCCATCTTCCTGGTGGGTGAGATCTTGTTTGGAATTTCAACGATCATGGCGGGTGTCTTCTCTAAGATTACAGCTATGCTATTCATGATCGGTTTCCTTGGGACAACTATGCGCCCAGTCAATCAATTTATCACGTTCATTGGCTTAACCATGTCAGGTGCTGCACTCATCTGGTGGGGTGTATCCCTTTGGACCATGGCTGGCGGCATCTAACAACAAGCAACGAAACGAAGCCCTCTCCCTGGTAGATACCCAACGGTCATTCGCTCAGCTCGAGGCGATAGGCTATGTCCGAGATCACGATGAAGCAATTCTTATTCTTGGGCTCGGTCACGATTGAGGTTCTTTACCTCGTCCTATTTGTAATGACCATTCGACGTCCGGATTTCCGATTTTGGCCGCCCCCTTCTCGCCGTTCATGGCAGTTCTTCACATCGTGGCTTCTCGCCGCATTGGTCTTGGTCGGTTTCTTCTTCGTAGGGCTTCTCGATTTCAATAGTTCCATTCTCAATACTTGGTTTAGATTCCCAATCGGATTGATCCTACACCTCTCAGGCGTCATCATTGGCTCATGGTCTTTCACAACCCTTGGGCTACTTGCCACAATCGGGCTAGGAGATGAACTCATAACAAAGGGTCCCTACCAATATTCACGCAATCCTCAGTACATTGGTGATATCCTTCACATCGTAGGCTTTATGGTGATAACAAATTCTTGGATGACATGGATCATCGGTGTATTGGGAATCGTCTTGAATCTGCTTGCTCCACTTACCGAAGAGCCTTGGCTTGAGAAAAAGTATGGAGAAGCGTACCTTCGATACAAGAAGAGGGTTCCCAGGTTTTTCTGATGAGTGCCTTCTGGTGGCTCTAATGTGGCTTTACAACATGTCGACATTACTGTTCGTTTGATGAAAACATTAATTGATGCCTTCCTAAATAAAGTGATCAAATGGGCACAACATCATACCGGGATTGTTGCTGTTGCGCTCGTAGGCTCACATGCAAGGGGTACAGCTCGTGAAGACTCTGATATCGATCTTGTATTGCTGACAAACGCCCCCCGCACCTTTCTGGAGGACACAAACTGGCTATTTACGTTTGGTGAACCAGTACGACAAGAACTTGAATCTTGGGGGAAGGTGACATCCATTCGCGTGTGGTATGTCGAGGGCTATGAGGTTGAATTTGGCATAGCGGGATTGGATTGGGCTTCAAATCCGTCAGATAAGGGAGATGCACAGGTTATCAAGAATGGCATCCGAATCCTTTATGAGAATGCGGGAGAACTTAGTCATCGGTTGACTCGTTTCGGTGTTTAGGGTCTCCACGATCGATCTATAGGGCTGGCCAGCTTCTCACCGGAGGGCGACCCCTTTAGTGAAGTTCACCACGAACAAAGCTGAGTGATTTTGGACATTGCAGGGATGCGGTACGAATTGCCAGCTAACTTGTATGATCGGCACGCTTGTCAAGCGGATATTGGAACGCTTCCGACGCCTCAGCACGTAGCCGTTAGGCGGACTTGGCATATGCACCAAAAGGGAGGCGGGCGACTTCCTGGGGAGACCTGATGCGTTTGCGGCTTATTGGCTTGTGGCGTGATATCAACTTCAGGAAGCTTTGGGCAGGTCAAACCATCTCGTTGTTTGGCTCCCAAATCACGTTCCTGGCCCTTCCTCTCACTGCCGTACTGGTGCTAGACGCAACGCCAGCTCAAATGGGCATTCTTATGGCCGTAGAATCGTTGCCAACGCTGCTAATCGGTCTATTTGTGGGTGTATGGGTCGATCATTACCGCCGCCGTCCGATTCTGATCACAGCTGATTTGGGACGCGCCGTGTTATTGGGCATCATTCCTGTGGCTGCCATCCTGGGCTTGCTCCGCATCGAGCATCTGTACATCGTCTGTTTCCTGGTGAGCGTTCTTGGGCTGTTCTTTGGTGTGGCTCATCGCTCGTTCCTCCCCTCGTTGGTGAGGCGAGAGGATCTTGTTGATGCAAATAGCAAGCTCGAGCTGAGCAACTCGGTGGCAGAGATTGCGGGTCCCGGTGTCGCCGGTTGGCTGGTGCAAACCGTGACCGCACCGATTGCGATTGCGGTGGACGCATTCTCGTTTCTTGTCTCGGCTCTGTTGCTTGGGTTAATTCGGGTGTCCGAGTCTGTACCAAGGTCAGCGGAGAAGCGGCACAACATCTGGAAAGAAATCGGTGAAGGACTCGAGTTAGTGCGCCGAGATAAGCTGCTCCGGCCCATCGCCGGGTGTCTCGGCACACTTTACTTATTCAACAGTATTCTCGAAGCGGTGTTTATTCTATATGTGTCGAAGGAAGTAGGAATAGGGGCGGGTTTATTAGGCCTCATCTTTGCTCTGGGCAGCGTCGGTTTCCTGGTGGGTGCTCTCCTTCCAAGATGGGTTATCCGTCGATTCGGATGGGGTCCAGGGATCATGATGGGGTTGTTATTGGTCGGTCTGAGTGACCTTCTCGTTCCTCTGGTGAGTGGATCTATCGTCGTCGCTGTGGCAGCGGTGGTGCTCATGACAGCCCAATTCCTCTTTGGACTCGGGCTGGTGATTTTCAATACGGGTCAAGTGAGTTTGCGGCAAGCGATGACACCCAACGATCTGCAGGGTCGCATGAACGCCACGATGAGCTTCATTGCTGGCGCGGTCGTGCCGTTCGGCGGGTTGCTTGGTGGGATATTGGGAGAAACCATTGGTCTTCGGCTGACATTGCTTCTTGCGGCATTGGGCGAGATATTCTCCGTCCTTTGGCTGCTCCTCTCGCCAATACGGTCACAGCATGACCAGCCGGTAGCAATGGACTAGCGATCTATCACGTCGGAGAGGGGAGTCCGAGCGACTCCGTCCCTACACGTCGCTACGCCGTTGAACTCCTGTCCGTTAGGCGGCTATTCAGTGTTACTTGATGCAAAAGCATCTTTATCGTATTGCGTTCCGAGCGGGTCACATTCATTCCATCTGTGGAAGTTGTCATGAGAGGGATTTATTATGGGGAAAAATCGTTCTTAGTTCTATCAGCTATATGGATGATGCTTATGATACTGCCATCGTGCTCATGGGGATTGCAGCAGTATTACGACAACGGAACTTCTGACGAGGACTATATCTTCATCGCACGTGAGCATGACGATTCCCAGGCTTTCTTAGATAGATAATCCCAGGCAGAAGTATTTGTGGACAGAAGTGGCAGCCTTGCTGTTGACTTCCGTGTAACTACACGTCCTGCGCATAGAACGACAGAAGAATGGGAAGGAATTCGATTACGTGTTTTTATTGATCCCAAGACAAACCGGCCAACAGCAACTCTCTTTCAGTGCAATAACAGAATCATAGAAAACAACGTACGGAAACATTTAGAACAATACTTCGTAACTCAATCATGTCCTTAATGCTGTTGGGCGGCACTGACGAAGACTGTCTTGATCCGATGCGGTTCACTCACAAGATTATATGGTTGACATGACGGACAACCCGTTTTACGAGGAGAGAATATCTTCGGATAGGACGGAAGCCCTTTTCTCTGGCTTCACAATTCTCTTCTTCGTGCTACTCGTCTGGCGTTTGAGCACAGGCGGTCTAGACATTCTCAGTGCTGCGTTATTCTTCATATTCGTTTTTTTCCTTTTCTACTCAGTGAATTACAGAAAACTCATTAATCGTCTCACGCCGGAAACTTTTTTGCCCAAATCCGGTAGCTTCACATGGGCAATACCATTGGTCAATATTGCTGAATGTCGCCTTGATGATCTCCAAATGTTGATGAGGAATGGAGGAACAGGTTGACGGAGAGGACGGTCCAGCATGATCGAAGTTGTCTGGGAGTTCGTCGTCATGGAGGAGGCTCAAGGCCAGTTCGAGCTGGCTTACGGCCCGGGCGGCGCGTGGAGTAAGATGTTCGCACGGTGCCCGGGCTTCCGAGGTACCACCCTGTTGCGCGACACGAAGAATCCGCGACGGTATCTGACGATCGACCTCTGGGAGAGCGAGGCCCAGCGGGAGCAAACGCTGGTCGAACGCAAGGCCGAGTACTCTGACCTGGAGGTCGCGTTTGGTGAGTGGACCGTGTCTAAGATCGAGGTGGGTATCTTTAGTGTGCTAGCCGAGGCGACGGTGCGCCCCCGTGGCAGAACACGGCGAAGCAAAGCTGGGGAGGCCGATCGAAGGAGTCGCCGAACAACTCGCTGAAGCCGACTCGGCTGGCGGGTGAAAATGCTTCGGTGCCTCGCCAGCCTGGTAATCATTCAAAGAAGGCTTCAAGCCCGAGCCGCCGAATGTCTTAGCTGAAGGTTGTTCAACAATAACGGCGGGTTAGGTTGCCTAATGTCAGGTGAATTAGAGCCTAACCTCCATTAATCTCCGAGAAGTATTGTAAAGTACCTCCATCAGCTAACCTTACTCAATGAAGGGTAATCACATGGACATAGCCGCCATTTTCAAACGCGCCTGGGAGATCACCTGGAAGCACAAGGGGCTCTGGGTGCTGGGCTTCCTGGCCAACTGCTCCGGTGGTGGTAGCCAGGGCTCAAGCAACATCAGCCGTATCCCGGAATACAAAATCGGCGGGGGTGAGTTCCCCGAGATCGAACGCTGGTTCCAGAGCGTCCCTGATGAGACCTGGATCATCATCGGTATCGCTGTCGTCTGCGGCTTGCTGCTGCTGGCGCTCTTGTTCTGGGTTCTCGCCGCCATCGGCAACGGCGGTCTGATCGCCGGTTTCCAGATGGCCGAGACCGGGGAGAGCGTCACGCTGGGGAGCGCCTTCCAGCAAGGAATCAGCTACTTCTGGAAGCTGCTCGTAATCCAGCTCATCATTGGATTGGCATCTCTGCTGGTCTTCGGCTCAGGGATCATCGGGGGTGTACTTTTCTCGATCTTAACGCTTGGACTCGGGTTGATTTGCCTGATCCCGTTCATCTGTTTGTTGGTCCCGATCGGCATCGCCATCTCGATCTACACCTTGCTAACACAGATCGCCCTCATCGTCGAAGAACTCGACATCGGCGCCGCCTTCCGACGCGCGTGGGAAATCTTTCGATCGAATCCGGGTCAGATAATCTTGATGGGTTTGATCCTGGGTGTCGGCGGGTTCGTCGTCGGGCTGATCCTGGCCATCCCCTTCGTCCTGATGGCACTGCCGTTTGTCGCCGGCTTGGTCATGGGTACCGATACCAGCAGCCTTACCGGTTTAACCATGACCATGATCGGGATCCTGCTGTATTTACCTGTTCTGCTTATCGCCGGGGCGATCATGCGCACGTTTATCACCGGCTCCTGGACACTGACCTACCGGGATTTAATTAAGGCTAAGACTGCATAAATTTACGAAATATTCAAGTTTGGTGTTGTTTTCTCATCCATGATGGCCGCATAGCCAATAGAGGGATACATCCGGCCTCTTCGATCTCGTCGGCGATCCAGTAATAGTTGCCAACAGTTTCGAGGGCGACAGAAGTTCCCTCTGTGAAATCGGCAAGGAATGCTTTGATGGCGCCAGGTTGATGATTGACCCGGGTCTGGACAACGGATGAAGTATGGGTGTCGAGAACTGCGAAAAGCGAGTAGCGTCTGTGGGCATCACAGCCTATGCTGGTGTTCATGCTGCACCTCTTTTCTCACTGGTTTGGTTTCCAACTACCAGTGTGGCGGGAGGTGCAGCGCTTTCATATAATCAACTCGCTGGATAGGACTCGCCCTCAGCACGAAAAATCATTGATAATAAGCATGCTAGGCCGCTACGCTCAAGGCTATTTAGCCGTCTGTTCTTCTCATTAATCAAACCTTTCTGCAAGAGATGAATATAAAATTAAACGGTGAGGAATCATCATGCGTCGGATTGTCCTGATTAGCATCGTTGTTGTAGTAGTTTTAATCATTTGGGCACCTTGGCTTACACATCAATATGCGGAAGACAAGGTCATTGATCAATTTAATTCAATCTGGGAGGGTGTCGTTGATGGATGTGGGGTTATTGGCACTGAAAGGACATTGCTGGGTTATAAAGTAGAAATCGAATATGGATGTGGATTGATACCGGAGGATTCCCCTCAGTATCATCAAATTGATCACGCTTTCGTTTCCGTGTTTGGTATTGTGACGGAATTAGATGCGCCATAGGTATTTGGGCGAAGAAAAGATCGTCTAGCAATTCACTCACCCCCTACAAGGATCGCGGGATCCAGTCCAGTCAAGCTGGATGAACGATCAAGCTGGACAAACGGTCTTTGTGAGGCGACCGGGGATCCCGCTAAGAACACGCAGGACGAACGGTGCGACACGATCTAACATCTATGTCGTATTCGGCGGGAAGCCGAGATTGCCAGTGATATGTCAAACCTGCGTCTTAGCGCGAGGCTGATAAGCTGCGCTGGAAGCAAATGATCAACTTTATCATTTTCGAGAATCGGAGGAGCGAGGAGGGCTCACACATGAATCCCGAGTTGGCGATAATCGCACTTTGGGCTGAAGACGTTCCCGCGGCAGCGCGCTTTTACCACGAGGTCATCGGGCTGACCCCTATACCTCATCATGGCAAATGGCCACATTTCAATCTCGGAGGGATTTACCTGACTATACTACAAGGCCGTCCTCGTCCGGCAGAAGATGCTGTTCCTTCTCGTTTTCCAATATTCGCATTATCAGCAGTCAACCTACAAGACGCCATTGCTCGACTCGAGGCCAATGCAGTAGAAATGCCATGGGGAATCGAAGAAGACACCCATTCTCGATGGGTGATGTTTTACGATCCAGCCGGAAACCTCATCGAATTAGTGGAGTTCAAATAGGAGTTCACCGCGGCTCCCAAATAATACCTAAGATGTAAAACTGAAGCCTTACCGAGCAACTCGGCTCTCAACCATTGGACGACCGGTGCAACTGGCCTCGCACACGTTCTTTAGACAGACAAAAGCAATGCAACCGAATCTGAGAATCGAAATCGCCCATACCGATAAACTCAACCCCGATCTCCTTGCGACTATTCTTGCGCTTTGCAGCCGGGCATACGAAGAAGATCTCGAATCGTTATTCGCCACGTTCGCGGATACCACCCACGTGCTTGGCTTTCTGGGCGAGGCACTTGCTAGCCATGCCATGTGGGTCACTCGCTGGCTCCAGCCAGGGGACGCCCCCCTTCTGCGCACTGCGTACGTTGAGATGGTCGCCACCGAGCCTCATCAGCAAGGTCGCGGCTTTGCGACAGCCGTTTTGCGTCGTCTCGCGGATGCCATTTCCGAATATGACCTAGGGGCTTTGTGTCCGGCTAAGCCCCGATTGTATGCCAAATTGGGTTGGGTCTTCTGGCGCGGCCCATTGTTTATTCGGTCGGGAGAACGCTTGACGCCCACACCAGAAGAAAGGATCATGATCTTGCGTCTACCGCAAACACCTTCGCTTGACTTAGATCAACCACTATCAGCTGAGTGGCGCGAAGGCGAACTTTGGTAATGGGATCAGCAATAGGGCTTGGCCACCTTTTTAACATATCACTTAACAAATCCCGCAGGTGGCGCGATTTGACATCTATGGATCTGTCTACAGATCTTGAAAAGCAAGTTGAGAATCAAGCAGGGCGGTTGAGGTCATAACTTTTAGGTGGCATGTGCTAGAGTCTATAAATGCAAAAGGATCGGGAATGGTTGAGCCAAACAACTTTAATCCCAACCAGCAACAAGCGGAGTGTGAGGCATATCTCCGTCACTGCCTAAAAAGTCAGGTGAGGCTGGTTCATGCCGAGCCGCTGGCCAAAAGCACGCGTGATGCACCATGGCGACTGGATGTGGAGGTGGGCGGGGTGATGCGGCGCTACGTGCTGCGGCTGGATTCGAAGCGCAGCGAGCATGAGTATACGGTCCTGCGCGCGATGGAATCGATCCCGATTCCGACCCCACAGGCCTACGGTTGGGATCCGGAGGGCGAAGCCCTAGGAGTGCCGTGTTTCTTGTGTGACTTCATTGAGGGGGAATCATTGCTGAAGCCGATGTCGGCAGCAGAGCGATGGGCCGAGGAGCTGTACATTGACACAGTTTGTGCGCTGCAAGAGGTCTCACGAAGGCAGTTGTCAGTGATTGAGGATCGCTTACTGGAAGAGGAAACAGCTGAGGGGTTTCTTGAGGCAGCATACAGCTACTTCAAAACCGGCGCCCACCCGTTGGCGGATGCGATGTATGCCAATCTAAAAAGGACGATGCCGGAGCTGCCAGCAGTCCGGTTCAGCAATGGAGACCTGTGGTTGGATAACATCATCACCCGAGACGGACAACTGGCAGGCGTTATCGACTTTGAGAATGCGGGATTTAGCGATCCTATTTATGAATTCCTGTTGCCATTCTTTGTATCACCGGGATTGCGAGGCAGGGGCATAGAAGAGCGTTATTGTGAGCGCATGGGATTCGATGCGGGTCTGTTGAGGTGGTACCGAGGACTTGAGCTTTTCGATACGTGGCATTGGGTGAAGGCGACGGGAAAGCCTTTTGAGCACTACACGTCAGAGTATCTACAAATGGCAATTGAGCGTTGGTTTGATGAAGCATGAACATGGGTTAAAGAAGGGTTGATACCGCCCAAGAAGCCGTTCTGATTAATCCCTCCTCATGAGGTCCATGTTTGACGCAATGCTCGTGTTCGTCAATTGATGTATCGAATGTCGGAAAAGGAGCCTTGGATGTCCAAACGAGGGATTCGGACTTTCGCCCAGGTCATGTTACTGGTCCTGGTCACAGGTTGTGGGTCAAGCAGCCCCACAAGGACGCTTACTCCGCCGATCGACACATTTCTTCCGCTGACAAGTGAGCCCAGTATGTCCACGGCAACAGCTAGCACAACTTCGACCTTTACGGCGCAAACGGAATGCGTCGGTACAATTCCCGAATCCACCAAAGACCTTGTCCGCTCTTACGTAGATCAGGGGCTCAACGTTGGCATTGTGGTCGGCATTGTGACCCCCTGTGGAACAGAGATCTATGCCTATGGCGAGACGGAACTCTCGGGCGGTCAGCCGGTCGACGAGAACACCATATTCGAAATCGGCTCGACCGGTAAGCCTTTTACAGCGATTCTCCTGGCCGACATGGTCGAACGCAACGAGGTTTCGTTTGACGATCCCATCGAACAGTTCCTGCCTAACAACGTGACTGTGCCTACCCGCGGCGAACGGTCGATCACATTGATTGACTTGGCAACGCACACTTCTGGCTTGCCTAACATCCCTGACAACTTTGCCCCAGCCGACATGAACAATCCATACGCCGACTACACCGTCGAGCAAATGTATGAGGCCCTTGAGCAGTTCAACCTCAAACGCACTATTGGCATCCAATACGAATACTCAAATTTCGGTATGGGCTTGCTAGGACACATTCTTTCGTTGCGGAGCGGAATGAGCTACGAGGAGTTGATGGTCACCAGGATCGCCAATGAGCTAGGGATGCCCGGTACGCGGATCACATTAACGCCCGAAATGAAGAGCCGCTTGGCGACAGGATACAGGGATGGAGAGCCATTTCCCTTGTGGGACATCCCGACCCTCGCCGGAGCGGGTGCTTTGCGCTCAACGGTTCGAGACATGCTCACATTCCTAGCCGCGAACATGGGTCTCATGGAGAGCCGCTTGTACGAAGCTATGCAGTTAACACATGAACCGCGCTACCCTGTAGATGCGTCAATGGAAGTCGGCCTCGCTTGGCACATTCGCACCCTGAACCATGCCCAAGTCGTCGAGCATCATGGCGCAACAGGTGGCTACTGGAGTTTCGCCGGCTTTATCAAGGATAAAAAGACAGGGGTCGTCGTACTCACGAACACATTCCATGATATCGATGAGATCGGTCTTGGCTTACTCAGAGAGAGCACGATGCAGCCGTAAGCGTCTGCGGATGCGGTAAGTCTGATTGCTATCCTACGCGCTCTGCCGAATGTCTCGCTGGCGGCGACCCCTTCGGCTTCACACAGGACAATTCGGGGATCCAGTCCAGTCAAGCTGGATGAACGATCAAGCTGGACGAACGGTGCAGTGCGGTCTGAGAACGATGTTGTATGATGAGGATACTGGAATTGCTAATGGTGGAGCGAACACCAGCGTCTCCCCGCAATCCCACTCTGTTTCACTTCGGGGACGCAAAGCGGAACGCGGGACTTCACAACTCGAGGCCGTTAGCTAGCCTACAAGATTGCTTTATTATTTCACCGCTCTCTTTGTTATTAATATGCATCCCACCTGCTCTATCCTTAGCTTGAAGCTTTATCATTAGGAGAAGATGTACATGCGCCATCGGGTCACTGCAAAACAAGAAAATTCGAAGATGTGTCTGGTTTGTGGGCTGAAGAATCCATTCGGTCTGAAGACTTCGTTCTATGAGTTAGAGAATGAGGAACTGTTGGCTATCTTTAGAACCTCTGAAGAGCATCAGAGCTATCCAGGACGTCTTCACGGAGGGATTGCGACGGCAGTCTTGGATGAGACGATTGGCCGAGCCATTCTTATGAAGGATCGGGATATTTGGGGTGTGACGATTAATTTCAGCACCCGCTACCGGCAGCCGATTCCTCTCGATGAAGAGATTCGCGTGATTGGCCGCATTGATCATATCGGGCACCGGCATTTTGAAGGCTCCGGCGAGATTCTCCTCAAGGATGGAAGTGTCGCCGTAGAAGGTAAGGGGAAATTCCTCAAACTCCCTCTCGATGACATAGCCGATTTCGATGCTGAAGAACAAGAATGGAGAGTGGTAACCTCGCCCAATGATCCTGAATACGTTGCATTTTAGGTTGCCGTTGATATTGTCGCCTTGCTCATCGTGTTCCCATAATTGATAATAGCGATGGATTAATGAGCCAAGGTTAACGTGCATGACGGGCCGCATAACAAGTCGGTGAAGCGAACCCTTCAAACACACGCTTCACTACACACAACGCGCTGTTCATGGCTGCTCAGCTCAAGACCGTCAGGACGCGCGACTTGATCACTCAGTTGATCTGCACATGGTGAAGGATTGATGTGGAAACAAGTATCTGATTGGATGTACCGTATTTCGAATAGTTGGGTAGCTTTGTTTACCCTGGTCATTTTCCTGCTATTCACTGCGTTGGTGTTGCCCGGTCAAGCTTCAAGGGCGGAAGATGATACAGGAGAGGCTGGTTCACCGGATATGTCCTTCTACTACAGTGCCGATGATCTCTATCGAATGGCTGAAGCTTATGGTGAGGAAGGTAGGAGGGCATACGTCAGGGCACGGTTTACTTTTGACCTGGTTTGGCCATTGGTGTATATGGTGTTCCTCGCCACGGGGATCAGTTGGATCTACCAGCGGACATTTACGTCAGGCAGTCCGTGGCAACGTGCGAACTTGGCACCATTATTGGGAGCGCTGTTTGATTACTTAGAGAATGTTTCAACCTCGCTGGTGATGACACGCTATCCATCTCCAACGGCAGTGGTGGATGTGCTGGCAGCAGTCGTCACAATGTTGAAATGGATCTTCGTGGGTGGTAGCTTTCTTCTGCTTATGGTTGGATTGGCGATTGGGATATGGCAGTGGGTGAAAAGACGGAGAAGGGCGTGAAAATCTTAGCGTTACCTTACCCCTCCACAGAGATGACCAACCGATTATCAGCAGTTTGCGAGATTGGTTGGACCTGCTATCGAGTTAACCGGCGTGGAGGTCACCAGAACCGCCTGTCAACTCATGCATGTACTATTAGCCTGTGGTAAGAATATTCCCAAAGGAAAAAACATGGATGAACACGATATAAGATTCCTACGAGCTTCTTTTGATGTTGCTCGAAATGCACGAAAGAATGGTAATCACCCCTTTGGGGCCTTGCTCGTTGATGAACATGGTCGCATCGTTATGGAAGCTGAAAACACTGTGATCACTGCAAAGGACTGCACCGGCCATGCAGAGACCAATCTCATGAGGGAGGCTTCATCGAAGTATGATAGCGATTTCCTGGCGAATTGTACGATTTACACAAGCACCGAACCCTGTCCCATGTGTGCCGGCGCAATATTCTGGTCGAATGTAAGAAGGGTAGTATATGGCTTGAGCGAGGAGAGCCTATACGAAATTGCTGGTAGGGGATCCGAAGAGGTTCTCTTTCTGTCCTGTCGCGAAATCTTCGAAAGAGGGAAAAAGCTAATCGAGGTCATTGGGCCGTTGCTAGAGGATGAAGCACGTGAAGTGCATATGGGTTTTTGGCGTTAGGATTCCTATAATCAGGGTTTCTATCTTGAGAGAGAAGAGCATTCTTTTGACCGCTGCACAACAACTCGCTGGAGCGAACTCGTCGACCACACGCTTCGCTACGCTCAGCGCTTTACTCAGGGCCGCTCAGCTCGAAATCGTTAGGCAGCGATAAGCTCATC
>Ga0111172_1053_pt1 | contig 35691 bp, 29 predicted proteins | sample DeeMarSWOR324_28_FD_80233 | JGI IMG/M metagenome (GOLD analysis project Ga0111172, IMG submission 80233) | Anaerolineae bacterium SM23_ 63 | reverse complement strand
GGTCTGTTGATGGACATCTGGATCATTCTACGAACCGTCGGATCCGTGTTCGGCTTTCGAGGTGTGTAACGTGACGACATCCTTAGTAACCGGTGGCGCGGGTTTCATAGGATCGCATTTGGTTCGAGCGCTTCTCGAACGAGGCGATCAGGTGCGCGTACTGGACAACCTGTCCACAGGTCGGAGAGAGAACCTGACTGACCTCGATGTTACACTGATCGAGGGCGACATTCGCGATCTGAACACAGTGCTCCAAGCCGTCTCCGGGATTAGCCATCTCTATCACCTCGCAGCACTCATCTCCGTGCAAGCCTCGGTAGAAGACCCTCTGGATTGTTATGCCGTCAACTTGAATGGGTCACTAAATGTGTTGTGGGCAGCACAGCAGGCAGGCGTGAGCCGCGTCGTTTTGGCTTCATCGGCAGCGGTTTATGGTGATACGGATAAAAAGGTTGACGAGACTGTCAAAACTCGTCCATTGTCTCCTTATGCAAGCTCCAAATTGGCGATGGAGCAGGCCGCGCAACTTTTTGCTACCACTTCTAATTTGCCCACAGTCTCTTTACGGTGTTTCAATGTCTATGGACCACGTCAGTCTCCTGACTCACCTTATGCAGCGGTCATCCCGATTTTCATTCGTGATATGCTCGAGGGGCGTCCACCAACAATCCATGGTGACGGAAAGCAAACGAGAGATTTTGTGTCCGTCGAGGATGTTGTGCAAGCATTCATTTTAGCCACTGAGATGGAAGAGGCACTTGGTGATGTCTTCAACATTGGTGGGGGAGCTTCAATCTCAATCCTCGATCTGGCCCATACATTGCAACAAATCATTCCAAATAGTTTGGACCCAATCTATGCTCCATCACGCCTCGGAGATATTCGTTTTTCTGAAGCGGACATCACTCGGGCTGAGTCAGCGTTGGGATTCCGCCCAACAACCGACTTGAAAGAGGGCCTTCAAATTACGGTAGAATGGTTTCAAACATTTAAGAGTCGAGACAGCGTATGAAACCTGCCTTTCAGATCCGTAATCGTTTTCTCCTCGTCGTTGATTTACTTTTAATCGTTACTTCGGTCCTGGCAAGCTTCGCATTACGCCTTGACCTAGGACCGGTGTTCACCGCGTACCTACCCTCTGCTTGGGCAATGGTCGCCATCGCTTTGATTGTGAAACCTGTCGTTTATTACTTCTTCGGACTTTACCGTCGCTATTGGGTCTATGCCAGCATTCGTGAGATGCGACTGATCATCCTGGCTACGCTAACTGCTTCAGTTTGTGTAGCGTTCTTTGTCATGCTCGGTCGAAGTGTAGGTGGGTTGCAGGCCGGCTTTCCACGAATGGTCCTGGGAATCGATTGGCTTCTTTCCTTGTTCAGTGTAGGCGGACTGCGAATCGCTGTAAGGTTGCTAGCCGAGTTGGGTCAGATCAGTCAAAAGGCCGATGGATTGGCTGGACTTCGCAGGGTTGTGGTTGTTGGTGCTGGGGATGCGGGTGTCCTGGTGGTGCGAGAAATGCAGCGTAACCCTCAATTGCATATGCTACCCGTTGCTTTTGTGGATGACAATCCCGAGAAGCTAAAGAAAGAAATCCATGGTGTGCAGGTCGCTGGAACACTACGGCAGTTGGCATCCATTGTCGATCAGAATCACGCACACGAAGTCGTGATTGCAATCCCTACCGCACCGGGTGAAGTCGTAAGGCTCGTGACTGAGGTCTGTCGCGCCAAGGAAATCCCTTTCCGCACCATGCCGGGCATCTATGAATTAATTGGTGGTAAGGTTGGTGTCAGCCGATTGCGAGAGGTCAACATCAGTGACCTGTTGAGGCGAGAACCAGCCGAGATCGATAATGAGGGCTTGGATAGAACACTAGTTGGAAAGCGGGTACTGGTCACCGGCGCAGGAGGGTCGATCGGTCTTGAAATTTGTCGTCAGCTAGCCCAATGGCGTCCATCTCAACTTATTCTTCTTGGGCATGGAGAAAACAGCATCTTCGATGCACTTTTGGAGCTGAGTGAAGACCATCCTAATCTTCCTCTTGTGCCTGTCATCGCAGATATCCGTGATATCGAACGAATTCGTGATGTATTCGATGATATTCGCCCTGAAGTCGTATTTCATGCTGCCGCGCATAAACACGTCTCACTGATGGAGATCAATGTCGAGGAAGCGGTTACCAACAATGTCCTGGGTACAAAGAGTGTAGTTGACGCAGCGTTAGCGTGTGGGACCGAGCGTTTGGTTCTTATCTCCACAGACAAGGCAGTGGAACCGAAGAGTGTGATGGGAGCTACCAAGCGTGTCGCGGAGATGATCGTTCAGGACGCCGCTAACCGGAGCGGACGTACATTCGTTACCGTTCGATTTGGTAATGTCCTCGGCAGCCGAGGAAGCATTGTGCCCATCTTCCAACGCCAGATCGCTCGTGGAGGCCCTGTGACGGTCACACACCCTGAGATGGAGCGATACTTCATGACCATCCCAGAGGCTGTGCACCTGGTCTTACAAGCCTCTAGTATGGGCCATGGGGGGGAGATGTTTGTACTGCGAATGGGGGAGCAGGTACGCATTTTAGATCTTGTAGAGGATCTGATCCGTCTTTCTGGATTTGAACCGGGGAAGGACATTCAAATTAAATTTACGGGGATCCGCCCTGGTGAGAAGCTGCAGGAGACTCTCTGGGATGAGGGTTTGAAATACGAGGTGACTGAGCACCCAGACATCGTTCAGGTCGAGAATGGAGGGTTGCTCGAGGGGGTTCCTCTTAACGCCACGATCGAAGAATTGGTTCGCTTAGCGAAGGAAGGGGATTCCCAATCCATTGTGGGTTTGTTAAGCGAGCGTGTTCCGGGAAGTGTACTTGGGCAACAACCCCCACCAGGACCTACAACCGTCTTGTAATCCGCTCGTATTTTCCCTGTAATAGTTCCTATTCTAGTCGGTACGAGCAGTTGCAGGTTCTGTGCTTTGCCATCAATCATAACAGGGCAGGATACTCTGCCCGCTTCATCAGATTCCTCACCTAATTCTCCAGCAGGTCAGGCACCTACATCCGGTTATACGGTGGCATGGGAACCGCCTCTATTGGATTTCTTTCGTGTCATTCCGAACGCCGTTAGGCGTGAGAAACCCCTATGATATGGCGAATTCAGATGCTTCATCATAAGGATTCCTCGTCGCTCCGCTCCTCGGAATGACAAACAGGACGATGTCATTCTGAGTGCTCCTTCGACTACGCTCAGGACAGGCTTTCGGGGCGAAGAATCCCTGTGATGTAGCATATTTACTCGCCTCATCATAGGGATCCTTCGCTTCACGGAGCCTGCCCTGAGCGCCACCGAAGGGTTCCGCTCAGGATGACATGCCTAAATCCAGATGTTATTCTGCATGCCCTCTATTCTGAAACAACCGACTCCAACTCATAGTAACTCGCAAAACAGAGATTGACCCAATAATTGGGATCGTCCTTGATATCGACAAGCCCCCTGTGAAACCAAGCGCTGGGACGGCGAGGTGCATGGCCCCCCCCTCTTGAGCGACGCGTATTTCACGATCTCTAACATCCCAACGTTTAGCATATGCACGTAACGTGGGAACTTGAGAAAAATTTTCTTTAGCCGAGAGAAGGGGGCCAAGGACAAGTAGAATAGCTACAAGACAACAGCCGATAACCGTGATCCACCTCTTCTGCTTTATGATCCAACTGGATCTCATTTTTAACACAAGACCGCCAACGGAACCCCAGATAATAATTGTTGAGGTGAGGACGAACTGTGGGATGGTAAGGGTCCGATCCTCTGGGAAGGCGGACACGCCATAGACAGAGGGGGCCATCGAGCTAGCGATGAGGAGGTAACCAACGAAAGGTAAGAGCAGTAGAAATGTAGACAGATGCTTTTGATCCAGGCGTGGATGGATTTCTCCCGATTTCCCATCCTTTAAGGTAAGAGAGATGGTAATCAAGGCTGGAATGAAGAGAGCTAACGACGTTGGTAATGGGGAGAGCAAGACAGATTTTCCGATGAATTTAAACGAGAATATCAGGGACAATCCGATCACATTGGGTAGGCCAGGTGATTCAGGGGTGAGGGTTTGTCTGATCTCGTTCCCAGGGGCGACGAAGATAATTACCATCGAAATGATCGAGCCTGCAAGACCAACGACAAGCAGGGTTAATATGGGACGTTTTCGATCATCGTTAGTGAAGATAAGGAAAATGACAATAGCTATGAGAAAAGCAGTTGTCTGCATTGCAATGTACATCTCGGAGAAACCGCCAGCTAGTATTACAAGAACAGCGAGAAACAACGCCGAACCAGGTACGCTGGGGAAAGTCGCTCTACGGAGGTTGCAGATGAAGATGCCGATGATGATCGTGGAAAATATAAGAGGGGCGATATAGGTCAGCATCCCGGTCTGCCAATAAAGAGATTGATGAACATTGGGGATATTCTCCAAGACCGTGAATATCAGCAAACTGGCGATAAGGAGGGAGGCCGATAAAGCTGACGATCGAGGTCCCCATGTACGGAATTGGTACACCGCCCACGTAGTCACGGCTAGCCAAAGGCATAGGGCTATGGCTGGGAGATAAGGCACCAACTTGATCCCGATCAATTCTATGAGGCTGACAGCAAGCGTAAAGGAGTAACGCCCAGACCAATTCATATACCACGTACATTGTGCCCTTAACAGGCCCTGAGAATGAACCGTTGCAGCTGTACACCAGTCATCGGCGATGTACCTTGTATGAGAACCGAGAACAGCATGAGCAAGGAGGGGAACGAAAAGAGCAAGAATAGGCGCGAATAGAAGAACCCTATAAAGATTAGATCGATCCGTTGATTCTCGAGAGGAGGTAAGTTCGGGGGACATTAACCTATTCCAGCAATGGGAGCTCTAAAATGATTAATATTTAGATTGAAAATGACCCGCCTTATCAGTCAGATAAAATTTTTCTCCATCTGATAAACCGAATAACTGTGTATATGATCGTAATAACAGTAACCGCAGTCGATATCCCGATGATCCATACATACGTAGGGTCCGGTTGATTCAGAATCTGAATATCAGAAACGAAAACCCGGTCAGGATCAGGGAGCGCTCGAGCGAAGTTATCCACACGCCAAATGCGTACATGCCGCAAGATATCGTGTCCCATAATGATGAAAAAAGTAAGGGATATAAATCGTTTGGTGATCGATTGAACCCTCGTTGACAGCCAACCTTGGGCGCTTATGGCGGCAATAAAGATGACGCCAACTACGGACATGATCAGGAAGCGAGAGGGAACACGCTCTAGTCCAACAAGGGGTATCGGCAGGCTGTGAATGGGTTGATAGAGATAACTCACGGAGAGGATCATCATGATTATCATCGGAATGTAGAGAGGCAGGAACTTCGAGGAGCTTTTTTCCTCGTGGTTGGGATCAAAAAGAGGATAAAAACCGAATAGAAGAATAAAAAGAAGCCCTACAAGACTTACATAGTGATCAAGCTCCCACCAACCGACAAGCCTTCCACTAATAGCTTCATAGGGGGAGACGTCCTTGACGAGAGCGGAAAGAATATCTGTAAAGTTGATGTAACCGGGGAAAAATCGGCGTTTGTTCTCAGCGAATACAAGGGCTGCTGGCAGTATTCGATGAGCTGCAAGGAGCGCGCTGGCGATCAGCGATTTCAGGATCGGGATACGGTGTGGACGCAAGATGACAAGTAAGATGAGTAAGAGCATGACACACCATACGTAGAAGTGAATCGAACCCTGTAAGGTGATACCAAAAAGTATGAGACCCATCACAAGTGGCCATTTGTGATCATAATCATGGTCAATCAAACGGAACAGTTGAAGCATGAAGAACGGTAGCAGGTAATAGCCAAACCACATGGAGTGCCCTACACTCACGTGCGAAACAATGTGACCATTGAAGGAGAATAAGAGAAAGAGAACTCCAAAGGTGATCGGGGACAGGTTGTAGCGTCTTTTGATGAGCAACAATCCAAGAAACCCGATGCTGAAGAGGAGAAGCGCGTTGAGCAATACAAACTGACCTGGTTCGAGAAATGAGAGGGATAGAATTTGGGGAGATAGAACGGTCTCTGGAATGGAAAGGAAACGTTCCGGTGCGTTTGGGTTCGGGTTGGTATGTAGGGGGATCGTTTTATCCGTAAGTGCCTGTTTAAGAATCGTGTAATACTGCCATTCCTTCGGCCAGTCATGGATCTCAAATTGAATTCGACCTCCATCAAGGAAATACACCCACATAACGAGCCCGATGAGCAGCAAGGCAAAGATCCAGGACCACTGAATGGTTCGTTGCCAACGGGAAAGAGAAGCATTTGCAGGCAGGAATATGGCGTCTATGGCTTCATGAGAAATCTGAATGATACGTTCTTCGAAGTTCTTCAACCAATCTTTCATGTCGTTGTATCTTTCTGGACTCTCTTGATGTCGCGTGGCATATCCAATATCGCTGGTCGTATTATAGGCTTGCTTCGTATGTCTACCAACTGTGAGAATGTATTGTAAGATGTTGAAGTCTAAGCATGACAGACTTACAGAAACAGATCAAGATTCACTTTGACCATTTATCTATACTGTAGTGATCAGAACATCACCTTGTGGAGATTAGGTATCTGTGGGAGGAGGTCATGGAGTTTGGGTATTCGTAGGAGTTGGGGTGCTCGAGGGTATGGGTGTTGGCGTGTAGGAAGGCGTAGACGTGAGAGTGTCAGTTGGAGGCAGTTGAGTCGGTGGGGGAGTAAAGGTAGGTGGGGGGGTGAAACTCGCGGTGCGTGTGGGGGGCACAAATCCAGTTGAGGTTTCTGTGGGAGTCAAGGTTTCTGATGGGGTCGTTGTAAGGGTCACCGAAGGCATGAGAACAGGTGTAGTTGATGGTGGTAGTTGGCTTGGAGTTGGGGTGCCAGTAGCTGAGGGCGCGCGGCGTATCGCGATGATACCTGCACAGTAGCAGGGGATCGTGGTCAAGATGATGCCGATGAAAATCAGATAGATTCTACGCCCGGTTAACTGCATCATGAGTCTGTAATTCGCGGCTGATGTTTGATATTACCAGCCGTGTAGCATACCTGCAAGCAGGGTCTATCTTCTAAAACCGGAAAAACGAATAGGTCTATTATAAAGTCCTGATGGATATTTGTTTGTATGCCTGAACCACGTGACATATAATCGAATTGAGTTCATTCCATGATCGGGGGTGGCGTCCGTTGAGCGATCAAACACTTGTCCCAACGTTAGAGGAACATCTGCTGCGATTAAGCCGAAGAGCGGAGGAGCTGCGCGGTCAGTTAGCGGCTCATCGAGCGACGCTTGCTCGAGCGCAATTAGATATCCCTGAGGGGGTGCTAGAAGGATTACGCCAACTCAGCGGGACGCTTCTTCTTTTACAGAAGACGGTCGATGAAAATGAACAAGATCGGCGCAATCTCCGGGCATTGGCCGAGATAGGACAGGTGGTCAATTCCTCGCTCGACACGAAAACTGTACTCAATGAAGTGATGGATACCATCATTCGATTGACCGGGGCCGAGCGTGCATTTCTTATGCTGCGAAATGAACTCGGGGAGATGGAGATCAACGTCGCCCGTAATTGGGAACGGATCTCGCTTGAGCCGCAAGAGATCGAAATCAGCCGGACCATCATCAAGCGTGTCGTGTTACAAGGTGAAGCGATTCTGACCACCAATGCTCAAACGGATCCCCGCTTTGGCAGACAGGAGAGCATCGTTGCCTATAATCTGCGTTCGATTCTGTGCATTCCCTTGAAAGTAAAGGGGGAGTTGACGGGTGTGATTTACGCGGATAACCGAGTGCGAGAGGGGCTTTTCACCGAAAAAGAACGATCGCTGCTTTCAGACTTTGCCAACCAGGCAGCGGTGGCGTTAGAGAACGCTCGTCTGTTCGAGTCAGTGAGGCGAACCCTGGATGAGGTGATCGAGTTGAAAAACCTGATGGAGGACGTGTTCGCATCGATCGCTAGCGGAGTGATAACCGCAGATGTCGATGGAACGATCACACTCTGTAATCAAGCCGCGGAGTCGATCCTTGCCACTCCGAAGCAGGCCATACTAGGAACTTCTCTACGTGAGCTGCTTGAGCCTCTATCCCCTGATTTGCTGCAAAAAGTGATTGAAGTTGAAGAAGAAGACCAACATCACATCGGTATTGAAGTTGAACCGATCTTGGAGGAGCGAGGCCAAGTCGATCTTAGTTTGAATATAACCCCTCTGAAGACAGCGGATGAGATGACGCGAGGCGTGGCGATCGTCGTTGATGACTTGACCGAAAAGCGACGCTTGGAAGCGCAACGCCGTTTGTTTGAGCGTATGGTATCGCCGGCGGTGATCGATCAGCTCGATCCGGATGGTTTGCAATTGGGCGGGCATCGGCAAGAAATCACCACTTTGTTCGCCGATATTCGCGGTTTTACCGCTTTAAGTGAAACCATTGATCCCGAAACTTTAGTGGGTGTATTGAACCGATTCTTAGCTGCCGCCGCTGAGGCGATCCTTAATGAAGAGGGGACCATTGACAAGTTCATCGGTGATGCAGCGATGGCATGGTTTAACGCACCGATCCCGCAACCAGATCACACAATGCGCGCTGTGCGAGCTGCACTTACTATGAGAGAAGCCGTTGAGGAGCTTCACGAATCGCTCGAGAAGAAGTTCCGCCTAAACTTTGGAATTGGAATCCACTATGGAGAAGCCCTTCTCGGGCTGGTCGGCACTCAGAAGCGCTTGGAATATACCGCCATCGGGGACAGCGTGAACACGGCTAGGAGACTTCAGGAGAACGCTGCTTCGGGTCAAATCCTGATCAGTCAGGTAGCGGCTGAGAGGGTGACGGATTCGGTTATGTTCGCGGATGTCGACCCCATTCAAGCTAAAGGTAAGGAAAAGCCAATTGAAGTTTATGAAGTGGTGGGGTTAGTTAAGGATAATTCCTCGGCGTAAGCAAACAGAGCGGGTGTCCCACCCGTGTGCCAGAATAGAACGCGCTCTTTAGAACTTATTTCCCCGCTGTGGATGAGGTCAATCATCCCGGCTGCTGCCCGTCCTGTATAGACCGGATCAAGAAATAATCCTTCGAGTCGGGCGAACATTTCAAGCGCCTCCTTCTCGGGCTTCCCCATCACTGCATAACCCTCACCTAAATATGAATCGTTCACATCGACTTGACCTTCTGAGAAGGTCTCAGGTAGACCGAGCAGCTCAGCGGTTTCGGTTGCTAAGGATGTGATGGTGGGCACAATCTCACCCGCTGAGGGATCCACGCTGATACCCGTGATTTGACCGGAAAAGCGGTGAATCTGTGCACCGACGAGCAATCCAGCCTGGGTCCCACCGGATGATGTCGCAAACACGATCCGATCTACTGGGGTGTCTTGTTCCATGAATTCCCCCATGGCAGCCGTGTAAGATGCCGCGCCTATTGGATTGGATCCGCCATAGGGGATGAGGTAAGGGCGTCTTCCATCAGACCAGGCAGCATCGAACGTATTAGTTAATGTTTCTTCGGGATCTTCCCCCTCAGTCCATATAATCTCAGCCCCTAGGAGTTGGTCTAGTAGGGTATTGCCTATCGCGGTTTTCGGTGGGTTTCCAGTGAGCACTAAGATGCACTCAAAACCTTGGTTCGCTGCAGCTGCAGCTGTCTGCCGGCAGTGATTGGATTGGATAGCGCCGCGTGTGATCAAGGTCCGTGCACCATGAGCTTGAGCTTCAGCGAGCAGGAATTCTAATTTCCTGGTCTTGTTGCCACCGAACGCCAATCCGGTCAGATCATCGCGTTTGATCCACAACCGAGGTCCGCCGAGTTCGGCGCTCAGTCGGGGTAGGGGATGGACAGGTGTAGGGAGATGCGCCAAGGGAATGCGAGGGAGTGTGATCATGTTCGTGAAAGACTCCTCAAATCTATACTTGCTAGCTTGATAACTCCAGAAGCAGACCTTTTTCAGAGATTCGATGACTAGACTTAAAGGGAGGAATTGCCTTTATTCCTCGGAGGTCAATCTCCTTCTGGTTCGTAGTGCGGTGGTTTTACGTCCTCTGGTATCGGTGAAACGTACGGCTTGCCTCCGGTCTGTTGCTTGAACTCCAGATGGATTTTAACAAGATGGTTAGGATCTGAGTAGAGTTTAACAGCGGTTACGGCCATGATCTTGGCCGCGTGCAGCATGCCTTTGTGGCCAATAGACATCCCAGAGGCAGCGACATTACCCCAGCTATGTCCTGGGACGCCTGTTGGAAAGCAGGTTGTGCTCAGTAAGCTCACCGGGACAATCTGACTGAGATCGCCGACATCCGTTGAGCCAGTAGCGATGATGTGTTCATCAAGTGCACGGAAATTTCTCCCCACCAAAGGCTGGTCACGATATTCATCAAGGGCGGCAACGATTTCGGGCGAAGCTTTATAGTATTCGATCTTGTCATCGATGTAGTCGGAGTTCGTACCAGGGAAAGCGTCATTGATCTTCTGGGCGAACTCGATTTCAGCCTCTGTGAAGGTGATCGGACCGATCGACTGCATGGCCTGATACTGCAGATCTGCCAGATAATGATTGCTGAGTAAGGCTGAACATCCCTCTTCGAAAAGAACCTCAAAGGTTGTCTCAGTCATCAATGCTGCACCTTCAGCCACTTTGCGGACGCGTTCAACCACCTCGGCCAGATAGTCGGGTTTGGCGGCCCGGATGAAATAATACACTTCGGCTTCTTCAGGGACGATATTGGGCGCTTTCCCTCCCTCCGTGATGATGTAATGCATGCGTACGTCATCCTTGACATGCTCACGAAGGTAATTGACACCGACATTCATCAGTTCAACCGCATCCAAGGCTGAGCGTCCTTTATGTGGGGAACCTCCGGCATGGGCAGTCTGACCATAGAATCGGAAGTATATGGCATTCACGCCAACAGCCCCGCCCTTAGAGGGCGTGTTCAGATGGGCAGGGTGGAAGTTCAAGGCCGCGTCCAGATCATCAAAGGCACCTGCCCGAGCCATAAAAACCTTCCCGCTGCCTTTTTCTTCTGCTGGACAGCCATAGTAGCGAACGGTCCCTGATTTATCGTTGGACTTAAGCCATTTTTGCACGGCAACCGCTGACGCGACGGTACCAGCGCCCAATAAATTGTGCCCGCATCCATGCCCTGGCTCACCTTCGTGAATAGGTTCTTTGGTGGGTTGTTTCTTTTGGGATAATCCCGGTAATGCATCATACTCACCGATGAAACCAAGAATAGGCTTGCCCTCCCCCCACTCAGCCATAAATGCGGTATTGAGGTCCCCAATCCAAGTGACTGAGAAACCTTCATTTTCCAGGTAATCGGCTTGTAGGTGCGAAGATTTGAACTCTTTCCACGCTAATTCCGGGGTGCGCCAAATTTGATCGGCCATTTCGATAAAGATGGATTGATTTTGGTCTAGCCAATCGATCACTTGTTGAGCGGATTCATTCGTATCCATTGTTGTTCCTCAATTGATTCTGGTGTCGCTCGCGGCGTCATCTCCAGCGATTTTTTGTAGGGACTGAAAGTCAGGTACAGCAGTCCGGAGAGGACGATGATGCTGACGTGGGATATCAAGGCGACAGCTATGTTCATCCGGAACTTCTTATCGCCCTCGGCCACGGCAGCAAGTGCGTTGGGTAAATTCTCTGGATTAAGAGGGGTACCCGCCATGAATCTACTGATGGCGTTAGTGAGGAAGATATAGAGAAACAGAAATCCGCACAGTTGGATGATCCCTATCATTGGGAGCATGACTTTGTCCTTTTAGATTGTAATGACGATTTTTCCTCGAGCATGTCCTGTTCCGTAATGTCGGAGAGCTTCAGGGAGCTCGCTCAATGTGTAGCGTCTATCTATGTACGGAGTTACCTTCCCGGTTTCGAGAAGCTCTTTCAATTCGAGCATGTCCTTTTCATCGGGTCTATCCATGGGGTTCATCGGAACCATTTTCTGGCTCCCGGTCATGGAAATCCACTTCTCCTGGAGCGCTAAAAGGGGAGACCATGCGGTTGTGACATACGTACCCTGGGGGCTTAGTGCGCGCCGGCAGTCTGAAAAAGAACGCTTCCTCACGGCGTCATATATCAGGTCATAATGACCCTCATTTTGGGCAAAATTCTCTTGGGTGTAATCAATGACACGGTCTGTGCCAATTGAATGCACCATATCAAGATTTTTGGTGCTGCAAACTCCCGTCACTTCGGTCCCATACGCCTTGGCGATCTGTACAGCAAACGTGCCTACAGCACCAGAAGCACCATTAATCAAAACCTTTTGCCCCGGTTGAATTTGTCCGAAATCACGAAGACATATTAGAGCAGTTGATGCCGAACAAGGTACAGCCGCCGCTTCCTCGAATGAGATACTGGCCGGTTTCAGTACCATTTGAATCTGTGCTTCAGGAGCACAAAAATATTCTGCAAAAGCTCCATTAATGAAACTCAATCCGAATACCTCATCGCCCGGCTGAAACTGCTTGAAGTTTACTCCGACCGCTTCAACTCGTCCCGCCACATCAACTCCCAATACCTTGCGTTTTGGTTTGAGCAGTCCACCTGCCACTATACGCGCCAGGAAGGGTGTACCCAATAGGAATCGGTATTCAATCGCATTTACTGAAGCCGCATGAACTTTGATCAGAACTTCGTCGTCCTTTGGCGTGGGCTTTTCGATCTCTCTGAGTTCAAGAACATCGGGTGAACCATAGTTGTCATAGACCATTGCTTTCATTTTTATCTCCTTTGTGATGCCTCTTGCATCCATTTGTTGTCGGTCGTCTATATCACTCTTTTGGGTGATATTAACGTTGCTGACTGAGGGCAACCGACCATAAACATGTTGGATTCCCTTGAAGACAGATTTGGAGGACTTTCAATCGACTATCATTCTGGTGAAGATTATTTACACCGTATAAAGGATTTGAGCTGAGCGACTAGGTTTTGCCAACCGCTATGATATCTACCCACCCCTATCATACAACTTAGCTATCAAATCGCGCTGTATCCGGTGCATACTTCAGCGGTTTATTAGGTTGATCTTTTAGTCCTCCACCCCTTTGAACGGACAGATTCTCCTTCCAAGGGCTATCATTGCTACCCCCATTGACAAAGAGATGAAAGAGGCACCAGAGTATGAAGGAAGCCATGTCAATGCCCACAAGAGATAGGGAAGATAGAAGATGACTAAGCCAAGAACAAGGATCATCAGTAAGAACTTGAGATTGTGGAATTTAATAAAGTCTCTAGAGAAGATGAGTATATAGAGCAAAACCATGACGTAACCAGAATACGCCAGGAAAACAGCAAGCGCACCACTATACGCCAGACGATTCAGAGCCGGTCTTAGAGACCAGGCCAAGAGGAAGGTAAACCAAGGTATAGATAGTGGAGCGATCTTTCTAACAGTAAACGGCCCTTCAACTAGGACGCTTGCGATGGACAGCAGACCGAAGAGAATGGAAAGGTGGAATTCACCATAGAGAAAGCCAACGAGCTCCTTAGGCGAAGAGGGTAGAGGCCTTCCCTCCCGCCCGAATTCCCCCACCACAACCCAAGCCCAGTCGCCATTAACGTTATGAACAAGAACGCCATCGTGACCCATCGCGAAGACGGCATTCCCGCTTGAGGGATCAATTGCCCCAGAAAAGGGTCCGTATATGAGCTGGACGCCATTCCTGTATTCGTAGAATGCACTTCTTGCGTCACGGGATCGTGTAAGATCATAATGCGCCACCCAGGTATCGCCACTGTCCTCAGACTTCTCAATACGCTCTCCCGGGAAGTACCTGTATCGGATAGCTGGCTCCTCCGGATGTATTACAAGAGTTTCCTCACTCGTGCTGACGCATTGATTTGTGCATTCTGCGCAATAATCCCAACTCATCCCACCATTGTTGCTGACGTAGATCTCGTCTCGCCACCCGGCAGAAGAGATTAGTTCCGCACCGTCCGTAGATACGCATTCGATTCCTTGAACCGTATAGGCACTATTGGCTAGTGAGAACGTAATACCTAAGGCAATAATCAGATACGGCAAAGGTCTCTTATAGGGGTCTTTGTCATCTTTGCTTCTCTTCCAAAGCTGCCACAAGAGAATAAAGGAAAGGAGAGCCACCAGATCAGTTGGGTCCTGGGTTATTCTGAACTCCGAGCGCGTAATCGAACCAAGGATTTGTTCAAAAAATCGGCGAAAGGAAGTGGCTGTGTTCGCGAGTATGAAAACAAGCCCGGTAAGGGAAAGGGAAGAGAAAAGAACTACTTCTTTCTGATTACGGACTCTTCCTGGTATACCCAAGGACAGTGGAATGGCAAGGATGAGAGGAAAGAAGAGTAGCCAGCAGAAATCACTCAACTTCCCGGTAAGTGAGGATGGATAATTGGTGCGGAATATATGATCATTGAGTAGCAGGAGCACGACCGATCCGATAACCAAAGGGTGCCCCAACAATCGTAAAGTCTTTTCAAGAGGAGGATTACGCATTCTGATGTCCGATCCGCTTAAAGGTCCTGAGATGAGCAACCGATGTGAGGTCCTGCTCCTCAGCCACCCGCTAAATCCGCAAGAATAACTTGCGCCGGTAGAGCAGGTAGGCAATCAGGAGGATAAGCCCCGTAAAGACTACACTGGATACAAGTTCCCCATAAATGCCGAAGACCGTATTCATGGAGAGATCTAAGAGACCGCCATTCAGCAGAAAGGCGGCCAGCGCGCCAGAAACCAGGTATGTCATTATGGAGTTTGCGCCAATCCAGACAAACGGTGACGCCCACTTTCGACGCCCCCAGACTTCTATGGTTTGGTAGAAAACCGCCAGTAAGAGACAGCTATAGCCCCCCGTGACCAGGACATAGGAGGACGTCCAGATCTTCTTGATCAACGGGAATTGCAGCCCCCACAGGAAGCCGAGTAAGATTCCGACAACGCCACAACCAAGTAAAAGCCCGACCTTCTTTTTGTCTGAGAAACTGTTGTTTTTCAAGAGGAACCCGGCGAAGACACCCAAGAGACACGTGGCGATCGCGGGTAACGTGCTCAACAATCCCTCGGGGTCGTGGTCGCCATCGTATTTGGTTAACGGGAGATACTGCTGATCGATGTAGTTGGCCAGATTGGTGCCCTCCTGGAAATTACCCGCACCCACTCCCGGCACCGGTACGAAAGTCATCAGCGCCCAATAACCGAAGAGCAAGGCAGCGCAGACAATTGCCAGGTCTCTGGGTTTGAGGGTACAGAAGAGAAGCCCGGCAAAGAGATAGCAGAGGGCAATGCGCTGCAAGACGCCCATAAGCCGTATGCCTTCGAATGAGGTCACAGGACCAGATGAGAAGATAACGCCAATTACGAAGAGGAAGATACTGCGTACGATGATACGCTTGTAGGCTGCCGACTTGCCGTTCTTTTCAACATGTCTACTCAAGGAGAAGACTAACGAGACCCCCACGATAAACACAAAGAGTGGGAAAATCAGGTCGTAGAACGTAGCGCCTTCCCAATCCTTGTGAGCAAACTGGACATCCAGAACACGTACAAGGTTGACGTTTGTGGTTTTGCTCAGCGCTTGGATGATTCCCGTTCCACCGGCAATCCAGAACATATCGAATCCACGTAGTGCGTCGATCGAAATTAGCCGCCGACCCTTTGCAAGTACTGATACGTCATCCTTTGGTCGGGTCGTGTTGACCAACAGCGCTGCTCCCGTGGTCAGGATCCGTATGCTGTGCCCTCAGGGCACGTGACCGCTGGATTGTAGCTTTCAAATCGATCGTCCAGTGCACCGACAAACCAGACGTTGAGTCCTAAATAGTCTTCATCCGGCGTAGGACCAAAATCATGACCAAAGAGCTCCGGAGGATCGGTTTCACGGGAGGGCACCATGTACGCCAGCCCGATCACCTGATCCTCTGCGTCGAGCCACAATCCTTCCGGTTCCAGGGGATCGATGGTGTCATCCACAAGTGGCACGTTGACGGCCGCGAAACCCAAACCTCCCAACTCTGGGTGGCCATGTGTGCTCCCATCGTAACAGAATGGGAGCTTCTCATAGCCGGCAGCCTCCCACTCGGCAAAAGGTGTCCAGGCAAATATGGCTGCTACGTCATCATAGGTAGTCTCTTGAGCCATTGCCGGGCTGAATGTGAATGCCGCCAGAATCAAACTCAGGCCGCAAGCATTGAACCAAGAATTCAGGATCTTTGTCCTTATTGCCATCTTGCCTAAGACTGTTATTCCTTGTCAGGTAAGGTAGGTTTTGTGCATGAATGACTTATTCTAGGAGCGCTCGGGTCTGAGCATGACCTCTCGTTCGGAGCACGCTCATCAACCACGGCTTCACAATGTTGTAAAGCCAATACATCGTGCCTCGAACAGGGAAATCCCACGCCCCGATGGTGCGGACTAGTCGAGCTCCAAAGCCTTGCTTAAAACGATAAACGCCCCACATTGGATCACCTGGTTCAAGCCGATCGGGTGAACCCCAGAAGTCATACACTATGCAACCTTGTTCCTTCGCCCAGCGGATGGCTTCCCATTGGAGGAGGTGATTCGGCATCTTTTCTCTGTGGGCAGTCCGTGACATCCCGTACAGGAAAGTGGCGACCTCCCCGAAACGGAAGGCGATCAGCGCCGCCACCGGTTCTCCATCAAAGGTGGCGATGAACGGTTGTGCCAGTCCGGCATGGATAAAAGATCCCCACGCGTCCTGATAGTATTCAGGTTTGCGGATGACAAATCCATCTCGTAGGGAGGTCTCCGCATACATCTGGTAGAGTACATCAAGGTCTTCCATCCCTCCAGGTCTTACATCTATCTCCCGACGACGAGCCAAACGGATGTTATAGCGCGTCTTTTGCTTCATGCCCGCCAGTAACGCCTCTTCAGAGTCTTGAATATCCAACACGAGGGTGTTACGGAACTGGATTTGTTCGTTCGATTCTCGCCAACCGATTTCGAGCAAGTCTTCAGTTATCGATTGACCCGAGGTGGTGTTTACTGCGTCCGATTCGCCAGGTATGCTATAACCTACTATCACATGAGGGTCGATTTTTATGGAGATAGCGCCGCGCTGTTTAGCCATGACTGCGAGATCGCTTACTACCGGCCGCCGAATTGTTTCATCAGACCAGTCAAGGATGGGACCGCGAGGACAATACAGGATCTCAAAGCCGGTACCGATCCCAGGTAGGTGGAGGGCACGACTGAGTATCTGCGCGGCGGCACTTGGTTTTGAGCCTTCTTTGGCCCATATCCATCTTTCTGCTCGCCACCCGTACTTTTCCTTCAAATCACCCCATTCCCAAGACTGAAGCAAGTGACCACCTGGAAGGTTAGTGATCATACGGTTCCATGTTTCAGCTTCATGAATGAGCGTTGGTTTCATCATCCATTACTACTTCGCCAAGAGGAAACTCGGCGGTAGAGCCAATAAATGGGCTTGTTGTAAGGTCGATCCCACGCGCCTGCGGTGCGGACAAGGTCCCCACCGAATCCCCGTTTAAACCGATACACACCCCAGAGCCCTTCCCGACGAGATGTGAACCTGGTTTCTAAAGTCTCTAGATCCTCATCCGGTACCCCCCACAAATCGTACTGAGTGCACCCACGGCTGCGAGCCCAACGCATGGCCTCCCACTGCAAGAGATAATTCGGCATCAGGTTGCGGTGCTTGGTTGTCGATGCGCCGTAGAGATACCATGATCGCGTCCCTTGGATAAAGACCATCAAAGCGGCCAGCGGTTGGTTTTTATAACTAGCTACAAAAACCTCACACTCTCCGCTAGGGTGGAAGAGGTTATACGCGCGTTTGTAGTATGCCGGAACGTGGACGCTGAACCGATCGCGGGCGGCGGTTTTGAGGATCATACGCCCAAAAGACTCTAGATCATCCCAGGGACGAACCTCGATCTCTTTCCTTGAGGCCAAACGGATGTTGTAACGTGTTTTTTGATGCATATGGGCTAGGATCTGATCCTCATCGTCTTCTAAATCGACGATCAGGGTTCGTCGTGGTTGGATCGTTTGTGGGCTCGGAATGAAACCGTGCTCCTTCAAACGGTCTGTGTGTGTAGGATCTGATACGGAGTCGGGTTCGATTTTGAGGACAAAAGCGCGCCGCTGTCGGCAAAGCGCGTCAAGTTCTGGTAACAAATGAGGAAGCCACTCACCGATCGGACCTTTGGGGATGTAAGCCAAGGTAAGCCCGAGCGGGAATCGACGGAATAAGACTTGGGCTCCAGCATGTTCGATCGATAAACGCTCAACCTCCCACCCGAAGGAGGTTTTTAATTCGCCCCATTGCGGTGATTGAAGCAGATGGGCTCCTGGGTGGTCGGTTAGAAATTCACTCCAGTGGTTGAGCGTGAGAAGAGGGGTCACGCGACGATTATACCATCGCGAGTAATTCGGCCTATTTCGACGCGACAACTTAACTTTACGCCCCGCGGGATACATGATAAACTTTTCGCCGTCTGTTAACACGTGGTTTTTGTTAATAAACTTCATCGAGTATTTTCGCACAATTGAGGAGCTTGAATGGTTGGGCAATGGGTGTTCATTGGGCTGTTATTAATCATCGGATTAATCCTTCCAGCGGTTGTCATCCTGTTCAATTGGCTACTAGGACCACGAAAACCCAACTCTTTGAAGAATTCCATCTATGAATGTGGGATAGAGACAGTAGGGGAGACATGGGTTCAATTGAAGAGCCAATATTATATTTTCGCCCTCATCTTCGTCGTCTTCGATGTCGAAGCAGTTTTTCTCCTGCCGTGGGCTGTAGCTTATGATAAGTTACAGTTTTACATGGTCCTCGAGGGGGTCCTCTTCATCCTAATCTTGGCGGCCGGATTGGTGTACGCCTGGCGCAAGGGTGTCTTAGAGTGGGTATAGTCATTTTATTTATACATGAATGGCTGATAAGCATTGACCATCAGTCATTCTTTTTTGTTATGGGCGAGTGAGGGATGGATCAAATCCTTGGCGATCCCTTTGGTTGGTTCAACCAGCTTCTACGTAGTCTCTTAGAAGGTTGGGGATTATCACCAGGGTTCACCAGCTTTGTGTTAAATCTCCTAGGCGCTTTCGTTATGGGTCTAGGGGTGTTGTTATTAACCTTGTTGCTCATCTGGGCTGAACGGAAGATTGTAGCTCGCATCCAAGACCGCTTGGGACCAAACCGTGTGGGACCGTTTGGCATACTACAAACGGTCGCTGACTTAGTTAAGCTGGTCACTAAAGAGCTGATTGTGCCCGTTGGAGCTGATCTTGGTCCCTATAACCTTGCGCCCTTACTCGCAGTGATGTCAGTTGTAGGCTTATGGGCGGTGGTCCCATTGGCACCAAGGTTATTGGGTGCTGACATCAACGTCGGCGTTCTTTATGTCGTATCGATCGGTGCGATTAGCACCCTCTCAATCCTGTTGGCGGGCATATCTTCGAATAACAAGTATGCTATTCTCGGTGCTTTTCGGACGGTCGCCCAGATGGTGTCTTATGCCGTTCCTTTGGTCTTGGCCTTGATCGTCCCAACTTTACTGGCAGGTTCGATGGGCATGGTCGAAATTGTTGAAGAGCAGCGTTCGATATGGTTTCTGGTTATAGCACCGGTGGCAGCGCTGATTTTCTTTATTAGCTCCATAGCCGAGGTCGGCCGAGCTCCTTTTGACCTGCTGGAAGCTGAATCAGAACTGGTGGCTGGTTTCCATATCGAGTACTCCGGTCTCCGCTTCGGGATGTTTTTCGTTGCAGAATTTCTCCACGCGTTTACCATATCCGCGTTAACCGCAACGCTCTTCCTGGGTGGTTGGCAGGGGCCGGGTGCGGCGGAGTATCCCTTGTTGGGTTTGTTTTACTTCGGCATCAAAACTGCCTTGGTGTATTTCGTGGTCATCTGGATTCGTGGATCCTTTCCCCGCATCCGTATCGATCAGATGAACCAACTTAATTGGAAATTAATCACTCCTCTGGCTTTAGTTAGCTTGATGGTTACCGCGGTCGTTGAGAAATTAGTGGTTGATATGGGCCTGATTCGTATTGGCGTGCATCTAGGGGCAAACCTACTACTTCTCGCTATAACGCTGTGGGCTTTGAGAGCTTATGCTCGTGCCGTACGTAGACGTGTCGAAGATCCGATGGGTAGCCAAACTTAGTCGGCAGAACAGACCATAAGTGCAGAGTGATATATAGGATGGAATTGAGTTAACCGATGACAGCTACGCAATTCGTGTTTCTCTTAACGGGTGCTGTGACTTTAGGGGCGGCGTTATTGGTTGTTCTCAGCCCGAGGTTGGTCCATGCTGCCCTATGGCTCATTTTATCGCTGGCAGGAACGGCGGTTCTTTTTGTACTGCTCGAGGCTAGTTTCCTGGCGGTGGTACAAGTGGCAATTTACATCGATGCGATCGCGATTCTGATCATCATTGTCATCATGCTCACTCGCCGAGTGATGATACGCGGAGAAGCACAAATCACACGTAATTGGTGGTTGGGAGCGATATCGGCGTTGATCTTTCTCGGTGGGCTTCTTGTTTTACTTAACATGATGCCGATCACAGCGATCGATACACCACCAACAATTGCTGATACAAATCAATTGCTTGAAGATCTTGGTCGCTCGCTTGTGGATGTGGATCGGTTCATCTTGCCTTTTGAAGTCGCATCCATCTTGCTTCTAGCAGCCCTTATCGGCTCGATCATGATCGCCTGGCCTCTTTCCACTCGAGCCGAAGGGGAGGGTGACCAATGATCCCGCTTTCCTGGTATCTCATCCTTGCTGCGGGACTTTTCTGTGTCGGTCTTTATGGAGCGCTTGCTCGCCGTAATGCACTTGCGATTTTGATGGGCATTGAGCTGATGCTCAACGCAGTAAACCTGAATCTGGTCGCCTTTTGGCGTTACCTAACTCCTAATCTAATCTCCGGTCAAGTTTTCGTTCTCATCGTATTAGCTGTGGCGGCTTCGGAAGCCGCAGTAGGTTTAGCGTTAATTATCTCCATCTATCGGAGACGCTCGACGATCGCAGCTGAAGACATTGACATGATGAAGTGGTAGGAATACTGATGCAACCAGAAATCCTCGCATGGCTCATCCCACTGCCCCCGATACTGGCTTTTTTCTTGATCATACTTTGGGCGTATCGCAATAATCGTTTGAGTCACACCATCGCCGTTGGTTCCATGTTGATTTCCTGGGGATTGGCCATGGTGTTATTTTGGGTGGCTATAAGGGTCGAGGGCCTCGGTCACCATCCCATCGTATCCTCGATCCCCTGGCTTCCTACAGGCGAAACTTCGCTCCAATTTGGGATACTGATCGATCCGCTGAGCGCTGTGACGTTGTTCTTTGTAGCGTGGACCTGCCTGGCGATTTTTCTCTACAGTGTTGGATATCATAATTTTGGTAAACGCCGTGATCCTGACGATCGACCGGGTTTACCCCCAAAAGCCGGCGGCATCGAGCCGATGTACGCTCGTTTCTTCGCTTTCATCTCCCTTTTTGCTTTCGGTATGTTGACATTGGTCATTTCCGATAACCTGCTGCTTCTATTCATCGGTTGGGAGATCATGGGGTTGTGCTCCTACCTCTTGATCGGCTTTTGGTACGGCAAGCCATCCGCTAGGGACGCCATGGTCAAAGCCTTCATCACAACTCGAATCGGTGATGTTCTCATGCTGCTTGGTTTAGCCTATCTCTACTCGGCCACAGGGACGCTTAACTTCCGAGCCATCCTATTTGATGAACAGGTGTTGCATTCCTTGGTTGAAACCCCTTCTGTCATCGGAGGACTTTCAACTGCTGGGCTCATTGGAATTCTGCTTTTCTTAGGGACTGTAGGGAAGTCAGCACAATGGCCGCTCCACGTCTGGTTGCCAGACGCTATGGAGGGCCCGACACCGGTTTCGGCCATGATCCATGCAGCGACCATGGTTTCGGCCGGTGTTTATCTCGCACTACGTTTCTTCCCATTACTCACAGCTGGATGGCACGAGGGAGCCTCGCTCACGCCGACTATGCTTGTTGTTGCGAGTATTGGTGCTTTTACTGCTTTGTTTGCTGCTACCATCGCTGTAGCACAGGTGGATATTAAGCGCGTTCTGGCGTACTCAACCATATCCCAGCTTGGTTATATGGTAGCCGCAGTCGGGATTGGCGCTTTCGTTGCTGGCGCGTTCCATCTCATTACCCATGCTTTTTTCAAGGGGTTGCTGTTCCTCGGCTCGGGATCAGTCATACATGGTATGGAACACGGTGTGCAGCACACCCACGAACATGTTGATGCCCAAGATATGTTCAACATGGGTGGATTACGACGCAAGATGCCAATCACATTTTGGACTTTTTTGATCGGAGGATTTGCCCTTTCCGGCTTCCCCCTCCTGACAGCCGGGTTTTGGTCGAAAGATGAGATCTTGGCGGATGCTTATGGCCATGGTTATCTGGTGGTTTTCATCACGCTAGCTGTGGCAGCATTGCTAACTGCCTTCTACACCATGCGACAAATAAGCTTGACTTTCTTGGGTCATCCACGCACTGACGCAGCGAAGCATGCGCATGAGTCGGTTTGGACAATGACCTTGCCATTGATTGTGTTGGCCATTTTTGCAGTTGGAGTTGGATGGGTGGGCATCCCGGAACACTTCCCCGTTTTGGGTGGACTCGTTCCTAACTGGTTCCATGACTTTGTTGGTGGCACGCTGATTGAGCACCCGCATGCTCTGGACTTTAACCCAGTTCCGTTGATTGTCTCTATAGGGGTGGCGTTAGGTGGTTTGCTGTTAGGCTGGCTTGTCTATCGGCGGGTCCCCGCTGGCGTCCCCGACCCACTACAAAGGTGGTTAGGACCAATCTACACTGTGCTGAAAAACAAATACTACTTCGATGAGTTTTACCATTTCCTGTTCGTTCGCCCTGCTTACTGGTTTGCTGAGACATTCACATACCGGTGGATCGATCGAGGCTTAATTGATGGGTTCTTACATGGTGTCGGCCGCACGGCATTGCGGGTTGGATCATTCCTGCGCAACGCCATTGATCTGCCAATTGTCAATGGTTTGGCTGACAGATTTAGCGAAGGCGTGAAATGGTTGGGGAGGACATTTCGGGTTGTCCAGACCGGGCGTGTGCAAGAGTATTTAATCATCGGTCTGGTCTTCACTGGGCTCTTATTATCCTACTTTTTGTTGGTTCAGCCGTAGTTGGACAAGGTTAGAGAGTTGATCTCATGGGATTTTTAGAAAATCATCTTCTTTCACTGATCCTCTTCACCCCGTCTTTAACGGCCGCTGTCGTGTTGTTTTTACCTCGAGAACGGCTTAAGGTCATTCGCTGGTTCGCTTTTCTCTCCAGCTTGATCCCCTTGGGATTGTCGTTGTGGCTATGGTTCACCTATGATTCTACGCTCCAGGGGTACCAATTTGTTGAATCTGCCATTTGGTACGAGGCCATCGACTCGAGTTACCACCTTGGTGTTGACGGTATATCGGTACCGATGGTGTTGTTAACCACCCTGCTTACACCGCTAGCACTTTTAATCTCGTGGAATATCAAGGAAAACGTCCGTGCTTATATGGCACTTTTCCTTTTCCTAGAAACCGGGATGCTCGGTGTTTTTATGGCGCTCGATCTGCTCCTTTTCTTTGTTTTCTGGGAGATCGGTCTGGTGCCAATGTACTTCTTGATCAACCAATGGGGAAGCGGCAACAAGGAGTATGCTTCTCTCAAGTTCCTCATCTACACCATGGCTGGTTCACTCGGTCTGCTTCTAGCGATCCAATTGATCGGCGTGACCTCAGGCACATTTGATCTGATACAGATCACTGAGACGTGGGTGTCACTTGATCAACCGCTCACGCTGCTAGGATTACCCATTACTTTATCTATCGGCGTTGTGAAGAAGATCGCCTTCTGGGCGTTTGTCATTGCGTTTGCCATTAAAGTTCCCATCTGGCCTTTTCATACATGGCTGCCAGATGCTCATACCGAGGCACCGACGGCCGGATCGATGATCTTGGCAGGAGTACTCCTCAAGTTGGGGGCTTATGGATTTCTAAGGATGGTCTTGCCACTCTACCCGCTGGAGGCAAAAGCTTATGCGGGAGTATTAGGCGCACTAGCGACCCTAGCGATTATCTTCGGAGCCTTCGCTTCATGGGGCCAAGACGATTTTAAGAGGCTTGTGGCCTATTCCTCTGTCAATCACATGGGTTTCGTTGTGCTCGGGATAGCTGCTGCGGCTTTCGCTCATGGAACTTTGTCGAGTGCAGATGCTGTGATCGCTCTCAACGGTGCCGTGTTACAGATGTTCAACCACGGCTTATCGGCGGCGGGAATGTTCCTCCTGGCAGGAGTGATTTACGATCGAACGCATACTCGCCTACTGAAGGATTTTGGCGGTCTATTCCCCTTGGCACCGATCTATGGGGGGATTCTGATTTTCACTGCCATGGCCTCGCTCGGTCTGCCTGGGCTGAACGGTTTTGTCTCCGAATTCTTGGTCGTGCGAGGCGCCTGGCCGATCCTCACGCTTTATACGGCTCTTTCGATGATCGGGTTGCTTATCACCGGAGCCTATATTATGAAGGGGATCAAGCAGGTGCTTCACGGACCATTGAATGAGAAATGGCTCGGGCATCGATTGGAGATCAATCAACGTGAGGTATTGGCCATCGCACCGTTGATGGTGTTGATGTTGCTGATCGGAGTGTGGCCATCCTGGATACTGGAAGTTATCAACAAGACGGTGTTGAGGTTGTTTGGGTGAGTTAGCTGACAGCTAATAGCGATCAGCTATCAGTATTTAACAGTCAGCTAAGACAAAATAATCTAGGGGGATTGCGATGAGAGATTTTCGGTCATTGAAGGTTTGGGAGAGGAGTCATCATCTGGCAATATCGATATACGGATTACCAGCCTCTTTCCCAAAAGATGAACGTTATGGATTATCAGGTCAACTGAGGCGAAGTGGAGTTTCTATCCCCGCGAACATCGCTGAGGGCTGTGGCAGAAGCGGAGAAAAGGAGCTGGCAAGGTTTCTCAACATATCACTGGGGTCAGCAAGTGAGCTGGAGTATCTGCTTCTCTTAGCGAGGGACATTAACTTATTGGATCATTCAGAATTCGAACATGTTTCAACTGATGTTATTGAGATTAAGAAAATGCTTACATCATTTATTCAAAAGCTGAAAGCTGATAGCTGAATGCTGATAGCTTATTCCTGAGAGCTGAATATGACCTTCCCCATCTTAACCGTTATTGTCTTCACGCCCATGGCAGCAGGGTTACTTCTGTTCCTTTTCCCTAGTGAGCGAAAGAGAGAGATCCGCATAGCAGCTCTGGCTACGGCAACATTCTCTCTCGTCCTCTCGATCTGGGCCTACTTTTCTTATGACCAGGCAATGAATGGTTATCAGTTTGTCGAGAATATCACCTGGATTCCAGCGCTTGGTATCTCCTATCACGTCGGTGTAGACGGGATGAACCTGCCCTTGGTTTTGCTGACTGGCGTGGTGATGTTTACAGGCGTATTGATCTCTTGGAACATAGAAGATCGTCCGCGCGAGTTTTTTGCCTTCCTTTTTATCTTGGCAACTGGTGTTTTTGGCGTCTTTGTCTCACTGGATCTCTTCCAACTTTTCTTCTTTTATGAGATCGCCGTCTTCCCGATGTTCCTGCTTATCGTCATTTGGGGTTGGGAAGTAACGCGAGAATATGCGGCGATGAAGTTAACGCTTTATCTATTCATCGGATCTGTGATCGCTTTGGTCGGCGGTCTTGCGATGTACTTCACAGCTGGCCTGAATAGTTTCGACCTAATCGCATTGGAAGGCGCAGGCTTCTCCATTGCGTTCCAGCGATTCTGGTTCCCCTTTGTTTTCTTCGGTTTTGCCGTGTTAGGGGGTATTTTCCCGGTGCACAATTGGTCACCCGATGGCCATGTTGCAGCACCAACGGCAGTTTCGATGTTCCATGCAGGTGTCTTGATGAAGTTAGGGGCGTTTGCTGCGTTGAGAGTTGGGATCATGCTGATGCCTGAAGGCGTCAAATTCTGGTCTCCACTCATCCTCGGTTTAGCAACAGTAAATGTGGTTTATGGTGCGTTGATCGCTATGGTACAGACAGATTTCAAATACGTAATCGGCTTCTCTTCCGTCTCACATATGGGTTTGGTGATGCTCGGTTTTGCCACGCTCAACCGGGAAGGCCTGACAGGAGCTGGATTGCAGATGTTCTCCCATGGTGTGATGACCGCGCTCTTCTTCGCAGTCGTCGGCATGGTCTACGATAGAGCACATACGCGCGACATACCTAAACTGGGTGGTTTCTCGAAGGTTATGCCCCTTGTTGCGGTTGCCTTTATCGTTGGCGGGTTGGTTTCAATGGGGATGCCCGGGTTCTCAGGCTTTATAGCTGAATTCCCGATCTTCATGGGATTATGGCAACGCCAACCTATTGTAGCTTTGATCGCCGCCCTTGGGATCGTGATCACGGCAGCCTATATCATGAGGGTTGTCGGTCGAGTTTTCTTCGGTAAGATGCCGGAAGAATTCGTTGGTCACATTCCACCCATCACTGTTTTGGATAAAGTGGCTTTGGTCATGCTTTCGGGGATCTTAATCCTGGTTGGTGTGTATCCAGGTGTGATGGCACCTTTGGTCGAATCAGGTGTAGAGGCAGTGTTGACGTTGGTTGGAGGTGTGTAGGTGACGATCCCAACGTTTGATTCATCTATGGTCCTCGCCCTCCTTCCGGAGATTTTACTCCTGATTTTGGCTGTCGTGATATTAACGGCCGATGTGTTATTACGATCCAATCGTCGTCGTTTCTTGGGATGGATTGCAGCGAGTGGTCTGATTCTCATTCTGGTGATCGCTTTAGTCTACAGCCGTCCTGAACCAGCGCAGAGTCTGATTTTCGGTGGGATGCTGCGTCACGATTGGCCAGCATTCTCCTTCAAGATCATTTTCCTTTTCGCTGCAGCGGTGACATGCCTACTTTCACTCGGTTTTGAGGGTGTCGACAAACGGGGGGATTATTTCGCATTGCTCATTGTTACCACCTTAGGCATGAACTTGATGGCAGCTGCGGCGGATTTGATTATGCTTTATTTAGCGATCGAGATCACTTCCATACCGTTGTATGTACTGGCGGGTTTTCTCAAACGTGATGATAAATCAGTCGAATCAGGGCTTAAATATTTTCTCTTTGGTGCAATGACATCCGCGGTTATGCTTTATGGTTTTAGTCTGGTCTATGGTTTAGCTGGGGATACTAACCTGTATAACTTGGCGACTTCTTTACAAACCGGTCAACTTTCACCTTGGGTATTACTTGGGGTAGCGGTTTTGGTGTTGGTTGGTTTCGGATTTAAAGTGGCTACCGTTCCTTTTCATTTCTGGTCGCCTGATGTTTATGAGGGCGCTCCAACGCCTATTACAGCCTTTATCTCTACCGCTTCCAAAGCAGCGGGGTTCGCCGTACTCGTCCGGGTTATGTTGGCTGTCTTTCCCAGCATAGCATCTTATTGGTCTACACTTTTCGCGATCTTAGCAACTGCAACAATGACATTAGGTAACCTGCTCGCGATCCCCCAGCAGAACATTAAACGCTTGTTGGCCTACTCATCCATCGCCCATGCCGGTTATGCATTGATTGGGCTTGTTGCACTGAGCGAATTCGGCGCAGCCAGCTTGGTGTTTTACCTGATCGCTTATGTGATCACCAATCTTGCTGCTTTCGCTGTGGTGATCCTGTTCGCCCGTACAGCGGGCTCGGAAGAGATCGCGGACTATGCAGGATTGAGTCGACGAGCGCCTGGTCTTGCGCTGGTCTTACTGGTGGCTCTACTCTCGCTAGCGGGTATGCCACCACTGGTTGGTTTTGCGGCTAAGTTCTACGTATTTGCGGCAGCCGTCCGCAGTGGTTGGATTTGGCTCGCCTTCGTCGGGGTTCTCAATTCGATTATTGGTTTGTATTACTATTTGATTGTATTAAAAGTTGTCTACCTGTATCGGTCGGAGGAAGAGGAAATTTCCATTCCTGTGCCACGACCCCATGCGATCGTATTGATTGTCTGTGTGTTTGCGATTCTTTTAATAGGAACCTTGAGTGGACCATGGCTAGAGTGGACTCTCAATGCAGCACAAAGTTGGTTTTAACCAAAATTATCGGTTCTTGTTTGACCCTCCTCTGGCCATGTGATAAAATGCGCGAACGATGACCCAGGACGGTCGAACGCCCGACAAGGACAGGGCTGAAGGTGCGTTGAAGATGGCCCTTGTGGGTGTCATCGGCCAAGTCGGCTGCCTAACGCTGCTGATCATCTCGGTCGCGTTAATCGCCGGGTTGTGGCTGGACAACCAGTTTCAGACCCGGCCTTTGTTTGCGCTGGTATTTATCCTTGCAAGTGTTCCGCTAACGTTGTATCTGATGTTCCGGGTGGTGCTGTCTTTCGCCCCTCGCATTCAGATGTTGTCCTCAGATGCGATGGGGAAAGACCAGGAGGAGGAACCAAAAAGTGGAGCAGACATCCCAAACGAAGCGTAGATGGCGGTGGGGTTTCTACCGCTGGTTAATCGTCCTTCTCATCGTGGGGAATGTTTTCGCTGCGCGAGCCTATGGTCCTATCATGCCCCATGTGCAGGTCCCGGCAGAAAATATCCTTGGGCCCTTTCAATTGCCGGTCTTGGGCGAGCTATATTTAACGAATACCTTGATCGCTATTTTCATTGCGGATTTCTTGTTGTTGTTGATGGCGATATCAGTCCGTCGAGCCGTGGGTAAGGGGGAGTTGTACTTATCCGGTTTCGCGGGCGCAGTGGAGACTATCCTTGAAGGTCTATACGGCCTTGTTGAATCAACCTCGGGTAAATGGGCGCGACGGGTTTTCCCGTGGATGGCAACGATTGTGCTCATGGTATTGTTGGTCAATTGGACAGAATTGATCCCCGGGGTGGATAGCATCGGGATTTTACACGAGCCTCATCATGGCGCACCGGCTTATGAAACCAAGGAATTGTTTAAGATTGGATCCCTCAGTGTGACGACGATCGTTGAGGAGATTGAAGCGGAGGGGGGACCTGGAGAGGAGGTTCATGGACTTGGATTCACGCCGTTCGTCCGAGTGACCTCGACGGATTTAAATTTCACCGTTGCTCTTGCCCTTATCTCTGTTGTTATGACGCAGGTGATCGGCCTTCAGGCTCTCGGACCGGGCTATTTCACAAAATTTTTCGCCTTCGGCAATTTCGGGCGTATGTGGATTCGTGAGAGGCTGGGTCCCTTCGATGTCTTGATGCCACTGATTGATATCTTTGTCGGCTTATTAGAAACTGTTGCTGAATTCGCAAAAATCATCTCGTTCTCTTTCCGACTATTCGGTAATATCTTTGCCGGTTCTGTACTGCTTTTCGTTCTGGGTTCACTCGTGCCGGTCATGGTTCAATCGGGTGTGCTGTTATTGGAATTCATCGTCGGTCTTATTCAAGCGCTTGTTTTTGGTATGTTGACCATGGTATTTATGACCATGGCTACGATGGCGCACGACGAGCACGATGAAGAACATGCCACAGCGGGCTGATCATTTGGACTATAAGGATCTCCAAAATTTTGGATTATAAGCTTCATCGACGGAGGATAAACAAGATATGGATGTAGAAGCTGCTCAAGCAATCGCACAAGGTCTGAAATTCTTAGGAGCAGGCTTGGCCATGGTAGGCACACTTGGTGCAGGTCTGGGGATTGGTATCCTCGGTAGTGGCGCCGTACAGGGGATCGCCCGTAATCCTGACGCGGCAGGGACGATCCAGCTTAACATGATCCTCGCGATCGCCTTTGCGGAGGCTGTTGCTATTTATGCGCTTGTTGTGGCGATGCTGATTCTGTTTGTTGGTGGTTAACTCATAGAGTTCAATGTGAGCCACTGGCACGAACTCACAGACATCTATCCGCAAAGTCGACCAAAGCACATGTGGGAACGGATCACAAGCCGGAGCTCATCGAGAGGAGGGGTTCCTTGGAAGGATTAGGCATCAATCTCGGCTATCTGCTGGTTCAGATTTTTAATTTCCTCATTATCCTCGTGATGTTGATAGGTTGGGTTTACCGTCCGATTCTCAATATGCTCGAACGCCGAAGGGAAACTCTTGCACAAGGTTTGGAGGATGCGAGGGTAGCTGCAGAAGCAAGATCGAACGCGGAAAAAGAAGCCCAAGCTATCAGCGACAAGGCGCAACAGGACGCACATGAACGGGTACGTGAAGCCACGGAACGAGCCGAACAAGTGGCAAAGGATATCCGAGCTGCTGCAGAACAGGAAGCGGTTCAAATACGAGAACAAGCAGCTGAGGGAGCGGAGCAGGCTAAAACGCAAGCCCTTGTAGATTTGCGAGGCCAAGTCGCCGCGTTAGCAATAGCGGCTGCTCAAAAAGTCATTGGCGAGGCGCTTGATGAAAAACGTCAACACGCGCTGATCGAGGAATTCTTTAGCGGGGTGCGAGAGGGTGAAGTTGTGATTCTGGAAGCAGAGACGCTTGCCGGAGCTAGTGCTCAAGTCACCAGCGCGCTTCCGCTCACCGAGAGGGAAAAGGAAACGGTACGGGAGGAGATCGTAGGAAAAATAGGCGCCGGAGCCACGATAAGCTTTCGCGTCAACCCAAGTATATTGGGAGGTTTGGTCATTCGCGTTGGTGATAAAGTGCTCGATGGATCTGTTGCCAGAAAGCTTGAAAGTTTACGCCAGAGTCTATACTAGTGCTCTATCAATTAATGTATTTTGTCCAATAGCAAACGAAGCACCCTGAGCCTTTCGAAGGGTGCGGTCAGTAAACAGAAGTCATCCTTCGACAAGCTCAGGATGACTTTTCTCTTTAGAAATCTTCATCATGAAGCAATCCAAGCTAGCTTACATTTGACCAAATGAAACGAGCCTACTAAACTTGAGTGTTATGTCTAACACTGCCCAGATTATGCGTTTACATCATTTAATCCAGAGTATTCCGGAACTTGATCTCGGCGGTCTGGCTGATCTTGAGATCAAGGCGTTGACCGCCGACTCGCGTCAAGTACTACCTGGCTCGATGTTTGTGGCTGTGCGAGGGACGGTTTCTGATGGGCACGAATATCTCCCCGAAGCCGTCTCGCGAGGGGCGACGGCTTTGATGGGTGAAGAACCTGATCCTTCGTTAGGGGTTCCTTATCTTCGTGTTCGCGACTCCAGAGAGTGTTTAGCCCATCTGGCTGCTGCTTGGTATGGGAACCCTTCCCGTAAATTGGTCATGGTTGGAGTGACCGGCACAGATGGAAAGACCACAACGGTCAATCTGATCTACCACATCTTACAGGCGGCAGGTTTCAAGGTTGGGATGATCACGACAGTTAATGCCGTGATAGGAGAGCGTACCTTGGATACTGGTTTGCATGTCACTACGCCAGATGCGCTCGATACCCAGAAGTATCTATCCCAGATGGTCGAGGTCGGTATGACGCATTGTGTCATCGAGGCGACCTCTCACGGGATTGCACAACGCAGGATAGCTGCCTGTGATTTTGATATCGCGGCGATAACCAACATAACGCACGAGCATCTTGATTACCATGGATCGTATGAAGCTTACCGAGCGGCAAAAGGCGACCTTTTTGCTTGGCTGGGGGAGGGAGAAGAGAAGGAAGGGGGCCCTGGAAAAACGGCTATTCTGAATATTACGGATACATCATATGAGTTCCTTAAATCAATAACTACTGTGCGTCAGGTAACCTATGGTTTGGAACCTGGAGGGGATGTGTTTGCAGATGGATGTTCCAGCAATGTAGAAGGGCTAGAATTTGTAGCCCATGGCCGAGGTTACGATATTCAAGTTCGAAGTCCTTTGATCGGTGGGTTTAACCTCCAGAACTGTTTAGCGGCATTTACCACTACGGTCCATGGTTTGGGGATATCCCCAGAGAACGCTAGAGAAGGGATTTCAGCATTAAAGTGTATTCCAGGTCGCATGGAACTCATCGACCTAGGACAGGCATTCCTTGCTATCATCGACTTTGCTCATACACCCAACGCGTTACGGAAAGCGCTTGAAACATCACGAAACCTAACAGGTGGCCGTGTGATCGCGGTATTTGGATCGGCAGGATTGAGGGATCGGGAGAAACGTCGCATAATGGCTGAGATTTCAGCAGAGATGGCTGATCTGACCGTGTTCACCGCTGAAGATCCCCGGACGGAATCCTTGGAAGATATCTTGGAGGAGATGACCGTTGGTGCACGGGGGAAGGGCGGTGTTGAAGGAAAGACCTTTTACCGGGTCCCTGATCGCGGTGAAGCGCTTCGCCTCGCTGTAAATCACGCTGAGGCTGGAGATTTAGTTATTTCATGTGGCAAGGGTCACGAACAATCGATGTGTTTTGACGAAATTGAATACCCCTGGGATGACCGTATCGCGCTCAGGGCTGCGTTGGCAGAGCGATTAGGCATTGATGGACCTTCCATGCCCCGACTCCCAACGAGTCCTAATTAAACATCCTATCCCAACTGAAGTTGAAAGTTTTAATCAATGTCGTAGGTGCAATTCATGCCGTCTCGCACCGTCCGTGCCGCCGGTCTCGCGGCACAGACGGTGAATTGCCCTACGCTTATTTGCATCGGGGTTTTACGGGTTCTGATCATAGTTGATTGTTCTAATCCTCAGTGAGTTCGTTGAAACCTTCTGGACGAGTGGAAAGGGTTGCTCCTGAATCCAAAAACGAGAAACAACTGACAGCGGATCACAATCTTATCGATCTGAAGAGCCAAAAATTACACTTCCCTCATCTCGCAGGACTTCCGATACGCTTGCAGTACTGGGGGCTTTCAGCTAAAGTTGTTAGAGGCATAGCTCAGCTGGGCTGTCGCCATCAAGATCATTAAAGTTGGAGAGGGATTTCATGATGAGCGACCTTCCTGAAACATCACAAGAAGATATTAAATTCGCTTTCCTTGACATCGCTGTTTTTGAGGAGGGAGGGGCGATCCGAGGGGGTTGTTTGGTTACGGACTCGAACACCCATCCGTTAGAATTCAGGGTAAGCGGGGCCATAAGACCAACGAACCTGCAAAAAATCCTCTACGGTGATAGCTTAAGCGAGTATATCCGCAACGATCTGCTTGGCTTACCGATGATACAGGCGCTTGACAATAAACCCAGCCTCGTCCTGGTTCGGGAAGCCGACTTCCTTAGGTTACGTCCGCAGGTTGATGTTCCGGTGATATGGGTCACCGTAACGGATGACGGCAGACCCGGTCTCCAAACTCTACCAGGACACGAGCACGAAGCAGAGGCGAGCGTAAATTTGCTTCCTGCAAGGTTGCGTGGTCAAAGCATTATGGAACCTTTCACACGTATCCGTAATGCGCTTGAGGAAGCACACGGTTTGAAGGTTGGCGAACAACAGCAGGCTTGAGGTGTCCTCCTTACGCTTTTCTATAGGGCGCGTAATAGCTCCGATACAGCGTGTGAAGATTGCAGCAGCCCGTAACCCGCGTCTTTCCACATGTCCGATACTTCAATATCCTCCGATAACACAGATATATAGACGGGGCGATAGCGATAGTCGGTTGTTCTACACAAGACTTACCGGGGTGCCGAACTATGATGCATCCCCGAAAGATCTAGAACGACCTCATATCATCGATGCTCCAGCGCGTCTTCAACTCCTGGGGGACGTGAATCAGATATTGGACGGTTTGATATCCGGCGAATCGCTGGGTATAAGTTTCATCGACCTGGATGAGCAGATGGCTCCCGGACCTCCTCCTTTGACACGGTATTCTCCAGTAGTTGATGCTGAGGGCAAGGTGAGCGCTGAGATACCCGGGATCAATCTGTTGCGACCATACCTTGAAATCCCATTCCTTTCATCTGAAATTGAACCTTCTCTTGTACCTGTTTCTTTATCTGAACATCAAGTTAAGGCAGCGAAGGCTCTCTTTGATCGCCGTGCGCTCCTGTTGGCAGATGATCCAGGAACGGGCAAGAGGGCAGCTATTTGTGTTGCACTCACGAATCTTTTCCAGCAGGGCGAAGTGGAGAGAGCGTTAATCCTCTGCCCTGAATGGGCAGGGCGTCAGTGGTTAGGAGCTCTCCATATTTGGGCACCGAGTATCGCATCCATCTTTGTTAGAGGAGGAAGTGAATGTCGGGAGGTCGGTTGGTATAACCGTGCCCATGTTTACCTTGCGGATTATCAGACATTTGCGGAGGATATCGAGAATAAGCTCCTAACAATTGGGGAACTCGTATTTGATTTATTGGTATTGGATGGCATCAACAGTATCCGCAATCAGACACGACAAATAACCACTGCCCTTAAACTAGTACACGCCGACAAGCGTTGGGCGTTGGCCGGATCGCTCCCAAGCGATCCTGAAGGATGGCTGAATGTCTTTAGCCTTCTCACACCTGAACGGGTCGGTGATGCGATTGGACTAACGCTCCCGGATATCGAAAAACGTTTCTTCCCCTTTATGCTTCGCCGATCGAGAACAGATCTCATGGAGGCGTTGCCACGTTTGACGCGTCACGAGGTTTGGCTTGACCTTGACTCTCGACAGGCGCAGGCTTATCAAGAAGCGCTTAGAGAAGAGCGTGATAGGCTCTCGAAACTCGGTGGAGCCGTGACACGAAATCATGTCATGACTGCTATAAATCGTCTAAAGAAGACCTCTAACTTCACGCAGGATTGGTTGGATGGCGTAAAGGTTCGTGCATTGGTTGATCTAATCGAAGACCTTTCAAGCTCAGGGGCGAAGATCGTCGTATTCAGCCAATACACAGAAGAAGGACTGGACCGACTGCGGCCTGCCCTTGAAGCGTATGGTGTCTTGAGTTTATACGAAGAAACTTCCGAGAGTGAGCGAAGTAGGATCTTGGAAGCTTTCCGAAAGGATACCCAATGGCACGTGCTTTTGATGGAGATGGGAGCACATACCAATGGCGACCCACTTCCTGAAGTAACCTACATCTTACATTTCGACCATAATTGGAATCCCGCAATCCGGCGTAGAGCCGAACTCGATATCAATCCAACCATAAGACCAAGTATGCCTTTAGATATTTATGAATTTTGGGTGGCGGATACGATCGACGAAGAGATCTATGCTCTGCTTGCAGATCGCGGCTTGCTTCCTCGCATGATGCCAGATGAACCACAACCCGTCGATATAGAGGAAAAGCTAACTGTAGATGATTGGTTGAAGGAGGTACTGGATGTTCCTCCTCCACCTGAACCGGTCTTGGGAGTGACAATGCACATATCACCGGAGGTTCAACCACCATCGGTCGAACCTGCAGAGGGAGACATCCTGCTGCTCCCATCTGAGGTCGAGGACGAAGAAATTGTTGCGGCTGAGGATCAACTTATTGATCGTGCGGAGGAAGAAATCCTACCACTACCGACTGAGCTTGAGGGTGAAGATATTCTAGCCGCTGAGGAGCAACCACCCTCTGTTGAGCCTATCGAGGAAGTCATCCCACCGTTCTCTGAGCTCGAGGGTGAAGACATTGCATTTGCCGAGGTTCAACCACCATCGTTCGAACCTGTAGAGGGGGATATCTTGCTCCTTCCCACTGAAGTCGAAGGAGAAGAGATTTTCACTGTCACTGCTGAGGATCAGCTGCTAGAAGTTAAAGCGGCAGA